>OOAF01001979.1_pt1 | contig 13728 bp, 13 predicted proteins | sample 1671251 | NCBI WGS metagenome assembly OOAF01 (sample SAMN06348137, study PRJEB24527) | human gut metagenome | biome: human gut; feature: ankylosing spondylitis patient; material: feces | host: Homo sapiens | place: China | collected 2015-10 | reverse complement strand
ATGCGCTGGTCATGGCGGATACCACCACCAACGGCCAGACGGATTACGGCACGGTCATCGTTCCGCCCGCTGACCCCACCAAGGCCAGCACGGCCGCTGAAAACTACACTTTCAACGGCTGGAATACCAAGCCGGATGGTACCGGCACGGCTTGGACTGAGGGCGCGACCGTTACCGATAATGTGACCTACTACGCTCAGTGGACAGCAGGTGTGCAGAAGTATACCGTGGGGTGGGATGCCAACGGCGGCGATGCGCTGGTCATGGCGGATACCACCACCAACGGCCAGACGGATTACGGCACGGTTATCGTTCCGCCCGCCGACCCCACCAGAGCGGAAACGGCTAAGGCAACCTATGACTTCCTCGGCTGGAACACGCAGACGGACGGAACCGGCGCCGCGCTGAACACGCTGACGGATAACCCGGATAAGGTCACTGCCGATGTGATGTATTACGCCCAGTGGAGGGAGAATATCAAGTCCTACAAGGTGATGTGGGACGCCAACGGCGGCAATGAACTGAGCAAGACCTCTGAGGAGCTGCCCTATGGCACGGCCATTGTCCAGCCCACTACGCCCACCAGGGACAGCACTGATACCACCACATATACCTTCACCGGCTGGAACACCGATAAGAATGGCACCGGCACGGCTTGGACAAGCAGCACCACCGTTACCGGCCATGTGACGTACTACGCCCAGTGGAAGGCCGAAAATCGTGTGTACAGCATTACTTATTATAGTGAGGGTGGCGAGCACTCCAATCCCAATACCTACACCTACGGCACGGCGGTAACGCTGCAAGACGCGAAGCGGACCGGCTACACCTTTGACGGCTGGTATATGGCTGGTGAAACGGACGCCGGGACGAAGGTCACGGAAATTTCCGCCATGCAGACCGGCGATGTGATCCTCACCGCCCACTGGACAGCCAAGACCTATACCGTTAATCTGAACGCTAATGGCGGCACCGGCGGCACGGAGAGCATAACGGTCACGTATGGACAGCCTATGCCGAGGATTCCGGAACTGCCGACCAATAATACAGGTCTGGTCACCTTTGGCGGCTTCTATGATGCGGAACGGTATGGAACAAGGTATTATGACGAAAACGGCACGAGCGTAAGAATGTGGGATAAGGACGAAGACGATGTTACGCTGTATGCCCGTTGGAATGACAATACCAAATATCCGCTGTTCATTGCGGACCCCGATAGCGGCGAAATGATTCAGGTTACAGGTTCCAATCGCGACGATATATTTGGAGATACTGAAAACGAGCATTGGATAAGCGCGAGCTTTACCTATGATCCTACTACCGGTGGCGTACTGACACTTAATCAGACCTATATCCGGGTTGCACCTCATAATTACCGGGACTCCATTGATTCTGAGACACCGACCAATGCACTGAATGTGAACGGTGAATATGTAACGGCGCCTATCGTGTGGCTGGGATACTCTGGTTTTAGCAGCTACAGCAGTGATCTGACCATCAAACTTGTGAGTTCCAATAGCATTCATAATCTTACAAGGAACAACATTGAGCTACCCACTGATGCGACACTGGTCAACTGCGGCATTTATGCACAAAAGGGCGACCTGACCATTTCTGTTGCAAACGGTGGCTATTTGGACATTGATGTTATGCCTGATGGAACAAAGGCTTACGGCATTTATAACGGGGAAGGTAAGATCATTCTGGAAAAGGGAAAGATTACCTCGTCTGTTATGGCTAATAAGACCAGCGCTGCGATTTACACCAAGACAAATGAGGTCAGGATTGAGGAAAATGCCAAGGTCATAGCCGGAGAGGCAACACCCTATAGATTGAATGAGTATGGCATTGAAGCTGACAAAATTTATATTTTGGGTTGTTTGGATGCGGCTGGTAACACACGCGCGCTATGGCTCGATGGTAGGTTCGGCAATGAAAATATTGTGCAGAGCCTCTACATGACGTATCAGGGGAAAAAGAACGAAAGTGATGAGTGGGGAGATTTTAGTACATTGTACTACAAAGACTATAAATACCTTCACGCTTTCTTCCGAACCTCCACTCAATCCGCAGAGGCGGAGCTGCCCGCCGTATTTGCGGACGAGGAGCCTGTCGATGTGGTCTCGGTGACGGAGGCTCCTGACGCCCTCCCGGCTAAGGATGAGGCCGTTCTCACCACGGAGGAGCCCTCCATCGCGTAACAGGCGCAGACAAAACCGAACATTACAGCATAGGGCCCCGGCGGCTGTCCCATGCGGACGGTCGCCGGGGCCTTTGTACGCGCCGGGAGCGGCCCGTTAAGACGCCGCAGCGCCGGGAGCTTGACCGAAAATGTTGCAAATCGTGATAAAATTTGTGATTACCACAAGAAAACCAAAAATATGTAGAGGAAACGTCAGTTTGTCCGGAATGTAATCGGTTACTTACACGAAGATGCACAAGACGGTCGAGAGCGTTATGACCGATATTGACTAAAAGCGGGGAGCGGTTTGTTGACAGAACTGTGCAAAAGTGCTAAGATAAGGCAAACCCTGAATAGGGTAAATGATGATGGAGGTATGTTATGAAAAAGATTTTTTCTCTCCTGCTGACGCTCACCATGGTCTTGTCCCTGGCTGCCTGCGGCGGCAACAGCGCTGCCCCCAGCACTCCTGGCAGTGACAGCTCTAACACCGGCTCCGACACCGCTTCCGATTCCGATACCATTAAGATCGGATATGTTTCCGACCTGACCGGCGCCACCGCCCTGTGGGGCACCGCCGGACAGTACGGCGCCGAGCTTGCTATCAAGCAGGTCAACGAGAACGGCGGCGTTCTGGATGGCAAGATGCTGGAGCTGGTCCCCATGGACGGTAAGGGCGAGCCCGCCGACTCCGTGTCCGCTTTCAAGAATCTGGTGGAGGTACATAACATCGTGGCCGAGATCGGCACGAACTTCTCCTCCTGCAACATCCCCATGGCCTCCGTTGCTGACGAGGTGAAGGTGCCCATCATCGGCACTGCCGCCTCCAACGAGCTGGTCACCGTGGATGAAAACGGCAACCTGCACCCCTATTCCTTCCGTATGTGCTTCATCGACTCCTACCTCGGCACCGTCATCGGCAACTATGCCTATGATACGCTGGGTTCCCGGAACGCTGCTCTGTTCACCGTGGCCGGCAACACCAACTCCGAGTCTGTTGGTCAGTTCCTGCGTGATGCCTTCACCGCTAAGGGCGGCACCATCGTGGCTGACGAGCAGTGCCAGGATGGCGACGTGGACTTCCGCGCACAGCTGGCCAACATCGGCGCCAAGAACCCCGACATCGTGTTCGTCATCATGAACGACTATGCTAAGAACGCTACCTTTGCAAAGCAGGCCCGTGAGATGGGCATCGACTGCATGCTGATGGGTCATGACGGTTGGGACTCCGCCCAGCTGGCCGGTGAGGCTGAGGGTGCTTTGGAGAACTGCCTGTATGTCTCCCGTATCGGCTTCAGCACTCCCGAGGCCAAGGCCTTCGGCGAGGAGGTCGCCAAGACCTACAACATCACCATGGAGGGCGAGTGCCTGTTCGGTCATGACGGTGTGATGTGGCTGGTGGATGCCATCAACCGCGCCGGCTCCGCCGATCCTCAGGCCATCCGCGACGCTCTGGAGCAGACCGATGTGTTCGAGGGCCTGATCGGTACGCTGGTCATGGACCCCGCTACCCACAACCCGTCCATGGCTTGCGCCGTGTATGAGTGCCATGGTGACTCCTTCGACTTCAAGGAGATCATCGAGGCCCAGTAATGTCCGTGACAGGGGGAAGGATATTCTCCTTCCCCCTGCATTTTTTTAGACAAAAGCCTCTACTGCGACTTTAGGAGTGATAAGATTATGTTTTTACAACAGTTGGTGACGGGCATTTCTGTTGGCGGTATCTACGCGCTGCTGGCAACAGGCTACTCCCTGATCTACAGTCTGCTGGACTTCTCGAACTGGGCCCACGGCGAATTCGCCATGGTCAGCGCTTATGTCGCCATCGTCCTGTCCAACATCATGGGAATGCCCTTTGTTCTCGCCGCCATCGGCGGCATGATGGGCGGCGCACTGGTGAGCTTTCTGTGCGAGCGCCTTGCCTATCGCCGTATCCGCCGCAATGGCGCCCCCAATATGTTCCTGATGATTGCCGCCATGGGCCTTTCCAATATGTTCCAGCAGGCGGCCAACCTGATCTTCTCCGGTCAGTACCGGTCCTATCCCTTCAAGCTGCCGGTCTCCACCATTCAGGTGGCGTCCGCCTACATCGGTGTGCTGGACCTTGTGAGCCTTGGCATCACCGCCGTTATCATCGCCATTCTGGTGTACCTCATCAATAAGACGCAATTCGGACTCAATGTCCGTGCAATCGCCTGCAACGCCCACGCCGCCAAGGTCCTTGGAGTGAAGGTGGACCGCTGCATCGCCACGGTGTTCGTGCTGGCGGGCGCTCTGGCCGGTGTGGCCGGCGTTCTGTACGGAATGAAATATAATGTGTTCCCCACTATGGGCAACGTGGGCCTCAAGGCGTTCATCGCCTCCGTTATCGGCGGCCTCGGCAGCGTGCCCGGTGCCATTGTGGGCGCTATCATTCTGGGCGTGATCGAAACGTTTGTCTCTGCGTTCGTCAGCTCCAGTCTCCGAGACTTTTTCTCCTTCGCACTGCTGATCGTCCTTCTGCTGGTCAAGCCCAGCGGCCTGTTCGGCGTGGACGTGCAGGACAAGGCATAAGGGGGGCAGAGGAATGCTTGCATTATTTAACAGTATCAACAGCGCCGTGTGCGGCGCACTGGGTATCAATACCTATTTGCAGGGCGTGATCATCATGGTGTGCATCAACACCATCGCCGTGTTGGGTATGTCGGTGCTGACGGGCTTCACCCGCCTGTTCTCCTTCGGCAACGCGGGCTTTATGTCCATCGGCGCCTACACCGCCGCCATTTTGACGGTGAAGTTCAACGTGAACTTCCTGCTGGCCATTATTCTGGGTGCTCTGTTCGCGGGCTTCATCGCTTTTCTGCTGGGTTCCATCACCCTGCGGCTGAAGGGCGACTATTTCCTTATCACCTGCCTTGGCTTCGGCGAGTGCGTCCGTGTGCTGTTCAACTACACGAAGAACATCACCGGCGGCTCTGCGGGCTATCCCGGCATCCCCGCGTATTCCAATGCGCTGTTCAGCCTTGTGTGCGTGGTGCTGGCGTTTTTCGCGGCGTGGCGCTTCATCCACTCCAAGTACGGCCGGAACCTGACGTCCATCCGTGAAAACGAGATGGCGGCCGAGGCCGTGGGCATCAACGCCTTCCGGGTCAAGCGGATGAGCTTCGTGTTCTCCGCCATCTATGCCGGCTGGGCCGGCGCGCTGTACGGCGGCTACCTTATGTACATCGTTCCCAGCAGCTTCAACCTTGCCAAGAGCTGCGAGCTCATCACCACCACCGTTATCGGCGGCCTCGGCTCCCTCACCGGTTCCGTGCTGGGCGCCATCATCGTCACGGTGCTGCCGGAGATCTTCCGTTCCCTTGCCAACTACCGTATGCTGCTCTACGGCATGGCCGTGGTGCTCATCATCCTGTTCAAGCCCAGCGGCCTGTACGGCTATAAGGAATTTTCCCTGAAGCGGACCATCAACTGGTTCCGCACGCTGCCGGCACGCCTGAGCGGCCGGAAGCAGGCTGAGACAACTGAGAAGGGGGGCCGCTGATATGGCAACACCAGTCCTTGAAATGCAGAATGTGGAGAAGAACTTCGGCGGCGTCCGCGCCATCGACAATTTCAGCGTGACGCTGGAGCCGGGAAAGATTCATGGCCTCATCGGCCCCAATGGCGCCGGTAAGACCACCATCTTCAACAACATCACCGGCATTTACGCGCCGGATAGCGGCAAGATCATCTTCAACGGCACGGATATCACCGGCAGCGCGCCCCATCGGGTGGCGCAGCTTGGTATCGGCCGCACGTTCCAGAATATCCGCCTGTTCTCCAACCTCTCTGTTTTGAGCAACGTGGTCATCGCCAGCAATCTGGACGCCACGTACAATCTGGCCGACGCCATGTTCAAGACGAAGAAGTACAAGGAGCGGGAGAAGCATCTGGAGGAAAAGGCCATGGACCTGCTGGAGGTGGTGGGCCTTGCCGATAAGGCCAACGAGCAGGCCAGCTCCCTGCCCTACGGCCACCAGCGCAAGCTGGAGATCGCCCGCGCCATGGCGCTGGACCCCAAGCTGCTGCTGCTGGACGAGCCGGCCGCCGGTATGAACGCCGAGGAGTCCGCGGAGCTGGTGAGCTTCGTGCGGCAGATTCGGGACCGCTTTGATATTACCATTTTGATGATCGAGCACCACATGGACGTTGTCTCGAACCTGTGCGACCATGTGACGGTGCTGAACTTCGGCAAGACCATCTGCGTCGGCACGCCGGAGGAGGTCAAGAGCGATCCTGAGGTCATCAGAGCCTATCTGGGAGGAGAATGATCATGGCATTGTTGGAAGTCAAAGACTTAACGGCGGCCTACGGCGGCATCCAGGCGCTGCGGGGCGTGTCCTTAACGGTAGAGGAAGGGCAGATCGTGGCCGTTCTGGGCGCCAACGGCGCCGGTAAATCCACGCTGCTCAAGTGCATCTCCTCCGTGATGAAGCCCACCGGCGGAACCATTGAATTTTTAGGCAAGCCTGTTTCCCAGAAGCCCTACGAGGTTGTGGAAGCGGGACTTGTGCAGGTGCCGGAGGCCCGGCAGATCTTCGCAAAGCTGACGGTGGCGGAGAATCTGCGGGTGGGCAGCGGCCTTAGAAAGGACGCCGATGGTATCCGGCGGGATATGGAGCGGGTGTATACCATGTTCCCCCGCCTGAAGGAGCGCGAAAAGCAGTACGGCGGCCTGCTCTCCGGCGGCGAGCAGCAAATGCTGGCCATCGGCCGGGGCATCATGGCCAAGCCGAAGCTGATGATGCTGGATGAGCCCTCTCTGGGCCTTGCGCCCGTCATCGTGACGCAGGTGTTCGACATTATCAAGGAGATCAATAAAGAGGGCATGGCCATCATGCTCATTGAGCAGAACGCACAGAAGGTTCTGGAGTTCTGCGATCAGGCCTACATCATGCAGGTAGGCAAGGTGGCCATTTCCGGCCGGGGCCGGGATCTGTTGGAGGATAACGCCGTTGCCGCGGCGTATCTGGGCGACTAAAAAAGACTGTTTCCAAGAAAGGACGAACATGCGTATGGAGGTAAAAAAAGCCGCGCAGCTTTCTCTGCTGGGCGCACAGGCCCGCAGAAGCGCGCTTGAAATGGTGTATCGGGCCACATCCGGCCATCTGGGCGGGTCCATGTCCCTGTGCGAGATTCTTTCTGTTTTGTATTTTGACACCATGCGGATCGACCCCGCCAAGCCGGATGACCCGGATCGGGACCGCTTCGTATTGAGCAAGGGACACTGTACGCCGGCATTGTATTCCGTTCTGGCAATGCGGGGCTTTTTCCCCAGGGAAATGCTTTCCACCTTCCGCAGCATCGACGGACATCTCTCCGGTCACGCGGAAATGCGCCATGTGCCCGGTGTAGATATGTCCACCGGCAGTCTCGGTCAGGGCATTTCCACCGCTGTGGGTATGGCGCTGGCCGGTCAGGTAGACAAGAAGGACTACCGGGTCTACGCCGTGCTGGGCGACGGTGAGCTGGAGGAGGGTCAGGTCTGGGAGGCAGCCATGGCTGCCGGGAACTACCATCTGGACAACCTCTGTGTTTTTGTGGATAACAACAACATCCAGATCGACGGTACGCTGGAGGAGATCATGTCTCCCTATCCCATCGATAAGAAGTTCGAGGCATTCAACTGGCACGTGGAGTGCTGCGACGGTCATGACGTCACCGCCATCGCGGCGGCACTGGAAAACGCCAAGGCCGCCAGGGGCAAGCCCACGGTCATCATTGCCAGGACCGTGAAGGGCAAGGGCGTTTCGTTCATGGAGAACAATAAGGAGTGGCACGGCAACGATCCCGACAAGGAGCAGTATGAAAAGGCCGCAGCCGAGCTGGACGCTCTGGTGGCTGCGGCAGAGAAGGAGGCGGCTCGCTATGAATAAGAAGATCTCTACAAGAACGGCTTACGGCGAGGCGCTGGCCGAGATCGGCTCCGATCCCCGCATCTTTGTGCTGGACGCGGATCTGCAGTGCTGCACCCGGACGGAGAAGTTCGGTGCGCTGTATCCCGAGCGGTCCCGGAACGTGGGTATCGCGGAGGCAAACATGGTGGGCATCGCCGCCGGTATGGCGGCCTGCGGCAAGATCGTGTTCGTCAACTCCTTCGCCATGTTCACCGCCGGACGGGCCTTTGAGCAGATTCGAAACTCTCTTGCCTATCCGCATCTGAATGTCAAGGTCATCGGCACCCATGCCGGCGTCAGCGTCGGTAAGGACGGCGCCACCCACCAGTGCCTTGAGGATCTGGCGGCTATGCGCTCCATCCCCGGCATGGTGGTGCTCTCTCCCTGCGACGCCAATGAGACCCGGCTGATGACGAAGGCCATGGCGGCGTATGACGGTCCCTGCTTCATGCGCCTGGGCCGGCTGGACGTGGAGGAGTGCACGAACTTTGTCCCGGGCTACAGGTTTGAGTGGGGCAAGGCCACGGAGCTTTACGAGGGCACCGATGTGACCATCATCGCCACCGGCCTCATGGTGCAGGAGTCCCTGAAGGCCCGCGAACTGCTGGCACAGGAGGGCATCAGCGCCGCCGTGCTGGATATGCATACCATCAAGCCGCTGGACCGCGAGGCGGTCATCAAGGCAGCGGAGAAGACCGGCTGCATCGTCACGGCGGAGGAGGCCAACATTCTCGGCGGCCTTGGCGGCGCCGTGGCCGAGGTGGTCACGGAGACCTGCCCGGTGCCGGTGCTTCGCGTGGGCGTGAAGGACATTTTCGGCCGCAGCGGCGACCCTTACGCGCTGTTGGAGCGCTATGAGCTGACCGCGAAGGATGTTGCGGCCGCCGCGCGGCGGGCCGTGGCCATGAAGAAATAACGATATGCAGGATGTCATTTATGTTGCCTGCGACGATTCCGGCGCGGAGGCCAAGGGCTGGATCTTAGAGTATCTGGACGCCCACGGCTATGCGTGGCGGGATTGCGGCGGGGATGAGACGCCCTCCCGCTATCCCTATTACGCGGCAAAGGTGGCAGCGGCGGTCTCCCGGGGGGAGATTCGCCGCGGCATCCTCATCTGCGGCTCCGGCATCGGCATGAGCATCGCGGCCAATAAATTCCGGGGCGTTCGTGCCAGCGTGGTGACGGATGATTATTCCGCCCGCCTCACCCGGCGGCACAACGATTCCAATGTGCTGTGCCTCGGAGGCCGGATGGTGGGCCGGTGGATGCTGCTGCGGATCGTGGAGACATGGCTGACCACGGACTATGACGGAGGGCACCATCAGGGCTCACTGGACCTGCTGGCCGAAATGGAAGCGGCCATGCTGCCCGGAGCCGTGTGGTGCCCGGAGGAAATTCCGTATGAACCCTTTGAGTGGGACCCGAAGCAGGGCCTGTAACGCTCAGTAGACCAGCCGGATGTTTTTGGACTGGCAGAAGGCGGCCCACTCCGCCGAGGGCTGGATGTCCGTGATGATGGCGTTCACCAGCTCCAGACCGTTGAAGCGGATGTTGGCGCTCTCATCGAATTTCGTGTGGTCCATGATGAGGAACCGCTGCCGGGCGTGCTTGAGCATGGCCTCGCGGAAAGACCCTCCGCCAGCGTGACCTTGGGACTGCTGATAAAGGCGCAGTCGGCATAATACGTGCTGAGGATGTCCGTGGTGTGATAGCCCACAAAGGACAGCGTCCGGGTCCGCAGGCTCCCGCCGAGGCAGATGAGATTGATGTGGCTGTTGGGCTCCGTGCACAGGCTGCAGATCATCATGGAATTGGTCACGATGGTCAGGCTCAGTTTGCTGCCGAGCAGCTGCCGGGCCAGAGCAAGACACGTGGTGCTGGAATCGAGGAAGATCACGTCCCGGTCATGGATGAACTCCATGGCTTTCAGGGACATCTGGTTTTTCTCCTCCTGATAGAGCGTTCGGCGCAGGGGAGAGGCGTAGGTCTTGTCATATTTGTCCGAGAGATAGGCGCCGCCCCGGATGCGGTTGAGCTTGCCAACGGCCTCCAGCTCCCGCAGGTCCCGGCGCACCGTTTCCTCGCTGCACCCCAAAAGCTGACTGAGGGAGGGAATGTCCAGACTGCCCTTTTGCTTCAGCTCCGCCTCAATTTTGGCAAACCGTTCGATTTTCAGCATATCGCACCGCCTATGATTGAAATTATTTTGCACTTATCTGTGGATTATACAGCAATTTTGAACAAAACTCAACAAAAACGTTCAACCGAACAAGTTGACAGAAGGGAAGTACCTTATGTCTGATTACAGCAGCTTTTTTCTGATGAAACCGGAGGATGTGAAGCGGTACGCCGTGGAAGTGCTCCATTTTTTCCAGCCCGACGAGGAGACGGACTGCGTTGAGATCGGCGATGGCAACATCAACTATGTCTTTCAGGTGCGTTCCTGCAAGGATGGCCGCTCCGTCATCGTCAAGCAGGCGGACAAGCTCCTGCGCTCCTCCGGCCGCCCGCTGGACCTCTACCGCAACAAGATCGAGGCGGAGACGCTGAAGCTGGAGTCCAGTCTGGCGCCGAACTTTATTCCGCAGGTCTATCATTATGACGAGACCATGGCGGCGCTGTCCATGGAGGACATCTCCGCCTATAAGAATCTCCGCAAGGAGCTGGCGGCGGACCGGGTCTATGACCACCTGAGCGAGAATCTCGCTACGTTCCTGGCAGAATCCATGCTGCCTACCACGGACCTTGTCATGGACCGGCAGGAGAAGAAAAAGCAGGTCAAGTTCTTCACGAATCCGGAGCTGTGCGACATCACGGAGGATCTGGTGCTGACGGAGCCTTACTGCGCCGAGCCCATGAACCCCCGGAACAAGAACATCGTGACGCCGGGGAACGAGGAATTTGTCCGGGAGTTCCTCTATGAGGACGAGGCCCTCCACGCCGAGGTGGCTGCGCTCCGCAACGGCTTTATGAATAACGCCCAGGCGCTGATTCACGGCGATCTGCACTCCGGCTCTATTTTCGCCAACGAGCAGGGCATCAAAATTATCGATCCGGAATTTGCATTTTACGGCCCGATGGGGTATGATATCGGCAATGTCATCGGCAACCTGTTCTTTGCGTGGGCCAACAAGTTCTATACCGGCGGCAGCGCGGAGACACAGGCGGCGCTGGAGCGGACGATTCGTGAGACCTGTGACAAAACGGCGGAGAAGCTGGGCGAGCAGTACGATAAGCTGGTGCAGTTCCCGCTCTATAAGGCCCCCGCCTTCCGCAAGGCGTATTTAGACAGCGTTATGGCGGACTCCTACGGCTACGCCGGTACGGAGATCATCCGCCGGACGGTGGGCGATTCCAAGGTGATGGAGGTCACGTCCGTGGCGGAGCCGGAGCGCCGGATTCCCATGGAGCGGGCCCTCATCAAGCTGGGTATCTATCTCATCAAGGAGCGGGCCAGCGGCCTCACCGGTACAGCCGTGACAGAGATGTTCCGCATGATTCTGGCATAAAAAGGAGAGCTTTCAATGGTAAGAATGGATGAAAATATGCCGTTCCTGCTGCAATATGAAAATGTGGCATGGTACGATAACGGTAAGGTCCGCATTCTGGACCGCCGGGTCTATCCCACGGAGGTCCGCTTCGTGGAGTGCACCACCTATCAGGAGGTGGTGAAGGCCATCGCGGATATGGTGACCCAGAGCGCGGGCCCCTACACCGCTGTTGGCATGGGTATGGCGCTGGCCGCGTGGCAGGTCCGGGATAAGGGCGCCGCGGAGCAGAACGCCTTTTTGAAGCAGGCGGCTTACGATCTGGCCCACGCACGGCCCACTACCGCCAACCGCTACGGTCAGATCACCTACCGCTGCGCCGAGGTGGCGCAGGCGGCGCTGGAGGCCGGGAAGGACCCCATCGAGGCCATTGTGGAGAACACGGTGGAGTCCCTGAACCGCCGGTACAGCACCATGCAGGTGGTGGGGGATTATCTGGCGAATCTGATCCCCAATGGCGGCGCCATCCTGACCCAGTGCTTCGGCGAAACCATCATCGGCACAGTGATCCGGGCCGCCAGGCGGCAGAACAAGACCTTCCGGGCCTACTGCGCGGAGACACGGCCTTATTTACAGGGGGCCCGGCTCACGTCCAGCTGCTTTGCCCAGATGGGCATCGATACCACGGTCCTGACAGACAATATGATCGCCTACGCCATGGAGCGGGAGGGCATCGACCTCTTCACCTCAGCGGCGGACTCCATCGCCTGGGACGGCCATATCGCCAACAAGATCGGCACTTTCCAGATCGCCATCCTGGCCAAGTGTTTCGGGGTGCCCTACTATGTCACCGGCATCCCGGACCGGGAGAAGCGGACGAAGGACGACATCGTCATCGAGATGCGGGACCCCGCCCAAGTCCTCTCTTATCGGGGGATCCCCAACACGCTCCCCGGGGTGAAGGCCATCTACCCCTCCTTCGACGTAGTGCCGCCGCATCTGATCTCCGGCGTGGTGACGGACAAGGGCGTGTATGTGCCGTATCTGCTGGGAAACTATTTTGACTCTGACGTCAAGCCGTTCTATTGACGGCAAAGGGCCGCCGGGCGGAAGAATTGGAAAACGCAGGGGGACGGTTGCGGCGCTGGGTCGGATGCCGAAGAGCACCCCCGGCAGGCCGATCCGGCTGTGTGGAAGGAATCTGGGTAGGTCCTCTCCGCCGGGAGAAATGTGCTCTGCTGCATATCAGGCAAGGGACGGAAGCCCCGCCCGCCTTTTCCGGCGTGTCCGCAAAACCGGAATCATACGGGCAGCTATATCAGAAATTAAAAATGAAAATGAAAACAGGAGGCAGCAAATTATGCTGATGCAGGAGGAAAGAGAGCTGGTTGTTGAATACGGCAGGAAAATGAGCACCGACCGTCTGAGCACGGGAACCAGCGGCAATATCAGCGTCTGCAACGCGGAAAACTGATGGCCATCAGCCCCTCCGGCATGGACTATTTCTCCACCACGCCGGAGGACGTGGTCATCACGGACCTGGAGGCCAACATTGTGGACGGCGTCCGCAAGCCCTCCAGCGAGTGGGCGCTGCACACCGCGTTCTATCGCCACAAGCCCCACGCCAGGGCCGTGGTGCACACCCACTCCATGTACTGCACCACCTTTGCCGTGCTGGGCCAGCCCCTTCGGGCTGTCCACTATGCAATCGGCGACACCGGAGCAGCCACCGTCCCCTGCGCGCCGTACCGCCTCTTCGGCACAGCGGAGCTGGCAGAGGCCGCCATAGAGGCCTGCGGCGGCAGCGACGCCGTTCTGCTGGGCAACCACGGCCTGGTGGCCTGCGGCAGGGACCTCAAAAGTGCTTACGGCCTGGCCTGTAATCTGGAGTACGTCGCGGAGCTGCAGTACCGGACCATGTGCATCGGCACGCCCAATATCCTGACGGATGAGCAGATGGCGGAGGTCATGGAGCGATTCAGGTCCTACGGCCAGCCCGGCAGCGGCAAGGCCGGATATTGAGCGGGGCGGAGGTCCCGCGGAGATCTTCACCAGCCTCCGGATGGCATTGAACACACCGGCATCAAATGCGATCTTGCAGGAGAGCCAGCCCCGCGCTCAGCAGGCGCGGGGCTGGCTT
>OOAF01001978.1_pt1 | contig 13734 bp, 10 predicted proteins | sample 1671251 | NCBI WGS metagenome assembly OOAF01 (sample SAMN06348137, study PRJEB24527) | human gut metagenome | biome: human gut; feature: ankylosing spondylitis patient; material: feces | host: Homo sapiens | place: China | collected 2015-10 | reverse complement strand
GTTTATATAACGGTATTATCAAGGAGAATCCTACCTTCGTTCTGATGCTTGGTATGTGTCCGACATTGGCGGTTACTTCCTCAGCAATCAATGGACTTGGTATGGGACTTTCCACAACAGTGGTACTTATTTTATCCAATATGCTGATTTCAGCATTCCGTAAAGTGATCCCGGATGGTGTCCGTATGCCGGCATTCATCGTAATCGTTGCATCACTTGTTACCATGGTTCAGTTTATCATGCAGGCATATACACCAAGCCTTTCCGAGTCTTTAGGTGTATATATTCCTCTTATCGTAGTAAACTGTATCATCCTTGGACGTGCAGAAAGCTATGCTTCTAAGAACCCGGTAATCCCGTCTATGTTTGATGGTATTGGTATGGGACTTGGATTTACATTTGGTCTTACCTGCATCGGTTTGATCCGTGAACTTTTAGGAGCAGGTCAGATCTTCGGATTCCAGATCTTATCCTTAAAATGGTTTACACCGATCACAATTTTCGTTATGGCTCCTGGTGCATTCTTAGTATTGTCCTGTCTGGTTGCTATTATGAACATTGTAAGAGCGAAGATGGAAGCAAAAGGAAAACCGTTAGCAGAGCCTGCAGGATGCTTGAGCGGCGACTGCTCCGGCTGCAGCCAGGCTGCACACTGCAGCGGTAAAGCAACTGTAAAAGCAGATGCTGCCGGAAAAGAAGAGTAGGAGGATAGGTACAGATGAAAGAATTACTTTTGATTGCAATCGGTTCTGCGATTGTAAATAACGTTGTATTAAGTCAGTTCCTTGGTATCTGTCCGTTCTTAGGAGTTTCCAAGAAAACAGAGACAGCAGCCGGAATGGGCGGTGCAGTTGTGTTCGTTATCACGATTTCCTCGTTTGTAACAGCACTGATCTATAAATTTATTCTTGCAAACAGCTATCTGATGAGCAAGGGGATCGATCTTACTTATTTACAGACGATCGTATTTATTCTTGTTATCGCAGCATTAGTACAGTTTGTTGAGATGTTCTTAAAGAAATCAATGCCGGCATTGTATCAGAGTTTAGGTGTATACCTTCCTCTTATCACTACAAACTGTGCCGTATTAGGTGTTGCATTAACAAACGTTACAAAAGAATATGGAATCTTAGAGAGTGTTGTAAATGGTTTTGCAACTGCATTCGGATTCCTGATCGCGATCGTTCTGATGGCAGGTCTGCGTGAAAAAATTGAATACAATGATATTCCAAAACCATTTCAGGGTACTGCGATCGTTCTGATCACAGCAGCTTTGATGTCTATCGCGTTTATGGGATTCTCAGGAATGATTTAGGAGGAAAAATAAGATGAACGTTACAGCAATATTAGTTGCAGCCCTTGTTGTGGGCGGCGTAGGTATCTTGATTGGATTTTTCCTTGGTATTTCCGGAGAAAAATTCAAAGTAGAAGTTGATGAGAAGGAAGTTGCCATCTTAGGCGAACTTCCAGGAAATAACTGTGGTGGTTGTGGTTATGCCGGATGTTCCGGACTTGCTGCAGCGATCGCAAAAGGTGAAGCACCAGTCAACCAGTGTCCGGTCGGCGGAGCTCCAGTTGCAGCTAAGATCGGTGCAATCATGGGTGTAGATGCAGGTGCAGGTGAGAAAAAAGTTGCTTTCGTAAAATGTGCAGGAACCTGTGACAAGACACAGAAAGATTACGAGTATACTGGTAATGAGGATTGTGCATCTATGATGTTCGTTCCAAACGGTGGACCAAAGGCATGTAACTATGGATGTTTAGGTTTTGGCTCCTGCGTAAAGGCATGTCCGTTTGATGCAATCCATATCGTAGATGGTATAGCGCTGGTTGATAAAGAAGTATGTAAGGCATGTGGTAAATGTGTGGCTGCCTGCCCGAAACACTTAATCGAGCTGGTTCCTTACTCAGCAAAACATATTGTTCAGTGTAGTTCTAAGGATGTCGGCAAGAATGTAATGAAGGCATGTTCCGTTGGATGTATCGGCTGTCATCTCTGTGAGAAGAACTGTCCGAAGGATGCCGTACATGTCATTGACAATGTAGCATATATTGATCAGGAAAAATGTGTCGGATGTGGCATCTGTGCACAGAAATGTCCGAAGAAGATTATTCTTTAATTTAATTTAAGTACAATTAGAAGAACAAAAGAACAGGCTGCTCAAAGCGGTCTGTTCTTTTGTATATTATTTTATAAACATTCAAAAAAATAAGTGATAAAAAATTGTTATTAACACAAAAATATGATAAAATATCACTATAACAATATATTTTTTGTGAAAATTATACAAAGTGGGTGGACAAAATGGAACTTATTTACGCAAATGATAATTGTACCGGATGCAACAAATGTGTAAGAGATTGTCCGGTGCTGATCGCCAATGTTGCAACAGATGCAGGAAAGGTAACAGTTGACTCTGAAAAATGTATTGCATGTGGGGCATGTTTTGATGCATGTGAGCATAATGCCAGAGAATATCAGGATGACACAAAATCATTTTTTACAGCATTAGAAGCAGGAAAAAAGATTTCTGTTATTTTAGCTCCTGCATTTTTGGCAAATTATCCGCATGAGTATAAAAAGGTACTTGGATATCTGAAGGAAAAAGGTGTAAATCATATTTACAGTGTTTCTTTCGGTGCAGATATCACGACATGGGGATATTTAAAATATATTACAGAACATCAGTTTCTGGGTGGCATTTCCCAGCCATGTCCGGCAGTTGTCAATTATGTGGAAAAATATATTCCGGAATTACTGCCGAAAATGATGCCGATTCATAGTCCGATGATGTGTATGGCAATTTACATAAAAAAATATTTAAAATGTGATGATGAACTTGCATTTATCAGTCCTTGTATCGCAAAGAAGACAGAGATTACAGATCCAAATTGCTATGGCTATGTAAAATATAATGTGACATTTAAAAAGCTTTTTGAAACGATTGGAAATAAATATCAGGGCTGTAAGGAATATGAGGACGAACTGGAATATGGCATGGGTGCTCTTTATCCGATGCCGGGTGGTTTAAGAGAAAACGTAGAACATTTCCTTGGAAAAGAACAGGTGGTAAGACAGGTAGAAGGCGAAAAGGAAGCCTATCGCTATCTGCATGAGTATTTAGAACGTATCAAAAAGAATAAGAGACAGCCGTTTATGGTCGATATTTTAAACTGCTCTAAGGGATGCATCTATGGAACAGCTACTGAGTTAGAGCGCAATACGGATGATGTTATGCTCACACTCAGTGATATGAGAAACAAAACGGCAAATGCAGGAGCAGACGCGAAAAGAGGATTGTTTGGCAAGAAGACAAAGAATGGTTCACCATGGGACGAATCCGTACCGGAGAAGGATCGTTTGGTAAATCTGATGAAAGCATTTGAAGATTTAGATATCAATGATTTTGTACGCAAATATACAAACAAAAGTGTTGAGATTAAAGAGCCTGCGGAGCATGAAATGCAGGAGATTTTTGCTTCCATGAATAAGACGGATGCTGCCAGCCAGAAAATGAATTGTGAGTCCTGTGGTTATTCTTCCTGTCGCAATATGGCAAGGGCAATTTATAATGGTGTAAATGTCAAGGAAAACTGTGTACATTATGTCAAGAGTGTTGCGGAGAATGAAAAAGAAAAGATCCAGAATCTGATGGAAGAGGAACAGCAGAAACAAGAAATTCATAATCAGAAACTTGCCGATATTACAGAACAGTTTGTATCTTTGAGTGAAAATATTGATCAGCTGGGTGACGCGAATGAAACTTCGGCAAATGAGGCGACCACGCTTGCACAGCATATTCAGGAGATCTCCAATTTCTGTCAGGAGTTAAACAGTTCATTGGCAACGATGTCTGATTTTATCAATATTTATAAAGCAAGCAATGAGGATATTTCTTCCATAGCAGGGCAGACAAATCTTCTTTCCCTGAATGCTTCCATAGAGGCGGCAAGGGCTGGAGAGGCTGGACGTGGATTTGCAGTAGTTGCAAGTGAGATACGTGAATTGTCCGATTCGACGAAAAAACTGATTGTAGAGAACAATGCAAAAGCAGAAGAAATCATTCCTAAGATTAATGCAAGCATTGATTCTATCAAAGATCTGATTGAAAATATCAATGAAATGAATGAGAAGGTGGCAACGATTGCAGCAACATCGGAGGAAATTTCGTCACAGACATCCTGTGTACAGAGTATGGCAGATGAACTGCGTGATGCGGTAGAAAATATTTAAGCAAATAGAATTGGTTTGCATAAAAAGCAGTAAAAAGGTGACATTACGTTTCCTGCCAATATTATATGACATAAAAAACATCCGGCAACTAAAAAAGGTCTGCCGGATGTTTTTTGATCAAATAGATTTAAAACTGATTTTGTGTAAATATTACAAGCTCCTGCATCTTTGAGGCAATAGTATCAAGGATATCTGTATTTTTATTTTCGGCTTCTAATGTTTCGTGTGCATGAGCAGTAAGCTCTTCTGAGATGGCAGAGAGTGTCTGGACGGAATCAGAAATGACCTGGTTTGCATCTTTTAACTCTGAGGTACTTACGGTCAGGTTCTGGATACCACTCTGAATGGAGAGCGTGTTTTCCTGAATCGAGGAGAAACTGTTTGCCGTGTTTTTAGCACTTTCTTTTTCCTGATTGATTCCATCGATCATTTGCTGGATGACTGTGACAACTTCGTTGATAGCTGAAGTAACATTCTGGATCAGTTCCGTGATCTTTACAGTTGCTTCTTTTGTCTGGGAAGCCATTCCGGTAATCTCTGATGCAACCACTGCAAATCCCTTCCCGGCATCTCCGGCTCTTGCAGCTTCAATACTTGCGTTTAATGCAAGCAGACTGGTCTGGGAAGTGATACCGCCGATCAGTTCCACGATAGAATGCATTTCTTCCATGTTATGGTTCAGAGTTTCTAACTTTGATGCGGCATCCACGCTGTTTTGGACAGAGGTATCTACCTGGCTGGCGAGAAGCTGCATGGAACTACTGCCTTCTGTCACGATATCTAAAGTGTGTTTCATGTTTGCATCGATCTGCTGTGTTACATCATTGACGATCACAATCTTATCCTGAATTTCCTGTGTCTGGGAACCCTGTTCCATTACGGCATTCGTTGCTTCGGCAGCACCGCTTGATACTTCCTGCATTGCATGCTGTGTGGTCTGAGCTGCAGTGCTCAATTTATCAAGCTCCTGATGGATGCTGTTGATCTTCTGATTGACGTGGTCTGATAATTCAGAGAGGTTTGCCAGCAGTTTTTCGGACTGTGACTGTGATTCCTCTGCATGCTGTATTTTCTGTGCCATATTGATATTTAATGTCTGTGATGTAAAATAAGAATAAATACCGACCATGATCATGATGACAACCTGGATCACGGCATTGTCCTGTCCGGAGTAGCCAAACTTTCCGGTCTGAGCCCCCATAATTGTAATGATGAGACTTTCGATGACTGTTCCGGTATTGATTATGAGAGAGTATTTGGCATCATTATAAACTGAGATGATTAAGATCATCGGGATAACAAATAAAAATACGAGACCGTTGGTTGCAGTGAAGATTGCAAAACTGTAAAAAACAGCGAAACCGATGGCAACAAGATGCTGGATCGCGGGTGTTTCATGTGACTTATTCCAAAAGAAAAACTCTGCAATAACCGGTCCAAAACCCAAAACTGCGAAGATAATGATATATCCCCAGGTTTGAAGTCCGGAAAGCGCCTGCAGGATACAGAAAAGTGTCATGATACTTGAATCAATCAGATGTGCATACATACAGGTTTTGTTATTTCGTTCAAGATCGCTGAAAGTGGTTTGCTTCATAAATAAAGTCTCCTCTTATATATAGTTATTCAGTAGGAATAGTGAAAAAACTTTGGTTCTATTGTACTACTTTTAAGTGGAAGATACAAGAAACTTACGCTGGGCTATTTGAAAATTCTTCTAAATAGGAAAGATAACGTTCAGACAGCTTTACTTTCGTATAAACTTCTGCATATTCCTTTGGCGGGAGTGTATCAACATAATTTTCGGGAAAATCCTTTTTGATTCCGGCAGCCTTTGCGAGATCTACGGCTTTGTTATATGCCACGGCAGCCTTTTCCTCACTGGAATAAGTGCCGACAAGATAATTGCCATTGATGTGGATCATTGTGCGATATTTTGTGATCCCTTTCACGATATGACGCAAGACACCGTGAAAACGATTGATCACAAGAATATTGGCATAGCGATAGTCGTAAGAATCTCCATTTACAAACTGATAATCTCTTCCGGCAACTGCGTATGGACGGATCCCATAACGTGAAAGAATGGAATACTGCATTCCGTAATCACTGACAAAAAGATGTCCCTGCCGCTTCTGGATCTTATGGCTGGAATAATAAAAAAGATCATCAATATCAAATTTTAATTCCTCATGTTCGGAAAGAAAATAGCTGAAATATCCTTTGCGCAGATAGATCGGATTTTTAAAATAAAGTCCATTGTCCCGGAAATTAAGCAGAATGATGATTTTTTCATGAGGGAGAATATTTTTGTGTGAATAGACATTGTCAATGGTTATGACGGCGTCAGAAAGAGTCTGGGATGCTTCCTTATAAGCCAGATGCGCCATTTCTTCTGAAGCAAAACTTCCAAGGCTGATGTGTTTGCCGGAATAATTGATGCTTGTACGATAGTAGATGGTTCCATCTTTTTTTGTGGCAGGAAAAACGCCTTTTAACATAAGAATTCTCCATTTCAAAAAATGTTATGGTGCATTAGTGAGTTGTATTCAGCATATCACGTTTCGAAGCAGGATGCAACCGGCTGCAATTTTGGTAAAATAATATTTTCATACGTTAAAGCATTGACATGAAGCAATCGTTTCCTATATAATGTTTAGAAAGTATTGGGAATCATACGAAAACGTATTGATATAATACCGAACAGTATTAGAACCCCGAAATTTGATTACGATGAATAAAAAGATAAGAGGACGAAGAAAATGGAATTAATGTATGCAAGCACAAGAGACGCAAATGAAAAAGTGACAGCATCACAGGCAATTTTAAAAGGACTGGCAAATGATGGCGGTTTATATGTACCGACTGAGATTCCGTCTTTGGATGTAAGCATGGAAGAACTTTCTAAGATGACTTATCAGGAGACTGCCTATGAAGTGCTCAAACTGTTTCTGACAGATTATACAGAGGAGGAACTGAAAAACTGTATTAATGCTGCCTATGATAGTAAGTTTGATACAGAAGAGATTGCACCGTTGGTGGATGCGGATGGTGCATATTATCTTGAATTGTTCCATGGTCCGACGATAGCTTTTAAAGATATGGCATTATCCATTCTGCCACATCTTCTGATCACTGCTGCAAGAAAGAACAATGTCAAAAATGATATTGTGATCCTGACTGCTACTTCCGGCGATACCGGAAAAGCAGCACTGGCAGGATTTGCAGATGTAAAGGGAACGAAGATCATTGTATTTTATCCAAAGAATGGTGTCAGTCCGGTACAGGAAAAACAGATGGTAACACAGAAAGGTGATAATACCTTTGTTGTCGGTATCCACGGTAACTTTGATCAGGCACAGACCGGCGTTAAGAAAATGTTTTCAGATACAGAACTTGCAAAGGAGATGGATGCTGCAGGATATCAGTTTTCTTCTGCAAACTCGATCAATATTGGACGTCTGGTTCCGCAGATCGCATATTATGTCTATGCATATGCAAAATTATATGCAAACGGTGTGATCGCAAAAGATGAGAAGATTAATATTGTGGTTCCTACCGGTAACTTTGGAAATATCCTGGCTGCATTTTATGCAAAAAATATGGGAATCCCGGTTGCAAAACTGATCTGTGCTTCAAATGAGAACAAAGTCCTTTATGATTTCTTCTCCACAGGCACATATGATAAGAACCGTGAATTTATGCTGACAAGTTCTCCTTCTATGGATATTCTGATCTCCAGTAATTTAGAGCGTCTGATCTACCGTATTGCCGGAGAGGATGCAGCTAAGAATGCGGCATTGATGAAAGAGCTTAATACAACTGGTAAATACGAGATTACATCAGAGATGAAAGAGAAACTTGCTGACTTTTACGGCAATTATGCGAGTGAGAAAGAAACTGCGGATACCATCCGCGATCTGTATGAGAAAACCGGTTATGTGATTGATACACACACAGCAGTTGCTGCATCCGTATATCACAAGTACAAAAAAGACACAAATGATGCGGAAACAAAGACTGTGATCGCTTCCACAGCCAGCCCATTTAAATTCAGCAGAAGTGTTATGGATGCCATTGATCCAAAATATGATTCTTTATCAGAGTTTGAATTAGTGGATGAATTAAGCAAGATCGGTAACATAAAAATCCCGCAGGCAATTGAGGAGATCCGTAGTGCTGAGGTACGTCATAAGACGGTATGCGAAGTAGAAGAGATGCCAAAGGTTGTAAAACAGTTCCTCGGAATGTAAAAAGAATAGAAAACGGCTGTGCCCAAAGGCACAGCCGTTTTTACTGTTCATAATAACAGTCACTCTATTGTTTATGATGTACCTGTTTACAGTTCATTATGAATCAACTCAAATATAAAATGTATTGTTCCGAATGAATAAACAATCGGTAACATATATGCCTCGTGTTCAAATGTGACCAGTTCATCTGTGACAACATTTGGAACATCAAGCTGCAGTTCAAGCCCCTGTTCGTTTGACATATTAACGTTGAACAGACCATTATGGAGATTTAAGAAATCTTCGAGAGAAGACTGTACATATTCGTCAAAACTGTGAAAATCTTCATTGACATAACGGGATGCAAATGCAATGCAGGTGCTTTCCGGCATATCGATATAAGTACGAATGGAAAATTTACCATTGATCTGCTGCCTGATACAATAGTTTGTCGGATATTCTTTACAAAGTTCAGGGCGAACCGGTGAAAAATCATCCCCGATAAAACGAACGAGATCGTTAAATAAGAGATGCAGGAAAGAAAGCTCTCCAGGTGAAAGCGGACGCTCAGCAATAACAAAGAAATTTTCTACAAGGTGATCTACAATATCCTTCGTTTCAGCGGACATATCTGCATCGTAAAGTTCATTCTCAGACTGATAACCGATGATGAGAGACTGGAGCTGCTCATTATTAATAACACCATCATTTAATAATGCCTGACCAAGAAGTAAGAAATTAGGATTCTGTGTCTGCAGCAGCTCCGTAACCTGAGCTTCTGTCAGATAACCTTCCCGGATGGCAAGTTCACCGAAACGTTTGTCTTCATGTGTCTGCATGATAATTACGCGGTCCACTTCACTGGCTGACATATAGCCTGCATGCATGGCAAGGGTTCCTAATTTTGGATGTTCGTTATTTGCTTCCTGCATGGCATGCATCAGCTGTTCTTTTGTGATCCCGTGTGATAATAAATAGTTTCCGAAAAATTGAGCGTACATGTCTATCTCCCTTCAAATCTTGAAGTAATAATATGTTCGATCTGATCCGCATTGATCGGTTTCTGGATAAAATCACTGGCACCTGCCTCAATGGCTTCGCGGAGCTGGGACTGCGTACCAACAGAAGAGACAATAATGATAGTAGCATCTGGATCAAAATCAGTAATCTCATGTATGACAGCATTGCCATCTTTGATCGGCATAACGATGTCAAGAAATACAAGCGAAGGGGATTCCTTTTTGTAAATATCAATAGCATCCTGTCCGTTTGCAGCCTCTAAAAATGTTGGTGTGCCAAACTGGGAGAGGATATCCTTTAACTGTTTTCTTGCTAAAATAGAATCGTCACTGATGAGAATTTTTGTGTCATCAAATTTCATGGTTTTTTGCCCCCATCTATAAGTATGTTATTTTTATTTTACACTAATCGGCGCAAGAGTTCAATGTTTCTTGACCGAAAATATGGGATTTTATGTAAAAAAACAAAACAAAATGTTCAGTTGCACCAATTTTATATTGTGTTTATAATAAAAATATGGGACAAAAAGAATGTCAAAATAAGAATTTTTATGCTGGAGGTTTAAAATGAAAGTAATGCTTGTATTTGACGCAGTGATTCTGCTTTTTGGGATTTATATGGTGATATCGTCACTTCAGATGAAAAAAAGCGGCAGGATCAATGCTATGGTGATCGCTGAGGAAGAGATGAAAAAATGTAAGGATACGGCGGGATTTATTGCATTTATTTACTGGAGAGAGGCGGTGTTTGGAGGAATCGTGGCACTGGTGGGACTGATTGGTATCATCAACGAACTCACAAATTTCTTAGGAAAACTGACGCTGCTGGAACTTGTGATTTTCCTTGGATCTTTTTTGTGGTTTCAGAACAGTTTAAAGACTGCTAGGGAAAAATTCCTGCATATTTAAGATGTTGATCAGATGGCAGTCACACAGCCATCACATAAGCCGGTTATAGTAATGAATAGAAAAAATGTCAATTTGTGGGAGAAAATGGGACGTTATGGAACGTATTTTAGTTGTAGACGATGAGGACAAGATCCGTGCGATCATTCGAAAATATGGGGAATTTGAAGGATATGAGATCGCGGAGGCACATGACGGAATGGAAGCAGTTGAAATCTGCCGGAAAGAAGATTTTGATCTGATCATACTGGATGTGATGATGCCGGAACTGGATGGCTTTTCCACCTGCCGGGAAATCCGCAAGTTCAAAGAGATCCCTGTCATTATGCTCTCGGCACGCGGCGAGGAGTATGACAAGATCCATGGATTTGAACTCGGAATCGACGATTATGTGGTAAAACCGTTTTCGCCACGTGAGCTTATGATGCGCGTAAAAGTTGTAATCAGCAGAAACAATAAAAAAGACGTACGGGACGGACATGAGATCTTTCAGGCAGAAGGTCTGGTTGTTGATTTTACCGGACGAACTGTGACTGTGGATGGCAAGCGTGTGGAAATGTCGCCAAAAGAATACGAACTTTTGTTTTATTTAGTAAGAAACCGCAATATTGCACTTGACCGTGAAAAACTGATCACAGAGGTATGGGGGTATGATTATTATGGTGATGACAGGACCTTAGATACCCATATCAAACTTTTACGGAGCAGTCTGGGTGAATACCGCAAATTTTTAGTGACATTAAGAGGGGTGGGATACCGGTTTGAAGCATGAAAAAATCAGTATTAAATGGAGAGTATTTACCTATCTGCTTGTCTTTACCGGAATACTTCTTGTCGTGTTATGGCTGATCCAGATCTGTTATCTGGATTCGTTCTACACCATGATCAAAAGCAGGGAAGCAGAGCAGGTCACGTCGGCGGTTGCAAATATACTGACCTCGGATGAGGATGATAAAGACACTCTGATCCATGACATTGCAGCGAAAAATAATATGGCAGTCTATGTGACAAATACGGATGGAAATGAGATTTGCAGCGCAGAGTATATTGTAAATTCCAGACTTGCGGATATGCCGTCGGAACAGGTACAGTATTATTATGAACAGGCAAAAGAACATGGCGGGATTTTTAAAATCGAATATGAGGGCGGGATCAATCCGGAATTCTGGAGTGAAGATATGCCGGAACCAGAAGATGTGGCAGATGGACCCGGATTCCACGGTTTTTTGCAGAAACGCGGACATGAACACATCAAAAGTGTGATCTATGTAAAAATTGTAGAGTGTGACGGTCAGGAAGAGATTCTGCTGGTCAATACGCAGCTTACTCCGGTGGATGCAACTGTTAATACACTGCGGATCGAACTGATATGGATCACTGTGATCATGATCCTGCTTTCACTGGGGATCGCTCTTTTAATATCCAGACAGATTTCCAAGTCACTGATCCGGATCAATGAGTCGGCGAAAGCACTTGCCAAGGGAGATTTTGATGTGCGTTTTGAGGGGAAAGATTACCGTGAGGTGGCGGAACTGTCCGACACGCTCAATGCAACGGCGAAAGAACTTGGCAAAAATGAGTCCCTGCGGCGGGAACTGATCGCAAATGTATCGCACGATCTGCGGACACCGCTTACGATGATCATTGCCTATGCAGAGGTCATGCGTGATCTTCCGGGAGAAAATACACCGGAAAATGTCCAGGTAGTGATCGATGAGGCCGGGCGCCTGACAAATCTCGTGAATGATATGCTTGATATGTCAAAACTTCAGGCTGGTGTTATGGAAAAAAATGACACAGTATACAATCTGACAGAGAGCATCGAATCTGTTTTAGAGCGCTACAATAAATTAAAAGAGCAGGATGGCTACTGTATTCATTTCGAATATGACGGAAAAGTACAGGTAAAAGCAGATGAATACAAGATTTATCAGGTAATCTACAACCTGATCAACAATGCGATCAATTATACCGGGAAAGATAAAACGGTGTGGGTACGTCAGAAAATTTCAGGGGATAAGGTGCGGATCGAAGTGACAGACAGTGGGGATGGTATTGCAAAAGAGGCACTTCCTTATGTGTGGGACCGCTATTATAAGGTGGACAAGACACATAAACGTGCTGTGATGGGAACCGGTCTGGGACTTTCCATTGTAAAAAATATACTGGAACTTCATCATGCCGGATATGGTGTGGTAAGCGAACCGGGATGCGGTTCGACGTTCTGGTTTGAACGCTGACCGGCGGGTCAGCGTTTTTCCATTGGAATATATTCTTTGTGTTCTCCGATGTTTTTGTAAGCAGGCCGCATAATCTTACCGTTGATGGCAACCTCTTCAAGACGGTGGGCACTCCATCCGGCGATTCTGGCGATTGCAAAGATCGGTGTGTAAAGTTCCACCGGAAGTCCTAACATGCGGTAAGCAAAGCCGCTGTAAAAATCGACGTTTGGGCTGACACCTTTATAAATCTGACGCTCATCTGCGATGATTTTTGGTGCTAAGCGTGATACGGCATCATACAGAGCAAACTCTTTTTCATAGCCTTTTTCGGCAGACAATTTTTCTACAAAAGAACGGAAAATGCGGGCACGGGGATCTGAAAGGGAATATACAGCATGCCCCATGCCATAGATCAGACCGGCGTGATCAAAGGCTTCTTTATGTAATAAGGCTCTTAAATAACGACTGATTTCTTCCTCATCGCTCCAGTCGGAGAGATTCTCTTTCATATCCTCAAACATACGGACAACCTTGATGTTGGCACCGCCGTGTTTCGGACCTTTTAGGGAACCTAAGGAAGCAGCGATCACAGAATAGGTGTCCGTTCCGGATGACGATACCAGATGCGTGGTAAATGTGGAGTTATTTCCACCACCATGTTCCATGTGAAGGATCAGTGCGGTATCTAAAAGCTTTGCTTCTAAAGGAGTAAACTGGCTGTCCGGACGCAGAATATGCAGAATGTTTTCTGCGGTGGAATACTCAGCTTTTGGCGGATGGATAAAAAGGCTTGCACCGTCATGGTAATGTTTGTAAGCCTGATAACCATATACCGAAAGAAGCGGGAACAGACTTATAAGCTGTAAACACTGTCTGAGTACATTCGGAAGCGAAATGTCATCCGCAAGGTCATCATAGGAATAAAGTGTGAGAACACTCCTTGCGAGTGTGTTCATCATATCTTTGCTTGGGGCTTTCATAATAATATCACGGACAAAACTGGTAGGAAGGGTACGATATTCACTGAGCATTTTCGTAAATTCCGTTAATTCCGTCCGGGCAGGAAGTTTCCCGAAAAGAAGCAGATAAGTGCATTCCTCAAAGCCAAAATGACTGTTTTC
>OOAF01001972.1_pt1 | contig 13768 bp, 19 predicted proteins | sample 1671251 | NCBI WGS metagenome assembly OOAF01 (sample SAMN06348137, study PRJEB24527) | human gut metagenome | biome: human gut; feature: ankylosing spondylitis patient; material: feces | host: Homo sapiens | place: China | collected 2015-10 | reverse complement strand
GCATTTTGGTATAGAAATAGCCATGTACTTGCGCTTCATCACCAGCCGAATTACGCTTGAGAACGATTCTTCCATCGCTTACCGAGTCATAACGTCCGGAGACAGATATTTCAACCGGTATTCCCGGAACCCATTCACCGTCAACAAGCCGCCCTTTAGCAGACATAGTTACTATCGCTGTATGTGGATACCGTTTTACCATCTGTTCCCTGCCCTTCCCTTGATAATGATTCGTTTCCCAAGCTTACCAGCCTTCTCCGGCTCCCCATTCTCTATATACAACTGCTTTGCAGTCTGGATATAGAAAGAACGGGGATGAGTAACAGAAAGCTTATTCTCACTGAAATCCTGTGAGTTTACCATCATGGCATACGTATCAGCAACGCAAAGACCGACTTGCTTCATGTTTTCAGCAGTACATTCCGCTTCGGGATTAATACCGCGCTTTACAAAGACTACCTTTTTCAAAAAGCCTTCCATATCCTCAATAGAGGGATATTCCAGTATTGTTTCTCTGATTGTTGCCATAATAGATTGATTAATAACCCTCTTCGTCTGTTTTTTCAGTATCTTCGCCTTCCGTCCATGACTGGCCATCAGTTTTCATGATGTACATTGCATCAGGGTCATTGATTACCGGAATAGCGTTAGCTTCCGCTTTAGTCCACTCTTTGAACGGTTCCAGCTCAGACCACTTGCTGATAAAAACAAAGTCTTTTTTCAACGTGGAAGCTTTCTTCTTGTATTCAACAGAATGCTCTGCTGCAATAGGGCCATGCTGAATGTCACCACACTGCAAATCTTCCAAGAAGCAGATATTAGCAGCTTCCCATGGATTAATCGTAGTACGTTGATGAGCAGCATTCTCAATACGAACAGACGGACTTACAAGAACAATCTGGACACCTTCCGTATTCTCTTGGGCGGCAAGATACTCATTGATAACTTTCTTGGAGATAGTCAGCTTTTCTTTCTGATTAATCCAGCCCCTAACCTTTTCGATAACAGCCTTCTGCTTCTTCAATAGAGCAAATCTATCTTTGCGCATTACTACGTATTTGATAGTGACACCCTCGGCAGAAGCGGTAACTACGGTATCCTCAATATCCTGCAAGCCGTCGGCCGTTGTAGACTTAGACCAATCCACAGCAGCAACCTTCTTGTTTTCATTAGGCATACCACAGCCCACAAATTCTTCAGTAACAATACCATTGTTATTGTTTGAATTGAGGACGAATCCACCTTTAGACATCAACTGCATACACCACCATTCGAAACGACCACGAACAGCGTTATATACGAAGTCCTGGTCTTTGAACGCAAGGTCAAGAAGTGATTTCAAATCTGAATCGCCTTCACAATCACGGCTGAGTTGCTGGTATTCATTCCAATCACTTTCGTTCATACCGCGCTTTACAGCAGTCTTAGGAATATCACCTGACATCTTACCGATAACTTCACGTTTCTTTTGCGGTGCGGAAGAATCGAATGAAATAACGTCAGCGATAACCGGTGCACCTTTCTCACCTGTAAGAGTCTCCCATTTCAGAGAGTTCTTCTGCTTTACACCGAAGAAATTAGGGAAGAACACCGGCTTAACCTTACGCGAGTTAAGGCGGGCGCCCATATTCTTACGGTTCACTTGTTTAATTAAACTTCTTTCCATATATAGTTATGAATTAATGGATTACACAAAACGGATAAAGTGAAGCAACGCCTTCATCGCTTCGTCAATTGGATAAGGCATTACTGCCTCATTTACAGTACCGCGTACTAGGAGTCCGGATTGCTGGTTAGCAACTGTTACATCGACCTTGTTCATTGTGATAACTTCCGGTACATACTTGAACTTAGCGGCTTTTGCAGCAGCTTTAGCAGTTACAAGCACTAACACATCATCTACTTTCGCAGCCCCAATCGGACCGGCAAGAGTTATTGTGTCATAGGCCGGGGCGGTCTTGTCGATTGCGGAGATTACATCGGAAGCTCCAGTTAAAGCACCGCCGATTGTAACCGCTTCCCCAACTTTAAACACATGATTCTTTGCTACCTGAATAGCCACCGCATCGGCAGCAGCTACAGCCGTAACTCTTCCAGTCTTAACAATATGATAAAGACCGTTAGCGTCCTTACCCACCATAACAAGCGGAGGAAGTTCATCAATGATTCCCTTCAGTTCCGCACGAGCAATAGTTCCACCGCCCTGAATGTCCTCGATAATCTTTTCGATTCCGGGGGCATACTGAAATTCACTTTGCTTTTTTCTGAACATAGCTTTTAATTATTAATTATTATTCTTCAAGTCCAAGGCTGGCAGTCCCGTTATTAGCACCTTCCTCGTCCTCCATTAGTTCCAGCCATTCTTTCTCTGAACGTTCTTTGGGCTTGTAGGAATTAGGCTTGTAGCCACCGCCGGCGACCTCATCATCTATTACCGACTGCCTGATTTCAGCGTATTCTTCTTGCAACCCTTTAATCTGCTCTTCGATAGAATTTTCAGAATTGACATCAATACGATTGAACCATTTATCAGGAAGCTTCGCTTCTGCAAACAGTGTTTTGGCGGACGCCTGTTTTGTAGAAGTTGTTAGTGTTGAAGCGACAGTCGAAACAGATGCGGTCAACTCGGAAATTTGCTTCTGTTGAGCTTTCAACAACTTAACAACAGAAGCAGGCAAACCTTCGAAATCTTCGTCCTCGTCTTCGTCCTCATCATCTTCTTCGGATTTTGCCGTTTTCTTTGTCTTTTTAACCGGTTTGATAGGTTTACCGTCCTTCAGACCATTATTCTTCTCGTACTCAGCGATAGCATCCTTTCTCGCTCTTTCTACTGCTGATGTATCTTCAAGGTCAGGAAGAATATTGTCCTTGAACAAGGCGACATAAGTGTCGATATCTTCTTCCTTTTCGATTTTGAATAGTTTCTGCACCTTAGCAGCGTACTTTTCGTTTACACCTGCGGCTTTCAAGCCCTTTTTAATTGCATCAATGATTGTCATAACGATTTTCTATTAAAATATAAGCCAATATAATTTTTCCATAAAATACTCACTTCTGAGAATTTGTTTGTTATTAAAAAAAATCGTATATTTGTCTCGGTGTTCACCCGAAAGGGCTTACACCCCACCTCAGGCAGATTTGATCATATCAGGTCTGCCTGTTGTATTTTAAAGTCATTCTGTATGATCTCATCTCTATGATAAGTCTTATCTTTATTACCTCTTACAATTGTCACACTTTTTATTTTACTTCTTTTTACACGGCTGTGAATAGCTGTACTGAGTTCGTTCAATGAGATATCCGATTCTATCCACAATACCACGTTATCTGCTTGTCTTGCAGCAGAACGTAGCAGATTATCTATTGAGCTTTTTGTAGCCGTCATATTCATTTTATATTCTTGTGCCACATTTAATGTCTTATTGAATGAGTCCGCGGATTTTTTATTATCAGGGTTTGCTATCAAAGCAATCTCATACCCATATTTATTCGCTAAATAGGATGCCACTTTTAAATTTTCTTCCTTCTCATTTTTACCATGAAGTGAACTGATTCGAACATTCCCATTATTAGTAGGATAAATATCAAATGTCTCATTTTCTAAAAAGTTATCCTTATACCAGAAAGTGGATTGTAGCTCGTTTTTATTCTTGGCAACAAAATCCTTTGCCGCTTGGAGAATATCCGTAATAGTCTGACCTTGCGGAACCGTATCATTCAGCAAGAAATCAGCAAAATCTTCCGGCTCCATGGTGATAGGAGTGGCAAAGCAGATACAAAAAGGATGAAAGCCTGTAAACTTGAACGTTTTCGGATATCTGCCGACCATTGCATCACATATCCTACATGGGCCACGGTTATTGCTAGAACGATGTATTTCGATACCTAGTATAAAATCCTGTTTACTCCAACGTTCATAGTCTGCACTTCGATAAGCAATGTTCGTAGTTGTTGCAGATGTCCGGAGAGCATTTTTATATGCTGAACGATAAACCCCTTGCCCTGGGTGGTAATCTTTCATCGGTTGAGACAAAACTAATTCACCTTTCTCATTCCGGATCCTACGAAAGCGTTTTTGGGGATTTTGCAAAATTTGCCGTATATCACTACTGATTCCGTTTGCATTACGTCCGGCAACTACGCCACTATCAAGATAGAATTCGAGTTGCGATTTCGTTTGTTGCGTAATATTCCAAACTCTATCAGATAACTTGAATCCGTTAGCATCTATATCGTTCTTTAGAGCTTCAAATGCAGATAAGCTATGAGCGAACATACCATCTTTTGTTACACTGGAAATAGACATTCCCTTGATGAACTGGGAAATAAAATCATCATTCTTTCTTTCTGCTCGTTCCCAACCGTCCTTTTGAAATGCAGAGATATTAGCATATAGCATTGATTCAAGATTCAGCAGTTCCCGGTCAACTGCACTCTCTATTCCCTGATTACTTATCCATACATTGTTTTTCCCCGCATCAGACCATTTACGGAGATACGGGGAAACAGAAAGTATAAACTGATTAAAGATATTGGCTATTACGGCCTGCTGTGCAGCAATTTTCTGTATATGTTGTTTGTCGTAGAAAGAAAGTCCGGGCATAGATTATAAAGTTGCTCCAATAAATGAATTATTCTGTGCAGTCTCTTTTTCGTCTTGCTTCTTACGATTCAATTCTGTTTCCACATCGTCAGTGTATGGTGAATTCTTTATAATCGTTTCCTTGCTATTGAATTGAGAAGCAGTTTCAAGGTTCTTAAGTTCTTCAGCTAGATCTTGTGGGAGAATACTACCAAACTCAACCTCAATGTAGTTATCTTTTAATTGTGATGCATATTTAGTGTGCGTAATATTAGCCATTCCAGTCTGAACTATTGCCACTGTACGTTGAACTGCCGGGCCGAATATCTCCATTTGTTCAGATGCCTTAATCTCTGCATCAATCAACATAAAACGACGTGAGGTACCACTAAGGTTGCCAAGCCCCATTAGTTTACTCATAGATAAATCAGGACTTGAAGATCCGGAATGTATTGCATCATCTAACTGGTTAAGTTCAAGTGTTACGGATTCACAGGACTGTTGCCATGCTAAGTAATCTGCATCACCGTGATATGCATTACCGGTATCCGCATCTACTTCCATAGTAAAGTTTAACTCTTTGCCTACAGTTTCTTTGCTCGGAAGATTAGCCAAACCATAAGTTTTCAGTATCGGTTCTGAAAAGTAGTCATTAGTATCTGATAGGCGGGAAAGTCTCATTTCTTTCTTGTCTATCAAATTAGCGACATCTTCCCAATCCGGACAATCGACTTCGGCATATACTACCGGAATCTTGCCAAAACGATTCTTTATCTTTTTCACTTGCCAAACACCGTCCATAATACCGGAATAGATAACATCTTTCGTATAGACTTTCACGCATTCGCAAGTACGGCCATTGACTTCTGCATTGTACTTATAGATAAAGCCGTCCATATCGTCGTCTTCATCAAAGTGTGGATAAAATTCACATTCGACATTACTATCCTTGGGAGTAGATAAAATCTTAACCTTCAACTGGCTTTTTCCGTCATCTTTAGTGACAGGATAGAATACAATAGCTGCTTTAGTTTCAGACAATACTTTGCGAGCAAACTCTTTCAATACCGATTGCATCTTGAGCTTTCGCTTATAGACCTTCTTAAACTCATCAAATCCGTCATTCGAATCTTCTGCTGTGATAGTCATTTCACCGCCAAACAGAAAAGCAACAGATGTGCGGACGATCTTTTTAGGTAGGTTGGTTACGACCTTAGCTACATCGACAGTCTTGTCTTCTAGTCTCTTTGGCTTTTCGGCTCCTGTTTCGGGGTCAATTTCTACTTCTGTATCTGAATATACAGCAATCTTTTTAGACTCCCGATATCCAACAGACTCTTTACGACGGGTTCTATCTCCGTTGTATTCCTCCATATACTCACGAGGATTACGATTATCACGGGTATCAACGCATAAATCACCTACTATGCTACCGAAATCTTCATTTTTTAGAATATCCTTAATGTCTGGCATATATTTTCTCTTAAAATATATATAATTAAAAGGAATGTATTACATTTGCATATAAACTCTAAATTATAAGATGAATATGACAAAAAGTGAATATATACAATGTATTAGCGGTTGTGATAAAGCGATTAGTGCTATATCAAATACCTTACAAATCCAATTTCAATCTATAAAGTCTATTGATAAATCTGCATCTATAGACTCCGATTTCAATTTGAAATCCACATTACCAAATGACAATATCTTAAAAAAGACATATGAAAGTATATTAGTATCTCTTAATAACATAAAGTCACATAGGGAAACATATTTGGAATTGTTGAATAATTTGAATTAAAATTTATCCACGCCCCACCTTACGAGTAGATGTTTTGAACTTCAAGCCAAGCGATTCTGCAAATTCTGCAAGGATGGTCATTCCGTCTGGTGCATCGTCATGCGCGTTATCACCTTCACGTTTGTAATTGGTAAACGCTTTCATGAAACGACCGTAGTCTGATCCTTTGGAATATTCTGTTTCATCAAGAAAAGCACAATGCTTTTTTATCCAGCCAGCTTTCATTATGATACGTGTTTCCTTGTGCTGGGTTGTTGGCCGGGCTTGTATAACACACGATCTCTTTTTTGATGTAACAAGCTTACGCACATTGATAGCAAAGATACGACCACCATTATTTGACTCAATGCGTAGCTGGTCGCATTCGGTATCTATTACCATTTGTGCCAAGCGTGGTTCTGTGACTTCGACAGGATCTTTAGTGAAAAGAATATCGGTAATGAAGTATTTTGGACCAAACACCTTTGCGAATGGTGCGCAGAAATCATCATCTCCTTTATCGGCTGTATCACAAGCTCCAAGTGTCCCATCAGGTTTTTTCCCTGCAATATCGGCTAGTTTGAAGCGTATGAGAGACGATTTAGGGAATAGTAACCCTTTGGCTTCGAACGGCTCCTGCATATACTCGGCCATCCAAATACTTTCGTCTGTTTCAGAACGAAGTTCCCGGTAGTATTCCGTAGTATGTACATCGGCACAAAAGGTTTCATCGTTCTCATCAAGTGCCGCAATACGGATAATTTCATTATACTTACTGGCTTCTTCTATACGTCCGAGAACGTCATTGGAGGACCAGCGAGTACCAATGTCAATCATACAGCAGCTTCCTTCAATGCGGGAATCGTGTGTACCTTGTTTCCATGACCATACCTTTTCATTGTTATTATCCGATAATGCATCTTCCAGACTCTTGTACAAGTCATCCGTCATGGCGAGCATTGATGCACCAAATCCAATAATGGTACCACCAACACCACCACCGAAGTAGGATACTTGTCGTGCACCTTCCACACTCCAGCTCTTGACATTCTGCTTATCACCCTTTAAATGGATATCGGGAAATATTTCTTTAAAACGCCTAGATTTCACAACATCTCGAGTATCGTATGATAGTTTATTATAGAGAGTATCCGAACAACAGTTACGCATAACTGACTCTTCCGGAAAGTGTCCGTACATCCAGGCAATGAATAGAGAAGATATATAAGACTTTCCGGCACGTGGTGGCATACTGACAGCAAGACGGTAGATTATGCCGGCAGAATATGATTCATACACACGCATGAACGCTTCTGCGACCTTTTTTAGGAACAGACGTTTAGAGAAAAACTTCGGATCATAGTACAAACAAAACGCCCAAAAGTCTTTCTTTGCTATTCGTTTGCGGAGTATAGTAGCAGCTTTTGCTTTACGAATCAATATATGTCTTTTACTCTTCTTCTTTGCCATCAATTATAGCCTGTAGTTGTTCGTCACTCAATCCTTCCAATTCATCACCAAGGTTCACATTTGCATCAACTTCTTTTTTGTCTCTCCATTTCTCCGGCTGCCGGTTCTTCAGCCAGAATATAGCGGCTGTCGTATCAGGTGGGTAATGCTCAATATATTCTTTTGAGTCTGTTATTCTTCCTTCGGATGTTGCAAATTTTGTTGCCTTACAGGAATAACCGATAGCACGATTATAAAGACGGGATGCAACGTTCGCATCCGCAATATTCTTTCCCTTTTTTAGGGACTGAAGAAATTCCGGATAATCTTTCTTCCATTTATTAAATGTGCGCTCGGTTACACTAAATAAATCAGCCATTTCCTTGTCTGTAGCTCCTAATAAGGCATAGTTCTCGGCTAACTGATTGTATTCTTCTTTATATGCGCTTTTGCGTCCCATATGATACTTTTTGCTTAAAATATAATGCCGAATACTCATTTCTATGGGAAAAAGAAAGGTGAGACTATGATTTAATCCCACCTCGCTCTATAATTATCACAATATTCTAACGTCTTTTGGCGTTTTCTTGGCTTCTACGCTTCTCATTAAGCAATAACTCCCAAATATAATCTCTTCCTTTGGGACTCCACACCATATATTCACGTGGTTCTTCATCAGGATCGACAGGCTCATATACAACCGTATATGTTAACTCACGTCCGACAAGAGATGAATCCAATACCCATCTTTGTTTCATATTATCATATTCTTGGACTCTTTTATATTCAAGAAAAGCATTCAGTTGTCTTGCATCAGAATTTAATGCTTTCGCCAGCTGTTTAACTGTGTAGTATTTACATTGCCGGGGAGAGATACGTTGCTCACTGGTAGATATCAATGGATTCTGCAAAGTCGGTATAGTTAGCAATTCACGTTGACGAGTCAATTCTGATTGCATCTGATTAATTTGTGCGGCCATTACTTGTGTTGTTTCTACCAATTGTTTCAAAACTGTTACGTCAATAGGCGAAGGGAGTATCGGTACTTCCTTTATGGCTTTCTCCATTTTGTTGAAGGCTTCGATATAATCGAGTTTGAATTGAAGAGCTTTCTTTCCAGTGAAGCCCATTGCCAAGAGGGTGAAGCCGTCGCGGTTCATGATGTACATAGGACGGTCCTTGCCTTGAATATCAATATAAGAACTTTCAATAAATAGGTGCCCTAACTTTTCAGGGCACGTAATAAGAAGTTTACCAATAGCCTGATATACATTATCATGTCTTCTATCAAACTTCTCTGCCACAAGCACACTATTAGTCAGAGGTTGTCCTTCTGTATCTTGGAATACTATCTTATTCATACTAGACCTCCCTTCTTAGCCTTACAGTCTACCTTCATATCACGACCATTTGCGTTTACCAAGCTCACTGTGCTATTAGTGATATCACCAATAGTTTGAATGTTGATGTTCACTGTTATATTGGGACATCGAATGAGCTTATCCAGTAAAACCGAAAGCATCTCTTCGTCTTTGATTACTATTTGAATATTATCATTCATCCTAGACCTCCTTTCTGTATATCGTGATATAGTTGTTCGCTAATGATACATGAAACAGTGGATATCACTTCGTCAATGTCACTGGAATAGTTCTCTTCATTACATTTGTTCAACTTTACGCCTTGCTTTCTCATACGGGCACAAATGCGATTGTAAAGCTCTTTAGTATCTCTCAGTGTCACCATTAGGTTGTGGAGTTCTTCATCTATTACAAACTTAGGTTCTATATTATTATTGATCATAATTCACCTCCTTTCTGAACATTAATATTAATGTCATACCCCTCATTTATATCACTGTAAATAGTAGCTCCAATCAATTGCCCTAGATCACAGCAGAAGCATCCAATATCATCTGCAAAACTATTAATTATTGGATTAAAGGGATTACGTGCTTCATTATTTACACTTGCGAAACGATATAAGCTATCTTTTATCTTAACTAGATCTTGTAAAAGCTTCATTGCTTCGTTGCGATCTGACTCAAAAGCTGTACCTTTCATAGTACGCCTCCTTTCTTCAAATCAAATTCATACTTACTACAAGCTAGGTAAGAGAGTGCAAGGATACAGTTATCTATGTCTTTATACAAAGTAGCTTCATCTGATTCGGATACGTTTACGCCTTGGTGTGAATAGGTAGCGAATAAGATACCACACTCAAGTTTGACACGATTTAGGGCTTGCAATTGTTCATAGAGTTTATTGTCTATGATTCTTTCCGGGGCAATTGATTCATTAGCCATGATAATCCTCCTTCCTTAGTGAAACCATTAATGCGATTGAAGAGATAAACCAGCCTATACAGGCAAAGAGAGGAAATGATGTATCAGCAGAACCTGATACAATGAGAGCGATGAACGCAATACACACATTCACAAGTCGGAGAACGATACTTGTAGTTACACGATGCCCATTAGGTGTGGGTGCACCTGTTTGAAGGATACTATTATTCACCAACAAACAATTCTTCTCAGGATTAGTCATATCATTAAGAATGTTTGTTAACGCGGAGAAAAAAGAACGGTCCCGCTTTCCCGTTGACTTACACCTGAGAGGCAGTGGTGCCATTAAGCATCCACACGGGGGTCGGAACCGTATATGTTCAAATCGAACAGGCATAAAAAATGCCCGCAGCAATTCAATATGGCGAGCCTTTACCCGCCTCTCAGTATGTAAGTCGATGCAAACATACAGATTATTTTTGAGTTTACAAGCGAAATGCTCTTATTTTCATCAAAAAAGAGGCAAATAACATATTATTGAATATTCTGTAAAGCTAATTTTGCATTCTTGAATTGTTCAATGATACGTTCATTTGCATTTTTATACCGTTCGAACAAATCGTCTTCTGTAGAACACGTAGTCTTGATGATATTTATATTTTTCTGTAAATAAAGAAAAAACAACCTATTTATATACTCAGAATGAATTGATATGGATTGAAAAAATGCTTTTTTTAATCCATTTTCTAAAGAAGATTGTTGAATAAGATTATAGTATAATAAACACAACTCAGCTATCTCAACTACATTTTTATATAACTTATCAAATTCAGCTTCTTCAATATAATTGTCTGGATGTGTTGTATTTCGAAGTTCTTCAATAAACGAAGCACCTTTAAACTGAGATTTTCCCGGAACTTTTTGATGAACTATGTTCAGCTCTAAAGCATTACATAAGCTGGAAATATTATCTCTTATTTTCATTAATATCTCATAGTCACTTGCGGCTTGTTGTGTTCTATTAAAGCTCAACTGTTCACGATTAAAAACTCGCTGCTCTCTAAATGTTAGATACAGTAAAATAACACTCAAAAAGCCCCAGAAAGGGGCTGTCGTTCCTCCTATAGTATCTCCAATTTGTCCAGTAGTTGTTTTATTAAAACACTCAAATCCCGGTAGGGTAAAAATAATTGGTGCTAAAATAGCTGCAGCAACTATCACTAGCACAATACAACCAATGTTTTTTTCAATCCATTTCATGATATAAAATTGTTTTAAATTAATAATTCGCAAAATTAGACATAAAAATTAGAATATACTTTCTCCATTAATTTTTTTTCTAATAAGTTCCTGCACTCCGTTATAAATCTCATACAGTTGCTTCAATGTCTCCGAGCCTTCCCATTCGGAAAAATTTCCGTCCTGGAAGAAATGAAATTCAAAGACACGGGCTGCTACCGGACCTAAATCAAGGCTTTCAAACGTTTCTCTTACTAAATGCAGTTTGTTTAGTATTTCAGCGTTTCTGTCCTCTGACTCATCCGGGATATCTTCAATATCTAGCCTGGAATAATCTACATTACCATCCGCAGGCAAAGGCTTATACTTGTTTCTGTATTGAGAGGTCGGAGAAGATGCGTTTAACTTAATCATCTTCAAAACAAAGAAATCAAGCTCTGTATAGCCATTTTTTTTCGTCTCAAACAACTTATCCAACAACTTGCTTTTCTTTTGAAGGAGCGAACAAATGACCTCATTCAAGACATCTGTCGCTTCATCAGGAATGCTGGCAAGCCCACAATGATACAAAGAGTAATCAAGCCAGCGTTCGTAACGTTTTGTTATGTAATTATTTACTGCTTTACTTGCCATAAGCACAAAGATTTTATATATTTGCTGTTCCTAATAGCTATAAGCTTTGTGCTTATGAGAGTGGTTGGCGAAATTACGCCAGCCGCTTTTATTTTTGCAGTTCTTCGTACACCAAAAGCACACGTTTACATCTATGTACCTCTTTTAATTCCTTTCGATATACTTCGATATCATCCGTTAAATCTTGTACTCTGTTAACTACGGACTTGTTTAAAATGCTATCTATTAACTCAACTCTTGTAACTTTGTATTTCATATTGTTTCCTCCCAGTCATAGTTCCATAATCCTAATTTTCCTCTTACATTTTCAATTGGCTTTTCAAAGAGAACGGGATTAGTGAGTACCCAGTTAGAAACACCTTTATCCGCCCATATTGAGGGATGATTTTGCACACAGTCTACAATCTCTACACTACCGATGATGGAGCCAAAAGGAAGATCATTGAAACCTATACGGCTCATAGGTGTATTGAGCACCTTTAATCTTTGGTTTGGCTGTAAGCAACCAAATTTAGCAATATCTCCCTTTGCACTTGAATGTATAAGTACACGTCCACGAAAATTTGTTTGCCAACTCCGGTTCTCAATATCTTTGATACCGTGAACGATCAATGAGGCCCACGGCTGTTTTACTGTCAATACTTTAACTCTCATTTTCTTTAGTTTTAGCAATGTTATAATTACACAAATACATCCCGATATCCATTTCGGCTATATCTGGAGGAGGAATACTTTCACCGTAAATCTTACGTAGAGCCTCTTTATTGCCTCCCCATGCTTTCCAAAGCACCATGGGCTCATACTTATCAGGCAGATATGGAAATAGCTCACAGAAGGTCTTGAAGTCCTGTTTTGCTTTTTCTCGTTCTTTTCTGGTATTTTGAACTCCCGTTACGATATCTTTAATCAAGTTCTCATTACGGGCATAGCCAGTTTCAGCCTTTTTTCGTGCAAGCTCATTTTCTCTATACTCAATTTCGCGTCGCCTGTCTTTGCAAAATTCGACAAGTGCTACCATGATCGCTTGATTATTGATCTTCGATCCCCAGACGAATTGTCCGCGGCTGCCGTTCTTTAGCTGGGAGAAGAAGATACATAACTCGGCTAAATTCAGGTACCAGTAGCTAGATAGTATCGACAGGGCTGTTTCTGCCAGCTGGGCATTAGTCAACTCAACACCGGCATATCTCAGCACAGATTTCAAATGCTCGGTAATGATCTCTACCGATGTTGAGTTGCTAAAGCTCCTGTTTACATCTGCCAAAGTGGGTATATTCTCTGCATTAGCCACATCTGACAATGAGACATTACAGTTTAGTTGTGCGATTGTACCGCTCCATTCAGCGACCAATTGAGAGGCTGTCGATCCAGCTTGTAAGGCCTGCTGTATCGGTGTTAGTTCCTTTCTGATCGCTGTCTTCTGGACAATCTGTGACGGACTTAGCACTACCTGCAGTTCTGTTTTTATTAGTTCTCCGTTCATCTTTCTTGTTTTTAAGCTCAATTTTCAACCAACTAGCAAAATGGGACATAGCATCTTTGGGAGACTTCGCTGTTTCGCCTTTATTCTGTTGCTCCATGAAAAACTGCTTCAAATACTCGTAAAAAGCTTCTAGTGTAAAGTCATTGTAGCCGGAAGAACGAGTATTCATCGTTACTGTTTCCGCCCATGATTGATTTGATTTAAGTTCAGCATAGCAATCATCTAAGGACTTATCGAAGAAGCTATCCGCCGGAAAAAGTTCTCCCACGCGTATATGTGGGGGAGAAGATTTTCTTTTATTTACTTTACTTT
>OOAF01001965.1_pt1 | contig 13803 bp, 6 predicted proteins | sample 1671251 | NCBI WGS metagenome assembly OOAF01 (sample SAMN06348137, study PRJEB24527) | human gut metagenome | biome: human gut; feature: ankylosing spondylitis patient; material: feces | host: Homo sapiens | place: China | collected 2015-10 | reverse complement strand
GCAGCTGCCGGAGCGGTGCTTAAGCCGCAAGGCGGGAATTGTGCGGTGTTGCCTCAGTAAACGCAGCCGGATTTTGTGCTTGCGAAAGATCCGCTGTTTTCGTTGCTTTCAGATGCACCTCAGGAGCTGGCGCAAATAGAAATCGGCAAGGGGGAACCGGGAATCAGGGGCAGGGCAGGGGGGACAAAAAAGCGAATGGCATATCTGCAGCAAACCCGCACCCCGTTGTAAAGGGAGAACGGCGTCCCGTTGGCGGGCGTGCAATCCACCAAACACACACCCGCCGCCGCAAACACCGCAAACCGTTTGCAGGGGCGCGGTGTACCCATCGCGCCGCAAAAAAACGGGAACCGTGCGCCGCAAACCTGCCATCCCTCCCACAAGGCGCCCACCCAGCCGCCAGGCCCCGCCGCAAACAGGCGCATGCGAAACAAATAATTGCGCAAAAACAGGGAAAAGCAACAAAAAAGGCGAATTTTGCTGCAAAGTTGCGCTCTGCGTGCGCAGAGGATCATAAAACGCGCGGTCAAAGTATATAAAATGACCGCTGCCAAAAAGAAAATTAGAAATAAATTATACAAAGGCTTTGAACATATTGTATAATCGGAGGAAAGCGCAATCAGTAAAAATGCTGAAAAACAGGAATTTGCGTGGATTGTATTGCCTTTCTGGTGTAAAGGTGCTATATTTTAACAATAAAAAGTAAATGCGCAATGAGAAAACTCGATGCGGTTTTTTTTTGAAAACAACATGGCAACGGTTGCGCAAGTAAAAGAAGCTGGCTTCTTTTACTGTTTCACAGGGATCCCCTGTGAAACAATGTGCTTCCATCAAGCCAGCGCGAAAGGCGGGTGAGCAGATTGAATAGAACAGGAAACAACACAACAGGTTGGGCGCGCCGGCTGACAGCGCTGCTTGTCACCGCTTGCCTGGTTATGGCAATGGCCCTGCCTGTATACGCCGAGGAGGATCCTCTGCCCGACGCACCTGACGAAGTAGAGCTGCTGGAGGATGGGCCGGGAACGGCCTCCGGGGAGGATACCGCTCTGCCGGAGCAGAACGCCGCCACCCCGGTGCCGGATGCCGCCACCCCGGAACCGGAACAAAGCGCCGGGCCGGAGCAGCCCGCCCCGACCGAAACGCCGGAGCCAACGGCAGAACCTACCCCGACCCCGGAACCGGCAGCCACCGCAACGGCCACCCCTGTGCCGACCGTGACCCCCACCGTGACCCCCACCGCCACCCCGGAACCGACCGAACAGCCGCAGAAGATGTACGCCGCAAAAAGCGTGGATAACGTGCAGGCAGTTAGTGAGCAGGAAGCGGCAGATGGATTCACGGTTTACTTTGTCGTTCCGGATACGATGCTAAATGATAAAAACCAAAATGTGGATGTTTTAGCTTCCGATGAAATTAGGTTTAATGTAAATACTGATGCAAATACTAATGGTAATTGTTGGCAGTCGCATACAATGGAGCCGACTGGATGGGAAACAAATGGACATAAGATTTATGCCGTTAAGAATTGTAAAGATATAAGAGGAGAGAACTTTTATGAAATACAGTTCCAGTTATACAGGGATGATAAATGGACAGCACAGATTACGCTAAAGCAGCCGGAACCGAAACCTATAAGCTCCTACAATAACAAAATGTATGTTCCAACTGCTGATGGAAAAAGCGGTGAATGGACAAACGATTCCATCCTGACGAGTCATACATACTATGCAAACAAACCCATCAAGTTCGAAAACCGCAGTACAGCTAATTTGACGAACGTAAAGGCAAATTTCTATATCCCTGATGAAAAAAGTGAAACCTTAACATTGGTTAATGATGGCTCAGAAGCTAAACCTGTTGCTAAGGAAGAATTCGTTACTTTTACCATCCCAGAAGAGGCATGCTCTTATGTTCAGTTTACATGGGTTGAGGACGGTGAAGAAAAATCCAGCAAATGCTATAACTTCTATAACGAATCTGTTAGTGATGATAAAGAATCCTTTATGTACAGTGAAACAAGTGACTGCTTTATCTATACTGACGCAGACAACGTAAGATGGGGTAGAGAAAACTCTTTCCGTATCTATTACGATGCTACTTTCTCAAAGCTGCCAACGAAGAATGAGGATACTGGCGGCGACTATTCAATCCCCAAAGCCAATAGTAAAGAGACCATTTATTTTCGGATAAAAGGAGACGGCGTAGAATCCGAAAGCGGCACGCTGGTAAAAGATGGTACAAACAAAAATCTTTATTATGTTGACATTCCCCAAGAATATAGTTCAAATAGTTCAATCATCTTTTCCGGTGAAGAAATTAGCAATGACAATACGACAAAAGAACATGGACTAAGTACAGCGTGGCTGACGATTCCCACAGATGACAAAAATTGCTTCTATGCGGATACGAATGACGATGCAGTATATACCAATGGCCAACGTGGCGGCTACTGGGCTCCAAAAGGTACCAAGCGTGATGCCGAAGAGTGGAAGAATCGTGATGCCGAAGCGGGGGAAAAAGCTCCAATAGTAGATATTGCATCCGCTCCTTTTACGGAAGAAGCAGACACAAAATATGTTACCAGTACGCTGTATGACTATTATACAGATTACGAGTTGAACGGCATGAACCGTGATAACTACGGTGGATGGACTGGTGAAAGTCACCGCACCTGGGTAACCTTCCGTGAATTTGATCAGGCGCTGAGCGATTATTATCAGGCTGCAAAGGCCCCATACCCGCTTTATACCGGACATTTCCAGCCTGATAATGGACATGAATTTAGCCAGATTGCAGAAACATTAAAATTGTTTGGGTACGACAACTCTATTCGTTTTAGGGCAATCAATAACTCTCAGTATAATGAAGATCAAAACAGTGGAAATAAACATTATGACTATGCCTATCAGGGATTGGTTGCGAGTACAACTAACGCAGATGGAGCACCATTGTTAAACGGAGCGGCATCAGCAACAGTAGAACCGCACTTTAACAAAGACTTCCTCTTAGGAGAGAATAGTAAAAATGCAAAGCTTGGTGAAGTGTATGAGAATGTAAAGTTCCCATTTACTAAAGTGCCAAATCTTTTTGGTAATGAGACGGACGTTGATTATTGGTGCTTTGACAGCAAGGATACAACTCTGTATCTAAAACAAGATTCGGGACAAAATCCGGATTCAAAATATTTTCTCCAAAGTACCAAAAACAGAGATCCTTCAAAGAATGTGAATGCGTCATCGGGCTTTGACAATGTGACAAACCAATATGGCTACTTCCCGTTCAATGAAAAAGCAACCTCTGGTGCGGCTTCCACCTACAATTACGGCTTTGGCACCAAGCTGCAGATGGATTTTACCCTGACGGATGACGGTATGCTGGAAACAGACGATGGAAATGGAACAAAGGTAAAAACCAGCATCAAGTTCTTCTTCTCCGGTGACGATGACGTTTGGGTATTCATTGATGGCAAGCTGGCGCTTGACGTTGGCGGCGCCCATGGTAAGGTTTCCGGCCTGCTGGAATTTGGCAAGGCAGATGAAAAGAATAATAGTGTAACAGCCTATGTCAGTAAGGTCAAAAAAGGCGGAACGTCAGGAAATGATAAAGATGGCAATAACCCTGTCAAGACCGTAACATATAAAGGCGAAACCATCTATTTCTACGCGAAAAGCACTCCTCTTGTAGCGGAAAACACTCCTCTTGTACTCGCCAAAGGCCAAAAGCACACCCTTACCATGTACTACATGGAACGCGGTATGTGGGAGTCCAACATGGCGGTGGCGTTCAACTTCCCGGATAATAACGAGCTGCAGGTTCAAAAAGAAGTCGATCTGACCAACGTTACTGATGATGACTTCAAAAACTGCTTTAAAAACCAGAAAATCTTCAACTTCACCATCCAGAACCAGGCAACCCATTATGGAGAAAAAGAGGCCGCTGAGCCGGATACAGGCGGTGTTCAGTCCGAAGTGGTGGATTTGACTGCGAATGGTGATAACACGTTTGAACCCGCAACCAAACAAACCGAATCAAACAAAGGCGACTACATTTTCGAGTTGGCTACAAACCCCGAGCAAGGTTCCGGGCAAAATACCGAACAGGTCCTTCACTGGTACGCACGCTATCCGGATACGGAACCCGTCAGTTACTGGCGTAAGAAACGTTATGGAATCCTGACGCTGAATAACCCCATCAATATCAAAGACATGCGCTTCCTTACGTTCCAGGTTTACGTTTCCCAAAAAGATGGAGGTGAACTTTCCCTCAACAACCTGTATCTGGAATTGCTGGATGATCAACAACAGCAGGATCCTCAAAAATCCCCCGGCCAAAAAGGCAGCCTTGGCACAACAGGCATTAACGGCGCAACGTATGGCTCGGTCGAACTGAAGACAGGCAAATGGGTCACCGTAAAGCTGGACCTGCACAAGATGAAAGAGCAGGACGGTTTTAGCGGCAACGTCAAAACCATCCGCGTGGGCGATAACTATAGCCGCAACATCTATTTCAGGAACTTTACCTTCATTCCCAAAGCGGTGCCAAGTACGATGACCGGCTTTACAACCGATCAGAAGGACATCCCGGATTACGGCTCCGCCAAAAGCGGTCAGCTGGAAAAAGCCGAAAACGCACAGTACACCTCCACCAAGGACAGCGACACCCAGTTGGTGGACGATGCCGGACGCTTTGTTCTGGAAGATGGAGAAACCGTTACCTTCAGCGACCAGTTCCGCCGCGGCAGCTACATTTCGCTCAAAGAGAAACTGAACGAAAACCTGTACGACACCACATGGACGGTGTACGAGAACGGGCAGGCGGTTGATTCGATGAAAGAAGGTAACAGCGTAAGTCTTCTTAGTCCAACACTTTCGTTAAAAGAGCAGAAGGGAAGAAGCCCCAATGATGGCCGAACGGAAAAAATAAGACCGAATGATGTTCAAACGGGTAATAGCTATACCGGAAACAAACCCTCCGCCGACACTATCGTCTTCCGCTCCTATAAGGACCCGGACGAAACAAGCTCCACGCTGACAAAGCTAAAGGTAAAATACGTCAACACCGTCAAAACCGGCGGGCTGAAAATCCAAAAGCAGGCCGCAGAGGGTGAAACTTTGACCGGAACCTACGAGTTCAAAGTTACCTTTAATGATGTTGGCGGTGAGGGTCTGGAAGAAAAGCCCATCGAAAGAACCGTTACGATTGATATGAACAAGGGCGACACCGGAACCATCACCGGCATCCCCGTTGGCACCCGCTATACCATCCAGGAAATCGGAAGCACCGATGGTGCCAAACTGCAAAGCGTAACCGTTCCGGATGGTCAATACGCCCATGTGATCGACAACACCATGGTGGAAGGCGAGATTAAGGAGGCAGGCACCTCCCCAATTACCGCAATCTTTACCAACACCCAGCGCACACTGATCAACATTGAGTTCAACAAGCTCTGGGAAGGTACGGACAATCTTAGCACTGCGAACCGGCCGGAACAAATCTACATCCAGCTCCAGCGCCGCCTGGCAAGTGAAAAAAACTGGACACCGGTAAGGTACCCGGCTGACAGCACGCAAGACTATGTTACCATTATCCCCAAAGATTACGGCTGGCTGTATCACTTTAACAACCTGGATCAGTACCCAATTAACGGCAGCGCGGATAATAACTATATTTACCGCATTGTGGAAGGTACGGTGGACGATAAAGGCAACTTTATCGCGGCAGACAAAACCATTACGATTAAGGGCAATACGTATGGTGTAACGGTAACGGCTGAAGCAACACCAAAAAGCGAAAAGGACAGCGCGGGCAGCTCAACAGGCAATACAGCCACACCAAACAGCGAAACGGACAGCGAAACCGGCGCAACTACAACGCCAGCCACAGTAACCCCCGATGGAACCATCACCGGCGGCAGCGGCAAGATTGTGCTGACCAACACGCTGCAGAACCCGAAGTTTGTACTGAATATCATCAAGAAGGACGCGGAAAAAGGCGAAAATGGCGAAGACGTGCTCTTGAGTGATGTTGAGTTCAAGCTGGAAAAGCTGGTCGAAACAACAACCGAAGGAAAAACGCAGTGGGTAGTAGATGAAAACTACCCATTCGATAGCACAAACAAAGGTTCCATTACCGGTACAACCGGAACGGACGGCAAGATAATCTCGAACCCGTTCACAAATCTGAAACCCGGTACATACCGCCTGACGGAAACCAAGGCACATCCGGGGTACAACCTGTTGGCACAGCCAATTGAGATCAAATTTACCCAAGACGGCAAGTGTTATATTGATGGGGAGAAAATTACGGACACAAAAACGTTTGTGCAGTCCGGCAACACCTACACCATGAACCTTACCGTTCTGAACCGTAAAACGCCTGAGCTGCCCCACACGGGTGCAGACGCGCCAAGCCTGTGGCTGCTGATCGGCATGCCGCTGGCGGTGGCAGGGCTGTTGATATTCACATTCCGCTACAACAGGAAAGGGGGCCGGCGACATTAACCATCCCCCGGAAACCCAGCAACCCCCAGGGTACAGGGCCTGCCCGCCAGTGCGCGCCCGTTTTACGGCAGGGCGCAGCCATAAGCCGGGGTATAACTGAAAAGCTGAAAATATCGCCTGTTTCTATAAGCGCAGCCGGATTTTGCGCTAAGGCTTAAAAAGCCTTGGGATCCGGAAAGGATTCCGGTGGCTCTTTGCCTTACATCCTGCTTGTGGCTGCGAAATATCCGTTATTTCCTTTGTTTTCAGATGCACCTTAAGCCAAGTGGGCAAGCGGCCCGGTTTTCCCTTCCTTTTTTCTTTACGGCACAGTGCGGGCGGCGCGGCAGCGTTTCCCCGCTGCAGCGCCCCGCACTGCACGCCGTGCTGATGCAGAACCCTTAAGCCGGGCGGCCCCGCCGCCCATCCGATGATGATTTTTTTAAGAGAAGAGGTACTGAAATGAAAAAAGCAAAACGTTTTCTCACAGGCCTGTTGAGCGCCGCCCTGGCCCTCAGCCTGTGCGCTATGCCAGCAATGGCAGAGGATGTAACAGGTGAGACTACAACCACAGCTCCCCTGGCTAGCGCTATTGATAAAAGTGCAAAGGGTACCATCACGATTCACAAGTATGAATATAATGGTAACGATGATAAAAACGGCACAGGTGTAGCAGGAGACGCGAACAATGTGCCCACAGATGCAAAAGACTTGGAAGGTGCAACCTTTACCTATTATCAGGTAATGACTGCGGATGAACTGGTCGAGTACTATAATGGTAAGAGCACAGAGAAGGTAGGCATCAACACTTATGTTGATGAGAATGGTCAGATTCTTTCTGCTTATGCTAATAAGCCAAATGGCTCTGGTAAGACGGGCAAGAATGGCATTGTAAAGTTTGGCGATGGCGAGACGGGCCTGCCGGTTGGCTTGTATGTTATTATCGAAACTGAAACCCCCGCTAAGGTAACGACCCCGGTTGAACCGTTCCTGGTATCGCTTCCTATGGCAAATCCAACCAATAAGGCAGAGTGGATGTACGATGTGTATGTATTCCCTAAAAATGCAACGACCTACGGCAAAGTGACCTTGGAGAAAAAAGGCCGCGTGGGCGGTGGAACTCCAGAGAATCTGAATGGCGTTACATACAAGCTTGAAAAGAAGGTAAAAGATGATCCCGAAACATGGGAAGAAGTAACCAAAAATGAGCAAACGGATGAAGATCTTGGAACGTTAAAGACGACTGATGGCAAGATTACTGTAAGCGGTCTGTCTCAGGGTACCTACCGTTTTATCGAACAGAGCTATGATCCAGATACTGGTTATATTCTTGATCAGACTCCGATTGTGTTTGTAGTTGACAGCGAGGGCAAGATTACGTATGGTAGCAAACGGAATCAAATGTTACCATTGAAGTTATCAATGAAAAGCCGGATTTGGAAAAGAAAGTAATTGATAAAGACAATACCGAAACAGAAGATACAGATTACAGCGTAGGCGACCATGTTCCGTATACGATTACAGTAAGTGTTCCTAATAACATTACGAAGCTTAGTACCTTTGAAGTAACGGATACGCCTAACAACTTGAAGTATGATGGGAATGCTACATTGACCTGCGAAGGCGTTGCTGTGGATGAAGCGGTATATAGGATTACTACCAAGGGTGAAGATGTTCCTGCAAATGGCTTTAAGATTACATTTACCCCTGCTGCTATGGAAAATTATGCAGGGAAGAATATTGTGATTTCTTATACTGCCGAAATGACGGCTGCTGCTAGCACGCCGAAAGATGGTAATCACAATACTGCAAAGTTGAAGTATACCAATAAGATTAATGTCGATGGTCAGCCGGATGACGGCTCTAACAGCGAGATTCATGACGATACCGTTGTTTATAGCTATACAATCAATGTGCATAAAGACGGTGATGATAAAAAGAATCTAGTCGGTGTAAAGTTTGACTTGTACAAGCAGGTTCCGGAGCAGGAAGCCCGAGATAAGGCTTTGACAGCGGATGAAGTGAAAGCATATGGTCTGCCTACTGCAGAAGCTGGAAAAGTGTGGGTTAAAGTAAACACAGATACGTTGGTAACAGATAGCGAAGGTAATATTCATCAGGATGGCTTAGCAAATGGTGATTACTACTTGGTTGAGAAAGAGACTCTTGATAGTTATAATTTGCTGAACGGTCCTGTCAAGGTTACGCTGAACATTAGCGAAGAGACGTCTTGGAATGAAAACTTTGAGTACAAAGATGGCGTTTTGACAAAGCATGATTGGGATCAGAAAACAACGAAGTTTACCGATGATAAGGGAAAAGACGTTACTGACACTGCTACAATCACGGTTACTGTCATCAACCGTAGGGGCTTCAAGTTGCCCACCACCGGTGGTTTCGGCACCCTGCTGTTCAGCGGCATTGGTGTGCTGCTGGTTGTGGCCGGTGTTGGCGTGCTGCTGAGCCTGAAAAAGAAGAACCGCGCCTGATGCGCCCGCCGCAAGGCAAAACAATGTTACAATTCACCAATAGGGTATAGAGGGATAATCCATCATACACAGGGGGAGGGCCGGGTTTGGCCCTCCCCCTATGGTGGGTTATTGGGGAATAAATTTTTTGGGCATACGTGGCCGTTGTTCGGTTGATTTTTAGGCCCTGCGTGAGGAACCACCCCATGGGCGTCAGGTTTGCGGCGAGGAACCACCCCTCAGTCACCTTCGGTGACAGCGCAAACAGCGCCCCGTCCCCTCTGTCGCTTCGCGACATCTCCCCGCCCCGCGGGGAGTCACCCCTCAAGGGGCGCCAATATCTCGCGTGGGGAACCTAAAAATAAATAGGGCAAGGCCCGTCAAACGGGCTGATGGCGAGCATCGGCCCCTACAAATGATTTGCAACGTTTGCGGCGCGGGGTGGATGGGCGGCAATTATTAGGCCCGTCAAACGGGGCGTCGGGGACGCCGCCCCCTACATGCAGGGCGAGGTTTATTACAATTTTGTGGTGTGCAACGCCGTAAGGCCCTACAGATTATTTTATTGTTATTCACTACCCTAAAAACCACCCCCAACCCAATATCTCCTGAGCGGCGCAATGCGGCGCGGTCCACCACAATGATTCATTATTCTTTATTATTTATTCTTTTGCCTACTTCCAATTCCTAATTCCTAATTTCTAATTGCATCAGTTCCCAACTTCAACCCTCTCACGGAAAGGTTCGCGGTGACGCTATGGATACCACAACAAAACTAAAAGTCGGCTTTGCGGCCTTGATGATCCTGTCCGGCATTGGGGTGGCATCGTACCCGGTTATCAGCAACGCGGTGGCGCAGCGCCACGCCAGCGAAGCGATCCAAAATTACGATGATACCGTAAAAAGCATGGATACCGAAAAACTGGACGCCGCCAAGGAGGCCGCCCGCCGCTATAACCAGCAGCTGGACAGCGCCGTGGAGCGCGATGCCGCAGGCGAAGCGGAGGATACCGGCACCAGCTATGTGGACCTTGTGGATGTGGGCGAAAGCCTGGGGTATATCACCATCCCGAAAATTGATGTCAACCTGCCGATTTACGAAGGCACCAGCGATGATGTGCTGCAAAAGGGCGTCGGCCATCTGGAAGGCTCCAGCTACCCCCTTGGCGGCGAAAGCACCCACAGCGTGCTGACCGGCCACCGCGGCCTGCCCGAAGCCGTGCTGTTCACCGACCTGGACAAGCTGGAAGAGGGCGACTGTTTCTACCTGCATATTCTGGATGAAACGCTGGCGTACCAGGTGGATCAAATCAAAGTGGTGGAACCGGAGCACACCGAGGATCTGGAAATCACCGCGGGGCAGGATTACTGCACCCTTGTTACCTGCACGCCGTATGCCATCAATACCCACCGCATGCTTGTGCGCGGCACCCGCATCCCTTATAATGGAGAGGAAGAAACCAACACCCCGCAGGCCGTGCAGTATCAGGCGCTGCGCACCGGAACGGTGGTCAAGCGCGTGGTGGATGCCTGGCCGTGGATCGCGGTAACGGGCAGCATTGTGATCGGCGGCGAAGCGCTGCTGCTGCTTTTGCTGCTGCACCGCTGCAAAAAGCGCGAGGAGGATGACTAAATGGGACGGCTGATTGCTAAAATTCTGGCCTGGCTGGCCATTTTGCTGGGGCTGGCGCTGTTGATACAGCCCACCGCTGCCCAGTGGTGGACCAGCACCCGCAACGCCAAAACCGCTGCGCAGTTTGCGGCCCGCGCCGAAGCCCAGCCCACCGCCCCCGCGGCGGAGGAAACCACAGCCGAACCCCCGGAGCCGGAACGCGCCTACCCTGAACTGTACGCCGCGATGCAGGACTATAACGCGGAAATTTACGCCGGGGGCCAAAGCGGCCTGACCGACCCGTTCGCCTACGAGGAAGCCCCGCTGGACCTTGCTGCCTATGGCTATGACGATGATGTGCTGGCTGTGCTGTGGATCCCGCGCCTGAACCTGGAGCTGCCCGTTTACCTGGGCGCCAGCCGCGAAAACCTGGCCAAAGGCGCGGCGCTGCTGGGCCAGACCTCGATGCCGCTGGGCGGCGAAAACACCAACACCGTGATTGCCGCCCACCGCGGCTATTATGGCGCGGAAATGCTGCGCAACGTGCAGCAGATCCAGGTGGGGGACAAGATCCAGCTGACCACCCCGTGGGAAACGCTGATTTACCGCGTGAGCGAGCTGAAAATTATTGACCCCAGCGATATCAACGCCGTGCTGATCCAGCCGGGGCGGGACCTGCTGACCCTTTCCACCTGCCACCCCTACACCCGCAACAGCCAGCGCTACCTGGTAATTGCGGAGCACGACACCGCCGCTGCGGACACCACCAAAGAGGAGGATTTGCAGGAAAGCGCCGCTACCTGGGACGAAACGCCGCGCCAGGTGACCGTGGAGGATGCCGATGGCAGCTCCATTGCCGAAGTGGCCCCCCAGGCCCTGACCCCATTGCCGGGGGAGGGCAGCGCGGAATCCGAGGGGAGCGCGATCTCCAATACCATGATCTGGCTGGAAAACAACGCACTGTGGGCCGGGCTGGTGGTTATTGCCGCCGCCGTTGGCATTATGGTGATATGGAAAAAACACCGGGAGGATTAATCATGCAGTACACACAGCAGGCCGCCGCCGTTACGGCCGAAGTAAACAAGGCCGTGCAGGGCAAACAGCAAACGGTAAACACCATCTGGATGGCCATGCTGGCGGGCGGCCATGTGCTGATTGAGGATATTCCCGGCGTGGGCAAAACCACGCTGGCGCTGGCCTTTGCCCGCGCGCTGGACCTGAAAGAAAGCCGCATGCAGTTTACGCCGGATGTTCTGCCGTCCGATTTGGTGGGATTTTCCGTTTACCAGAAAGAGACCGGCAAGTTTGTGTACCACGCCGGTGCGGTGATGTGCAACCTGTTTTTGGGCGATGAGATCAACCGTACCTCCTCCCGCACGCAGTCGGCTTTGTTGGAAGTGATGGAAGAAGGCACGGTGACGGTGGACGGCGCCACCCGCCCGGTGCCCGCACCCTTTACCGTAATTGCAACCCAGAACCCCATCGGCGCCGCCGGCACGCAGATGCTGCCGCAGTCTCAGCTGGACCGTTTCATGGTCTGCGCCGTAATGGGCTACCCCGATGAGGAAGCGGAGCTGGCAATTTTGGCCGGGCAGAGCAAAGGCCGCCTGCTGGACCGTGTGCGCCCCGTTGCCGGTCAGGCGGATCTGCTTGCCATGCAGCAGGAGGTCAGCACGGTATTTGTGCATGAGCTGATGTACCGCTACATTGTGGCGCTGGCCCAGGCCAGCCGCAAGGACCCGCGCCTGGCCGTGGGGTTAAGCCCCCGTGCCACCCTGGCGCTGGCCAGCATGACGCGCGCGGCGGCGTACCTGGCGGGGCGGGATTTTGTTGCCCCGCAGGATGTGACCGCTGTGTTTGATGCGGTTGCCCGCCACCGCCTGGTGCTGAACGACCAGGCCCGCGCAGGCGGTGAAACGGTGGACAGCGTAATGCAGGACCTGCTGCGCACCGTGCCGCGCCCCCGCCCCGAAAAGGCTGACCGCCATGGCAGATAAGCTGGGCCGGGCGCTGGTGCTTTTGGTGCTGCTGGCTGCGGCGCTCATCACCCAGGCACCGCTGGCGGTGTTCCTGTTAGCGTTTGCGCTGGTGCTTCTGGTGCTGCTGCGGCTGGACGCCGCCTATCTGCGCAGGCAGGTAACGGCAGAGCTGCTGGTGCCGGACAAACCCGTGATACAGGGCGAAGATTTTACCCTGACGGTTCGGCTGCGCAACCGCAGCCGGTTGCCCATACCTGCGCTTGTGGTGCTGCTGAACGCCGCCGATGAATGGGGCGGGGGGCAGATCACCCTGCGCTGCGCCGCCATGCTGGGCGGCAAGGAGAGCGCCGAACAGCGCATTACCCTAAACGCAGGCAAAAGCGGCGTGTGGAGCATTGCGGTGCGGGGCATCACCCTGCGGGATCACCTGGGGGTGTTCACCGCGGCATGCCCGGCTGCCGTGCAAAGCCGGAGCATCTGTGTGCTGCCCGCTGCCGCGGCTGGCAAAGCCAAAGCGGAAACCGCCCCCGATGAGGACGGCGACGAAGCCGACACCCGCGCCGCCCTGGGCGGCAGCTATGAGCTGCGGGAGTACCGGGACGGGGATACCATCAAGCAGGTACACTGGAAGCTGAGCGCCAAGCTGGACCGCCTGATGGTGCGCGAACCGCTGACCGCCCTGCGCGCTGCCCTGACCCCCGGTGGGGACCTGGACGGAGCGGAGGAATGGGGGGATTTTCCCCAACAGGCGGCGAAGCACCGCAAAAACCCGCCCAAGCGCAAAAAAGAACGTACTGCCCTGAGCCGGCGCGGCGCTGCCGACCCCGGCAGTGGGCTGAAGTTTGTGGACCGTGTGCTGGTGAGCACCCAGCGCCCCGCAGCGCACCCTGCGTTGTGGCTGGCGGCAGATGCCGCGCTGCTGCTGGCGCTCACCTTTGGTTTGCTGCTGGTGCTTTCCACCGGGTTCGACATTGCGGTGCCGTTGTGGGTGTGGCCCGCGGCAGCCGCTTTCTGCGCCGGGTGGGCGCTGTTCCTGCGTGCGCCGCAAGCCCTGCGCCGCTGGGGGCTGCTGGCGGGGGTGATTGTGTATCTTGTGGTGTTGTTCATCTGCCAGCGGAACTTTTTGGCCGGGGCGCAGCAGTGCGCCGGGAACATTGCCCAAAGCCTGAACGCCCGCCTTGGCAGCGCGCTGCCGGTGGCCCAGGGCGGCAGTGCGGCGCAGCTGGGGCTGTTTTTGCTGCTGGCCGCCCTGCCCGTTACCGGGG
>OOAF01001956.1_pt1 | contig 13865 bp, 12 predicted proteins | sample 1671251 | NCBI WGS metagenome assembly OOAF01 (sample SAMN06348137, study PRJEB24527) | human gut metagenome | biome: human gut; feature: ankylosing spondylitis patient; material: feces | host: Homo sapiens | place: China | collected 2015-10 | reverse complement strand
CCGCTTCGAGGCGCGCACGCGCCGTGCCGGACTGGATCGCTGGTACGACGTCTGGTTCGATTCGCTGCGTTCCGTGACGCGGGCGACGCTCGATCTGTCGCGGCTCGAAGGGATCGAGTGCGTCGAGCCGGTCTATGCAATCCGGAGTATCGGGCCCGAGCGGGCCGTCGCGGCTCCGTTGCCTGCCGCGACGAGAACCGCCTCGCTGCCGTTCGACGATCCGGGGCTTGCGAAGCAGTGGCACTATTCCAACGACGGATCGATGCCCGATGCCGTCGCCGGAGCCGACATCAATCTGTTTCGGGCGTGGGAGGTGACTGCCGGATCGAACGACGTGGTCGTGGCGGTCGTGGACGGAGGCATCGACTATGCGCACGAAGACCTCGTCGGCAATGTCGGCAACTGGGCCGAGCTCTACGGCGAAGAGGGCGTGGACGATGACGGGAACGGCTATGTCGACGACATCTACGGCTGGAACTTCATCTATTCCTCTGCTTATCCGATGGGATCGAACCGCATCACGCCGGTCGAACACGGCACGCACGTCGCTGGAACGATCGCTGCCGAGAACGGCAACGGTATTGGCGTTTGCGGTGTCGCCGGCGGTCGCGGCGGGCACTCCGGCGTGCGGGTAATCAGCTGCCAGATGTTCACCGAGAACCGGAACGACAACGGCGACGAGATCGTGGCGCTCAAATACGGCGCCGACGCGGGAGCCGTCATCAGTCAGAACAGCTGGGGATACACCAACGTCTACGAGATGCCCGAAATCACCAAGGATGCCATCGACTATTTCATCGAATACGCCGGTCTCGACGAGAACGGCGTGCAGGTCGGGCCGATGAAGGGCGGCATCGTGATCTTCGCGGCCGGCAATGAGGAGCGCGACTACCGCAGCTATCCCGCCTGTTACGAGCGGGTGCTTTCCGTGTCGGCATTGGCGCCCGACTATCGCAAGAGCTATTACTCGAACTTTTCGGAGTGGATCGATGTGGCCGCTCCGGGCGGTTCCTACAAGTACGAGGGTCGTTACGGCGATGAATACGCCGTGTACAGCACCCTTCCGGGCAACGCCTACGGCTACATGCAGGGGACGTCGATGGCCTGTCCCCACGTTTCGGGCATCGCGGCGCTGGCCGTGGCGAAATACGGCGGTCCAGGGTTCACGCCCGACAAGCTGCGTTCCTATCTGGAAAGGGGCGTGCACGAGGTGGACAGTTACAATCCCGACTACGAAGGACGGCTGGGTTCGGGACTCGTGGACGCCTATCTGGCCGTGTCGATGGACAGGGGCATCGATCCCGATCCCGTCGCCGATCTGCGGCACAGCGACACGGCGGGCGAGGTCGAACTGACGTGGAGCGTTCCGGCCGACGGCGACGACGGACGCGCCGATTCGTTCATTCTGATGTGGCGCGTGGGAACGTTGGAAAATCCCGATCCCGACAATCTGCCCGAAGGGGCGGAATCGGTCGTCATCCCCGTGCGCGACAAGCAGGCGGGCGACGAGATCACCTACGTGCTGACCGATATCGCCGAACAGACGCGCTACACGGTGGCCATCGTCGCCGTCGATCCTTGGGGCAATCGTTCTGAGACGACGGTCATTTCCTTCGGCACGCCGGCCAACACGCCGCCTGCGCTGATCCTCGAGAGCACGGAGGAGGTGCGGGTCGGTTACAACCGCACCGAAACGGTGCGGTACCATGTTTCGGATCCCGACAGCCACGGTTTCACCTGCGAGTTGCAGGATCCTTCCGGCGCCGTTGCGATCCGCAAGGAGGGCGACCGCCTCTGTCTCGACATCTTCAATTACAAACGCATCCCGGGGAACTATACGGCGCATGTCTCGGTGAGCGACAGTTTCGGCGCTTCCGATACGGCCGATTTCGATTTCACGCTGCTGCCCGACCAGCCGCCGGTGGCCACCGGCGGATTCCGGCCGGTCTATCTCGGTTCGATGCAGGAGACGGCGGAGTTCACGCCGTCGCAGGGTTTCGACGACGAGGTGCCCGGGACGGTTGCCTATGCGCTCGAATACGACGAGGAGATGCTCTATCTCCAACCGGTCGCTTCGGGCTACCGGATCATGCCGCTGTGTTACGGCCGTTCGGAGGTGACCGTCGTGGCGACCGACGAAGGCGGTCTCGCGGGACGCGACACCTTCGCCGTGATGTGCCGCGACGATTCGCGCGAGGTCGATCTTTATCCCAATCCCGTCCGCGACCGGTTGTCGATCCGCATGGGGCGCGACGTCGAAGGGGCGTTGCGCGTCACACTGTACGATGCTGCGGGACGCAGGGCGTTCGCCGCCGAAGTACGGATCGCTCCGACCGCTCCCGCCGTAGTCGATCTCTCGTCGCTCGGGGGCGGAACCTATACGATCGAACTGCGATACGAAGGCGGTTCGCTCACGCGCTCCATCGTCAAACTCTAAAACCTGAAAAGATGCAGTCCTTTTTTCGCAACATACTCATCGCAGCGGCTCTGCTTGCGGTACCGCTCGCCGGTACGGCTCAAAACGCCGCCGCTTTCCTGTCCGTCGTTCCAGACGCCCGCAGCGCGGCGATGGGCGGTGCGGGCGTCGCACTCTCAGCCGATGTTTTTTCGGCCCTCCGCAACGCGGCGCAGCTGCCTTTCTCGGAGGAGCGCTTCGGCGCCGGTTACAGTTATCTGCCGTGGATGCGCGACTTGACGCCCCGAACGGCTCTGCACACGGCGGCGGTCTATTTCAAACCCGACGGCAAACAGGCCGTTTCAGCCTCCTTCCGCTATTTCTCGCAATACGGTTCGGAACGAACCGACGAAGAGGGCAACGTGCTCGGACGGTTGGAACCGCACGACATGGCCTTCGACGTCGGCTACTCCCGAACGGTTGCCGAAGGATTGTCCGTGGCCCTTACGGCGCGTTACGTCCGTTCGGAGCCCGGAACGGCCGACGTTGCACAGACGTTCGCCGTCGATGCCGGACTCTTTTACCGGCATGCAGTGGCCGCTTCGCACCGCGTGACGTTCGGTTTTCAGGCTGCCAACGTCGGTGGCGCCCTCGACTACGGCGCAGGAAACCGTCAGCTGCCGTGGGTGTTGAAGGCGGGCGCAGCTGCGGAACTCGGATTTTCAGAAGCGCACGGCCTGACGCTGACCGCCGAAACCGAATACCGCCTGCGGCCCTCGGAACTCCGTGGCTGGTCGGGAAGTTTCGGTGCCGAATACCGTTGTTTCGGAATACTCGCCCTGCGAGGAGGTTACCGCATGGGGGATCGCAGTACAGGAGAATACCGCTACGGCTCGGCCGGCGCCGGCCTTCGATGGAAATACGTCGCGGCGGACGCCGCTTATCTGTTGGCCGGAAGTTCATCCCCTTTGCGCAATACGTGGATACTCTCCGTACTATTCAATTGGTAATGCGAGCTTCGGAAGTGTTTTTTGATTGAAAATCCCGGACGGAAATAAGAGGGTAAACTCCGGCCCCGGCATAAAGTTTCGGACTTGCTGTAATCTTATATGGGCTCGGTGCGAGAGCGTTTTACTGTCGTTCTGTCTGATTTAGGAACGACGTTGGTAAATACCGTGCGTTCCCTGCGGTCGGGCATATTCCGGAACGGATGGATTCCTTTCAGGTCGCAGTTCTGTTTTTGAACCGGTTCCTCGTCGAGAGCCTCGGTAAATTGCAGTGCGCTTTGCATGACGATATTACGTGCTTTTAGGGGTACGAAGACGCAATCCATCTGAGAAATGGTGTAGATCGACCCTTCGCTGCGGAAACAATCCGTTTGGAAGGGAGAGGGATTTTACACTATCTTTGTCGCAGAGTTCTATGGATAATATCATGAGCAGATTGTTTGAGGACATCCTACGAAAGACCGTCCTGCTCCTTTGGGGGGCGGCTCTTCTTATGGCCGGATGCAGCGAGAGCGATCCTGCGACCGAGGGTCTCGGCGCCGCTCCCGACGGAGAGGTGGAATTCGTGTTCGATCTGTCCGCCGCGCGGGCCGCGATCGGCGAGGACGGAAGCGGGGAGTTCGAAGACGGCGACCGGATCGGAGTGTATGTTTACGGCTATCCGACACGCCACTTCATCCTGACACTCGAAAACGGCGCGTGGAGGCCGAAATTGAAAAAGAGCGACTTGGGCGACGGCAAAATTTCGGCCTACTATCCGGCCCGCGAGGACGTCCGTCCGGAGGAGAACCGGCACATCCATGCGGTCGCGGCCGACCAGAGCGGCGAGGGCTACGCGGAGTCGGACATGCTTTGGGCGCACCGGGAAATCGACTTGTCGACGGTGTCGAATCGCATCGAACTGCCGTTTGCACACGGGATGCACCGTCTGAAAATCCGTCTGACGAGTGCCGACGGGGAACTTCCCGAAGACCTCTCGGTCGAGGTGCGCAACCGCAACGAAGGCTCGTTCTCGCTTTTCACGGGCACTCCGCAAGACCCCGAGACGGACGAGGTCTGGATTACGCCGCACGCCGGAGAGACGGCGGGGGAGTTCACGGCGCTTCTCTTTCCGCAGAAACTCGCGCCCTACACTTCGGGCGACGGCTGGCTGCGCATCCATGCCGGAGGAAAGACGATAACGTTCGATGCTCCGAATGAAATCGGCGGTTCGAAATCGTTCGAAGCGGGCAAAACTACGACGCTCGACCTGCGCCTGACGGACGGGAATGTGGAGCCCGGTCCGGAGCCCGATCCGGGCCTTGAACCGGACGAGGAGTTCCGCAACAAGAAGTTGTGGCTCTACGGCATCGATTCGCCCGTGTATGACCCGGAAACGGTCATCGAGGTTTCGCCGGGCAATCCTATTGACAACTACACACCCAACGTATGGGTCAAGTATGTGTATCATTGGAGCGACGGCACGACGACAGAATCCTGGAAGCTGCCGTGGGGCGAAGGCTGCGGTTGGTACGACGTCAACAAAACCTACTGGAAGGATGATGCCGAAGACGGATACATGTGTTGGGCGGGGGCTTCTTCCAATATTTTGCACTGGTGGATAGACCGCAACAAAGAGTATGTCGCAGCCTACGATGCCAGATACGGGAATGAGCCGGAGTTCGAAAAGTATCCGCGTCCTTCGGCCGACTTTTCTCCCGCATCGAAGAGTGCGATATATCGGCTCTTCATCGACACGTTTCAGAACCGCGGGGCCGGAGAGGGGGTAAGCTGGTTCATCACCGGACTCAATGCCAATACGTCTGGCATCGACAATCCGACCATGCTGGACTGCCCGGGCTATTTCGGCAGGGTGTTTAAGAAAACCGATGTCGTTTATACGGATAACCGGGCCATGTCGAAATCGCGCTTTAACCAGATTATCAAACATGCTCTGAAAAACCGCCAGGCACTCGAATTCACGACCAACGGCAACCATGCCATGACGATCTGGGGCGCGGAGTTCGACGACGAGGGATATGTCGATTACATCTATTACGCGGACAATAACTATGGCGATCAGGATCCTGTGGGGGCTGCATGTATCCGCCAGAAAATATCTTACAGGAAAGACGCCGTCATGAATCTTCCGGATCAAGCGTATATGGGCTCCAATACCCGAATTTCAGCCTTGGGCGTGGCGGATCTCCGCCGCGACATCTGGCGGCAGGCGTTCCCCGACGTCCAGCCCGAAGATTGACCCGCATTGAATTATTTTAAGGAAACAGCAATAGATTGGATTCATAAATACGAGAGATTATGAACAAGACGATTTTCACCGCAGCCGTCCTGCTGGTTTTGGCAGGCTGCAACGACGACAAAGAACAGACGAAGCCCGCGCCGGGCGAGGGGAAGATCACCGTTACGGCGGGTATCGACGCCCTGACGCGCGCGCCGCACCTGAACGAGGACGGTTCGGGTTATTTCCAGGACGGCGACAAGATCGCCCTGACGGTCTCGGGCGGCGACAAGACCGTGCGGAAAGAGTACACGATCGGCGGGGCCGCGCTTTACTGGGAAGACCTGGGCCTGCCTTCGGGTACGACCGAAGCCTCCTTCGCCGGCTGCTATCCGGCACCCGAGTCGGCCGAAGGCTCCGAATTCACCTTCGACCTCTCGACCGCCGCGGACAAGGACCTGTTGCTGGCTCCGGCTATGAAGGTCTCCAAGAGCGCCGACACGAAGGTGAATCTGGCGTTCAAGCACGCTATGCACAAGCTGGCGATCAACTACGCTTCGGACGGCACCTATACGCAGGAGCAGCTCGAAGCGGTGAAGACCACCTGCACGGCGAAGTCCTCCTGCGAGGTGGACATGGCTGCCGCGACGGTAAGCAAGACCGCCGACAAGACGGCTGCATTCGAAGCCGCGGGCAAGGCCGTCCGTTTCCTTCTCGTGCCGCAGACCTCGGAAGAGGTGACGCTCAAAATCGAGATCGGAGGCAAGACCGTAGAGCACACGCTCGCCGGACTGAACGAGGTGTTGAAGAATGCGACGCAGGAGATTCCCGCCGCGCTCGATGGCGGCAAGTGCCTGACGCTGAACCTGACTTTCGGCAAGGACGGTATCGTCGTGGAAGGCTCCCAGATCGGCGGCTGGGAAGATCAGGGAACCGTCGACGGGGATATCTCCATGTAACGGACAGGAATCGGATAGACGAATTCAGACAGGCGGGCCGGAAGTTAAATTCCGGCCCCGCTTATTTGTTGAACTGTTCTTGACTGAAAAATGCAGATTTGAAAGAAATCGTCAATTTCGGCTTTATCGGCTTTAAAAGAATACGGCAGATAGCGATAAGAACCGTACAGCCGCTTCGGATCGCTGTATTTCGTAAATGTGACGAAAAAATTGGATATGGTAAAATAATTCCTAAATTTTATGAAAACCCCGATTTTTGAAGACGCGATAAAAGGCTTACGCCTGAAATTGCTAAAAGAACGGTTTTATTTTCAGCCAGCCGAGTGAGCCGATGTCCGCCGTTGGCCGCAAATATGTCTGGCATATCGTGGACGACAACGTCGGCGGCGCCAGCGAAAAGTTCAAAGATATCCACCGGCGGACGCCAGGCCGTTTCCCGCGAGGCCTCGCCGAGTTCATCACCAGAGCCTTCGAGGAAGATATGGCCATCGGACTGGACATGCCTCCGCAGGAAAAATACACCAGCACGTCGTCTGGGGTGCGGACTACGACGACGAGGGATATGTCAAAGGAGTCTACTATGTGAATCCGAACGATTTCAGTCAACATTCCGGAACGGCAGGCGGCGAGCACATCGGCCTCCTCTACATGGAGATCGGCTGTCTGGAAGACGGAGGCACGTATACCGAAAGCAGCGTGCCGGGCAGCTATATGCCGATTCAGCGGATCGAGGTCTGCACCATAGGTCAGGACGCCTGAGAGGTGTATTTCCGCAGCCATTCCGAGAAGTAATGCGGCCTCGCACGTAGCGGAAATGCCTGCCGGGAAGACTTCTTCCCGGCAGGCATTTCCGTTGTCCGCCTATACCGCGGGGGCCTTCCCGACGTCTCCCCCCCCCTCCCTGAAACGCTGTTTCGGGGGCCGCTTCTGACCTTCGGCCGATTGTTTTTTTTGCAGACGGTTATATAAATTGTCGTATTTCAAATTCCTTTCAAAATCGGGGGCAATATTTGCAGCGAGAGATTGTCTAACTAAATAAACAAAAAGAACGATGAAAAAGACATTTTTGACCCTGTTCCTTATGACGACGATGTTTGGAGCGGCGTATGCCGACGGCCGCGAAAAGCCCACGAGCGTGGACAAGCTCCCGCAGGCGGCGCAGGAGTTCCTCTCCGCGCATTTCAAGGATCTCACGGTGGCATATGCCGTCGAGGAGCAGAAATACACGGGCAAGGAGTACGAGGTGGTCTACACCGACCGTACGGAGATCGAATTCCGCAGCGACGGGCAGTGGGAAAGCGTCGGGCGCAAATACAGCCCTGTTCCTGCATCCATCGTCCCGCAGCCTATCCAAACCTTCGTTTCCGGAAGCAACTATCCCGGGCAGTTCATCCGTCAGATCGACCGCAACGCCTACACGTGGGAGGTGGAGTTGTCGAACGGTTTGGAGATCAAATTCGACAATCAATTCAACGTTATAGACATCGACGATTGAGCATCGAATACACGAATCGAGTCATCGTGATAGCGGCCTTCGGCAGCGGTGTCGTCGGTCATGGGCTGCGATGGACGAAGACGGTAGGATGTACTCCGCACTGAGTACAACCGCTGAATGAAAAATCCGTTTTAGATTCGTTGATGAGGGCCGCCGGGAGAGTTTTCGGATTCTTCCGGCGTTTTTTTGATTTTGCAGACCGGAATACGGTCTGTCCTATGGAAAACGACTTCTCATATTGCTTGTTCGGGTTTGCATTTGCAATTCGTGGGTTCAAGGCCCCTTGTAAGGAACGCACCGAAAGGCGGCGCATCGAGCGCTACGACCTCGGGTATCGGGAAAACGCTGTCTTTCTGACAATAGACAGTGCGGTCGCATCATGCAATCAGCGGATGTACTTCGGCATGTAAAAATCCATCCCGGCTGAGAGAACCGCAGCCGGGATGTGTCTGTTCGGTAATCCACAGGAGGGTTCTATCAGTCAGAATCCTACCGGTAGTTTCGCCGGAAACCGGCGGTGGCGTACCGTAATCGACTAAAAGACGAAACCGAGTTTTTGCCATTCGGCCTTGCTAGGAAACAGGCTGCCCGCTTCGGAATTGGAGCGACGGAATGAATCTTTCGAACTCAGGGGCCGTCTCCCCGTTAAAAGACAGGTTACGGCGCCTTTTTTCTCGAAGGCCGTCTTTTTTCTTCAACCACAAATAATATCCGCTCAGAGGCAGGATTCCGCCGATGAAGGCCGCCAGAAAGTAGAGCGCCTTGGTCGTCATGCCGCCCCAGGAGCCGGTGTGGAAGGCATAGAACCATCCCTTCATTTTCTGTGCTCTGGGAATATCGTCGTAAGCCGTTACAGACGTGATCTCCCCCGTTCGAGCGTCGAATGCCGCCGTATCGCTGCTGCGCATATTGCCGGGCTTGTTTACCTGTGCCTTCCCTGCCGTCAGCGAGATGGAGGCGTACGAGGAATAACGGACTTGCAGTTCGGATACCACGGCGTCCCATACCGCATAATCGAACTCCGGCTTTTTATCCTGTTTCTCCTTGCCCCGCTGTTGCGGAGCGGACATGGCGGGACGGGCCGTCGACACCCCGAACAGACCGTAAGCCGCCGTGCGATACCATTGGAACGACCAGGTAAGTCCGGTCAGGGCCATGACCAGCAGAAACAGGGTGGCATATATGCCCAGCGAAACATGGCTGTCGTACCAGAAGCGCCGCCATCCCTTCGTACACGACACGAGCAGGCGGTTCTTCAATGCCTTGCGGGTACGCGGAACCCATATCGCGACGCCGGAGACGAGGATGACAACCATGTGGGTTACACCTTCGGCACGGGCTTCGGCGTGGGCGTCGTGATCGACAATCGCCTCAACCGCGGCGACAACTCGTGCGTCGAGACCTTCTGCCTGCGGCACAAGAAGATGCCGGAGATCATCGTCGAGGACGGAGTCTCCGTTCGTGCCGTGAAGCGCGTCTACGGCGAACTGTCGGGCGATCCGAATCACGGACTGGAACCCAGGGAGATATGCGACATCGCCGATGGCAAGCGCCCGGGGAACGTCGGGGCGGCGCGTCAGGCTTTCGCCGAAATGGGCGAGATCGCCGGCGACGCCATGGCCGCGGCCGTGACGCTCATCGACGGTCTGGTCGTCATCGGCGGAGGCATCACGGCGGCCCGCAAATGGATCATGCCGGGCCTGCTGAGAGAGCTCCGCGCGAAGATGCACACCCTCTCGGGCGACGAGCTGAACCGCGTGCAGATGAAAGTCTACGATCTGGACGACGAGGCGGAGTTCCGTGAGTTCGCCAAAGGCCGCTTGCAGCCGCTGAAGGTTTACGGCACCGACCGCTATGTGGCCTACGACCCGCAGAAGCGCATCGGCGTCACGATTTCGAAACTCGGCGCCAGTCAGGCCATTTCGGTCGGTGCATACGCTTTTGCTTTAAGTCAATTGGACTGTAATGATAATAGACAATGAGGGCTTTTAAATTTACCCCGCTCCTCAAAAGCATGATCTGGGGCGGGAACAGGATCGCATCCTATAAGGGTATTGCCGTCGACCGGTCCGATATCGGCGAGAGCTGGGAATTGTCGGGTGTGAAAGGCGATGAATCGGTCGTCGCTGAGGGGGAATATGCCGGCATGACCCTGCCGGAACTTATCGGGCAACTCAAAGGGGAGCTGGTCGGGCATGCCGTCTACGAACGGCATGGTACGGAATTTCCGCTGCTGGTGAAATTCATCGACGCCCGTCAGGACCTTTCGATCCAGGTGCACCCCAATGACGTACTGGCTCGGATGCGGCATGGCAAGAACGGCAAGACGGAGATGTGGTATGTCGTGGCGGCGGATCGGGGGGCGCATCTGAAATCGGGTTTCTCGGAACAACTCACTCCTGCGGAGTATGAACGGAAGGTCGCAGACCATACGCTGACCGATGCCCTGTGCGACTATTCCGTCGCTGCGGGCGATCTGTTTTTCCTGCCTGCCGGCCGTGTTCATGCTATCTGCGCCGGAACGTTCGTGGCGGAGATCCAGCAGACTTCGGACGTCACGTATCGTATCTACGACTACGGCCGTACGGGGGCGGACGGGAAACCGCGCGAACTGCACACCGAGCTGGCGAAGGACGCTATCGACTACACCGTGCTGCCCGACTATCGCTCCCATTATGTCGCGGCGAAAAACAGGGAGGTGCCGTTGGTATCGTGTCCCTATTTCGTAACTTCGCTTTACGATCTCGATCGGGCATTTGTCCGTGATCTTTCGGAGCTCGACTCCTTCCTGATCGTCATGTGCCTTGAAGGAAGCGGGGCGCTCTGCGACGATGAAGGGAACGAGATGCCGATCCGTCAGGGAGAGACGCTGCTCGTTCCGGCTTCGGCCCGGCTCCTGCGGCTCCTGCCCGATGAACATCTCAAACTGCTGACCGGTCATTTATGAATAAGCGAAAAAGAATCATCATCGCAGCGCTTCTGTTTACGGCGGGACTTGCCCGAGCCCAGACTCCTGCCGATAAGGTCGATCCTTTCATCGGCACGACCGACTTCGGCACGACCCACCCCGGGGCCCTGTGCCCGAACGGCATGATGGCGGTGGTTCCGTTCAACGTGATGGGTTCGGACACGAACGTCTACGACAAGGACGCCCGCTGGTGGTCGACGCCCTACGAGTACCATAACGAATTCTTCACGGGCTTCGCCCACGGAGCGCTGAGCGGCGTGGGATGTTCCGAGATGGGGTCGCTGCTGACGATGGCGACGAGCGGGCCGCTGACGGTGGATTATCGGGAGTACGGCACGGCCTACCGCGACGAGCGGGCTACGCCGGGCTATTATTCGGTGCGCCTCGACAAGTACGGTATTCTTGCCGAGGCGACGGCCACGGCGCGCACTTCGGCCGAGCGCTACACGTTTCCCGCCGGCAAGGGGCACATCCTGCTGAATCTGGGCGAGGGCCTCACGAACGAGTCGGGGGCGGCGGTGCGCCGCGTGAGCGCCACGGAGATCGAGGGCATGAAACTGCTGGGGACGTTCTGCTACAACCCGCAGAAGGTGTTTCCGGTGTATTTCGTGCTGCGCGTGACGAAAACCCCGTCGTCGTCGGGCTACTGGAAGAAACAGCGCCCGATGACGGGCGTCGAGGCGGAGTGGACGCCCGACAACGGCAGATACAAGCTCTATACGGAGTACGGCCGCGAACTGGCGGGCGACGACGTGGGCTACTGGTTCACGTTCGACGACCTGCGGGCTGGCGAACAGGTCGAGGTGCGCATGGGCATTTCCTATGTGAGCACGGAGAACGCCCGCCGGAACCTCGACGCCGAACAGCCCGCCGGAACGTCGTTCGACGCGATCCGCGTGGCGGCCCGCACGCGGTGGAACGACGACCTTTCGCGCATCCGCGTCGAGGGCGGCACGGCGGAGCAGCAGACCGTGTTTTATACGGCGCTGTACCATGCGCTGATCCACCCGAATCTCCTGAGCGATGTCAACGGGGAATACCCGCTGATGGAGCATTCGGGAGAGGTGGGGGTTACCGACGGCGAACGCTATACGGTCTTCTCGCTGTGGGACACCTACCGCAACGTGCACCAGCTGCTGACGCTGGTCTATCCCGAGCGGCAGGCGGACATGGTGCGCTCGATGATCGGCATGTACGAGGAGTGGGGGTGGATGCCCAAGTGGGAGCTGTACGGCCGCGAGACCTTCACGATGGAGGGCGACCCGGCCATTCCGGTCATCGTCGACACGTGGATGAAGGGGCTGCGCGACTTCGACGTCGCGACGGCCTACGAGGCGTTCCGCAAGTCGGCCACGACACCCGGAGCGCAGAACCGGCTGCGGCCGGACATCGACCCCTATGTCGAGCGGGGCTACATTCCGCTGGGTTTCTACGCCAAGGACCTCGCGGGCGATACCTCCGTGTCGCACGCGTTGGAGTACTACGTCGCCGACCATGCGCTGTCGCTTCTGGCCGACTCGCTCGGACACGGAGACGACGCGCGTCTGTTCCGCGACCGTTCGCTGGGGTACAGACACTACTACGACAGGGAGTTCGGGACGCTGCGGCCGATCAACGACGACGGGACGTTCCTCGAACCCTTCGACCCGAAGGCGGGCGAGAACTTCACGGCCGCGCCGGGATTCCACGAGGGGTCGGCCTGGAACTACACCTTCTTCGTGCCGCACGACGTGGAGGGGCTGGCGAAACTCATGGGAGGCCGGCGGAAGTTCGTCGACAAGCTCCAAATGGTCTTCGACGAGGGGCTGTACAACCCGGCGAACGAACCCGACATCGCCTACGCCTATCTATTCAGCCGCTTTCCGGGCGAGGAGTGGCGCACGCAGCGCGAGGTGCGCCGTCTGCTGGACACCTGCTTTACGACCGCCGCGGACGGCATTCCGGGCAACGACGACACGGGTACGATGTCGGCCTGGGCCGTCTTCTCGATGATGGGATTCTATCCGGACTGCCCGGGCGAGCCGTACTATACGCTGACGGCCCCCGTGTTCGACCGCGTGGAGATCGCGACGGAGCGGGGCCCGCTGGTGATCGAGGCCGAGCGGCCGGCGGACGGCGCCGGTTACATCGGCCGCATGACGCTCGGCGGCAGACCGCTCGGCAAGTACCGCCTCTCGCACGACGAACTGCTCGGGGGCGGACGACTGAAATTCGAATTGAAAAACGACAAATAACGCTTGACTATGAAACGGAGATACAGCTTTTTGCCGGCGGCGGCCCTGCTTCTCGCGGCGGCCTGCTCGCCTTCGCAGCCCGCTGCGGAGAGCGATTTCACCCGCTTCGTGGATCCGAAGATCGGCACGGGCGGCCACGGCCACGTTTTCGTCGGGGCGAACGTGCCGTTCGGCATGGTGCAGGTCGGCCCCACGAGCATTCCGCAGGAGTGGGACTGGGTTTCGGGGTACCACCGGTCGGATTCGACGGTGATCGGTTTCTCGCACACGCACCTCTCGGGCACGGGGATCGGCGATCTGTTCGACGTCACGGTGATGCCCGTCGTGGGCGAGGTGACCTATGCCCGCGGCACGGAGGACGATCCGTCGTCGGGACTCTGGTCCTATGCCGACCGCACGCGGGAGATCGTCCGGCCGGGCTACTACTCGGTTCCGCTGACGCGCTACGGCGTCACGGCCGAGATGACGGCCACGCCCCGCGTCGGACTGCATCGCTACACCTTCCCTGCGTCCGACGCCGCGGCCGTAGTCTTCGACTTGGAGAACGGCGGCTGCTGGGACAAGGCCACCGATACGGGCTTCTGCTTCT
>OOAF01001937.1_pt1 | contig 14043 bp, 21 predicted proteins | sample 1671251 | NCBI WGS metagenome assembly OOAF01 (sample SAMN06348137, study PRJEB24527) | human gut metagenome | biome: human gut; feature: ankylosing spondylitis patient; material: feces | host: Homo sapiens | place: China | collected 2015-10 | reverse complement strand
CTCCTGTACTTGATGCTGTCATTCTATCGCAAAACAGTTCAGAAAACGGTTAAGAAAATAGTTCAGAAACAGTGGAGATTTATTCTTCTTTCATTTTAAAGCCGATTCCCCAAACTGCTTCAATGTACTCTTTTCCATTTACAGCACGAAGTTTTTTGCGAAGGTTGCTTATATGTGTCTTTAGTGAACTTTCCGTACAATCCGGTGTATCTTCACTGATATGATCAAGCAGATGCGATTTGGAAACAACTTGTGTCTGATTCTGCATTAAAAGTTTCAAAATCGCATACTCTGTTCTCGTCAATTTAATTTCTACATCCTTTATTTGTGCTATGTGCGTATCAATATTGAGTTTTATTTCTTCAAAAGTCAAAATTTCCGACTTAGCAAAGCTATCAAAAGTACGAAGATGTACCGCTATCCGAGCTAATAATTCCCTTGTATAAAAAGGTTTTGTCATATAATCAACCGCTCCGCCGAGCAAAAGAGCAACTTTGTTGTCTACATCAACTTTTGCACTCATAATAATAACAGGAATCCCTTTAATATGCGGCAAAACTTCTTCTCCGCTCAACCCCGGCAGCATTAAATCAAGAAGTACAAGATCGGGCTTTACCTGAGAAAGCAAAAGTACAGCTTCCGTTCCCGAGTATGCACGAATAACACCATAACCTTCGTTAGTAAGAGTTTCTTCCAATACATTTCCTATATGTAAATCATCATCAATAACCAATATATTTTTCAAAATTCACGCTCCCATCATAGCTCGATCAATAATTTATGAAAACTTAAAATTATTGCCAGATCTTATCTCCGTTATAGTGTTTCTTATGGACTTACAATCGATGTTCGATCACTTAGTTGATATCACTGAACCGATCTGCCAACGTATTGATTCTAACCTTGCTTCCATGAGTATGATGATCAAACATCATATTGCTCCGATTCTAAGAGAGTTTGTGCACATTTCTCTTTTGATCTTGACGTCAGTTTAAATAATCTGATGATTTTTTTCAATTCATTCATACTTTTTTGTTTATCTGTTTCAAAATTAACTACTTTCGCGTTCCGTTTTATGCAATTTCGTTTCAGATGTAAAAAATCTGTCCTGTATTTTGTGCAAAATGTATAAAGCATAAAAACTTCTCCATATCTGATCTTTCAGAAAGGAAAAGTTTTCACTCTGTCTTTTTACTACTCTGTTATTTTTAATCACTCTCTTTTTCGGAAAATCTCCACAGAAGATTCTTGCCTGACTTTTCATATCTGCTGTTTAAAGCAATATTTTCTTCGTACCGTCTGCTAAATTCCATTCCATATAAAATATCAAGAAGATATTTCCCCGATGCAAAAAACGTGGAACTCCAAAATTCTTCCACTTTTTCAGAACCTGCCGCGTACCACGCCTTTCCTGTTTCCGGAGATTACGATAATTTTCGTTCCTCCCCTGTGCAGCATTTTTTCAATCTCCGCCAGCTGCTCGTTTTTGCCCGTATGACTGATAATAATTGCCACATGTCCGTCTGCGGGCATGGCCGCATGCAGCCCTTGTATATTAATTTCCGAGTGAACACTCGACAATTTCCCGGCATGAAAAAACAAGGCGCATCCGTATTTCGCCAAATAAATATTCATATCATATACATAAAAATCAACACAAGACGCATCTGCGATCAACTTTCCGATCCGCACTAACTGAGTATAAGAGAGTTCTTTATTCGTCTCCTCCACCGCCTGTCTTTGTATCTTTTCCGCTTTCCGAACCATAGTAACCACATTTTCCCGCTCCGACATCGTAACTGCGGAAACGTCTTCCATTCCCCCGGTTCTCAACTCCCGGACAAACTGCATTTTAAATTCAGGAAAACCTTTTACCCCTATCTTTTGACAAAATCGAGTTACGGAAGCGGCGCTTGTAAAAGTCGCATGCCCTAATTCTCTTGAAGACATTTCTTCTATTTTTTCCGGATTTTCCAAAATATATCTGCATATATCCCGCTCTCGTTCCGTCATATTCATCTGTTCTTTTATAATTTGAATAATAGACATACAACACCTCTTTCTTGTTTTTTCCAGTATAACACGCACCATCTGTCTACTGCAATAAATGTAGATTTTAAACATGTATGATCTAAATTCCTTATCTTTTAAAGCATTTGACAAAGTATGAAAATGCCACTAAACTAATGATGATAATTGTAATAATATGAGGTATAAATGCTATGAAATATAAAAATATTGTTTTTGATTTCGGAAATGTAATAGGTAAATTTAACGGACGTGATCTTGTAAAACATTTTTCTTCCTGCGAAGAAGATCAGGAACTTCTCTTTACCGCAATTTTTTCAAGATGGGATGATATTGACAATGGTTCGGTAGACTATGAACAAAACATAGACAATATTGCAGCTTCACTCCCCGACCGGTTAGAATCTGCCGTACGGACACTTTTTCGCGAGTGGCCGCGTCACCTGACGCCGATCAACGATACGCTGCGCTTTATAGATGAGTTAAAAGAGCGTAACATTCCGTTGTATCTATTATCAAATGCACCGACCTATTTTGCCGAATATGCCGTCAACTATGATTTTCTGAAGGAGTTCAGCGGAATTGTATTTTCCGCTCCTCTTAAAATGGCAAAACCCGATCCTGCAATCTACCGTTACTTGTTTGAAACGTTTTCCCTTGATCCGAAAGAATGTTTCTTTATCGACGATCTGGAAAAAAATATCAATGCCGCGCGTTCTCTTGGTATGGACGGAATTGTTTTCAACGGCAATATCGACGATGTGAAAAAAGCGATTGGTTTCTGATCTCAAGAAACCAGTCGCTTTTTAGCTGTACCTTCTTCTGTTCTGTTTTTTTGTTTCGTTTTCTTTTCGGATTTTACGTTTTTCAGATTTCAGACACTTTTCGTTTTTGCTTTTTTCTTCTTTTTCGAGCCCGGTCGAAACAGTTTTGTCATCACTGTAATGACAGCTCCTGCTGCGATAAAGAAATCCGCGAAATTATATGTGATCCCTTCCAAATGTTTATCTTCCAAGCGAAATCCCACATAATCTACAACGTGTCCGCGAACGAGCCGATCGAACATATTACTGATCGAGCCTGCCGCCATCAATGAAAGTCCTGCCTTTTTCCAAAACCTCTTCTTCTTTGTCACAACCGTAAAGGCATGCCATCCGAGCACAGCTCCCGACGCCGCTCCCGCCAAAATACGGGCAGTCTCAGGTTCATCTTCCAGAAGGCTCATACAGACTCCTTCGTTTTGAACGTGCCGTAAAACAACCTTGTCTGTAATCGCACGTTCTTCTCCTTTTGCAAGTTTATTCTCGGCATAGCATTTTGCCGCCTGATCTGCGGCAGCCAAAGCTGCCGTGATCGGAAACCATCTAATCTTCATTGAGTTTCTCCACTGTCTTATCTGCCGCATCTTCTGCTTTCTCCGCTGATCTATGCGCCGCTTCTTCTGCTTTATCCGCTGATTTATGCGCTGTTTCCTCAGCTTTATCCGCCGCTTTATGAACTGCTTCCGTCGTTTTTTCCGCTGCTTTATGAACAGCCTGGGTCGTCTTATCTGCCGCTTTTTCAAGCACTTCTTCTGTCTTATACGCTGCTTTCTGCGCAGCTTCTCCTATCTTTTTTGCCGTTTCTTCTGCTTTATCAGCCATCGCTTCGGCAACATCCGCTGCTTTTTCCTTTACTTTCTCCGCATACTCCTCCGTCGCCTCTTCCATATCCCGGGCCTCCATCTTCTCTCCGCAGTACGGGCAGTATGCCATATCTTCCGAAACCATTCTGCCGCATTTAACACAAGCTGCAGAACCTTTCAAAACCGCGATCTTGCGTTCGTACTTTTCAATTTCCTTTTCCCGTTCTTTTATCGAATCACAAATCTGCGCAGTGCTATCGTCAAGTTCTTCGCCTGATTTATAACGCTCATACACCGCTTTGCCCAACTCCATCATATCAACGGCGTTTTCACGAGCAAGATCTCTGATCTGACTTTTAACTCTCTGGATCTCTATCATCTCTCCTGCTTTATTCGTCACCATTTCGGCAGTCTCTCCGAACCGTTTTCCGAAATTTTCAAAAAAATCTTTCATGTGTATCAATCTCCTTTCGTCTTTTATCCAAACGGACGTCCGAAGTACAAAAAACATCGGTCGTATCTGATATTTAAGTTATCATTATTATACCCTTTTCTGAAACAACTTCAACATTTCTCATTGGAATTTATACTTTTTTCACTTCTGATTCTTCGGAAGCGTTCTTTAGATCAAACACTCTTTTTTCATTTTTTCAAGAATGAGGTTCTGATTTTCCGCATATGATATAAAAATCAAATCGGAGAATTTATTTTATGCTTGACCGCGAAACATGCCGTGAACATATTTTATCCGAAGATTACCGCGACTTTATCGGAAACCATGTCCGAACTCCCTTTTTCAACAGTCTCATGAACGTGCATCGCTGTGAACAGGAAGCGGGATTTTCTTACAAATGCTTCTATCTTCCAAAGGAGATTTCCGACCCGATCACTCTGCCGAAATATTCATATGCTTCGATTCCGAACTGCTATTCGCCTCTTAATATGCAGACACTCAACGAAGCCGGAATCCTCCCTGTTCAAAACTACCCTACGCTTCAGCTTAAAGGACGCAATATTTTGATCGGATTTCTTGACAGCGGAATCGACTATACAAATCCGGTTTTTCAAAACTTAGATAATACAACCCGCATCCGCGCTATTTGGGATCAAACTGTGCAGACCGGAACAATGCCGGAACATTTTTCTTACGGAAGCGAATTTACGGAAGAACAGATCAACGAAGCTCTTAGATCGGATTCTCCGTTTGATCTTGTTCCATCCACTGATGAAACAGGGCACGGAACTTACGCCGCTGCCCTTGCATGCGGAAGCGCCGTTCCTGAAGAAGAATTTCTCGGTGCCGCACCTGAAGCCTCTATCGCCGTTGTGAAACTAAAACAGGCAAAGCAATATCTCCGAGACTATTATTTCATTCCTTCTGATGCCGAATGCTACCAGGAAACAGATCTTATGCTCGGAATCCGCTATTTAAACCTTCTTGCAGATTCCCTGAATCTTCCTCTTGTCATCTGTTTTACAGTCGGTTCTAATATGGGCGGACATATCGGGACGCTTCCGCTCCCGAATCTAATTGAAAATTATGGTTCGCTTGCCAATCATATCGCCGTCATCGGAACCGGAAATGAGGCGGATCAGCGTCATCACTATGCCAATACTTTAACGAACGGATCAAAAAACAAAACGGTAGAAATCCGCGTCGGAGAAAATGTTTCGGGATTTTCCATGGAATTATGGACAGATATTCCGAATACATCGTCCATATCCATTATATCCCCTTCCGGGGAAGACACCTCGCGAATCCCTTTTCATGCGGGATCAAGCGCAGAGCTTGATTTTCTCTTTGAGCGTACAAAGGTATCGGTCGATTACCGTATCCTCGTAGAAAAAACCACTTCCGAACTTGTATTTTTCCGTTTTAACAGCCCGGCGGCAGGCATTTGGAAAATCGTCATTGAACCGATCACCGTCACCGACGGTCAGTTTCACATGTGGCTTCCTGTCACGGAATTTATTGACGGAGAAGTGTATTTTCTTGAATCTGACCCCTATTATACTTTAACCAATCCCGCAAATACTCAAAGTCCCGTTGTCGTTTCCTATTATAACGGAACGACAAACGCCGTATCTCAAACATCAGGCAGAGGATATACACGATCCGGTCAGATCAAGCCGGACTTAACTGCTCCCGGGATTAATATACGCGGTCCTGTTTCCAACGGACGATTTGAAACACATTCCGGCTCCTGCGCAGCCTGTGCCGTCACTGCCGGCGCTGTGGCGTTGATATTGGAATGGCTTCTCTATATTCAAAAAGCTCCGGGTATAGATTCCTTCCAAATCAGAAGTCTTCTCATACTCGGAGCTCTGCGTCCCGATACGATGGAGTATCCTAATCGTATATGGGGATACGGGCAGTTAAATCTTTACCATACATTTGAAGTGATGCGAAAATTATAACGATTTAAATTTAGCGATAGCGAACCTTTACATCGCCCTCCTCATTTATGACGGAGATCTTCTTTCCTGCATTTTTCTCTGATGCCGATATGCGGTAAGATACTTCTCCGTCTTCCTCTCTATACTGATCATGGGGAGTGTCTTTGGGCAGAGAAAGATCTCCGTATTCAATCTGCAGATCAACTTCATACTTTTCCAGTTCTTCGGGAAGAATAAGATCTACGTCTCCGCACTCGGCCTGGCAGGTCAAATTTTCCAGTTTTTGCGCATCCCAGCGAAGATCCCCGTATTCTAATGTCACATCTGCAAAAGAACAGGAAATTTCACTCGATAATACGTCTCCATCCAGCGCTTCCACTTTCATCTTTTCAAACAAAACCCGGTCTAATTCCACTTCTCCGCATTCCGACTGTACCGTAAACACCTTACCGGAAACATCGGAAATCGTGCTGTCGCCATACTCCGATTGTAATACAAACGTTTCCGCTTTCAGTCCATCTACAGATACATCTCCGTCATTTAAAATCAGTTCCATCGACGTTGTTTCCGACTGCTCTGTTTTTACATCTCCGCATTCTGACTGCACTGTAAACGTCTTACCGGAAACATTGGAAAGTGTACTGTCGCCATAATCCGATTGCAGCGTAAATGTTTCCGCTTTCAGTTTGTCTGCGAATGCATCTCCGTCGTTCAAAGTCAGTTTCATTGACGTTGTTTCCGACTGTTCTATTTTTACATTTCCGCTGTCCGCCTCGATCGACACTTTTTTTCCATTGACATTTGACCAGTTGACATTCCCATAATCATTGTATATATCTGCGGTTTCAAGAAGCGTTCCTTTCGGAATATAAACTGTAATGTAAGATTTTTCTCCTGATAGATTTTCTCCGAGGTTCAATCCGAACATACCTGTCATATATCCGTTGTGATCTTACTGAGCAATAGAAAGTTTTCCATTTGTTAATTCACATTTAGGTTTACCGTAATTTCCGTCAAGTGTATATTCGACATAATATTTCTCATCTTTTGAAGCCATAACAACTACATCCGCTTCGCTTCCCACATAGAGACTCAGTTCTGAAAAAGGTTCGATCTCTTTCTTTTCCTGCCGATAAGGAGTTTTCTGCTCGTACGGTGAATGGATTCCGCCTTTTGTAAAAACAACTCCGGGCCAGCCGCCTAATGCGATTCCAACTCCCATAAAGACAACTCCTGTTCCGGCTGTCACTGCCGAAGCAATCAAAATCCGCTTAGTTATTTTTTTCATTTTTCTTTCCTCCCTTCATAATCTTTCCTAAAAGCTGAGCCACTTTATAAAGAAGCCATTTCAAGAAACAGAAAATTCCATATACAGACATAATTCCTACTGCGCCGCAGCAAAGACTGAATCCTAATGTCGCCAATCCATCCGGGAGACTTTGGATCAGCAGAGCCGCTCCTCCTATCACGCCGATCACCGCAGCTCCCGCCAGCGTAACCGCCGTAAGAAACAAGCCTGCAAACACACAGAAAACAGAAACAATCACGGCTGCGATCACACAGATCAAAGAAAGTGCGATCGGAAGTGCGATCGGCGCCGCGCAGATTCCGAGAATACCGATCCAGACTGCCTTAAAACTGTGTTTTACCGTTTTCGGCGGCTGCTCCATATTCTTTTCCGCCAGATTCATAATCAATTCTTTTGCCGCATCTTCCGGCGATCCAAGATCTTCGATCGCCTGCTGTTCATTCTCCTCTCCCGCCTCTGCAAAGTATTCCTCAAAGTAGTCTATCGCCTGATTGAAATCTTCTTTCGGTAGCCTTCTGAGACTGTATGACAATTTTTTCATATATTCACTTTTTGTCATGATAAATTCCCTCCCTTTACAATATCATCCACAACCGTCCGATAACGCTCCCATTCCTCTGTCAATTCTGCCAGATACTGTCTCCCGGCATCTGTGATCGTATAATACTTCCTGTTTCTTCCCTGAAACTGTCTATCATACGTTTCCACAAAATGATTTTCCTGAAGCCGCTTTAATATCGGGTACAACGCAGAATCTTTCATCGTAGCCGACGCTCTTTTAATGATCCTGCCGATCTGATAACCATACGCATCTTCTTCTGCAATCACAGAGAGGACAAGAAGATCGAGCATCGGTGCACTCAACGGTAATGTCATATTCTCACTCCTTTATATATGTTTTATTTATTTATATGTTTAATATATTTATATTATATAATATATAATATGAAAATGAAAATAGGAATCGTTATCAATATGTTTCACGTGGAACAATAGGTGGGGAATATGGATGAATGTGTGAGCGTGCAGAGGATGGTATAAAGGAGTACAGAGAGGTTACAAGGGCGTGTATGGGGTGATGTGGACAATTGTGTAGGGATGGGGTGATTGTGGGTATATGGGCGTTGTACTGCGTGATAGGGAAGATGGGAGATTGAGGGATGGAGAATGTAAGGGGATTGTGGGGAGAATGTGGGGATAGGGTGGATGGAGATAAGGGAGAGTGTAGGATATGTGAGTGAGAGGATGGAGAAAAATGGAATGGGAAGATATAGGAAAGTATAGGGTGAAAGGTGGGAAGTGTAGGGAGATATGGGAGAGGTGAGAGTGTGGATAGTGGGTGAATGTATCTCATATTTTGAGGGTTCGCCATTACCCTATTATAATATATACATATGTACTCTGTGACATTTCGGACGGACTGAAAACGCTTTCAACCAATACTTTTCATTAGGTAGCGTCAAAAAATTAACAAAAACTCAAGGTTTTACCTTAAAAGTGTACATAATATGTATTATGGACGCTTTTTGGATATGGATACACCAACTACGCATCCCCCCATTCCCCGGCCTTTTGGCAATTGTCAGAAAATTCACCTTAGATGGGGGGTACTTTCAGACAATTCGGATATACGAATTTCAAGAATGAGGTATAGCTGTCCCACCACGAACTATTTCACTATCTCACCCTCCATCTCATTTATTAATATATATTAATATACTATTATATATTATATTTATATATACCCCTCTATCCCCCTCCTATCTCCCCTCTCCTATCCATCTCCCACTCAACACATTCCCTACCCATCCCCTACCCTTCCCCCATACTTTTAAAATTTAATTTTAACTCTATCCCCTCTCCCTTATACTACTATAATTTATACCACTCCCCTCAGTTTCCCCTATACCTTTCCCTACACTTTTAATCTTCCCTACCCAACTGCACTTTTTATCAATACTTCCGCACCTTGCCTACCCCAACTTTTTCAATCTCCATTGACAGCAACTCCAATTTTTTCATAAATCACTTCTACGCCTTACACTTTTTAGTAGCACCCCTCTAATTTTCATAACAATTCAGTACCACTTTTAACCACCCCAAAATTGAGCAAAATTTCTCAAAAATTTTTTGATGCCACCCAAATTTTGGAATCTTAAGCCCCATTCTGATTTGAGCAGATTGTGGTGTGATTCTGTCTGGTTACAACCTCATACACGCCATATCTGGCCCTTTTACATCTTATCGTGACCAATCCTCCATTTTGCCTATTGAGCCGCTTCTACTCTCTTGTACTCGTTCATATTTTTTTAAAAATTAAATTTAAAAAAGAGAACCGACTAAATTCGATTCTCTTATAAGCGTTTTAAGTTTATTTTTCTAAACATTGCTAAATATACTTCAATTCGTAAAGTAAAATAACTCCCCAGATTTAAACCGGGGAGTTATTTCTTTTTCTTCATTTTCATTAGCTGGGTTATATTAGAAGATAATTCTAACATACTTTTTTCTATTAATGGTTCTTGTTCATCTGCTATTCTTTTAAAATTCAACATTGTTTCAAGGGTACTTAATGAATTATTCTCGAATGCGTTCTCAACAAGATTACTTTTATAAAAACTATCAACTATAGTTTTTACTACTTGTATCTGTTCCGTGGTCAATCCATCAACTTCTAAAATTGAACTGGAACGATTTAATAAGATTGTATCTGTTGTAACGTGAAATACTGTAGCCAAACAAAGTTTAGGTAATAATAAATATAAAATAACAGGTTATGTGGATGCAGATAACAGCTTTGGTGCATCAATGAGAAATGATTTCACAGTGACACTTACTTTAACAAAAAGCGGATATACAAATGGTAGTGTGAGCTTTGATTAATACAAAATCCCCTCAGTTTTGACATGAACTGTGGGGATTTTATTTATTTTTGTCTGAATGTGTAGTATAATACAAATGGCAATCTTCATTTTTCTTACTTCTCCTTATGTCACTTACATATCTTGTTTATGACAACTCACTTCCAATCCATCCGAGAGTTGTTAAATATAAAGGCAAAGGAGACTGTAATTAATGTACGATTTCAAAAAAGGAAATAATAATGAGGAATTAATAAACAAAGGAAATCGTACTAAAGAGAAAATTGATATAAACACTATTATTGGTGTTATCAGCATTTTTATAAATTTTTTAGGTCTATTACTTGAGATTTTTATAAAATAAAAAATATATGAAGATTGCCTATCAAGTCCCCCGGTGTTCAAGCACCGGGGACTTTTTATATTCTTCCCACATATCCAGTCAATAATCATATCAGTGAGATTTTACTTTACGAATTGAAATTATCAATGATAGCCGTTTTCTCTGTCCCACACTTTTCTGTAGTGGTCGAACATGCCAATATCTGCCGCAAAACTAGTAGTATAGATTGCATCAATATCAAAACTATCATCTTCATCTTCTTCATTGTTTCGATTGGTCAAATCGCTTTTGTAGGTGTTTAAATCCATCCATCCATGACCATTTAATCTGCCGCTTGTTCCAATGCCCCGTAACACGCCAGTACTGGAAACTGGGGTATTTTTCATATCTGTATTAAGCATTACTAAATATAAACTTCCACTTCGTGTCTCCACAATCATTCCTGACTTGAGGAAATCTTTGGGGGTGATATCTTCCTCTTTTTCTTTTGGAGGGGCTGTATCTGTGAACTGAATATGCTCTACTCTGGGGATTATCATTTTTCCGCTGGGGAGTTTTACCAAGGCAACAGGATATTGGCCTAACGAATATTGGCCTAACGAACCTCCTGTCTGATAATCCTTATTATAATTGGTGCTAAAGCCGCAAAACTCGCCGTCTTTGAAAAGTACGTATCCTAATTTTTCATCCCAATATTTACCACAACATTTACCTTCCATATCTTTCCTCCTTAAAATGAAAATGGGTCTTTATTTTCCAGGGATTCCACTTCTTCCCAATCCTTGTTTTCTGATGGGAATAATGGGGTTTTCTTATTGGGGTTCTTTGGTTCCTTTGGAGTGGGAGTTTCATAGCGGTCGGCATAAATAACCAATTCATTGATTATTTCTTTCCTGCCATCCGTAGTGAAACCAACTATATTTAATAGTTGTGCACCAAACTCATTGTGGCGTACAGAATAATCAGCGAATACCACTCTCAGATTCTTCCCTTTGATTTCATCATCATTAAGTATGTTTCTTAAAGCGTCTGTTGTTAAAAACATTTTGTTGGGTTGGGGATTTTTCATCATGATTTTTCTCCTTCATCAATTAGATATTTGTAGCGGTCAAGTAATTTTTTAATATCACTAGACCTACAGTGGCACCAGAATCTTTCTCCATTTTCATATTCAGCGCATACGCCTACATCCAATATGTCACCAGAAAACATTGCCATTTTAGGAATGATTTCAGTAGAGTGGCCTATTACGTTCATCTTATTCTTAACACAATAACTTGCCATTTCATAAGGAGTCCCATAAACCCATGCATTCCACATTTCGTGATAGCCGATTTCATCCCTATGCAATCTGTTCTGAATGTTTTTCAAAATTTCTTTAGCTTTGTCTTTGTATTTTTCTTCAATTTCCTTTTCTGTTAATTCTACGTAGAACATATAGGATGCATCTATTTTTTCTTCTCTTTCTCCTTTACCCCACATATCCACTGTAACATAGGCGGCATTAACAGATTTGACAATACCAGAAAACATTCTTTGCCAGCCACCACCTTTTGTACCTTTAATTTCCTGGCCTACTTTTAAATTTTTAGAAGTTATCAATTTAGTTTCCATTTATTTTTCCTTCTTGCGAAATTTGCAATTGATGGTTATGGCCCTCATATATTGGCTGAATATTTCTAATTCATCTGCTGTTAAACCATCCTCCGTCTGAGAAATATATGCTGTGGAATTTTTTATTATAGGAACCATTCTTACACCTATTTGGTTGCCACGAGTTTTTAAAAATAAAATAACTTTAATTAAACCAAAGGAACCAGTTTCATTTTTGGCCAATATTCCATCTTCAAAGAATTTGATAAAAGTAACAGAAAAATTATCCATATCAATTTCTGTTCTTATCCAACCCATATTTTCAAGTTTCTTTTGGAGGGGTTTCTCTGTCTTTTGATACCAAATTGCAATAAACCATACAATTATAAAAGTATCAAAAAGTATAAGAGATACTTTTGAAGAATCCAAACAAGCAATTCCCATAGCCGCTACAATTAAAGTTACAAACATTCCTACGCAATGAGCCAATAGCAATACAATACCTACAAATATTGCAGATACCAGAAAAGCTGAAAAACTTCTCCATTCTAAAGTCATTGCTTCTACAAATTTGTTTTTAATCTTTTTCATACCATTCTCCTTGATGATTACTGAAACAATGAATTGCGCTGAACACTATTAGGTTTAAAGTAAATACATCTAGGTTCACTTTTAAAATTCATAGCATATGCTTTTACTGTAATAGAATCAATTTCTTTTACAAATTTTTCAAAATCATTTCTATGAGTACAAACATTTCTATGAATACAATTTTCACAAGCGTCACTCATAACCGTTCCTCCTTTTAAGCTGGTGTATAACTGTTGTACAGCTTTATAGCATCTTTTAATTTAATGAATGGGGTTTCAACCACTTTTAAGGGGCCGTTCTCCACAAAAGATTCTTTAATGACCACATAAGAAATCTTGTCGAAATTGGGAATCTGAGGATTGATACAGCCAAATAACATTACTCTCATTTCGCTGTCCTTATACTCACTCATGATGAACCTCTTAAACAATTCTTCTCTTACTTTATTCATTTCTTATTCTCCTTTTATTATAATATTTTTATTGTTTTTATGTTGTAATGAAAATCTAAATAATCTTTAAGAATATTTAAATCATCATTTTCATTTTCTCCACTTATTCTAAATTCTATTGTGTCTTTTAGTAATTCAGTATTGCGGTTAAATTCAGTAATGCCTAATAAACTTTTGGCATTTACTTCTTTTCTTATGGTTTTATTAACCAATCTTACATCACTGTTTAAAGTACAGGTGCAAGAAACAACAGATGGAAAATTATGGGGATAACTTTTAAAACAAAATGAAAATATTTTCATAATATTTTTCTTCTTTCTTTACAAGAACAGCCAGGAGTACAGGCGGAAAAATGGATACAGGATAACCCTGATGATTGATAGGATACAAGTTAGTACAAACAAGAATAAGAAACTCAACACATCAAAGGGTAACATCCACCAGCGTGTATAAACATTTACCTTGTGCTTCGTTTTACCATGCCACCAGCATTTTAAATCGAATAACTGATAAATAAAACTCTGATTAAACCATGTACCTTTAACAGATATCGTTTTTTCACAAATAGAACATTTTGCTTCCCTTTTAGTAATTATATCCATCATAGTTTATTTAATTCCCTTCCTTTCTTTTTTATATTTTATATATTTTTCATATATTTCATTCATTTGTTTCATAATATTTTCATCGTTAAAATCTTTTTCAGATAATTGTGCTCTACTTCTTCCTACAGCACATGGAGAAACTTTATATTCTTTATGAAATAAATTAAAATCGGATATTATTGTACATTCTCCCATACTGTTCTCAAATTTACAGCCACTTCCATAACACATATATTGTTCC
>OOAF01001898.1_pt1 | contig 14469 bp, 10 predicted proteins | sample 1671251 | NCBI WGS metagenome assembly OOAF01 (sample SAMN06348137, study PRJEB24527) | human gut metagenome | biome: human gut; feature: ankylosing spondylitis patient; material: feces | host: Homo sapiens | place: China | collected 2015-10 | reverse complement strand
ATTACGCTTTCCCCGGCGTCCATCTTCAGCTTTGTGGGCAGATAATCGCCAAGGACACTGGCTTTGGCGTCATCGAACTCGCCAAGGCGGGTCTTATAGACCTGACATTTATCCGTAAAGAACATGGCCTCGGCATTGGAGGTGGTCTCAAAGCCCTGGCGGAGGGCATCGCCCTCCTTATACTTCTGCTCGCTGTTCATCCGCAGAGAGGCAGGTGTGATCTTCTTAAAATACCCTTCCCGGGACAGGAACACAGATACAGGATACTCCTCCTTCTGATCCGCCTCCGGGGTATACTGCGTAATTTCGTGGGGATAGACAATGGTGGTACGGCGGGGCTCGCCGTACTTTTCCGCAGCGGCGTTCAACTCCTCCACAATGACCTTCTTTACCCGCTGGGGGCTGTTCAGAAGGTCCTCCAGATCCTCGATCTCGTCCCGCAGGGCGTCGGTCTCCCGGGTGCGCTTGAGGATATATTCCTTGTTGATGTTCCGCAGCTTGATCTCCGCCACGTATTCCGCTTGAATCTGGTCAATGCCGAAGCCGATCATCAAATTGGGGATGACCTCGGCCTCCTCCTCCGTCTCCCGGATGATTTTAATGGCCTTGTCGATGTCCAGCAGAATGCGCTTGAGGCCCTTGAGCAGATGCAGCTTGTCCTTCTTCTTGCCGAGGACAAAGTAGACCCGGCGCTTCACGCTCTCCGTGCGCCACGCGGTCCATTCCTCCAAAATCTGCCGGACACCCAGCACCTTGGGGCTGCCGCCGATGAGCACGTTGAAATTGCAGGCAAAGGCGTCCTCCAGCGGCGTGAGCCGGTAGAGCTTAGCCATGAGCTTATCCGGGTCCGTGCCCCGCTTGAGGTCGATGGCCAGCTTCAGGCCGGACAGGTCCGTCTCATCCCGCATATCGGCGATCTCCTTGGCCTTGCCCGCCTTGATGAGCTCTGCCACCTTGTCCAAAATCGCCTCTACCGTGGTGGAATAGGGAATCTCATAAATTTCAATAAGGTTTTCATCCTTGACATAGCGGTACTTGGCCCGCACCCGGACGCTGCCCCGGCCGGTATTGTAAATATCCCGAAGGGCGCTGCTGTCCGCGATCAGCTCGCCGCCGGTGGGAAAATCCGGGGCCAGCAGCGTTTCCGTCAGGTCGCAGTCCGGGTTTTTCAGGTAGGCAACGGTGGTGTCGCAGACCTCCTTCAGATTGAATCCGCAAAACTGGGACGCCATGCCGACAGCAATGCCGCTGTTGGCAGATACCAGAATGTTGGGGAACGTGGTAGGCAGCAGCGCCGGTTCCTTCATGGTGTTGTCATAGTTATCCACGAAGTCCACGGTATCGCTGTCGATGTCCTTGAAGATCTCCCCGCAGATGGCGGAGAGCTTTGCCTCCGTGTAACGGGGAGCAGCCCATGACATATCCCGGGAGTAGGACTTGCCGAAGTTGCCCTTGGAGTCCACAAAGGGGGTCAGCAGTGCGCCGTAGCCCTTGGACAAGCGCACCATGGTATCGTAAATGGCGGCGTCGCCGTGGGGGTTCAGGCGCATGGTCTGACCCACGATGTTGGCGGACTTCGTCCGTGCTCCGGTCAGCAAGCCCATTTTGTACATGGTGTAGAGCAGCTTGCGGTGAGAGGGCTTGAAGCCGTCGATTTCCGGGATGGCCCGGGAGACAATGACGCTCATGGCATAGGGCATATAGTTGGTCTCCAGCGTGTCGGTGATGGGCTGCTCCACCACCGCCGCATGAAGGCCCATGACGTTGGGGTTATTAACTGGGTGCCGGGCTTCCTCCGGCTGCTTCTTTTTCGGCATAGTAAAAATTCCTTATTCTATCAGTGGGGTTTCATCAGAAATCACGAAATATCCGCCAAATCCAAAAACCTTGCTCCGTTTTCCGCGATATGGTCCTTCCGGCCCTGCAGGTTGTCCCCCAGCAGAAGATCAAATACCTCGGACGTCCGGGCAGCGTCCTCCGGCATGACCCGGATAAGCCGTCGGGTCTCGGGGTTCATGGTAGTGAGCCACATCATGTCGGGGTCATTTTCGCCAAGGCCCTTGGAGCGGTCGATTTTGTACTTCTTTCCCTCCAGCGACTTTACGATCTCCGCCTTCTCCTTATCGGAGTAGGCAAACCACGTTTTATCGCCGCAGTTGATCTCAAAAAGCGGCGTTTCCGCAATATACACATAGCCCTTTTCAATAAGGCTGGGCGTCAGGCGGTAGAGCATGGTCAAAATCAGCGTGCGAATCTGGAAGCCATCCACATCGCCATCGGTGCAGATGACCACCTTGCTCCAGCGGAGGTTGTTCAAATCGAACTGATTCAGCTCCTTGGCGGCCTTTCCCTGCACCTCCACGCCGCAGCCCAGCACCTTCATCAGATCCGTGATGACGTCGCTCTTGAAGATGCGGGGATAGTCCGCCTTCAGGCAGTTGAGGATCTTGCCCCGGACAGGCATCAGCCCCTGAAACTCTGCGTCACGGGATTGCTTGCAGGCGCCCAGAGCCGAGTCGCCCTCCACGATATAAATTTCCCGCCGGGACACATCCTTGGTACGACAGTCCACAAACTTCTGCACCCGGTTGGCGATGTCGATCTTCTCCGTCAGCTTCTTCCGGGTGTTGAGACGGGTGCGCTCCGCCGTCTCCCGGCTGCGCTTGTTCACCAGCACCTGATTGGCGATCCTCTCCGCCGCCTCCCGGTTCTCGATGAAGTACACCTGCAGCTGCTCCCGCAGGAACTCCGACATGGCGTCCTGCACGAACTTGTTGGTGATGGCCTTCTTGGTCTGGTTTTCGTAGCTGGTCTGGGTAGAGAAGTTGCTGCTCACCAGCACCAGACAGTCCTGCACATCGGGGAAGGTGATCTTGCTCTCCCCCTTGGTGTATTTATTGTTCTCCTTGAGATACTTGTCAATGGCGTAGACGAAGGCCAGGCGGGTGGCCTTATCGGGACTGCCGCCGTACTCCAGAAAGCTGGAGTTGTGGTAGTGCTCGATGAGGTGGACCCGGTTGGAAAAGCACCATGCGATGTTCAGCTTCACCTTGTACTCCGGCTTGTCCGCCCGGTCACGGCCACGGCGCTCCGTCTCCCAGCACACCGGCTCCGTCAGGGGGTCATCCCCTGCCAGCTCCGCCAGATAGTCCCGGATGCCGTGCTCATAGAGGAAGTCCTCCGTCTCAAACTTTCCCGGCGCTACCTCGCACCGCAGGCGGAAGGTGACCCCGGCGTTGACCACGGCCTGCCGCCGCAGCACCTCCCGGTAGTAGTCCGCCGGGATGTCGATGTCGGTGAACACCTCCAGATCCGGCAGCCAGCGGATGGTGGAGCCGGTATGGCGGCGCTTGAGCTCCGTCACCCGCATCTCCCCGGCGATCTCGCCCCGTTCAAAGTGCAGGCGGTACTCCTTGCCGTCCCGGCAGACAGTGACGTCCATATAGCGGCTGGCATACTGGGTGGCACAGGAGCCCAGACCGTTGAGCCCCAGCGAGTACTCGTAGTTGTCGCTGTTTTCGTTGTCGTACTTGCCTCCGGCGTACAGCTCGCAGAACACCAGCTCCCAGTTGTAGCGTCCCTCCTTCTCGTTCCAGTCCACGGGACAGCCACGGCCCTGATCCTCCACCTGAATGGAGAGATCGGCAAAGCGGGTCACGGTGATGAGCCGGCCATAGCCTGCACGGGCCTCGTCGATGGCGTTGGAGAGGATCTCGAACATGGCGTGCTCGCAGCCCTCCAGCCCGTCGGAGCCGAAGATGACGCCGGGCCGCTTGCGGACCCGGTCCGCCCCCTTCAGACTGGAGATACTGTCGTTGTCATAGGTTTTCTTCTTGGTCATATATGCCTCCTGCCGGGATAGCTCCCGGTATCGTTCCTTGCAGGCCCACAGAACTTTTTCGGTGGGCAACAGAAATATTTTATCGCATTTTTCCCTTTCTGGCAAGGGTCAGCGTCACCTTTTCCCCCAAAGGGCATTTTGCCCCCTTTCATGAGAAAGTCAACACAGGGCTTGCATTTTGCGGGGAAAGGGTCTAAACTTATTGTGTATGTTCTGCGTATCACTCAGGAGGAAAGAACCATGATCCATATCACCGAGGTCACGACCAAGGCACAGCTGCGCCAGTTCGTGAACTTCCCCATCGACTTATATAGAGACGTTCCCCAGTACATCCCCGGTACATACAGCGACGATCTGGCAGACTGGGACCGTGAGAAAAACCCCGCCTTCAGCTACTGCGAGGCCCGTTGCTGGCTGGTCAGCCGTAAGTCCAACGACAAGTGGGGTACCCACCGCCTGCGTTTCACGCAGGTGGACTTCATCGACGACCGGGAGGTATCCGCCGCCCTATTCCAGACGGTGGAGGACTGGGCCCGTCAGCTGGGCTGCACGGAAATCCACGGCCCTCTGGGCTTCACCGACATGGACCGGGAGGGGATGCTGGTGGAGGGCTTTGACCGTACCAGCTGCTTCTTTACCTATTATAACCACCCCTACTATATTGACCACCTGACGGCTCTGGGCTACGTCAAGGACGTGGACTGGACCGAGAATCTCATCTCCGTCCCCACGGACCAGCGGATCATCCAGCGCTGGGAGAAGATCGCCGCCTATGTTCTGAAGCGGCAGCACCTGCACATCCATCAGGTGCGCAGCCGTCTGGAGTACCCGCCCCTGATCCGGAAGGTCTTTGAGCTGGTGAACGTGGCCTATGCCCCCCTGTACGGCACCGTGGAGCTGTCGGACGACCAGATCCGCAAGTACGCCGGGAAGTTTGCCCCCCTCGTCAAGCCCGAGCTCACCTGCTTCGTCATGGATGAAAATGACGATCTGGTGGCCTTCGGCGTGGCGGCCCCCAGCATCGCCGCCGCCCTGAAAAAGCACGACGGCCGCCTGTTCCCCACCGGCTGGGCGGATGTGCTGAAGGCTTTCCACCGCAACGACACCATCGATCTGCTGCTGATCGCCGTGCGTCCCGACCTCCAGAAAAAGGGCGTCAACGCCGTCATCATCAGCAAGGTCATGCACGGCTGCTTCAAGATCGGCGTAAAGCAGGCGGAGACCGGCCCCATGCTGGAGACCAACGAGAAGGTCCAGACCCAGTGGCAGGACTTCCCACTGGAGCAGCACAAGCGTCGCCGCTGCTTTGTGAAGGTGCTGACCCCCGCACCGCAGGAGTCTGTCGCTGCAGCCACCGCCCCTGCCGGAGCGGCAGAGTAATTGCTTCCTCCAAGCATAACAGCGCTCCACCGTCATAAATGACGGTGGAGCGCTGTGCTTTTCAGCCTTAATCGTCGTCCTTGGCCTTCTCCTTTTCGGAGAGCTCGTCAAAGGGTACCAGACAGTTGTGGAGCTTCCCCAGATCGTTGCGGCTGGCCGGGTCCGTGGAGCCGCTGTAACAGTAGCCCTCGGTCCGCATATAGGCATTCCAGCGGCGGTGTTCGATGACACGCAGCAGCTGCTTTTCCTCCTCCGTCCGCTCCGCCGGAGGCTTATCTGCACCGGGTACACCCAGCCGCAGCTTCAGCCGATGGTGGATGACCGAGGCGATGGAGGAGCGATAGTTGAACTCATAGCGCCAGAACACGTCCTCGTCTCCCCATTTCAGGTGCCGGGTCAGCGCCTCCGCCTCCAGCCGGGAGTGGAGGATGTTGCTCTCGGAGTACAGCATATCCCGTGCGCCTAAAAAATGAAGGTCGTAGGGGGTGCCCCGGTAGTCGGTGACGGAGGTGAGAGCCACCGTCTTGAAGGGGTCCTGCACCACCGCCAGAATATAGGGGTGGAGACCCCGGCGCTGGCACAGCTCCCGCAGCCGCACCGCCGCCTCGATGTTCCGGGTGTCGCTGCCCAGCGCCACAAACACATACGTCAGCTGCGGCAGCGTCTGCACCAGCTCCAGAAATTCCCGGCTCTCCAGCCGCATCCCGGCGTGGATGCGGATATCGTACTGGGCCTCGCCGGGGATGCGCTGTCCGTTGTGCCGGCGGTCCATCAGCTCCGGGCAGCGATAGGTGAACAACTCCCGTGCGTTAGGCCGGGCGTCCACGGCGGTGAGCCGCAGGTCGTAGCCGTCCATCTGGCCGAACCACGCCAGCGCCTTCAGCATCTCCGTGCCGTACTGGCCCAAGCCCAGCAGCAGCGCCGAGATCTGATGCCTGCCCTCCGGCAGAGGAGCCGCCGTCTCGAAGAGCTTCTCCCCCTGCTGATACAGCAGCAGCTGCACCAGTGAGCGCACCTCGTTGACCCGGCGGATCCGCATCCCGCGGGGATCGGCGGACTGGAACAGCAGCTCGCTCTCGGCGCCGGTGGCGAAGAGATAGAGGTGCATATTGGAGCGGGTCCCCCACCGGCGGGTCAGCAGCACCGCCTGATGGATGTTCTCTGCCTTGTCCCGGCCCATCAGGAAGAAGTAGACCGGGCGGGAGCGGTCAGAGCGCCGCAGCCGCAGCAGGGCGATGTCTGCCTTGAAGCAGGCGGCCCCCAGCCGGTGGGCGGCAGCCATCTGCTCCCCGAACTCCTCGCTCTCGTTTTCGTAGACGTCCGTAAAGACGATAAGCCCCTTGGGATGGGCCGCCTTGATGCTGCCCGCCAGATACAGGGAGTCCTCGTTGAGCTCGGAAAAGACATACAGCTCCGTGCAGCGGCGGAAGGCATAGCGCCACATGGCGGACAGATTCTTGAAAAAGGACAGCACCACACTGAAGGTCAGCAGCGGGCTCACCAGATACACCACAATGGCAGCGCCGAAATAGAGGTCGCTCCACACCGCCGGCTGGGTCATGGCGAACTCATGGATAGGATCCAGCTCGCCGTCCAGCACGAACATCCGCAGGGTGTGGTGTACGGCTCCCAGCAGCGCCTTCAGCCACGACAGGTGCTCCCCGGCGTAGGCGGCGGCGTACATGGGCAGGTGCAGCAGAATGCCGCAGATGAAAAAGCAGACCAGCAGCACCTTCAGGGTCTCATTGCCGCCGGAGGGGCGGGACCTGCGGTGCAGGGAGCGCAGCAGCAGCCCCAGCGCCGCCAGCAGCAGCGCCAGAACGCAGCACAGGAGGATCTGTGGCATGGCAGGCAGCTCCTTTCCGATCAAATCAATATCAGGGGTCAATATTGTTATTGTACCCCGCCGGGGGCAGGTCTGTCAATGCGGAAGGGTAGCTGTTTTTGCCCACCGGGGAGACAAGGCCGTTTTCCCTTGCGCCGGGGCGGGGATTTTGCTATAATGCAGGGAGCAACAGGCCGCTGCGGGCGGCAGGGGAGGGCTGGGATGTTCAAACGGATGTATCTGGAGATCACCAACGTGTGCAATCTCCGGTGCGCCTTCTGCCCCGGCACCCAGCGGCCCCGGCGGTTCATGACGCCGGAGGAATTCCGGCAGCTGGCGACCCGGCTGCGGCCCTACGGGACGTATCTCATGCTCCACGTCATGGGGGAGCCGCTGCTGCATCCCCAACTGGCGGAGCTGCTGGATATCGCCGGGGAGCTGGACTTTCGGGTGTGCCTTGTGACCAACGGCACGCTGCTTCCCCGGCAGCTGCCCACACTGGAGGGTTCCCCGGCCCTGCACAAGCTCAGCGTCTCCCTCCACAGCTTCGAGGGAAACGGGCGGCAGGATGCCGCAGCCCCGTATCTGGAGGGTGTCTGGCAGGCGGCGCAGCGGCTCAGCAGCCGGGGCGTCCTGTGCGCCCTGCGGCTGTGGAACGGCGGCGGACTGGACCGGCGCAACGGAGAGATCCTGTCCTTTCTCTCGGAAAAGCTGGGCCGGGACGTAACGGCCCTGCCTACGGACCGTCTGGGCAACCGGCGGCTGGGGGAGGGGCTGTTTCTGGAGCCGGGGGAGCGGTTTGACTGGCCGGATCCGGCGGCTCCGGACAGCGGCACGGAGTTCTGCCACGGCCTGCGGAGTCAGATCGCCGTGCTGTGCGACGGCACGGTGGTTCCCTGCTGTCTGGACAGCGAGGGGCGGCTGGCGCTGGGAAACCTGCACCGGCAGGAGCTGGCGGAGATACTGGCCTCCCCACGGGCCACAGCCATGGCGGCGGGCTTTTCCCGGCGGCAGCCGTCGGAGGAGCTGTGCCGCCGCTGCGGCTACGCTGCACGGTTCAGCCGATGAGGGGCATCGGACGGATGATAGGAGCGATATGGAAGAACAGATACTAAAGCAGCTGGCCCAACCGCTGCTGGCATGGTATGATATCCACCGGCGCATCCTGCCGTGGCGGGAAGAGGTATCCCCCTACCGAACATGGGTGTCGGAGATCATGCTCCAGCAGACCCGTGTGGCGGCGGTGCTGCCGTATTTTCAGCGGTTCATGGAGGCCTTCCCCACGGTGGGGACCCTGGCCCAGGCCGACACGGAGCGGCTCATGAAGCTGTGGGAGGGGCTGGGCTATTACAGCCGGGCCAGAAATCTGCAAAAGGCGGCCCGCATCCTCACGGAGCAGTACGGCGGCCGCTTCCCGGAGACATACCGGGAGCTGACGGCCCTTCCGGGCATCGGAGACTATACGGCGGGGGCTATCCTCTCCATCGCCTTCGGACAGGCCGTTCCGGCGGTGGACGGCAACGTGCTGCGTCTGGCGGCACGGATCACCGGCAGCTGTCTGGATGTGCTGGATGCCAAAAACCGCAAGGCCTTCCGCAACTGGATGGCGGCGGCCATGTCTCAGGAGCGGCCCGGCGCCTACAATCAGGCGCTGATGGATCTGGGGGCCACGGTGTGCCTGCCGTCGGGAGCGCCTCTGTGCGGGGACTGCCCCGCCGGGGACTTCTGCATAGCCCGGCAGGAGGGCTGTCAGGCCCAGCTGCCGGTGCGCTCCCCCAAGCGGGAGAAGCGGACGGAGCACCTGACGGTGTTCCTGCTGCGGCGGGGAGCTGCGGCGGCGCTGCGGCAGCGTCCGGAAACGGGCCTGCTGGCGGGGCTGTGGGAGTACCCCCATGTACCGGGTACGCTGACGGAGGCGGAGGCCGCCCGGCAGCTGCAAATGTGGGGGGTAAACCCCACCAAGTGGACAAAAAAGCTGTCAGCCCGGCATATATTCACTCACGTTCGCTGGGAAATGACGGGCTATGTGGTGGAGGTGGACGGCGTGGCCCTGGGCACCGTCACCAGCCCCTCTGTGTTTGAGGATGTGGTGGACCGGGTGGAGAGCCGTGCCACCGATATTCTGGGCTACGACTATACCATGGACGGCGCGGTGACCTACGCCCCTGCCCTGACGGAGCGGGAGTCCATCACCCCCGTGGCGGACTTTGAGACCTACCTCTTTGACCAGATTGGCGAGGTAATGAAGAGCTATGTGCTCACCGTCAACGGCCAGTTCATCGGCGCGGCCCAGGATCGGGAGACCCTGAATGGGGTGCTGGAGCAGGTGAAGGCTGCCTATGTAGATGAAAACACAGTGTCCGCCGAGTTTACCTCCGGGGTCTACATTACCCACGAATACACCCCCTCCGATGTCAATCAGGACCCGGCGGCCATGCTGGCCACCCTCACCGCCAACACCAACGGCCAGACCACCTATGAGGTGCAGAAGGGCGACACCTTCATGCAGATCGCCTTTGACAACGACATGAGCATGTCGGAACTGGAGGCCCTCAACCCGGATGTGGACATTAACCGTATCTACATCGGCCAGCTCCTCAACGTGAAGGAGGAGATTCCCTTCCTCTCCGTCAAGACGGTGGATAACGTGACCTATACCGAGTCCATTGAGTGCCCGGTGGTGGAGGTGCAGGACGACTCCATGTACCAGGGCGAGTCCAAGGTGCTGGATGCAGGCGTCCCCGGCGAGCAGATCGTCAACGCGGACATCGCTTACCTCAACGGCGTGGAGCAGGAGCGCACGGTGCTCTCTACCCAGGTCACCCGGGAGGCCACCAACAAGGTCATCGCTGTGGGCACCAAGGTGCGCCCCTCCTGGCTGCCCAACGGCTACTTTATCTGGCCCGTATACGGGCGCATTACCTCCTACTTCGGCTACCGCTCCATCTTTGGCTCCTACAGCTACCACGGCGGCATTGACATTGCCACCTCCTACGGCACCAACATCGCAGCCGCCGATGGCGGCACCGTGGTCTTCGCCGGCCGGGCCACCGGCAGCATGTGGAGCTACGGCAATCTGGTCATCGTGGATCACGGCAACGGGAAGCAGACCTACTACGGCCACTGCTCCAGCGTCCTGGTTTCTGCCGGCGACAAGGTCTACCAGGGTCAGCCCATCGCCAAGGTGGGCTCCACGGGCCGCTCCACCGGCAACCACTGCCACTTTGAGGTGAAGATCAACGGCACCTCCGTCAACCCCCTGTCCTATCTGAGCTGAAAAAGACCGGCGCACCCTGACGGGTGCGCCGGTTTTTTCGGCTCAGCGGAGCTTCAGGATTTCATCCAGCAGACGGTGGGCGGCCTCCTCCTTGGTGAGGAGGGGCAGCTCCAGCTCCTCCCGGGGGGAGATCAGCGTGAGCAGATTGGTTGGCACTGCGAAGCCCGCGCCCGGCTCCTTGAGGTTGTTGGCGGCAATCAGATCCAGGTGCTTCTTCTCCAGCTTCCTGCGGGAGTTTTCCACCATGTCCCGGGTCTCCATAGAAAACCCGCACAGGAACTGCCCCGGCCCGCGGTGCTCCCCCAGCCAGGCCAGGATATCCCGGGTGCGCTCCAGGGGAATGGACAGCTCCCCCTCCCCCTTCTTCACCTTGTCCTGGGCCACCTGGGCCGGGCGGTAGTCGGCCACCGCGGCGGCCTTGATGATGATGTCCTGCTCCGGGGCGCGGGCGGTGACCGCCTCGAACATGTCCTGGGCGGACACCACGTCCACCGTCTCCACATAGGCGGGCTTCTTCAGCGCCGTGGGGCCGGACACCAGCGTCACCTCCGCCCCGCGGGCGGCGGCGGCCCGGGCCACCGCATAGCCCATCCGCCCAGTGGAGTGGTTGGTCAGGCAGCGCACCGGATCCAGCGCCTCCTGGGTGGGGCCGGCGGTGACCAGCACCTTCAGCCCCTCCATGTCCTTGGCATGGGAGAGGGCGTGAAGCACCGTCTCCAGCAGCTCCTCCGGCTCCGGCATCTTCCCCTTCCCCACGGCCCCGCAGGCCAGGCGTCCGCTGGCCGGCTCCACAATCTCCCAGCCGTACCGCCGCAGGAGGGCCAGGTTATCCTGGGTAACCGGATTCTCATACATGCGGGTGTTCATGGCGGGCGCGGCGATTTTGGGACAGTCACAGGCCAGAACGGTGGTGGTGAGCATATCGTCGGCCAGGCCATGGGCAAGCTTAGCCAGAACGTTGGCCGTGGCCGGGGCCACCAGTACCAGGTCGGCCTGGTCGGCCAGGGCGATGTGCTCCACCTGGAACTGGTAGTTGCGGTCAAAGGTGTCCACGCTTACCCGGTTGCCCGTCAGGGATTCAAAGGTGTGGGGGCCGATAAACTCCGTGGCGTTTCGGGTCATGAGTACCTGGACGTTCGCCCCCTGCTTCACCAGGGCCGAGGCCAAGCCCGCCGACTTATAGCATGCAATGCCGCCGGTGACACCCAGCAGCACAGTTTTCCCCTTTAACATGCAGGTCTCTCCTTTGTCAGTGGGCGGATGCGGACATCCGCCCCTATGCTCCGTATATAGTCATCCAATTATACCAAAACAGCCGCAGGTTTTCCACAATGGGATTGCAATCTGAGGATATAACCGTTATAATGGCCTCGGCTGTCCCGGGCGGCGGGCCGCTGTACTCCCCGGAGGGAGACGGCAGGCCCATCTCTGCCTGTGGCTGCATCCAAATACGCGCTGTATCCCGCCCGTCGGGAACGGCAGCCTGGAGGTAATTGAATATGAACACCCACACCCCCCGCGCCCAGCAGCACCGGCAGGTGCAGAGCCTGGCTGTCCTGGCCATGTTTACCGCCATTCTCTTTCTGCTCACCTTCACCCCCATCGGCATGATTGACCTGCCCATCATTAAGGCCACCGTGCTCCATGTGCCAGTCATCATCGGCGCCCTCCTTCTCGGACCCAAGAAGGGAGCCTTTCTGGGCGGCATGTTTGGTCTGGCCAGTCTTTTGAAAAATACCCTGGTACCCAACCTGTCCTCCTTTGCCTTTTCCCCCCTGATACCGGTACCAGGCCTGGACCGGGGTAGCCCCTGGGCCCTGGTGGTTTGTTTTGTGCCCCGTATCCTTGTCGGCGTGACCCCCTGGCTGGTCTATACGCTGCTTCAGGCCCTGTCCCGCCGCCGGGGCTCCGTCCTCCAGGCCGGCAGCATGGCCCTGTCCGCCGTGGTGGGCGCCTTTACCAACACCGCCCTGGTAATGGGACTGATTGCTCTGCTGTTCCGGGATGCCTACGCCGCGGCCCAGGGGATTCCAGCCGAGGCAGTGCTGGGCTTTATTCTGGGCATCGTGGCGGCCAACGGTGTGCCCGAGGCCATTGTGGCGGCCATCCTTGTCCCCGCGGTGTGCATCCCCATGGGAAAGGCTCTCAAGCTCAACCGCGCCCCCCTGGCCGCCCGGGAGCCCGTCTGAGCCATGCTGCTGACCATTGACATTGGAAACACTACAGTCGCTGTTGGCGGCTTTCAGGGGCCGGAGCTGCGCTTTGTCCGCCGCCTGCCCAGCGACCGGAACATGGACGCCGCCGTCTGCGCCGCGCGCATAAGAACCCTGCTGGCAGAGGAGGGAGCGGCCCCCCAAGACGTGGAGGGAGCGGTGCTCTCTTCGGTGGTTCCCTCCCTCACCCAGGTCGCCGTCCAGGCGGCGGAGGCCCTCACCCGCCGCCCTGTCCGGGTGCTGGGGCGGGATCTCGACCCCGGCCTGCCCACCGGAGACTATGACGTCTCCAACCTGGGCATGGACCGGCTGGTGGACTGCGTGGCCGCCCTAGCCCGGTGGCGGCCCCCTCTGGCGGTCTTTGACATGGGCACCGCCACCACCCTGTCGGTGGTGGATCGGGAGGGCGTATTCCGGGGCGGCATGATTCTCCCGGGGCTGCGCCTGTCGGTGGACGCCCTCAGCGCCCGGGCTGCCCAACTCCCTTGCATTACTTTTACCCAGCCCGAGGGACTGCTGGGTACCGATACTGTGTCCTGCATGCGCAGCGGCGCCCTCTACGGGGCCGCCGCCGCCCTGGAGGGGATCTCCCTCCGCCTGGAGGAGGAGCTGGGCCCCGTCACCGTAGTCCTTACCGGCGGTCATGGCCGTGACATTCTACCCCTCCTCCGCCGGGCGGTGGAGTATGAGCCCCATCTTCAATTGATGGGTCTGCGGGAGCTGTGGCTCCGCAGCCTGTGAAAAAAGGCGGCGTACCGGATCGGTACGCCGCCTTTTTTCAGCCCGGCCGCTCCCCTGTGACCCGCCGCTTTTTGTGGCGGTACCACACGCAGTTAAAGACATTTCCCAGAATCAGGATGTTCCCACACAGGTAGAGCCACACCAGCAGGATAATCACCGAGGCCAGGGACCCGTAAACCAGGGAGTACCTGGAAGACAGGCCGATAAACCAGGAAAACAGGGCGGTGGCGGCCACAAGGGCCACGGCGGCCAGAAAGGCACCTGTAAGGATAGGCGGCCGTGGCCTGCCTCGGGGCGCGGCCATCCGGTACACCAGCAGGACAAAAAGGAACACCAGCAGGAACAGCAGCAGAAAGCGGAACCATTGCCAGTCCCAAGGCAGGGTGACCGTTTCCAGGCGAAACAGGCGCTCCACCAGATGGAAAAGCCACCCGCCTGTGAGGAGCACCACCAGGGCCAGGTAGATGGTGAGCAGAAAGAGCACCGAAAAGGCCACGCTGGCCGCGATGCGCCACACCCCTGCATAGCTCTTGCGTCCGTAAAGATCCTCCATAATATTCATCAGCGCGCGGAAGGCAGCGGAGGCGGAGAACAGGGTCATAATCCCTCCCGCGGCCAGCAGGGCGGGTGACTGGTTTCCGGTAATATACTGAATATAGTCCCCTAAAATCCCCAGCGTCTCCCGGGGCAGGAAGGGGGAGGCGGCCTCCAGTACGGCGTTGATGTCCAAATGGAGCAGACCAATGAAGGCGTTAATGCAGATAAGGACAGGAAAGAAGGTGAGAATCAGAAAGTAGGCCAGCTCCGCAGCCGAACGGGATACCCGCTTGGAGAAGTAAAGCTCCCCTACCTCCAGCCCAAACCGGACCGGCTTCCACTCCAGCAGCTTTTTCATCCTTCCCCGCCTCCCCCGCGTCTCTTTTCCAGCATACCCGTTTTCTCCCGCGAAAAAACGAAAAAGACCGCCTGCGGATGCAGACGGTCTCCCCTTCGACCAGACCTTTAGGCCAGCTTATTCAGCTTAATGGTCATGGCGCTCTTCTTGTGAGCGGCGTTGTTCTTGTGCAGCAGACCCTTGACCACAGCCTTGTCGACCGCCTTGACGGCCACCTTGTAAGCGCCCTCGGCCTCGCTGCGGTTGCCTTCGACCAGATCGGAAGAGCACACGTCTGAACTCCAGTCACTAGCTTAT
>OOAF01001886.1_pt1 | contig 14561 bp, 10 predicted proteins | sample 1671251 | NCBI WGS metagenome assembly OOAF01 (sample SAMN06348137, study PRJEB24527) | human gut metagenome | biome: human gut; feature: ankylosing spondylitis patient; material: feces | host: Homo sapiens | place: China | collected 2015-10 | reverse complement strand
CGTCCTGCTCCTCGGCCAGCGAATTGGCGTCGTTCCAGAACTCCCTGTTGCTCTGGCCGACGGCGGGAATGAAATCGTACTCCTGCATGTTGCCGGGCGCCAGCGTACCGTCGAAGTCGTAGATCAGCGCCGCCGTGATTTTGGGTTCTTGTGTCATATAGTCGTCGAATCGTTAAACCATAGGGTCGTCAATAGTGGATTCCGCGCGGACGGAACATCGCATAGCCGAAATTGAAGGTCAGGAAGAGGTTGTCCCAGTTCTTGACGTTGTACTTCGTCAGCGAGAGGCTGATCGGGCCGATGCCCGTATGATAGACCAGCGACGCGTCGACGATGTAACGCATCCTGTCGTCGGTCGGTCGGAACCGCTCGGCGAACATCGCGTAGATGCCCGTCCGCAGGAAGAACCGGTCGCTGAAATCGAAGGTCGGCATCACGCTGACCGCCGCATAGCGCTTGGCGCGGTATTCGGGCATGTAGACCGTCTGCGAATGGAGCGTAGGCCGGTAGGCCGGCATCAGCATGCGCGTCACCTTGTCGTTGCTCAGCGTGGGGATCGTCGTCACGACAGCCTCGGCGCCGTAACCCAGCGAAAACCATTTGCTGCCCGAAATCTGGAAATACTGGTTCCACACGATGCGGGCGCCCCACCACGAGACATCCCGCTTCGACTTGCGCAGCCGCTGCTCGTCGCGCGAATAGGGACTCGGCACGAAACGGTCGCGGCCGTAGAGATAGATGCCCGACAGCGAGAGCGACGTACCGGAGTGCGGGAAGATCATCCTGTCCAGCGAACTGCGCCGCAGCTCGATCTTCGGCGAAATGTAGTTGAGCGTGGTCAGATCCTCGTAGTAGTTCTCCTTGTAGGAGGCGCGGTCGAGGCTGTAATAGTAGCGCTCCTGTCCGCCGTTGAGCCGGATCACGAAGGCGCTGCGGTGCGTGACCGGAAAGCCGAATCCCAGCGAGAGGAAGTTTTCCAGAAACTTCATCGACTCGGTGTTCGACACCGACGTGAGGTTGCCGAAATTGCCGTTCTTGTAGTTGCGGGCCGTGAAGTTGTACGAATAATCGACGAACAGCGGCCGCCAGAGGAAGAAGTCCGTCCGTCCGCCCAGCATGACGGCCGACGATACCGGCCCGAGGAACAAGTGGGTGTAGTAGCGGTTGGCCGCATGGCGGATGCGGTGGTATTCGAACCCGACGTAGGCCTGGTTGAAGGCCGTCGACGAGATGTTACCGCCGATCAGGATTTTGTAGTCGGGCTTGGTCGTCAGCCGGAAATCGATGCCGTAATAGCCCGACTTCGGATCGTAGCGCATGTAGGGGTATTCGGTGGAGAAATTGCCGTCGGCCAGCACCGAGAAGTATTTGTCCTTCACCCGCTCGAACGAAAGGATCTTCGGTTCGCCGTCGTGCTGGTGGTCGAGCTGCATGTTGTCGCGCACGTAGGTCGTCTGGGCGGGATTCAGCCCCTCGATCGCGTAGCGGTTGAAAAGCAGCTCGGGGCAGCGTTCGCGGAAGGCGGCGCGGCGGCGCAGCGCCTCGCCCCGCGACATGCGGCGCGGAACGGCGCTTTTGAGCGAGTCCATCAGCGCCATCGTATCGTCATAACCCGACTGGATAATGGCGTCGGCCTGAGAAAAGTCGAGCATCGAAACGTCGACCGCCCGCTCAATAAGCGTGCTGCGGCCGGCCGGCATGTCGTAATCGGTCTTCTCCATGGTGAGCATCCACACCTGGTCCATGATGCTCTTGGCGTTGGGTTCGGTGTTGCCCGACGTGCATTTGCTGCCGATCAGGTAGTCGGGACGGAAGGTTTCGTCGAGGGGTTTCCACGGAAAATTGTCGTAGATACCGCCGTCGTAGAGCAGCATCGAATCCTTCTCGATCGGGTTGAACGCCAGCGGAATGGCCATCGAGGCACGCACCGCTTCGCCCAGGTCGCCCGTTTTGAGCACATAGGGTTTGCGCGCCACCAGGTCGCTGGCCACGCACCGGAACGGCACCATGAGCCGGTCGAAATCGCCGCCGGAGGCCGTCGAAGCCGGCGTCAGCAGTTCGGCGAGCGCCAGATCGATCTGCGACGACGAAATGAGATGGCTCGGCAGCACCAGCCGCGACTTGTTCTTGGCATCGCTGCGCTTCTCCTCGTCGCGCAGATTGAGCCGCAGCGTAAGCATCGAGGGCTGATCCTGCATCTGGCGGTAATAGGAGGCGTAACGCGAATCGATGCGCCCCGAAACCCACTCCCGAACCTGCCCCGAATCGACGATCGCACGCATCTCCTCCGGCGAATAGCCCGCCGCGTAGAGCGCCGCGATGATCGAACCCATGGAGGTTCCGGCGACGTAATCGATCGGAATCTCGTTCTCTTCGAGCGCCTGGATCACCCCGATATGGTAGAGTCCCTTCGCCCCTCCGCCGCTCAGCACGAGCCCGACGCTCTGGGCCGACGCCCCCGCGGCGAGGAGGAGTGCAACGACGACAAAAGCGAGCGATTTGCGCAACATATCTCAAAAAATTTATAACTTTGCATTTTATATAGCGTATAAAATTAGGCAAAAAGTATAAAACCGCAAAATATGATTGGCAAAATCGAAGAACTTCTGCGGCGTGTCGAAGAGTTCCGCCCCAAAACGGCGGCCGAAGTCGAAGAGTTCCGCATCAAGGTACTGGGGAAAAAGGGCGAACTGAACGCACTGATGGAGGAGTTCAAGAGGGTGGCTCCCGAACTCAAACGCGAAGTGGGGCAGCGGCTCAACGCCCTGAAACAGGCCGCCACCGAGCGGGTTGCCGCCCTGCGCGCCGAATTGCAGGAGAGCAGGGCCGACGATGCCGAAGCCATCGGCGATCCGACCCGTCCCGGTTCGGCCGAGCAGCTCGGGTCGCGCCATCCGATTTCGCTGGTGAAGAACCAGATCGTCGAGATCTTCTCGCGGCTGGGCTATACGGTGGCCGACGGGCCCGAAATCGAGGACGACTGGCACGTCTTCTCGGCACTCAACTTCCCGCCCGAACATCCGGCGCGCGACATGCAGGACACCTTCTTCATCGAGAAGAACCCCGACATCCTGCTGCGCACCCACACCTCGTCGATCCAGGTGCGCACGATGGAGCACCACCGCCCGCCTACCGTGCCCACTGCATCTTCCACCAGATCGAAGGACTTTACATCGACGAAGGGGTTTCGTTCGCCGACCTGAAACAATCGCTGCTGTTCTTCGCCAAAGAACACTTCGGAGAACAGACGGCCATCCGGATGCGTCCGTCGTATTTCCCCTTCACCGAACCCTCGGCCGAGGTCGACGTCTCGTGCAACCTCTGCGGCGGCAAGGGCTGTCCGGTCTGCAAGGGCACGGGCTGGCTGGAGATTCTGGGCTGCGGCATGGTCGACCCCAACGTATTGGAGGCCAACGGCATCGATCCGCAGAAATATTCGGGCTTCGCCTTCGGCATGGGCATCGAACGTATCGCCATGCTCAAATACGGCGTGGGCGACCTGCGGCTCTATTTCGAAAACGACGTGCGCTTCCTCCGCCAGTTCGATACCGAGTTGGATTGAAAACGCGAGGGGCGACGCATACGAAGCGCCGCCCCCGTTCCGTTTAACAGCATATGACACCCCCGACGATGCGAAAAACACTCCTTCTGCTCCTGCTCACTGCGGTCTTCTGCGGCGCTTTCGCCCGGAAAACCCCGCAGGTCGCGCCGGCGCCGCAGGTGCCCGACTCGCTCCGGGGATTCTACCTCTTCACCGAAGGGATCAAGCAGGCCTTCATCGAGCGGGACACCGCCGCGGCCCGCGCGTCGCTGGAACGCTCCGTCGAAGCCGATTCGACCTACGGGCCCGCATGGTACGAACTGGCCGAACTGCTGCTTTACAACGATGCTCCCGCCGCCCTGCGCCATGCCGAACGCGCCTTCCGCACCGACACGACCGACAAATGGTACCTGCTGCAACTGGGGCAGGCGCAGATTCTCAACGACCGCTACCGCGACGCGATCCGCACCTACAACCGGCTGCGCGAGATCGACGCGCAGAATCCCGACTCCTACCGCGTGCTGGCGATGCTCTACGACCAGGAGGGGCAACCCTTCTCGGCGATCGCTGTGCTCGATTCGGCGGAGGTGCGTTTCGGCAGGATCGACGCCCTGTCGGAACTCAAACGCCGCCTGCTGGTGGGAACCCGCCAATACGACCGCGCCGTAGCCGAAGCGCAGGCGCTCATTGAAGCCGCCCCCTACAAGGCCGAGAACTATCTGCTGCTGGGCGAGTTGTATGCCCGCCAGAAGAAAGATTCGCTGGCGCTGGTACAATTCGCCGAGGCCTACCGCATCGATTCGACGAGCGTCGCTGTACTGGCCACGTACAGCGAATTCTACAACGAACGGCGCGACTACGCCTCCTCGCTCAACTACACGCGGCGGCTCTTCGCGAGCGATGAAATGCCGCTCGACGACAAGCTCGCCTATTTCGACCGGATCACCGGCGACCGGAATTTTTACAGCACCTTTTACCTGCAAATCAACGACCTGGCTACGACGCTGGCGATGAAATATCCGCACGATCCGCGCGTGGTGAAGCTCTACGGCGACCACCTGATCGCCTCGGGGCAGCTCGACGACGCGCTGACCTACTACAAGACGCATCTCGACGACCTCCCGCCCCGGATCGACTACTTCAACATGGTGATCGACATCGAGAGCTACAAGCAGCGGCCCGACTCGGTGGAGCACTACACTTCCCGCGCGATGAAGCTCTTCCCCGAAAACGTCGACCTCCACCTGCGCAAGGGACAGATGCTCTCCTACGCCAAACGGTACGACGAAGCGCTGAAATTCTACAAGAACTCGCTCCGCCTGGCACCGGGTGACTCGCTGCGGGGCGCCGTCTGGGGCATCATCGGCGAAACCTATCACCTGATGGGCCAGCAGGCGTTGCAGAAGCAGTCGGAGGATCGACGGCCCAAAGCGTCGCTCTACGAAAGCCGCAAAGGCCCCGCGGCACGCTGCATGCGCAAGTGCTACGACGCCTACGACCGTTCGCTCGCGCTGCGTTACGACAACGCGATGGTGCTCAACAACTACGCCTACTTTCTCTCGCTCGAAGGGCGCGACCTGGAACGGGCGCTCGCCATGGCGGGGCGCGCGATCGTGCTCGAAGAGAACAACCCGACCTATCTGGACACCTACGCATGGGTGCTCTACCGGTTGGGACGTTACGACGAAGCGAAGAAAACCATGCAGCAGGCCCTTTCGCTCGACCGCAGCCAAAGTCCCGACCTGCAACTCCACTACGGCGACATCCTGGCCGCGCTGGGCGAGAAGTTCATGGCCGAAGTCTATTGGAAAAAGGCGCTCGAAGGGGGTTACGACGACCCCGACGCGATCGTCGAACGGTTCCGCCGCCTGAAAGAGGCGGCGCAAACGCCCGCCGCGCCATGACACGCTTCGCACTGATCCTCGGCTTGCTGCTCTGTCTGACCGTTCCGGCAGCAGGGCAAAAGGGCGACTTGCAACGGCAGATCGCCGAGAAGCAGCGTGCCATCGATGCGCTCGAAAAGCAGATCGCACGCGGCGAACAGGAGCTCACCTCGATCAAGAAGGGCAAGAATTCGGAACAGCAGAGCGTGCAGCGGCTCTCGCGGCAGATCGCATCGCGCCGCCAGTTGCTCGACGAAACCGAAAGCCAGCTGTCGCTGCTCGCCGAACAACTCGCCGCGAGCGACAGCACGGCCGGCGCACTCAACGTCCGGCTGGAACGCTACCGCGCCCAATATGCGGCGATGGTACGCGAAGCCTACCGCAACTACAAGCAGAACAGCTACCTGACCTATATCTTCGCCTCGAAGGATTTCGCCGACGTGGCGCGTCGCATCGCCAACATCCGCGGCGTGGCCAAACTGCGCGAAGCGAAGCTGCGCGAGATCGCCGAGACAGCGCAGGAGGTGGGACGGCAGCAGGAGCTGCTCGCCGCGCAGCAGCAGGCGCTCGACTCCACACGCCGCAAGATCGACGCCCAACGGGCCCGTTACGAACGCGACCAGCGCAACGCCAAGGCACGCCTGCAACGCATGTCGGCGCGCGAAAAGGCCGTATTGCGCGAAAAGGAGCGGCAGGAGGAGCAGCTCGACACGGCCATCGCCGAATTGCAGAAACTCACCAAGGGCAACAAGGCGGGAGCCTCGTTCTCCACGCGCACGTCGAACCTGAACCTTCCCGTCGAGGGCGGGCGCGTGAAACGCTACCGCGACAACATGGCCGAGATCACGGGTCCCAAGGGAGCACGCATCACGGCCATCTACGAAGGGAAGGTGGTCGACGTGAAGCGCAATCGCATCACCAACCGATTCGACGTCTACATCGCCCACGGCCAGTACATCACCTCCTACGCCAACCTCAATTCGGTGAGCGTCGCCAAGGGGCAGACAGTGGCCAAAAACAGCGCGATCGGCGTCATCGGCCCCGCGGTCGACATCCAGACCATGAAGACCGAATACAGGCTCGTATTCGGCATCTATCCGCCCGCAGGAGCCAAGAAGATGCGCGCCTCGGACTGTTTCCGCAAATAACCCCATAAAGACTGCACGACAATGGCTGTACGATACCATACCGACGGATGCTCCTACCGGCTGCCGCAGAAACGGCTCACCGCCGCGTGGCTGCGGCGCGTGGCCGAACAGGAGGGCTACACGCTCGCCGAGGTCGACTATATCTTCTGCTCGGCCGAGAGGCTGCTCGAAATGAACCGTCAGTACCTCGGACACGACTACTTCACCGACGTCATCACCTTCGATTACAGCGACCGCCGCGGAACACGCACCGTCGCCGGCGACATCTTCATCGACGTGGAGACGGTGGCCGACAACGCCCGCATCTACGGCGCCACGACCTTGCAGGAGATGCGCCGCGTGGTGGTGCACGGACTGCTGCACCTCTGCGGACAGCGCGACAAGACGCCGCGCACCGAGCGGCAGATGCATCGCAAGGAGGACAAATACCTCCGATTCTGGGAGACCCCGCAAAAGTGACGCCGCCGACAGTCCGCGTGCTGCCCCGTCCGACGGGGCGACCTTCCGCACGGCCTGCGCGCGACATTCGCGATTCCGAACACGAAAACCGACAAGATATGACGCTCGACTACGATATTCTGGTCATCGGCGGCGGCCACGCCGGCTGCGAAGCCGCTTCGGCGGCGGCGCGCATGGGTTCGCGCACGCTGCTCCTAACGATGGACATGACCAAGCTGGCCAACATGTCGTGCAACCCCGCCGTGGGAGGCGTGGCCAAGGGGCAGATCGTCCGCGAAATCGACGCGCTGGGCGGCCGCACGGCGCGTATCACCGACCGCACGACACTCCAATTCCGGATGCTCAACCGCTCGAAGGGAGCGGCCATGTGGAGCCCGCGCGCGCAGTGCGACAAAGGCCGTTTTTCGGCCGAATGGCGGCACGAACTGGAAAATACGCAGAACCTCTATATCTGGCAGGATACGGCCGCAGAACTGCTCTTCGACACGGCAGGGGAGCGTCCCCGCGTGACGGGCGTGCGCACGTGCATGGGCGTCGAGTTCACTGCGCGCGCCGTGATCCTCACGGCCGGCACCTTCCTCGACGGCATGATGTACTGCGGCGAAGCGCACGCGCCGGGCGGACGTGCCGGCGATCCCGCTTCGACGGGCATCACTGCATCGCTCGCCGCGATGGGATTCGAAACGGGGCGCATGAAGACCGGTACCCCCGCACGACTCGACGCCCGCACGATCGACTTCGAGGCATTGGAGCCGCAATACGGCAACGAAAATCCGTCGAAGTTTTCGTTTTCCACTGATACACAGCCAGTTAAACATCAAAGTCCCTGTTTTCTAGTCTACACTTCGCCCGAAGTGCACGCCACGTTGCGTACAGGCTTCGACCGGTCGCCGCTCTTCAACGGCACGATCCACGGCATCGGACCGCGTTACTGCCCCTCGATCGAGGACAAGCTGCGCACCTTCGCCGACAAGGAACAGCATCAGTTATTCCTTGAACCAGAAGGAGATAACACCAATGAATACTATCTCAACGGCTTCTCGTCGTCGCTGCCGTGGGAGGTACAGTACGAGGCGCTGCACCGGATCCGGGGGTTGGAGGACGTCCATATCTTCCGGCCCGGCTATGCGATCGAATACGACTACTTCCCGCCCACCCAATTGCGCCATACGCTCGAAACGAAACTCGTCGACGGACTCTATTTCGCCGGCCAGGTCAACGGCACGACAGGTTACGAGGAGGCTGCGGCGCAGGGCCTGCTGGCGGGGATCAACGCGCATCGCAAACGGGTAGAGGAGTCGGCGATCGTTCTGCAACGCGACGAAGCCTACATCGGCGTGCTGATCGACGATTTGGTGACGAAGGGCGTCGACGAACCTTACCGGATGTTCACCTCGCGCGCCGAGTACCGCATTCTGCTCCGACAGGACAATGCCGACCTGCGCCTCACTCCGCTCGGGCATGAAATCGGATTGATTTCGGAAAAAGACTTTGCGAATTTCGAGCGAAAAAAGTCGTGCGTAGAATCGCTTATTTCCTTCGCCCGCCGCACGAGCGTGCGTGCAGGCGAAATCGACGACTATCTGAAATCAGTCGATTCCGAACCGATGAAGCAGGGGAGGAAGCTCTACGACATCCTGCTTCGCAACGAAATCACCTTCGCCGGCTTGTCCCGCGTCCTCCCCAAGCTCGCGCAACTGATCGAGGAAGAGGGAATGACGACCGAAGCGATCGAAGAAGCGGAGATCCAGATCAAGTACAACGGATATATCCAGCGGGAAAAATTCATCGCCGAAAAGTTGCATCGGCTCGAAAATATCGCCATCCCTGCCGATTTCGACTATCATTCGATGCAATCGCTCACGATCGAGGCACGGCAGAAACTCACGCGCATCCGCCCGACGACGATCGGCCAAGCTTCGCGTATCCCCGGGGTTTCGCCCGCCGACGTGAATGTCCTGCTTGTAAAATTCGGGAGATAACGCCGATTCGACCACAAAAAAACACGAGAGAGGCGAACCTTCGCGGTTCGCCTCTCTCGTGTTCCACGTGGAACAATCCACCAAAGGAGAGTAGGGGGGGGGTCGACGAAATGCACCGGATAGCGATCCCAATACTCACGATACACCCGGTCATCTGTCCGTCTAAATTCAACTGATACATACGAAAGATAACCGGAAAATTCTTGGGTTGCCACAACTCCTCATAAGAATAACAATAACGCATCCCTATGGCCTGCATCACCCTTCCGCTTCGCGGATTGTTCACATCGTGTGTCGCCGTAATATAGGGAAGCCCCATACGCCGCAGCAGGTCGACGACAGCCCGACAAGATTCCGTGCAGAACCCATTATGCCAGAACTCTTTGCGAATGCAGTACCCCAGATCATAGCTATCGTCACCGCTCACATGAATGCAACCAACAGCTAAATCGCTATCTTTCAGACAAATCGCATAATACAAACCGCCATTTCGAATCCACGTCTCGATATACCGATACCGGAGGTAAGACCGAGCTTCCTCCATATCTTTTAACGGGAACATCGGCAGAAAGGCAGTGACCTCTTCGTCGCTTAAAAGCATGAATAAAGCGGACAAATCGCCGTCAGAAAAAGGGCGTAAAATCAACCGCTCGGTCTCAATACGAATCATGATCTCTTGAATTCAATTCATACATGCATATAGAATCACCGTACCCCCCCCCAAAAAAAACATGCGGTCACACAAGGAGACCACATGTTTTCCGTACCAAAATTCGTATTTCCGAAGGTCAAGAGAAATTCATACACTACCTCCCGAAATACGCTCCTTATACTATAACTACTTATACTATAACTACTCGACGACCAACGTCCAGCCGTAGGGATCGTCGCAGCGGCCGTACTGAATATCCTGCAATTTGTTGTACATCTCCAAGCAGCGCTTGCCCGGTTCGTCACCGAACTTCCATTCGCGACCCGTTTCCTTGTCGTAAATATAGCCGATAGGCGAGATCACCGCAGCCGTTCCGCAGGCGGCACACTCCTCGAACGTCGAGAGCTCGTCGACCGCAACGGGACGCTCTTCGACCTTCATCCCCATATCCTTCGCCAACTGCCGCAGGCTCTTGTTGGTGATCGAAGGCAGGATCGAGGTCGATTTCGGCGTAATGTAAGTATTGTCTTTGATACCGAAGAAATTGGCGGCGCCGCACTCCTCGATATATTTCCGGTGGACTGCATCGACGAACATCGAATTGGCATATCCCTCCCGGTTGGCCTCCTCGCCCGCTTCGAGGCTGGCGGCATAGTTGCCGCCGCACTTGACATCGCCCGTTCCACGTGGAGCAGCACGGTCATAATCGGGATTCACGATCACGCGAATCGGTTTGATGCCCTCCTTGAAATAGGCTCCGACAGGCGAGACGAAGACGCACACCATGAACTCTTTGGCGGGGTGTACGCCAAGGAAAGCGCCCATGCCGATCTCCAAAGGTCGAAGATAGAGCGTCGCACCCGTCCCGTAGGGAGGTACGAACCGCTCGTTGGCCTTGACCACCATGCGGCACATCTCGACGAAGGTTTCGACGGGCAGTTCGGCCATGCAGAGTTTGCGGGCCGTCGCGGCGAAACGCTTGCCGTTCTCGTCGGGACGGAAGAGCCGCACCTTGCCGTCAGCGCCGCGAAAGGCTTTCAACCCTTCGAACGACTCGACGCCGTAATGCAGGCAGGGGGCCGACATGTGCACCGAAATATATTCGTCCTGCGTCAGTTCCGGCTCGCCCCATTTGCCGTCCTTGTAGGAGATGCGGACGTTGTAATCCGTCTTGTGATAGTTAAACGGCAACGCCGCCCAATCCACGTTTTCCATAATCTTAAAGAGTTTAAGAGGTTTTTATCCAACGACCGCACCGCTGTTTACCGGAGCCGCCGGTTCCAGCAGCACGAGTTTGCCCGCAGCATCCTCGCCCATGAGGATCATACCGCGCGACTCGATTCCTTTGAGCGTACGGGGTTCGAGATTGACGAGCACCAACACCTGCCGACCGACCAGCTCCTCGGGCGTATAATGTTCGGCGATGCCCGACACGATCTCACGCCGGTCGATACCCGTGTCGACAGTCAGCTTCAACAGCTTCTTGGTCTTGGCGACCTTCTCGGCCGCAAGAATGGTCGAAACACGTATATCCATGCGTTGGAAATCGTCGAACGATATACTATCTTTCTGAGGATCAATATTTTGAGACGACTCTACCGCCAAATTTGCCTCTTTGGTCGCCGCCAGCTTATCGAGCTGCGCCTGGATAACGTCGTCCTCGATCTTCTCGAAAAGCAACTCGGGCGTCCCGATCCGGTGACCGGCGGCAACGAGATCGGTCGCCCCGATACGCTCCCAGTCCAACGGTTCGAGCCGCAGCATCGCCAGTAACTTGGCCGCGGTGAAGGGCATGAAGGGTTCGACGACGATCGAGAGGTTGGCCGTGATCTGCAAGGCGATGTTGAGGATCGTCTTCACCCGTTCGGGATCGGTCTTGACGAGTTTCCACGGCTCGCAGTCGGCCAGATACTTGTTGCCGATGCGCGCCACGTTCATCGCCTCCTTCAACGCCTCGCGGAAGCGGTAGTTCTCGATATTCTGTTCGAGCGTCGCCTTCACCGCCTGCAATTCGGCCAGCGTCTCGCGGTCGTAATCGGTGAGGCTGCCGCATGCGGGAACCTCGCCGCCGTAGTATTTCTGCGTGAGCACCAGCGCGCGGTTGACGAAGTTGCCCAGCACGGCCACCAGTTCGTTGTTGTTGCGCGCCTGGAAATCCTTCCACGTGAAGTCGTTGTCCTTTGTCTCCGGAGCATTGGCGCAGAGCACATAGCGCAGGACATCCTCCTTGCCGGGGAACTCCTCGAGGTACTCGTGCAGCCATACGGCCCAGTTGCGCGAGGTCGAAATCTTGTCGCCTTCGAGGTTCAGGAACTCGTTGGCCGGCACGTTTTCGGGCAGGATATAGTCGCCGTGGGCCTTGAGCATCGACGGGAAGACGATGCAGTGAAAGACGATGTTGTCCTTGCCGATAAAGTGGACCATCTTGGTGTCCTCCGACTTCCAATAACGTTCCCAATCGGGTGTAATGTCCTTTGTAGCAGATATATAACCGATAGGAGCGTCGAACCACACATAGAGCACCTTGCCCTCGGCCCCCTCGACGGGAACCGGGATGCCCCAGTCGAGGTCGCGGCTCACGGCACGCGGCTGAAGACCTCCGTCGAGCCAGCTCTTACACTGCCCGTAGACGTTCGTTTTCCACTCCTTGTGCCCGTCCAGAATCCATTCGCGGAGGAATTCCTCGTAACGGTCCAGCGGCAGGTACCAGTGTTTCGTCTCCCGCTTCACGGGTACGGAACCCGACACGGCGCTGTGCGGTTCGATCAGTTCGTCGGGCGAAAGGGTAGAGCCGCACTTCTCGCACTGGTCGCCGTAAGCGCGGTCGTTGCCGCACTTGGGACAGGTCCCCACGATATACCGGTCGGCCAGGAAGGTCTGCGCCTCCTCGTCGTAAAACTGCATTGATGTCTTTTCGATGAACTTGCCTTCGTCGTAAAGTTTCCGGAAAAAGGCCGACGCCGTCTCGGCGTGGGTCTTGGACGAGGTCCTCGAATAGATGTCGAACGACATGCCCAGCCCCTCGAACGATTTTTTGATCAGCGCGTGGTAACGGTCCACGATCTGCTGGGGCGTCACGCCCTCCTTGCGGGCCTTGATCGTGATGGGTACGCCGTGTTCGTCCGATCCGCAGACCGAAATCACGTCGCGCCCCCGAAGCCGCAGGTAACGCGTATAAATGTCCGAAGGTATGTAAACTCCAGCCAGATGGCCGATATGTACCGGACCGTTCGCATAAGGGAGCGCCGATGTCACGAGGTAGCGTTTGAACTCTTTTGCCATAAATGTAAAATAGATACAGTATTACTAATTTCTGTCAAAATTACTAATTTTTAAGAGAATCGGGAACGAAAAGCACATATTTTGTGAAAGGTTTAAAGAAAAGAAGGCGCACCCGCCGGGCACGCCTTCTCGATCTCACCGGAAAATCCGGCCTTTATTCGAACTGCAATTCGTCGAGCAGCCATCCGGCTCCGGCGAATTTGTCGATAACAAACAGCACGTAACGCACGTCCACGGCAATCGTCCGCTGCAATTCGGGTTCGAACGCCACATCGCCCGACATGGCCTCCCAGTTACCGTCGAATGCCAGTCCCAACAGCGTCCCTTTGGCATTCAGCACCGGGGAACCGGAGTTGCCGCCCGTGATGTCGCAGTCGGCCAGGAACGCCACGGGAAGCTCTCCCCGTTCGTTGGCGTAACGGCCGAAATCCTTCGCCGCATACAACTCCTTGAGGCGGGCGGGAACGGTGAACTCCGTTGGATTCTGCGGATTCTCCTTCTCCATCACGCCCTTGAGCGTCGTATAGTAGTTATAGTGAATGCCGTCTGCCGGATCGTAGGGCAGCACGCGCCCATAGGTCAGACGGAGTGTGAAATTGGCGTCCGAAGCCCAGGCCTTGTTCGGCTGCATGCGCATCAGCCCCGCAATGTAGAGCCGCTGTCCGTCGGCGAATTTCCGCTTCCCGGCCAGCTGCGCCGCCGCCAGTTCCCGCATTTTCGCCGTATAGGATTTGTTCAGCAGCACGGCGGGATCGTTCGAAACGTCCGTTCCGGCGGCGGCCGCAGCCAGCGCCTTCCGCTCGTCGGCGAACACCGAATTGTCGTAGAGATAATCCACATAGGCGTCCGTATCGCCGCCGAACCGCTTGCCGATCACCTCGGCGAACACCGAAGGCAGCTCCTTGCAGTTCTCCCCGACGATCCGGAACATCCGCTTCGCCACGCGCCGGTCGGTCGGCATGTTGTAGTCCTTGTAGAACGCTTTCAGCGCCTCGGTCAGCTCCCCGCCCTTCTTCGAAACGGCCAGGCGCGCCGGTGCGAGAATCTCCACCGAACGGCCTATCGCCTCGCTCAAGTACTGGCTCGAAGCGAAATAGGGGGCCGTCTCCTCCACCGATTCGCGGATCAGGTTCAGAGCGTTCGAATAACCTTCCGTAGGCAGCGTGTTCTTCGCCGCCCAGGCGGTGAAAGCCGCCTCCTGCTCCTGCTTGCGGCCCTTCACGTCGAGCCGGCGGATACCGCGCGACTTGCCGATCGAGTTCTTCCAGTAGTTCGACGACTGGGCGTACTTCGAAGCGTACTGAATGCGGACCTTGGCGCTGGCGGCCATGTCCTCCTTCAGAATGGCCTGCCGCTCGCCACGGATGAAGATGCGCTGCGGGTTTTCCACTTCGAGCAGACGGTCGATCTCGTAGGAGGTCATGTAACGCTGCGTCGACCCCGGGAAACCCATGATCATCGCGAAATCCCCCTCGTCGTAACCGCCGAGCGAAATCTTCAGGAACTTTTCAGCCTTGTAAGGGCGGTTTTCGAGCGAATAATCCGCCGGCCTGTTGTCCGGTCCGGCATAGACGCGAAAGACCGAGAAATCGCCCGTATGACGCGGCCACATCC
>OOAF01001871.1_pt1 | contig 14707 bp, 5 predicted proteins | sample 1671251 | NCBI WGS metagenome assembly OOAF01 (sample SAMN06348137, study PRJEB24527) | human gut metagenome | biome: human gut; feature: ankylosing spondylitis patient; material: feces | host: Homo sapiens | place: China | collected 2015-10 | reverse complement strand
AGAAGACTCTTACAGCCGTTAAGGGAGATTGTGATGGATATCCGCAGTCATTGCTTATTGACTTACATAAGTATGGAATAGCTGTGTATGAGTTTAATGGTGATGTTTCTAAGGTTCAGGCTACGAAGATATAGGAGAATAATAAAGAGAAAGGGAGCTGGTTTGGATTTTCATTAATTCTGAATGAGCTTCCTTTTTATTTGCTATAATATATCTCTCAATTATCCCACCATATCTGCCGAAATATTTATTATATGACAATGAGTGATTGTTTCAGATAGTGAATAAGAAAGGCAGCAGAATATGACATATACAGTTTCAGGTGCGAATTTTAATAATGATGTGGCCACACAGGGAACATCTATTAATTATAAAGAAAATAAGACAGCTAAAAGTGAAGGTGTGGCGGGCGCATTTGCAGGAGTGGTAATCTCCGGTGGTGTGACAGCTGCTACTGACAATACATATGAAGGACTTCTTAAGGAGGCAGACGATGTAAAGAGCCAGATTATGGCGAGTGCTTCTGGTGCAAAGTTAAGCCTTAAGGCATTGATGATGAAGTTATCAGGTGCTGATGCGGTAAAGTTAGATGAGGATGGCTTTAATCTTACAGATGCTACACCAGATGATATGGTTAATATTATAGAAAAGATTAAGATAGAACTTGCGATGCACTCTGATGATTATGTTAATTATGGAACAGCAGTTTCTAAGGATAAGATTGAGAGTGTGACTGGAAGTGCAGCAATGGCGGCAAGTATCGAGAACCGTATGCAGGGAGCAGACATAGCTGTCAATGATGAAAGCGTTGCTGAGGTTAATGGGGCGCTTGAAAAGAGCAAAGAGTTAAAGTCATTATCAGAGAATACAAAGAATTACATGGTTGCTAATGGAATAGAGCCTTCAATTGCGGGAATATATCAGGCACAGGCAGCAACCTCATCAAGTATCAGCTCTGATGGCGTTACAATAACAAAGTGCGCAGATGCAATATCTGACGCTGATTTTGAAGCCTTAAGACCGGGAATTGAAAAGATAATTGCTTCGGCAGGACTTGAGGTCAATGATAAGACACTTGCAGATGCGAGAGCATTTATAGACACACAGATTCCTGTCACAAAAGAAAATCTTGAATACAAGGCACAGCTTGATGCGATAGATATTGAAAAGATTCAGGCTGACCCTGAAGAAATGCTTAATAAAATATTTGATAACATGAAGCTTGGCGGCAAGGCGGAGAATACGCTTATTACAGGTTCACCAGTTGATGATATAAAGACAGCCCTCGACACTATTAACAGGGCAGAGTATTCAGATGTTGCATATGTGATATCAAAAGGAGAAACATTTACAATAGCAAACCTTAAGCTGGAGATTGATGCGAGAAGTTTCAGCATTGATTACAGTGTGGCGAGATTCAGTTCATGGCAGGAGACAGCCGGTAGGAAGGTGACTGGCACATCACAGGAACAGAATGTATCAGATGAAGCGGAGCAGGCAGCAGACAAGGCATACGACACGCTTGTAACAGCAAGGGTTCTTATGAGTGCAAATGCGTCTGTATATCTCGTTAAGAATAACATTTCTATTCTTACAACTCCGATAGATGAGCTTAATTCAATGCTTATGGAATATGAACAGGCGGATGAAATGTATGCAGAAGCGCAGATTGCATATACAGATGTTCTTGAAGCAAGAAAGACATTGAATGAGATAGTAAGAAATCCAGCGCGCGTATTTGCCAGTATGTTTGACAAGATGAATGAAACTTATGAGGCGGTTGGAACTCAGATAAGAGGCGATTTAGGTGATTCATTAAAGAAGGCAGTACAGGGAAGTGCGGATGATATTATTAAGGCGCTTGGACTTGAGGGAACTGATGAGGACAAGGAAGCAATAAAGGTGCTGGCTGCTAATAACATGGATATGACAAAGGAAAATGTAGAGACAGTCAAATCTGTTAATGCAATGATTAATAATCTTATTAAGAATATGAAACCGGAGACAGTTCTTAATATGATAAAAGATGGAGTAAATCCAATGAATGCTTCAATTGAGGAAGTCAACGAGTATCTTACAGCGTCTAATGATAATGCATCTAAAGATAATGAGGAGAAATTCTCTAAGTTTTTGTACAAGCTTGACCGTACAAATGGTATTACTAAAGAGCAGAGAAAGCAGTTTATAGGAATATATCAGATGATGAATATATTTACAAAGGATGCCGGAGTGGCAGCAGGCGCGCTGATTAAGCAGGGAGCTGAGGTCACTATGAGCAATCTTATGACTGCATATAATTCAAGAAAGCATTATGACATGGACGCTGTTATTGATGAGAATACAGGAATGGCAGAGGTAAGTGGAATTGCTAACTATTACAGTGCATTATTTATGGCAAATGGTGGATTAGTTACCCCGAATACATTAAAGAATGTGGATAACTCATCCGGAATCGGAGAACAGTCCGTTGAAATGTTTATTGAACAGTTAGAGGATAACTATGATGCGGCAGCCGAGGAACAATATTATGAGGAATATCTTAAGGAACAGCAGGCAGCAGTGCAGGCAGGAGCTGATATATTGAGGCAGATAAGAAATGCAGATACAGAAATAAACAGTGGTAACATACAGGCTGTTAAAGCATTTTTAGAATCCGGACAGTTCCCGGATATCAGAGGTGTTAAGACAACACGTGATTATGCAAGGGATTCGATTGAAAAAATCGGACATAAAGAAAAACTGTCACTTATGTATGAAGAAATGAAAGATGAGACAGAGGAAGAACTTCAGGAGGTTCTTTCCAAAGCGGGAGACCTTGATACACAGATAGATGTCAATTACGAGGGATTTCTGGATTTAAGACTTAAGGACAGAACAATCGGATATATTAAGAATCTGGCATTAAGGCATGATTACAGAATACCGTATATAACAGACTCAGGAAGTACAGGTATGCTGAAACTTACATTGGTTCAGGATGACGACAATAAAGGTCGTATATCTGTAAACATGCAAAGCAGCGTATTAGGAAAAGTTTCTGTTGAGGCTAAGGCTGACAGAGAAAGTCTTGGTATGTACATTGTCAGTGACACAGCAGTTTCAGATGAAGGAATCCAGCTTCTTGATGATATGGAAGAATCCTTAAAAGAAGTATTTGGCTTTACAAATGTGTCTGTAAACACTACAAAATCGTCAGATGTGCCATATGTGACTTATGAGGCAGCGGCGGATAGTGTGGCAACAGATAAGCTGTATGAAATTGCAGCACAGATTGTAAAACAGCTTGCAGGCTAAAGATTTGCACAGAAAATCCGATATATAGAGCATGAACAGGTAAATTGGACAGACAGAAAGGTTAAGATATGAGAATAGGAACTAATGTGGCAGCGATTGTTGCCAATAATGCATTACAGAAATCACAGAATAATCTGTCAACATCAATACAGAGATTATCATCAGGATACAAGATAAACGGTTCTAAGGATGATGCCGCAGGCTGTGCAATATCTGAGAAAATGAGAGCTCAGATAAAAGGTCTTGATCAGGCTGGGAATAATGCCAAGGATGGAGTTTCTGTTATAAGTACAGCAGAAGGTGCAATCAATGAAATCCAGAGTATGCTTACAAGATTAAAGGAGCTTAGTGTACAGGCAGCTAATGATGTTAATTCAGATGATGAAAGAGAAGCTATCCAGAAAGAGATAAACCAGATTAATAAAGAGATAGACAGAATATCAGAACAGACAGAATTTAATACACAGTCTCTTATTAACGGTAATCTTTCAAGAAGAGTATATTCAGACCTGCAGGGAGTTAATCAGCTTTCAGTATCTGATAATTATACAGCAGGCATATATGGAATTACAGTTACAGAGGATGCCAGACAGGCTATCGCGGTAGGTACAGGTACTATCAGCATGTCAGCTACAACTCCTATTGCAGCTGATGAGGCAGGTGCAATAAAGATTAACGGTTACAGTATTAACATTACAGAGGGGGATACTCTGGATGTAGTAATGGGAAAAATAATTGATGGTGTTAATATTACAGGTGGTTCTGCATTTGCAACAGCAAGCCTTAATAATGATACAGCAGCTAATGGAACAGAATATGCAGGTTACGAGCCAACAGCCAGTTATGCGGGTTCGACACTTGTTATTATGACTAATCAGTACGGAAGTGACCAGAGAATGAATATAACATGTGATAATGCAAGTCTTGCAAATATGCTTGGAATACCACAGGCTGCTGCAAAGGATGGAATTCTCGTAGAGGGAAGTGATGTTAAGGCAGAGATTGCCACTGATAATAATGGAGACAGAGTAGGATTTGCCAATTCAGCAATTGTTTCTACAAAAGGAACTGTTATAACAGTAACAGATGTTAATAATAAGAATTTTTCTTTGGATGTTCCGGGTAATACAGTGGGAACAGTTTTTGATGACAGCAACAATAATGGTTCGTCTGTGGCTGGTGCAGGAACAGCAAAAACAATCAATCAGGAAGTTACAGATGTTGGTACAATGAGCATACATGTAGGAGCTAATCAGGATCAGGTTATTGTTATTGATATACCGGCAATTACAACATATACATTAGGAACAGATAATCTTAATGTTATGACTCATTATACAGCATCACAGGCTATATCAACTGTAGACCAGGCTATTACCAGGACTAATGAAATACGTTCGAAGCTTGGTGCATATGAGAACAGATTTGATCATACAACTAATAACCTTGATGTTTCTAACGAGAATCTCACCAAGTCTTTATCAACTATGATAGATACTGATATGGCAGAGGAAATGACAACATATACATCAGAAACAGTTCTTACACAGGCTGCCACATCAATACTTGCACAGGCTAATGAAAGACCTTCACAGGTATTGCAGTTATTACAGTAAATGTAATAATAATGTTGTAGTAGTCGTATTGGAAAGGAAATGTATGACTAAAGAATTGATAAAAACATTTCAATATAGGATTACGCAAGCAACTGCGTCACAGCTTGTTGTAATTCTGTATGATATAGCAGACCGGTATCTTGAAGATGCATGCGAATCGGATGAAGAAGTGCAGATAAGGGATAACATATATATGTCTGGCAAGGTTATTGACCAGCTTATAAGTGGATTGGATATGCAATATGAAGTGTCTGCTAATCTTTTTGTGATATATAATCATATAAAAAGAACTCTTATATCTGTATCAGTAAATCTTAACAAAGCAGAATTAAAACGCGTCAGGGGATTGCTGAAGAATTTAAGGGAATCTTTCTATGAAGTCAGTAAACAGGATACATCAGAACCACTGATGAAGAATACACAGACAGTATATTCAGGCCTTACATATTCTAAGGGAGGAATCAGTAATGAGACACAGAAAGATAACAATATAGCGAACAGGGGATTCAGGGTATGAGCTGCCAGAAGAGGCTGTGAAGGTTGGCGATAATATAGACCTTGAAGATGTGTATCTGTATTATTATGAATAATGATTAATATATAAATGTTGTGCCATAACAATTTTGGTTGTTATGGCACATTTTTTGTGAAAAAATGTGAAAAATAGGTGAAAAGGACTATAAATCTGTATTGAATGGGGTAAAACGCCATATTTCAGTGGTGATAATAGGTATAATGTTGTATTTTTGATACATATTTTGTTTGCAATTTGTTAATGTTTAACAAATTGCATAGTCCGCGAAAAAACAATATATTATATTTTAATATAGTTTGTTTATACGGGCAAGAAAGGGAGAAGCTATGAAAAATCAGAAAAAGAAAAGCTGGTTTAAGCGCGTATCGGCAGTATTAATGACAGTTGCATTAGTGTTGTCAGGTATTTCGTTGCCAGACGGGCTGTTTAACATTACGGTTAAAGCAGCAACCAAAGCCAGTGCATCATGGACAGTTAAAGATACCATGTATGCAGATGGCGATAGTGACAATTCTGTCACAGAATTAAGTGGAAAATCAGGAAAACTGGTTAATTCCAGCGGAGATGAATTGTTAGTGGATGTAACAGCCGAAGGTGCAAAAATTACTAACAGAGTAAGTAATGGAGATTATCAGGTTAATAAAGGTACAACACTTACATTTCCAGTTGTTAGTGGTGCGAAGACATGTACAATAACACTGAATGCATATGATAAAAAAACAGCTGATAATATCCAGTGTACAGGTTTATCTAATATTAAAGTGACAGAGCAGTCAACTACAGGCTGGAATAATTATGTAATTACCGGTGAACCGGAAAAGGGTGTATCATCAGTATCAATTACAATAACTTCTGGTAATTATTTTAAGTCAATGCAGGTTGATTCTTCAACAAGCTATGCTGAAACTGCAGCAGCATTTGCCGATGGACATACTAAGGCAGAATGGGATTATACAGGAAGTGTTTCAGTAAGTAATAAACCTTCAGCGTCAATTCAGAAGGTTACAGGAATTTATACTAATGCGGATGGAGATGTGTTATATGTAGATGCAACACCATCTGGAAAATTTCAGCCAGATGCAACAAACACAAGAATTCAGGTAAATACCGGAACAAAGATTGTAATGCCGGCTAATGGAGATAAGGCGGTTATTACACTGCTTCTTAATAAGAATAATGTAGGTACAGATACGGAGAGTGTTTTATCAAAGTATATTACAATAAGTGGTAAGGTATTAAGAAAAGCAGAATGTATATCAAATGAAAAGGATACAGATGGCAATTATAGAAAAGTAACAATTGAATGTTATCTTACAGGGGATGAAGGCGAGATTACATTAGATGTTATTGCGAATACATACATCAAATCCTTATCAATAGATTGCCAGAATTTTGATAAGAAAGCAATATCAGGAACTGTTACATCTAATTCAGAGATTCCATCTGATTTACAGGTGGTTGCAACTAATAAGACAACAGGTCTTACATATACATCAGATGTTAAGGATGGAAATTATTCAGTTGAAGTTCCGGCAGAGGATACCGAAATGGAGTATGAGTTATCTCTTAGTAATCCAGCTTATATCATTGCAAGTGGTGTGGCAACACATAAGATAAGTACATCATCATCAGACATAACAGCTAATCTTAGTATTATGAAGCTGTCTACATGTACAGTTACAGGAACTATAACAGGTTTTGCAGATGATTATGATACAGATAATCTTAATCTTGTATTTACAACAACTGATGATACAGAATATGTACCAGAGGTTACAATAGATAAGATTAAAAATACATATTCTGCTAAATTAGAAAAAGGAATTACATATAGTGTAGACCTTAAGGGAGCTAATGATTATGATATCACCTCAACAAAGACAGGAATATCATATTCAGAGGATTCAACATTAGACTTTGAAGTTTCACTTAAGCCAGTGTATAAGGTATCACTTACTCTTCCAGAAGAGCCGGATATGACAGGAAAGAGTGTTACATATACATACACTAATAAGGAAGATGGTTATACATATATATTTGCAAATAAGGACTCTGTGCAATTAAGAGATGGTTCATATACACTTTCTCTTAGTGGTGATTTTGAAGCACAGACTTATAAGATTACAGCAGGTGATACTGTTACAGTAAAGGGAGCAGATGTAACACAGACATTAGTATTTGAGCAGATTACTAAATGGTCATTTGCTCAGAGTGCTGACGGTAACTACTATAAAGATAATATCCAGAGTAAAACAGGATATTATAACGGTTTGTATGTAGATGCAACAAATGGAAAATTAGTTCCTAACGGTGCTTCACCTAATTCAGCACAGTTTACAACAGGAGCTAAAATTACTGTACCGGTAAGTGGAAAGTGTACTGTATCGGTAACAGCTTATCAGGCACAGTATGCATTATATACAATTAATGGAACTGCGGCTTCAACAACAGATGCAACAACTGTATATAATTATGATTCTAAAGAAGCAGGAAGTATAGAGATTGCATCAACAGGTTCAGCTTATATTGCTTCAATATCAGTTGTATATCCTGCAAAGGATGTTGAATATGTAGAACAGAAGGCAATGCCTAAGACCTATGGTTACGGTTCTGAGTCAGGTCTTGTTGTACAGCCGACAGGTCAGAGACTTGTTATGACACAGACAGGCGGAGCATTGCCAGCTAAAGAAGCGACAGCATTTACATCAGCAAGCTTCTATGGATTTGAGGAGACAAGTGATGCTAATAAGCTTACAGCAGATATAACAATTAATGAATGTGGTTCAAGCAATTCTAATGGTATATTCTTTGGCGCATTTAATAAGGATTACATTGTAACAGCAGGTATCAGAAAATCTGATCAGCTTAAAATGATATATTCAAAGTCATCATCAGAGTTAGCGGGTGCTGCATCTGGAATTGATTCAACAATTCCAGCAGGTACAGTTGTAACATTTACTATGGAAAAAACAGACGCCGGACTTGTTATAACAGTAACACCTAAGGATGGCGAGACAAAGACAGCAACATATCCTTATGATAAGAATGAGTTGTTTAAAACTAATGTAAAGAATACAGCAGTTTCTTATGGATTTGTTTTAGCAGGAGTTAAGGCAACTATCCAGAATATGAAGTATACAGCAGCAGATGGTACAGTTCTTTATGATCAGAACAATTGTTATAAGGCAGAGGGAACAGCTCCTGTTGTTAAGGAAGTAACAGCAAAGGCTGCATCTACAAGAGATTATATTACAGTAAGCTGGAATAATTCTGTAGAGGCAGACGGTGATGGTGTCTATGTACTTCAGGTTTCTAAGGATGGAAGCGAATGGAAGGATGTAGAAACAGAGCTTACTGCTACAACATATAAGTATGCTATCAGTGATGCTGGCGAATACAGCTTCAGAGTATGCGGAAAATTAGGTGTTTCAGGTGAAAGAAATTCCTATGCAGAGGCAAAGACAGTTGAAGTAATGGCTGCACTTGATAAGCCGGTTGTAAGTATTGCATCGAGCGCAAAGTCAGTAAATCTTAGCTGGAAGGGAATAAATAAGGCAGATACTTATGAAGTGTATCGTTATTCATATGATGAAACACAGGATAATGCTTCTTTAATTACAACAACTAAAGAATGTGCATATGAAGATAAGGATATAACAACAGATATGCCATATTACTATTATGTTGTGGCATATTCACACATTGGGGATGAAGTAGATAATTACAGTAATCCATCAGAGACCGTCTGGGCAGTTCCATCAACAAACCGTATCGGCAAATATGTATATGAGGATCAGGCTGTAAAGTACACAGTAACTAAGAAATCATATGATACAGTTTATAATGGAAAGATTACTATTGAAGGAATAGTTGAGGATAATGTATCGGTTATACTTGCGGTTAATGGTAATAAGGCTGCGCAGCAGGATGTAAAGGCAAAGGGAAAGTTTGCATTTACAGATATTGATGTTGCAGAGGGAAGAAATGATGTTGAATTGCTTTTTACAGACAGTAAGGGTAATACAACAAGAGAAACCTATAATTATGTATATCTTACTAATTACAATAAGATTGTAGACAGTGCATATGAAGGTGCTGACGGTGAGGCAGTCAACGGTATTCCTACATATAAGACAGTACAGGCAGCAGTTGACTCTGTAAGCAGTAATAATACAGATCGCGTAATTATCCTTGTTAAAGAGGGTGACTACGAAGAGCACCTTGTAGTTAATTCACCATACATTACACTTATAGGTGAGGACAGCGAAAAGACAAGAATTTTCTATGATACTAAAGAATGGGTTGGCGGAGATATGAAGTCAAGATGTGCTGTATTGATTAATTCAGCAGCAAAAGGATTTTCCGCAGAAAACCTTACAATAGAAAATACATATAAGTATCTTGGTGATGGTTCACTGAGTAATGAATCGTGTGATGCTTTAAGAAATGATGCTGACGAAACTTCTTATATTAATGTAAGAATTCTTGGATACCAGGATACATTGTGTGCTAATGGTGGAACACAGTATTATTACAAATGTTACATAGCAGGTAATGTAGACTTTATATATGGCAATGACCCTAGAGCATTATTCAATGATTGCAGACTTGTATTCCGCTACAATGCTAACAAGAATTCTGGTTATGTATGTGCGCCAAAGGCATCAGCTGATGCAGCATATGGACTTACATTTAATAATTGCCAGATTCTTTCAGAAGACGGATGCTCAGGAAGCAAGTATTATCTTGCAAGACCATGGGGAGCAGATGCATATATTACATGGATAAACTGTTACATGGGTAAGATTTTAAGCGGAACAGCTAAAAAACCATATTCAGATATGAGTGGTAACAAAGCAGAAAATGCAAGATTCTTTGAATATGGAACTTATGGACCTGCATATGTAATTAATGCTGACAGAAGACAGATTTCAAAGAAAAAAGCAGAAGAGATGATATCAGCAGATTATCTTGGATGGAATCCATATACAACAGTAACTGAAGAAGGCACTGCATATAAGGGATCAGTAAAGACAGAAAGCTCAGACAGATATGTAGAAAAAGAGTATTTATCAGATACATATGATAAGACTGAGGGCAATGATTCAGGTCTTTCACAGTATGGGCAGGAAGGATATGCACAGAGTGCCGGTGTTACAGGTGGAGGATTATTAAAAGAAACATCTGATAATTATTACACAGCAGGAACGGCAGAAGAATTCCTTAAGGCAATACAGAGTGTTAAAAAGTCTGGAAAGGCATCAGTTATTGAGCTTACAGCAGATGTTGCACTGGGGGATAAGGAAGTAAATAATTTCAGTGATTACAGTGCATTTATAACAGCGCATAAATGGGTGCCACTTACACATCCTACTCTTTTAAAGACTGGCGTATCAATGCTTAAGCTTGCAGATATGAGCAATCTTACGATTTACTCTAAGAATGGAGCTAAGATTACACATACATGTGTTGATATTACAGGTTCAAGCAATATCATCATAAGAAATATTAAGTTTGATGAGTTATGGGAATGGGACGAAAATACAAGTGGAGCATATGATCGTAATGACTGGGATTATATGACTATAGAAAAGGGCAGTTCTGATATATGGATTGACCATTGTACTTTCTATAAGGCATATGATGGTGTTATTGATGTAAAGACACCAAATAATAATACTGATATTACAATATCATGGTGTGAGTTCCTTCCAGCCAGTGATAATAATGTATTCTTTGAAGAGATGATGAATGCGTTAAAGGCATCACCGGATAATTATCCTTATTATAAGCATTTGCTTGAAGAGGGAATGACAGAACAGCAGATATATAATTATTGTTATGGACAGAAGAAAACTCATCTTTTTGGACAGTCAGACGAAGATACATCTGCAAAGAACATAACAGTAACTCTTGCTAATAATTACTACAAGAATTCTATGGACAGAATGCCAAGACTTCGTTATGGTACAGCACATGTTTATAACTGTATTATGGATGCACAGGATTTAAGAAATATGCGCCTTGATATAGAGAATACTGCAGGTGCACAATTAGCACAAAAAATAGTCAGCAATGGAGCTTCATCTAACTGTGGGGCGCATATGTTACTTGAAAACTGCTACATGTCAGGAATATCTAATGCACTTATAAGTGGAAATGGAGATAGTGCAGCAGGTTATATTAATGCAATTAACACAATATATATGCTTGATGGAAAGCAGAAAGAAACAAAGGTTATTCTTAACACAACCAAAGCTGGTGAGGTTGCATTGATTCAGGATAAGGATGAGTTCAAGAGTGCACTTCCATATAGTGGATATACATTATATGCAGCTTCAAGCCTTGATAAAGAAGTTAAGCCATGTACAGGAGCTGGAAAGCTTACTCTTACAACATTACAGTGGGAAAAGACTACTTACAATGATATTAAGGAAGAGCATACAACTCATGTATGGAATGACGGCACAATAACCAAAGAGCCAACATGTACAGAAGCAGGAGAGAAGACTTATACATGTACAGTATGCGGAGAAAGCAAGAAAGAAACTGTAGCGGCAACAGGTCATAAATACAGTCCGGAATGGACAATAGACAAAGAAGCAACTACAACAGAAAACGGAAGCAAGTCTCATCATTGTACAGTATGTGGAGATAAAGCAGACATCACTGTGATTCCTATGATTAAGGAAGAGATAAAACCAGAGATAAAGGTAGAAATTGTAAAGAAGGATGATGTTCCGGAAACAAGCCTGTCAGAGTCAAAGGATGATATAATTAACAGTGTTCTTACAGAAGATGAGATTAAGGCTGTTAAAGCAGGTGCAAAGGTTGATGTATCAATTAATGTAAATAATGCTGATGATACAGTAAGTGATGCAGATAAGGCATTAATCGATAAGAAACTTAATTTTAATGAGAAGATAGGCCTTATTCTTAACATAGAACTTTATAAGGTTATTAATGAAAAAACAACTAGTGTTAATCAACTGAATAATGCAGTGACATTTAAGGTTATAATACCAGATAAGCTTATTAATAAGGATGCATCAATAAAAAGATCTTATAGTGTAGTGAGAATTCATAATGGAGTTGCAGAAATTTTAGATGTAGTTTATAACGAAAAAGATAATTCGATTACATTTGCAACAGACAAATTTTCTACATATGCAATCATATATAAAGATACTGAGAAGAAGACAGAAAATGTAGAACAACCATCGGAAGGTGCTGGCGACATTACAGACACAGCAGAAATAAGTGATACCGATGTTGGTACAGTAGATTCATTATATACATCAGCGATTGCATGGTTTATGTGTATGGTTATTTTTGGATTAGGTATTATATATTCTATGACACGAAAGAATAAAAAGAGTAATTAATCTTACAGACATAAAAAGGAGATGGCAGTTTTTGGCTGCCATCTCTTTTTTCATGAAAAGAAAATTGTTTTATAATCTGCGTCTTCTTCTGTTGTAATGTCTTCTCTGACGTTTTCTTCTGGCACGTTCTTCAATTATATAAATAATGAATAATATAACAGCACCGATGCCAACAACTACCCAGATATTGATTTTAATGCATGTCTTAGGCTTATATGATGAAGAAACATCTGCACTGACATAAGGAAGCAGGCTTCCGGTGTCAGTGCCGGCAGCAGATATATTAAGTGTAGTTGTGCCTACAGTATTATCATTGTACAGGAACTTAAGATGTGTTGTCATAACACCATTCTCATTGGTCATGTCATAATTATCATCAACCGTCATAGTTACATTTGATAATGAACTTTTATTAGGTATTGTGATAAATGAAGCATTCAGTCCGAAGTTTAGTGAAAGTGTCGAGAAAACAGCTGAATTATAATAATTATCATTGGAAAACATAGCTCCGAGCTGACTTCCTGTAGTTGTTGATTTCTGAAAATTAGAAAAGCCCCAGTCAAAAAGCGTTTTTGTATCAGTATATCTTAAATCATCTGTTGCTTCCTTAAATACAACACATATGAGACGCATGCCATCTTTTTCTGCAAATGTTACAAGTGTGTTCTGGGATTCATCAGTATATCCTGTCTTTCCACCCTTACAGTATTCATAATAGTAAGAACGGCCTTTCAACATCTTATGTCTGTGTCTGATTGTACGCTGTGCAGACATGTTAGTTGCAGGAATTACATATGCGTCAGCAGTAGAATCAATGCTTACGAAAGAAGCATTATTATAACAGCCTCTTGCAATCATTGCCATATCATATGCTGTTGTGTAGTGGTTGGTATTATATAATCCGCTTGCATTGGCAAAATGTGTATTCAAAGCACCAAGTTCTTTTGCCTTGGCATTCATCATATCAACAAATGCGTCTATGGAGCCGGCTACATGCTCACCGAGAGCATAGGCCATTTCATTGGCAGAGTATAATAATAGTCCATGGAGAAGCTGGTTTACAGTAAACTGTTCTCCAACCTTACAACCTAAATTAGCATCCTCATATATATTGATGGAAGTGGCTGCGGCCTGTGAAAATGTTACTACATCATCCATATTGCAGTTCTCAATGGTAAGAAGACCGGTAAGAATTTTGGTTGTGCTGGCAGGATAACATTTTTCATGTGAGTTTCTTTCGAATAGAATAGAGCCTGTGTCAGCATCAACAAGGATACAACTGCTGGAATTAACTTCCGGGGCATCAGGCCATGAAACTTCAGTATTAGCAGTGCCTGTTTCAGAATAGGTTATGTTATATGCGGCAGCGTGTGCATCTGTGGTAAATACAGAACATGCTAATACCGTGGCAGATACTGCGCTGGTTATCTTTATAAGTAATCCTTTAAGAAAATGTTTTTTCATTATATGGATAATTCCTCCGATTAATATAATATACCATTATATTTTAGCTTAGGATTGTCCATAAGTAAACCCTGCTTGGCAAAAAGTGATATTTATGGTAAATAATATATGTATAATTCAGACTTGGTAAGTGTTCGTATGTGCGTGCAACAAATGTTTTCAGGATGACTTCGCTTAGCAGGAGTAAATGCCGCCATCTGCAAAGTATATTACAGTGCGTGAAATCAAACGCACTTCGTTTGGACGTGCTTTCACGCACTGAACTTATGCAGATAGCGGCATTAACTCCTGCACAGCTTGTCATATTCAAGCATTTGCCGCACACGCATACGGACACTCAGCAACTCTGAGTAAATAAAAGATAGGAGTAACGTATGAGACTTAGAAATGTACCCGGAGCAAGGGAAGTAATG
>OOAF01001864.1_pt1 | contig 14740 bp, 8 predicted proteins | sample 1671251 | NCBI WGS metagenome assembly OOAF01 (sample SAMN06348137, study PRJEB24527) | human gut metagenome | biome: human gut; feature: ankylosing spondylitis patient; material: feces | host: Homo sapiens | place: China | collected 2015-10 | reverse complement strand
AGGCCATGAACGTCATCGACGTCAATTCGGGCAACCGCACCAAGGCCGAGGACAATCAGGAGCAGACGGCGATGGACGTCAATCTGGCCGCTGCGGCCGAAATCGCCCGCCAGCTGCGTCTGCGCGACTTGGGCGGCATCGTCATCATTGACTTCATCGACCTGCACAAGGCGCAGAACCGGCAGGCGCTCTACGACGAAATGGTGAAGCTGATGGCTACCGACAAGGCCAAGCACACGGTCCTGCCGCTCACCAAGTTCGGCCTGATGCAGATCACCCGCCAGCGGGTGCGTCCCGTGGCCGTGGAGGAGGTTTCGGACGTCTGCCCGACCTGCAACGGATCGGGCAAGATCGAACCGACGGTGCTGCTGGACAAGAAGATCGAGAACCAGATTTCGTTCCTTACGCAGGACCGCGGTCACAAATATATCAAGCTGGTCGTAAGCCCCTATGTGGCCTCCTTCCTCAAGCAGGGCCTTTGGTCGCTGCGCCGCCGCTGGCAGTGGAAATACAAGGTGCGGCTGCATGTCGTCGCCGACCAGAGTCTCGGTATCGTCGAGGTCCATTACCACGACCGCAAGGACAACGACCTGATAAACAAGTAACCGTATGACTGCCCGCGAGCAGCTGGCGCAGTTCGCCGCCGGGTCGAAAGCCCTGCCCCGCCTGTGCCGCGAATATAAGAAAGAGCGCGCAACCGTCCATCTGAAAGAGCTGGTCGGCGGCGCTCTTTCGTTCTATGCCGCTGCCGCTGCGGCGAAAACCGGGGGCGTACACGTCTTCGTCGCCGAGGACCGCGACGCTGCGGCCTACCTGATGAACGACTTCTATAACCTGCTGGACGAGAAGCAGGTCTATTTCTTCCCCTCGTCCTATAAGCGTTCGGTGGCCTACGGCGCCGAAGATGCGCAGGGCGTGGTGCAGCGCACGGCGGCGATGAACGCCGTGAAGGGCTTCACGAAAGGGTATCTGATCGTCTGCACCTATCCCGAAGCGCTGGCCGAGCGGGTCGCCGACGCCGAAACCCTCCGGCGGGATACGATCGCCGTGAAAGTCGGTGACAGTATCTCGATCGCCGTGCTGGAGGACGCGCTCGTCGATGCGAACTTCACCCGCGTCGATTTCGTCTATGAGCCGGGCCAGTATTCGGTGCGCGGCGGTATCGTGGACGTCTTCTCCTTCTCGGAAAGCAAACCCTACCGTATCGACTTTTTCGGCGACGAGGTGGACTCGATCCGTCGTTTCAACATTTCGAGCCAGCTCTCGGCCGACAAACTCGACCGGGTGGAGATCATTCCCAACCTCAATGCCGGCGATGGGGCGGCGAAGGTGTCGTTCGTGCAGTTTGCGGGCGATGCTGCGGCCTATTGGTTCTACGACGCCGATTACGTGCTGCGTCGGGTGAACGATATCCGCCGCAGGACGCTTGCCGACATGGAACGTCCTGAGGAGATCGACCGCCTGATGACCAGCCGTAACGCACTGCTCGGCGATTTGGCGAACTGCCGGATGCTCGCCCTGCGCGACAACCTGCCGGAGCGTCCCGCCACGGCGGCGGTGGAGTTCGATACGGCTCCCCAGCCCAAATTCAACAAGAACTTCGAGATGCTGGCCGACGATATAATCCGCAATTCGCTGCGCGGCTACACGACCTATATCCTCTCGGAAAACAAGGTGCAGGTCGAGCGTCTCGAAAACATCTTTCACCAGATCGGACGCGGGCAGGCCGTCGTGCGGCCCCTTTCGGTGACGCTGCACGAGGGTTTCGTGGACAACGACCTGAAGTTGTGTCTCTATACCGACCATCAGATTTTCGACCGCTACCAGCGTTACCGCATCAACGGCGAGATCCGGCGCGACGAACAGATGACCGTCGCCGAGCTGAACCAGTTGCGGCCGGGCGACTATGTGGTGCATATCGACCACGGCGTGGGCCGCTTCGACGGGCTCGTGAAGATCAACGAAAACGGCAAGGCGCACGAGGCGATCAAACTGGTCTACAAGGATGGAGACGTGCTGTTCGTGAACGTCCATTCGCTCCATCGCATTTCGCGCTACAAGTCGGGCGACGGCGAGCCGCCGAAGGTCTACAAGCTGGGCAACGGCGCATGGCAGAAGCTCAAGAACGCCACCAAGAAGGCCGTCAAGGATATTTCGCGCGAGCTGATCGCCCTCTATGCCAAACGCAAGGCCAGCAAGGGATTCGCATTTACGCCCGACAGCTATCTGCAGCACGAGCTGGAGGCGTCGTTCCAGTGGGAGGACACGCCCGACCAGCAGACGACCGTGGCGGCCGTCAAGAAGGACATGGAGTCCGACCAGCCTATGGACCGGCTGGTCTGCGGCGACGTGGGCTTCGGTAAGACCGAGGTGGCGATCCGCGCAGCGTTCAAGGCGGCCGTGGACGGCAAGCAGGTCGCCGTGCTGGTGCCGACGACGATTCTCGCCCTGCAACACTACCGCTCGTTTTCGGAGCGTCTGCGCAACTTCCCCGTGCGGGTCGAGTATCTCAACCGCACCAAAACGGCCAAAGAGGTGTCGCAGATCCGCGCCGACCTCGAAGCTGGCCGTATCGACATTCTGATCGGCACGCACAAGATTCTGGGCAAACAGATCGTATTCCGCGATTTGGGGCTGCTGATTATCGACGAGGAGCAGAAATTCGGCGTGGCGGCCAAGGAGAAGCTGACGCAGCTGGCGGTCAACGTCGATACGCTGACTCTCACGGCGACGCCGATTCCGCGAACGCTGCAATTCTCGCTCATGGGTTCGCGCGACCTTTCGGTCATCTCGACGCCGCCGCCCAACCGGCAGCCGATCGTCACCGAATCGCACGTCTTCTCGGAGGAGATCATCCGCGACGCCGTCGAAACGGAACTCGCGCGCGGCGGACAGGTCTACTTCGTCCACAACCGCGTCGAGGACCTGATGACCATGCAGGGGCTTATCACCCGCATCTGCCCCAAGGCCCGCGTGGGCGTGGGGCACGGCAAGATGCCCGCCGAGAAGCTGGAGCGGCTGATCATGGACTTCATCTACGGGGAATTCGACGTGCTGGTCGCCACGACCATCGTCGAGAACGGCATCGACATTCCCAACGCCAATACGATCATCGTGAACAATGCCCAGAACTTCGGCCTGAGCGACCTGCACCAGCTGCGCGGACGTGTGGGCCGCAGTAATCAGAAAGCCTACTGCTACCTGCTTTCGCCGCCCGACGAGCTGCTGTCGTCCGATGCGCGCCGCCGCCTGCGGGCCATCGAGGAGTTCTCCGATCTGGGATCGGGCTTCAATATCGCCATGCAGGACCTCGACATCCGCGGCGCGGGCAACCTGCTGGGAGCAGAGCAGAGCGGATTCATCGCCGATATCGGTTTCGAGACCTATCAGAAGATCATGAACGAAGCGATCGCCGAACTGCGCGCCGAGGGACTGCACGTCGCGGGCCTGAACGATTCGGAACAGGAGGTGGTCGAGCAGCTGCGCTATATCGACGACGCGCATATCGAAATCGAGGTCGAAGCCGGTCTTCCCGACTCCTATGTGGCGCAGCAGGCCGAGCGCCTGAAGCTCTACCGGGAGCTGGATTCGACCAAGGACGAGGAGGCGCTGCTGGCCTTCGGAGAGCGTCTGGCGGACCGTTTCGGCCCTCTGCCGCGTGAAACCGAAGAGCTGCTCAACGTGGTGCGCCTGCGCTGGGAGGCGATCCGGCTGGGCATGGAGCGCGTGAAGGTCAAGAACGGGCTGATGATCGTGCATTTCGTCGGCGAGCAGGACTCGCCCTACTACAAGAGCGACACTTTCATGGACCTGCTTCGCAAAGTCACGCAGAATCCCGGCAGATTTGTGTTGAAACAGCACAATAATCGTCTGGCGATGACCGTTAGGAATGTCAAAGACATTGAAGACGCATATAAAACGTTGCAGCAGCTTTGAATTTAGTAGTAGATATCGGAAACACCCTCGTGAAACTCGCTGTTTTCGAGCGGGGGGAGATTGTTTTTCAGCGCTGCGTGGAGCGGCTGCATCCGTCGATGCTCGAAGAGCTGTTCGCAGCATGGCCCGTGCGCCGGGCCGTCGTGGCTTCGACGCGCGGCGAAGTGGACGAAGTGGCCGATCTGCTCCGGCCGCGCGTGGAGTATCTGCTGGAGTTCTCTTCGCAGACGCCCGTACCCATCGGCAACGCCTACCTGACGCCCGAAACGCTGGGCCGCGACCGGCTGGCCGCGGCGGTCGGCGCCACGGTGCTTTATCCGGGCCGCAACGTGCTGATCGTCGATTTCGGTACGGCGGTGACCATCGATCTGGTAACGGCCGACGCAACGTTCCGCGGCGGGTGCATATCGCCGGGCATGAAGACCCGTTTCAGGGCGCTGCACGACTATACGGCCAAACTGCCGCTCTGCGCCGCGACCGAAAGCGAAGAGCTTGCGGGGCTTACCACCCGGCAGGCCATCGAGCTGGGCGTGATGAACGGAATCGCGTTCGAAATCGAAGGCTATGCGGCCCGCATGCGCAGCCAAATAGACGATTTATGCGTAATTTTTACCGGAGGAGACGCGAATTTCTTTGTTAAACGAATTAAAAATACGATATTTGCAAATTGTAATCTGGTTTTTTGCGGATTGAATAGAATTTTAGAGTACAATGCAAGTGAAGAACACCTTAATTAAACTGGTTGTCATTGCAGCCGTGATGATTCCCTGCGCCGCTGCGGCTCAGACAAGCAGTATTAACGCATTCTCTCCCTACACGATGTACGGCATCGGCGAACAGAACACGCCCGGTACCCTGCCGATGCGTTCGATGGGCGGTGTAGGTGTGGCCATGCGCAGTTCGGGCGTGGTCAATCTGCTCAATCCGGCGGCTTTCAGCGCCGCGCCGCAGAAGAGTTTCCTCTTCAACTTCGGGCTGGAGGGCCAGAATTACTACAACTCCCAGAAGGTCGACGGCATGTCGAAAAGCACGGCCTACAACACCTTCAACTTCCACGACATCGCATTTCAGCTGCCGCTGGCCAAGAAGCTCGGTCTGGGCTTCAGCCTCACGCCTTACAGTTCGGTAGGCTACCGCACAAAATACACCCATGACTACGATCCGTCCGATCCCGTATGGGGCAACGTCGGCCGCGCGCAGTACATCTATCAGGGCGAGGGCGACGTGACGGAGGTCAAACTCGGCGTCGGCTGGGAGCTTTTCAAGAACTTCTCGCTGGGTATCGCCGCGCAGTATTACTGGGGCGATATCGACCGCTCGTTCGTGATGACCCCGACCCCGATCACGGGCGACGGCTCCTACTCTTCGACGGTAGGTACCGACAACTACAGCATTTCGAGCATCAAGGGGCAGATCGGCGTGCAGTGGAATGCCATCTTGAATCAGAAACGCGCCCTGACGCTGGGCGCCGCCTATGATTTCGGCGGCGACCTCAATCCCACGGTGACGAAAAATATCTATGTGGGTGACCTCTACAACTCCACCGTAAAGGGCGATACGACGCATTTGGCACTCGTATTGCCCCGTCAGCTTTCGGCAGGTGTCTTCTACCAGACCTCCAAGTGGACGATGGGTGTGGATTACGTCTATCAGGACTGGGGCGGCCGTAACAGGCAGATCGAATCCACCGGCGTCAGCGGACCGGACCGGAGCGCCTTTGCGGTGGCGTATACCGATACGCATACGATCAAGGCTGGCGTGGAGTACACCCCCAACCGCTACGATGTGCGTAATTTCCTGAAACGCTGGTCCTACCGGGCCGGATTCCGCTACGGAACCCACAACCAGACCTACAACGGCGACAAACTGGGACAGTATGCCGTGACGCTGGGCGTCGGGGTGCCCGTGAAGTTCCTCGCCATCTCGTCCATAGACGTCGGCGTCGAATACGGCCGCCGCGGTTACAACTTGGCCGAACGCCTCGGACTGGTGCGGCAGCAGTATTTCAAATTCTCGATCGGCTTCACGCTCTTTGCCGGCAGCGAGAACGGCGAGTACTGGTTCCTGCGGCCTAAATACGATTAGTTTTTGACCCGAAAATTTGCACTTTTGGAGAACCGGCAGTAAATTGCATTGGATTTCGGTAGATCCGACGGACACTAAAACATACAAAATTAAATACAAAAATTAATCTCTGACCGATGAAAAACGTTAAAATTCTGCTTTCCGCTGCTCTTGTATTCGTAGGGGCGACGGCTCTGGCTCAGGACTTCAGCGCTCCGCAGTACGAGAAGTGGGGAGACACGCCCGAACAACGCGAAAAGAACATTCTGAACAGCAACTTCCTCAAGGAGTCGTGCGACAACCGCGACTACAATGCCGCTGCTCATTATCTGAATGAACTCATCAACAGCGTTCCGACCGCTTCGGTCTCGTTCTACCAGCGCGGCGCCGTGATCTACAAGAACAAGATCAACCGCGCCAAGAGCGTCGCCGAGAAGAATACGTATATCGACTCGCTGATGCTCATGTACGACCTGCGCGCCAAGTATTTCGGAGACCATCCCAAGCAGGGTGCCGCTTTCATTCTCGATCAGAAGGCACGCGAGTTCCTGCGCTACAAGCCCAACGACCGCAAGGGTATCCGTGAAGCGTTCCGTGCCGCAATCGAGGCCGGCGGCGACAATACCGATCCCGAAACCGTCGTGGCTTATTTCAGCAACCTCTGCGACGACTACAAGAACACTGACGAGGTGCTGCCCGACGAGATCATCGCCGAGTACGACCGTCTGACGCCGTTCTTCGAAAAGAATCCCAATGCCAACGAGTACAAGGCACAGTTCGACGCCGCGTTCGGTCTGAGTGGTGCGGCAAGCTGCGAGAATCTCGAAAAACTCTTCCGCGGCAAGCTCGAAGCGGCTCCCGACGACGAGGCGCTGCTGGCGCAGGCCGTGGCGCTGATGTCGCGCGCCAAGTGCGACGGCGACTTCTATTTCACGCTCGCAGAGAAATACTATGCCGTGAAACCCTCTTCGGAGACCGCCATGTTCCTTGCGCAGGCTTTCCAGAGTAAGGGCGACTACGCCAAGGCGATCAAATACCTCAACGAGGCGCTTGCCGTTGAGCAGGATCCTGCGGAGCGTCAGCTGCTGCTGGTGCGCATCGCGCTGATCGACTTGGTTGCAAACGATATCCCCGGAGCCGCTTCCGCTGCGCGTCAGGCCCGCGACCTGAATCCTGAGGACGGCGTGCCCTATTACGTGCTGGCTCAGTGCTATGCCATTTCGGCTGCCAACTGCGGCGGTTTTGCCGGTCAGGCTACCTTCTGGGCCGCTTACGACACGATGTCGAAAGCCATCGAACTGCTGCCTGCCGATTCGGAATACATCGAGTCTGCCAAAACGTCGCTGAATGCGTTCCGCAGCCGTTTCCCGACCTCGGAGGAGTGCTTCTTCAACGAGCTGCAGGCCGGTTCCCGCTATACCGTGACCTGCGGTACGGCCGCCGGTGTCGTGACTTCCGTACGTCCCCGTTAATAAATGAACAGGGTCATCGCAAGATACGCCATGGTAGCACTCTCCGTTATGGGGAGTGCTATCTTGCTATTCTCCTGCGAACGCGACGAGGCGGAGGATGCTGCGGCTTCCGAAGAGACGATGAGAACCGAATACAGTGAAAATCTGTCGATCGTCGAATCGCAGAACGGCCGCCGTTCCTACCATTTTGTAACTCCGCTGGTCGAGGGCTATTCGCTGGCCCGCGAACCTTACCGCGAGTTCCGCAAGGGAGTCAAGATCACCACTTACAAGGACGATTCGCTCTCCACGGTCGATGTCGTGCTGACGGCCAATTACGCCATCTACTACGAGAACCGCAAATTGTGGGAGGCCAAAGGCAATGTCGTGGTCGTCAAATCGGACGGCAAGAACCTCTACACGCAGCAGTTGTTCTGGAATCAGCAGACCAAGAAGATCTATTCGAACGTCGATTCGAAAATCGTGCAGAACGACGGACGCGACGTCTTTATCGGCGAAGGTTTCGAATCCGACGAGGAGTTCAAGGACTGGCGTTTCCGCCGCATGAAAGGCCGCATGGAGGTCGAGGTCAAACCTACCGAACAGGAGGTCGAGGTCGTTCCCGACTCGACTGCCGGCTCCCGGACGGGGGCGTCGGGACCTGTCCCTGCGCAGCAGTCCGGTAAAACCGCCGCTGCATCCGTCGGCCAACCCATGCCCGAACCCGCTGTCAAGCCCGCTGTCAAGCCCGCCGTCGCTCCGGTTCCGGCCCGGCGGCCCGTTCGCAGGGATGCGCCCGGCAGACCGGCGTCCGCAGGGGAGCCTGCCGAAGCCCGGCCCAGAACGGAACAGCAGCAGATGAAGCCGGTGGATCTGAAACTGGACGATGACGAGATACAATCAACCCAATAAGAGATGCTTACTTCGGTCATACTGATTGTCCTGATGCTGTTGCTGTCGGCATTCTTTTCGGGTATGGAGATCGCTTTTACGAGCAAGAACCGCCTGAAACTGGAGATCGACCGCAAGCAGAGCCGCATGTTCGACCGCATAGCGGATATATTCTCCCGCCACCCCGGACAGTATATCACCACGATTCTGGTGGGCAACAATATCGCGCTGGTCATCTACTCGCTCTACATGTCGCTGCTGCTGCGCGGTATTTTCTACGCGCTGGGGTGGGAGAGCATCGCCCGGAACGGTTCCGTGGCGATCGAAACCGCCGTTTCGACCGTCATCATCATCTTTTTCGCGGAATTCCTGCCCAAGTCGGTCTTCCGCAACAATCCGAACTTCTATTACCGCGCGCTGGCGCCGGTAATCTATTTCTTCTATTTGCTGCTCTATCCGATCGCGCGGCTGACGACGCTCATTTCGCACGGCATCCTGCGCCTGACGGGCCGCCGCGTCGAAGAGCGGACGACGACGCACAGTTTCGACCGCGAGGACCTCGCGTCGCTGCTCGACACCAACAGTTCCGAGCCGCGTCCCGAACCCGACAACGAGCTGAAGCTGTTCCAGAACGCGCTGGATTTCGCCGACCTGCGGGTGCGCGACTGCATGGTGCCGCGCGTGGACGTCGAGGCCGTGGACATCGACGATACGACCATCGAACAGCTCACGGCGCGTTTCGTCGATTCCAAGTATTCGCGTATCTTCGTCTGGCGCAAGAGCATCGACAACATCATCGGCTATATCAACTCGAAGAGTCTGTTCACCCGTCCGGCCGGTATTTCCGACGTGATGATGCAGGTTAATTTCGTCCCTGAGACCATGCCGCTGCAACTGGTGCTGCAGAACTTTATCAAGCACCGCACCAACATCGCCGTGGTGATTGACGAGTTCGGTGGCACGGCGGGCGTCATTTCGCTCGAAGACGTGCTGGAACAGATTTTCGGCGAGATCGAGGATGAGCACGACGTGCCCGACCTGACCGAAAAGCAGGTCGGTCCCGACGAGTATGTCCTCTCGTGCCGTCTCGAAGTGAAATACCTCAATGAGAAATACGGTCTGGGTATCGAGGAGAGCCGCGAATACGATACGCTGGCGGGTTTCATCATCTTCAATTACGAGGGGATTCCCACGGCCGGCGAGACCGTTTTCGTCGGCGGTCTGCAGGTGCGAATCCTGCGTACGACGCGTTCGCGGATCGACTTGGCGCGGGTCCGGAAGTTGTGAGAATTTTTATGGCATAATAAGGGCCTTTTCCGAATAAATTTACTACCTTTGACTGCTAATTCGAAACAATACGAATAATTTACAATTTATATGGCAAGTTTAAACACTTTACGCACCAAGTTCGGCATCGTGCTGTCGATTGTCATCGCAGGCGCCCTCTTGGCTTTCATTCTCTCCCTGAAGACCGAAATGGGCTTCTCAGGCAACGACCCCCGGGTCGGTGTTATCGACGGTGAAAAGATCAACTATTCGGAGTATTACAACCAGTACGAGCAGGTCAAGGCGCAGAGCGGTGCTCAGGAGAGCAACGAACAGCAGTCGGCGATGCTTGCCAACGCTGCATGGCAGGCCCTGATCGGCAAATACGTGCTGACTCCCGGATTCGACAAGATGGGCCTTCGCGTTACCGAGCCTGAACGTATGTCGATGGTCAGCGGCCAGCATCCTTCGCAGGCTTTCTACAATGCCTTCGCGGATCCCCGCACGGGTGAGTACAACGTCGCCGCCGTTCACCAGTTCCTCTCCGAGGCCGAAGCCAACGCGCAGGCGCAGCAGGCTTGGGCGCAGCTCAACGAGCAGGCCCGCATGGAGCGCGAGGTCGCCAAGTTCCTCGGCCTGATCAAGGGCGGCGTGTATGTCAATTCGCTCGAAGTGGCCAACGGTGTGAACTCCGCCAACAACACCTATGCCGGCAAGTGGGCCGGTAAGAAATACTCGGCCGTTCCCGATTCGCTGATTCAGCTCAAGTCGAGCGACATCAAGGCGTATTACAACAGCCACAAGAACATGTTCAAGCAGACGCCGTCGCGTGCGCTTTCGTATGTCGTGTTCGAGGTTTCTCCGACCGACGACGACATGCTGGCGCTCGAAAAGAGCGTCGCCGAGGTCGGCGCGCAGTTCGCCGCCACCGAAGAGCTGAAGTCGTTTGTCCGCGCCAACCGCAACGGCAAAATCGCCGACAACTACGTTTCGGCGAAGCAGCTTTCGGAAGAGGAGGCCAAGGCCCTGCTCGACGGCGCCACCTACGGTCCCGTACTGAAGAACAACGAGTGGACGATGGCCCGTGCGCTGGATACCAAGATCGTTCCCGACTCGATGGGCATCCGCCACATCGTACTTCCCTATACGCAGGAGGCGCTGGCCGACAGTCTGCTGACCGTGCTCAAGGGCGGTGCCGACTTCGCTCAGGTCGCTGCGCAGTATTCGGTTTATGACGCTACCGCCGCCAACGGCGGCGAGGTGGGCGTCATGCCGTTCTCGGCCTTTTCGGGCGAATTCGCTGCAGCGCTTGCCAATGCGAAAACCGGCGATATCGTGAAGATCGCTTCCGGCGACGCCATTCAGCTGATGCAGGTTTACCGTGCCGACAAACCGTCGAAGCATGTTCAGGTCGCTTCGATCACCTATCCGGTCGAGGCTTCGGCCGCTACCCGCCGCGACATCCACAATCAGGCCGGCACCTTCTCGGTGAACGCCAAAGGTTCGGTTGAAGCGTTCAACGACGCCGCTTCGGCTGCTGCCGTTACGCCGCGCATCGCGTCGCTGGCGCAGGGCGAGCGTACGATCCGCGGTCTTGAGGATTCGCGCGACGTCGCCCGCTGGGCTTACGGCGCCGAGGTGGGCGATGTTTCCGAAATCTTCCCGGTAGGCAAGGATTATGTGATCGCCATGCTGACCGAGATCGACGACAACGAATTCGCTCCCCTCGAAAAGGTTTCGGCACAGATCCGTGCTCAGGTACTCCGCGACAAGAAGTACGACTATATCGTGAAGGAGCTTTCCGGCTCCACGCTCGACGAGCAGGCCAAGAGTCTCGGAACCGAAGTCGCAGACTTCGACAACGTGACCTTCGGGGCTTTCTATGTGAACGGTCCCGGTTTCGAGCCTCGTCTGATCGGCGCTATCTCGTCTACGACCGAGAAAGGCGTTCTCTCGGCTCCGGTCAAAGGTCTGAGCGGCGTATATGTCTTCGAGGTGGACGACATCCAGACCTCGGACAAGCAGACTGCCGAAGGCGAGAAGGTGCGTGCGCAGGCTATGGCCGAAAGCATGGCGCAGCAGTTCTCGGTGCAGGCTATCCAGCAGATGGCCAAGATTCAGGACCTGCGCGGAAAATATTTCTAAACCCGATTTTCGAGACATAAAAGAACGCCGGAGTATTCCGGCGTTCTTTTTGTTATTTTTGCGTATATTTAGGAGTCGTATTAAAATTTATCGCATACCGTTATGAATAATTTCATTTATCACAATCCTACGAAACTGGTTTTCGGCAAAGGACAAATCGCCAGACTCGGCAAACTGATCCCTGCCGACAAGAAGATCATGATTACCTTCGGCGGCGGCAGCGTGCGCCGCAACGGGGTTTACGATCAGGTCGTGAAGGCGCTCGAAGGGCGCGACTGGGTCGAATTCTGGGGCATCGAACCCAATCCCTCCGTCGAGACGGTCCGCGAGGCCGTGGCTTTGGGCCGTGAGAACGGTTCCGACTTCCTGCTGGCCGTGGGCGGCGGATCCGTCATCGACGGTACGAAACTCATCGCTGCGGGCCTGCTCTACGACGGCGATCCGTGGGATATCGTGCTCAAGGGGCAGGCGGATAAAACCGTTCCGCTGGGCACCGTCCTCACGATGTCGGCCACGGGTTCGGAGATGAATTCGGGTTCGGTCATTTCGCGTCAGGAAACCAAGGAGAAGTACGCCTTCTACGGCGATTATCCGGTCTTCTCGATTCTCGATCCAGAAACCCTCTACTCGCTGCCGCAGCGGCAGATCGCCTGCGGGCTGTCCGATACCTTCGTGCATGTGCTGGAACAGTACATGACCACGCCCGGCCAGTCGCGTCTGATGGATCGCTGGGCCGAGGGGATCCTGCATACGGTGATTGAAATCGCTCCGAAAATCCGGGAGAACCAGCATGATTATGCCGTGATGTCGGAATATATGCTGGGGGCGACGCTGGCGCTGAACGACATGATCCGCATGGGCGTGTCGCAGGACTGGGCGACGCATATGATCGGTCACGAGCTGACGGCCCTGCACGGACTGACGCACGGTGCGACGCTGGCGATCGTCATCAACGGCACCCTGCGCGTGCTCCGGGAGCAGAAGCGCGGAAAACTGCTCCAATACGGCGAACGGATTTGGGGCATTGCCGACGGTTCGGAAGAGGAGCGCATCGACCGTACGCTCGAAGCTACCGAAAAATTCTTCCGTTCGCTGGGACTTTCGACGCGGCTTTCGGAGGAGGGGATCGGCGAAACGACGATCGCGGAGATCGAACGCCGCTTCAATGCCTCCGGCGTCAAGTACGGCGAAGCGCAGAACGTGGACGGCGCCGTGGCGCGCCGGATACTCGAAGCGTGCATGTAGGCCGTTCGCACCGAATTTAAGCAGAGGGGCTGTCTGACAAGTTCCCGAAATTGGAAATCACCCCTACCAGAGCTTTATCTGACGGGGGTGAAATTCTAAAAATCGGACTTGTTAGACAGCTCCTTTTGTTTTCGGAGGTGCGCTTCGTGTAAATCGGTCGGTTTTTGCGAAAGCGAGGAATTTCGTCATAGTCCGCCTTCCCGCTCTTTTCCCCGAACGGATAAAAAATACCCTCCGGGAAACCGGAGGGTATCGCTATTGCTTTCAGTCGCTTTAGTCGGCGAGCAGAATTTCGAGCATCTTGATAGCTGCGGTGGCGATCGGCGTACCGGGGCCGAAGATGGCGGCGGCGCCGTCCTTATACAGCTGGTCGTAGTCCTGCGCGGGGATCACGCCGCCGACGATGACGATGATGTCTTCGCGGCCGAGCTTCTTCAGCTCTGCGATGATCTGCGGCACGAGAGTCAGGTGGCCAGCGGCCAGCGACGAGACGCCCACTACGTGCACGTCGTTCTCGACGGCCTGCTTGGCGGCCTCTTCGGGAGTCTGGAACAGCGGACCCATATCGACGTCGAAGCCGATGTCGGCGTAACCCGTGGCAACCACCTTGGCGCCGCGGTCGTGGCCGTCCTGACCGAGCTTGGCGATCATGACGCGCGGCTGACGGCCCTCTTTCTTGGCGAACTCGGCGCACAACTCCTTGGCGCGCTCGAACTGTTTGTCGTTTTTCACTTCTGAACTGTATACACCTGAGATGGAACGGATAACTGCTTTGTAGCGGCCTACGACGACTTCGCAGGCATCGGAGATCTCGCCCAGCGAAGCGCGGACCTTGGCGGCCTCGACGGCCAGCTCCAGCAGGTTGCCCTGCTTGGTCTTCACGCACTCGGTGATCGCGGCCAGCGCCTTCTTCACGGCGGCTTCGTCGCGGTTGGCGCGCAGCTCCTTCAGACGCTTGATCTGGCTCTCGCGTACGGCGGTGTTGTCCACTGCGAGGATGTCGATCGGGGCCTCTTTTTCCAGACGGTACTCGTTCACGCCGATGATCTTCTCGGTGCCGGAGTCGATGCGGGCCTGCTTGCGGGCCGCTGCCTCCTCGATACGCATCTTCGGAATGCCGGTCTCGATAGCCTTGGCCATGCCGCCCAGCTTCTCGACCTCCTGAATACGCTCCCAAGCCTTGTCGGCGATCTCCTGCGTCAGCGATTCGACGTAGTACGAACCTGCCCACGGGTCAACCTCGCGGCAGACGTTGGTCTCCTCCTGAATGTAAATCTGCGTGTTACGCGCAATACGCGCCGAGAAGTCGGTCGGCAGGGCGATCGCCTCGTCGAGGGCGTTGGTGTGCAGCGACTGGGTGTGTCCCAGCGCGGCGCCCATGGCTTCGATGGCCGTACGGGCCACGTTGTTGAACGGGTCCTGCTCGGTGAGCGACCAGCCCGAAGTCTGCGAGTGGGTGCGCAGGGCCAGCGATTTGGGGTTCTTGGGATCGAACTGCTTCACGATCTTGGCCCACAGCATACGCGCTGCGCGCATCTTGGCGATCTCCATGAAGTGGTTCATGCCGATGGCCCAGAAGAACGACAGACGCGGTGCGAAGGCGTCCACCGACATGCCGGCGTTGATACCTGCGCGCAGGTACTCCAGACCGTCGGCCAGCGTGTAGGCCAGCTCGATGTCGGCCGTTGCGCCCGCCTCCTGCATGTGGTAACCCGAAATCGAGATCGAGTTGAACTTGGGCA
>OOAF01001855.1_pt1 | contig 14816 bp, 9 predicted proteins | sample 1671251 | NCBI WGS metagenome assembly OOAF01 (sample SAMN06348137, study PRJEB24527) | human gut metagenome | biome: human gut; feature: ankylosing spondylitis patient; material: feces | host: Homo sapiens | place: China | collected 2015-10 | reverse complement strand
CTATCAGGCGCTCGTATGTGGAAAACCTGTGGATAATGTGGGTAAGTACGTGGATTATCTGTTGAAAGACGGGAAAACGAACACCAGCCGGATTGTGGATAAGTCGGTCGCCGGTGCGAAACGGGCAGAGCTGGAATATCAGATATTAGAAAAAAAAGAACAGGAAGACGGTACCGTGTGTTCACTGGTGGAAATTCATCTTCACACAGGACGCCACCATCAGATACGCGTACAGTTTGCCGCGCATGGGACACCGCTCATGGGAGATACCAAGTATGGCGTACCAGCGGCTGCTTCCGTGGGACGTGCCCGCCGGGAACCGCTGGCGCTGTGCGCGGTCCGTTTATCGTTCCTTCACCCGGTGACGGGAAAAAGAATGGAGTTTTCCACCAAACCGCAATTTGTTCTGTGAGCGAACTTTTCTATAAGTCAAGAAAATAAAGGATCAAGGGTGAATAGAAGGTAAGACGTGTATATTTTTATCCAGCCTGCCCATACTAGAGTGTGTACAAAGGAAGTACGAATCATAAATGGGCAAAGTCCATGGGTAAGCCCCGGAGCGACTAAAGAGGGCTTACAAAAGAGACCGCAGGAGCCGGGAGAAGCGGGAGCTGACACCGGTTTCCTGTGGTTTTTCGTTGCCATACATCCGGAAAAAAGGGCGTGTAGGTTTAAGAAAAAGACGTTTGTTTGAATGGATACCTGTAGAAATCATAGAACCATAACGGGGTATGGCATAAAGAAAAAATCGGGAAGGTGGAGCAGACAGATGGCACTCAGCAGAAAACAGAAAAAAGCATTTCTCACAGTAGCAGTCACGGCGGGCGTGTATTTGAGTTTCCGTTACCTGCTGCCGCTTATATTCCCATTTCTGGCAGCGTATCTGATGGCGCTGCTTCTCCAGCCATCGGCAGCATTTCTCGAAAAACGGCTGCGAATCTCCTTCCGCGGGCGCATGATCGGCGTTCCCATCGGTATGATCGGGGGCGTGGAGCTGATTTTGCTGAGCATTTTTCTGGTCGGTCTGCTGGCAGCAGGGGGACGGCGTTTCACGGAGGAGCTGGAACACTTTTTAGAAGAGCTTCCAGGACGGATGGAAGAATTGTCACTGCTCGGACAGCAATTTGAACAGTCGATCGAGCGAGTCCTTCATCTGCCTGCCGGTAAAATCGGGCAGCTCTTTCGCGGAACAGGCTTGCAGGGCGGTGGACAGGTCAAGGAGATCCTGCTGCCGCAGCTCCTTCAGAAATCAGTTCCTGCTGCGGCGGGGATTGTGCGCGCGGTTATTGTGGTTGTTTTATTTTTCATTGCCTCGATTTTGAGTTTACAGGAGATGGACGAACTGCGCCGGAGGCGGTTTGATTCGATGTTTCACCGCGAATTTTTCCTGCTCGGCAGGCGCCTTGCGGTGACAGGAAGCGCATGGCTGAAAACCCAGTCGGTCATTTTCCTGATGACTTCGGCATTTTCGATGGCGGGGCTTTTGCTGATTGGAAATCCATATTACATTCTGGGCGGAATCGGAATCGGGGTTCTGGATGCCCTGCCGATCTTCGGCGCAGGGACGGCGCTGGTGCCATGGAGTCTTTTTCTCCTGTTTAAGCGGGAGTGGGGACACGCGCTGATTCTCTTCGGTCTGTATCTGCTTTGTTATTTTCTGCGTGAGTTCACGGAGGCGCACCTGATGGGGAAGAAAATGGGGCTGTCGCCGCTTGAAACGCTGGCGGCGATCTATGTGGGCTTGCAGCTGTTCGGTCTGTTTGGATTTCTGCTGGGTCCGATTGGGCTGTTGATTATTAAGGATTTTGTGGAGGAGTATGGGGAAGCGGACGAAGGAGCGGCTGCTCATTAAGTGGGCACCTTTAGAGGGGGGAAAGAGGAAAAAAGTGGAGTATTGGTGGATGGACGATCTGAAATTGCTTTTGAATGTGGAAATTTAAGGATAAGGAGATGAAAGGATTTTTTAGAATTGCCGCGAGACAAAAGGATCATATATAATAGATAAGGAATTAAAAACGCATAAAAGTTCTGGAAAACAGCAGAGAAAGAGTTGCTGGAAGATAGCTGGATGTTAAGCTGAAATAAATATGCATATCATTTAATATGGAGGAACAAACGTGAATTTATATACAAAAGAGTCAGGCTCCGGACAGCCGATGGTGCTGCTTCACGGAAATGGAGAGGACAGCTCCTATTTTGTGAACCAGATATCCTTTTTTGAATCAAAATATCTCGTGATTGCGGTGGACACCCGTGGACATGGCAGATCTCCGCGTGGTCGTGGGACATTTACCTTGGAACGGTTTGCTGATGATTTGAAAGGATTTCTTGACCGCCGGGGACTTAGGCGGATCATTTTGCTGGGGTTCAGCGACGGCGGCAATATTGCGCTGATTTTTGCACTGAAATATCCGGGATATGTCGATCGGCTGATTTTAAATGGAGCGAACTTAAACCCGTTTGGCATGAAGCCGTCCGTGCTGGCGGATGTGGCGCGGGAGTATGTGGGAGTTGTGGGGAAGCTCTGGCTGCAGAAAAGCGGCATCGGGCAGATACGGGGAAAAATGCAGATGGCAGCGGGAAAAATGCGGACAGAAAAGCAATTTTCAAAAGAAAACGAAAAACAGAATGGACAGGAAGAACTGAATAAACAACAGAGAAGAAGCTGTCAGAAAGAAAAAAATCCTGAAAATAAGGAAAATGATCGGAAGGCAAATATACACAAAAAAGAGCTTTTATCCTTAATGTTGTATGAACCCTGGATCCGCCCTGAACTTCTCCACCGCCTGAAAATGCCCGTCCTTGTGGTAGCAGGGAGCGACGACATGATCCGCGAATGCCACACGCGCCAAATCGCACGTTCTCTGCCAAACGCAAGGATTCGGCTTTTAGAGGGCACCCATTTTATTGCAGCAGAGAACCCGGACGCATTTAACCAATGTGTTGCATCATTCCTGGAACAGACACAGGGCGGCGAGCTGGCGCAGATGAGCCGAGTCTGGGGCAGCCGGAGAGCCGGAAGGCTGGAGAAGGAGAAGATCCGTCGGGCGGCGGTGCTGGTACCTTTGATTCAGAAAGGCGGGGAGTACCACGTGGTGTTTGAGGTGCGCGCGGGAAGCTTAAAAACTCAGCCGGGCGAAATCTGTTTTCCGGGCGGTGCCGTTGAGCGGGACGAGACACCGAAGCAGGCGGCGATCCGTGAGGCGATGGAAGAACTCTTAATCAGTCGCCGCCAGATTCGCGTTATCGCGCCGTTGGATGTGCTGGAAGCACCCGGAGCGATGGAGATTTCTCCATTTTTAGGTGCGCTGCAGGGCTACCGCTGGTCATATTCCGAGGCGGAGGTCGATCATACCTTTTCTGTCCCGCTCCGCTGGTTCGCGGAACATGAACCGGAGCGATATGAAACAGAACTTGTGACCGTGCCGGAAGAGACATTCCCGTTTGAAGATGTTCCGGGCGGACGCGATTACCGCTGGCGGCGCGGACATTACGATGTCTACTTCTACCGCCGCGAGGAAGGAATCATCTGGGGGATGACGGCGAAGATTCTGCGGTCACTGGCGGAGATGTACCGGGAGGACATTTTATTAAAATAGGATTCGTAAGATAGGGATAAAAACATTATTTTTTGTTCGGATGCAACCGAGTCAGTGACGACCGAGTAAAAAATGCGAGGCATCGTCAAGACTTGTACAAGGGCGAGTTCCAGCCTTGACAAACCCGACCGATTGGCGTAAAATCATAATACTGTCAAAAAACAAAACAGGCGAAGAGAGGAATCAGTAAACTTTGACACACGTCCAGAGAGAAAGCCGTATGGTGCGAGGCTTTTGTGTCCCTGAAAGTTGAACCGGCCCTGGAGCTGTGCATGAAAATGCAACGTATTTCCGGCGTTAACGGAAGTTAAGTGAGCCAGAATCGGAACGAAATTCTGGTTAAGCAGGGTGGTACCGCCGAAGTTAAGCCATTCGGTCCCTTTGATCGCAGCGATCAGCAGGGATCGGATGGCTTTTTTATTTCTACGAAATAAAAAACAACAATGCACACTCGGCGCAGGGAAATATGGCTGTGATGGCAGCCGCGCCTCGGCGCCAAAATCCGGCAAGCCGGATTTCAATAAAATGTTTTTAGCAAGGAGAAATGACATGGCAAAGGAAAAGAAAATGGTAGAAGCCATCACATCGATGGATGAAGATTTCGCCCAGTGGTATACGGACATTGTAAAGAAAGCAGAGCTTTCTGATTACTCCAGTGTAAAGGGCTGCATGATTATCAAACCGGCCGGATATGCGATCTGGGAGAATATCCGCAATGAACTGGACAAGCGCTTTAAGGCAACCGGCGTAGAGAACGTATATCTGCCTATGTTTATTCCGGAAAGTCTTCTGGAAAAAGAGAAAGATCACGTAGAAGGTTTCGCACCGGAAGTAGCGTGGGTGACACAGGGCGGTTTAGAGCCGTTACAGGAGAGAATGTGTGTACGTCCGACTTCCGAGACTCTGTTCTGCGATTTTTATGCACATGACGTACATTCTTACCGCGATCTGCCGAGAAACTACAACCAGTGGGCTTCGGTTGTACGTTGGGAAAAGACCACCCGTCCGTTCCTGCGTTCCAGAGAGTTCTTATGGCAGGAAGGTCATACCGCTCATGCAACCGCTGAGGAAGCACAGGAGCGTACCGAGATGATGTTAAATGTATACGCGGATCTGTGCGAGGATTTCCTGGCAATTCCGGTTATCCGCGGACGCAAGACCGACAAGGAGAAATTTGCCGGTGCAGAGGCAACCTACACGATCGAGTCCCTGATGCACGATGGCAAGGCACTGCAGTCCGGCACCAGCCACAACTTCGGCGATGGATTTGCAAAGGCATTTAACATCCAGTATCTGGATAAGGATAATAAATTAAAATACGTTCATCAGACTTCCTGGGGTATGACAACCCGTATGGTAGGCGCGATCATCATGGTTCATGGTGACAATAATGGTCTGGTTCTGCCGCCGAAGGTAGCTCCGACCCAGGTTATGATCGTTCCGATTCAGCAGGCAAAAGAGGGTGTTCTGGACAAGGCATTTGAGGTAAAAGAGGTTCTGTCCAACTTCCGTGTCAAAGTGGATGATTCCGACAAATCTCCGGGATGGAAGTTCAGCGAGTCCGAGATGCGCGGTATTCCGGTACGTGTCGAGATCGGACCGAGAGATATTGCTGAAAATCAGGCAGTTCTGGTTCGCCGTGATACGCATGAGAAGATTACGGTATCTCTGGATGAGATCGCAGCAAAGGTTGGCGAGCTTCTGGAGACGATTCACCACGATATGTTTGAGCGTGCAAAAGCGCACAGAGATTCCCATACTTATGTAGCGACAACACTGGATGAGATGAAGGAGATCGCAGAAAATAAGCCAGGCTTCATCAAGGCAATGTGGTGTGGCAATCAGGAGTGCGAGGATAAACTGAAAGAAGTAGTCGGCGTAACCTCCCGCTGCATCCCGTTCAATCAGGAACATCTGGCTGACACCTGCGTATGCTGCGGCAAGCCGGCAACGAAGATGGTTTACTGGGGTAAGGCATATTAATATGATTCCAAAACGGATAGAAATACCGGTTCAGGTCGAGGAAATCCTGGGAAAGCTGCGAGAACATGGTTACGAGGCATTTGCAGTCGGCGGCTGTGTCCGCGATGCGATCCTGGGGCGGATTCCCGGTGACTGGGATATCACGACCTCGGCGCACCCGGAGGAGGTGAAGCAGGTGTTCGGTCACACGATCGACACCGGGCTTCAGCACGGTACGGTCACGGTCATGCGTGATCATATCGGATATGAAATAACCACCTACCGGATTGACGGTGAATATGAGGATGGACGCCACCCGAAGGAAGTCGTATTTACTGCCGAACTGCGTGAGGACTTGAGACGGCGTGATTTCACGATCAATGCGATGGCATACAGCCACGAAACGGGAATTGTCGATATTTATGGCGGGGCGGAGGATCTGGCAGCGCGCCGGATCCGCTGCGTCGGGGATGCGGGAGAACGGTTTACGGAAGATGCGCTCCGGATCCTGCGTGCCGTCCGCTTTTCGGCCCAGCTGGGATTTTCGATAGAGAAAAAGACCTGGCAGGCGCTCTGTGAGCTGGCGCCCTCCCTTGTCCATGTGAGCAAGGAACGGGTGCAGGTGGAGTTGACAAAAACACTCCTGTCCGACCGCCCGGAGTTTATCTGGAAAACGGAGGCGGCAGGACTGGCACCGTACATTTCAAAGACATTTCCGGAGGTATTTGCGGCGTGGAAAAAGCGGAAAAGCTGTGCAAAGCAGAGTTTGGAAGAGAAAGTATGTTCGAAGGATGTGCCAGCTGCTGACAAGGATGCGATCAAAACGGAAACGGTAGCGCAGCAGGGGCACATGTTCGTGAAACATGAATGTGAGACAGACATGGCGGGGGAAATTTCTGCTGCTGTGGCACATCTGCCAGCAGAAAAAGCCTTGCGCTGGTCGTATTTTCTTGCCCCGGCGGGCGAGGGAACTTGTGTCCGGGTTCTGAGAGAACTCAAGATGGACAACGACACGATCGATAAGGCGAAGATTCTGAGCCGTTTTGCATTCATGCAGATGGAACCGGAGGAAAGCGCTGTCCGCCACGCGATGAGTGCGATGGAAGATACGGTCTTTGACTGGCTGCTTCTCCTTCAGGAAGTTCTGATGCCGGAGCGCATGGATGCAGTGGAAATGGTTCGCTCACTTGCAAGTCAGATCCGGGAGCGCGGTGACTGTATCCGTCTTAAAACTCTGGCGGTAACCGGAAAAGACCTGATTCAGGCAGGCATCCAGCCGGGACCGGCGCTTGGAAAAACGCTGCATCTTCTCTTTGAAAAGGTGCTGGAGAATCCGGCTTGGAATGAGAAAGAGCGGCTTCTGGCTGAGGTGGAAGTGTTGAAACAATCGCAGAATGCGGGAACCAGTAAAGCATAAGAAGATTAATAAATAAAAAGAGAAAAGAGGCAAAATCGTTTGGAACCGGCAGGACAAGCCGGACAAACGATTTTGTCTCTTTTCCTTTTGCTTTTTTAACAACAATATTTTCAATCAGAGGATGATTAAAAGAGTTATCCCAATTTCTTATACTCCCTGAAAAACAGCGCTGCCGTCGTCGCCACCGCAATCGTATCTGCCACCGGTTCTGCCACGAACACGCCGAATACCGGATTTGAAACGAAATGCGGCAGGATAAAGATCAGCGGAATCAAAAGCAGCACTTTCCGGAGCAATGCCAGAAAGACGGATGTTTTCGCATTTCCAAGGGCAATAAAAGTCTGCTGGCAGGCGAGCTGGACGGCAAAGAGCAGGGAAGCTGCCATATAGATCCGGAGCGCCCAGATGGTATAGCTGGCAAGATCTGCGTCGCTGGTAAAGATGGAAATAAAAATCTGTGGAACCAGCATACATAAGAGCCAGAGCAAGGTGGAATAGCAGGCTGCCGAGCGCAGAAGCAGGTGAAACGCTTTTTTCACACGGTCGATATTTTTTGCTCCATAGTTAAAGCTGATGATCGGCTGCGCGCCCTGTGAGAGCCCCTGCAGTGGCAGCATGGAAAACTGCATGACGCTGGAAAGAATCGTCATCGCGCCGACCGCGGTATCGCCGCCATAGTTCAACAGGCTGGTGTTAAAGCTGATGGACAGTGCACTTTCTGTAAACTGCATGATAAATGGCGCCAGTCCGAGCGCCAGGCATGGCAGGATAAATTTCTTCTGCGGGCGCAGGTTGCGGAGCCGTATCCGCAGGGTACTATGCGTTCCGGTCAGAAAACGCAGAATCCAGATACAGGAAATACCCTGTGAAAGGATGGTTGCAAGTGCTGCGCCGCGCACATCCAGATGCAGTCCGAAGATAAAGATCGGATCGAGGATGATGTTGCAGAGAGCGCCGATGGCAACGGTAATCATGCCGGTTTTGGCATAACCCTGTGCGTTGATAAAGGCATTGAGTCCGAGCGCCATCTGGACGAAGAAAGTGCCGCAGACGTAGATTTTCATGTAGTTCCAGGCGTAGAGAATCGTCTTCTCACTGGCGCCGAACATCAGGAGGATCGGGCGCCCAAAGCCAAGAAACAGGGCGGTCAGGACGAGCGAAATGACGGTCAGCATGAAGGTACAGTTGCCGAGTACCTTTTCAGCGGAAGCCTTGTCGCCTTTTCCCATCAGGATCGACGCCTGCGGGGCACCGCCCATGGCGGCGAGCGCGGCAAAAGCGGAAATGCACATGATAATCGGCATTGTGACGCCGACGCCGGTCAGGGCGCTGGGACCGATGTCCGGGATATGGCCGATGTACATGCGGTCAACCATGTTATAGAGAACGTTGATGATCTGTGCGGCAATTGCCGGGAGCGCCAGTTTAAAAAGAAGCGACCCGATCGGCGCACTGCCGAGATCAGCTTCACGGGATGATGCTGCGCCTGAATGCGGGCGCGTATTTTCATCGTTGGAACGATGAGCGGATTGTATGGACAAAGAGAGCCCTCCTTTTCATTTACAGTCAAATATATTATTTGATTTTTTGCCTGATTGTTGGGACAAATAGCCAGACCGCTTTTTTATCCCAATGTGAATCATTGTAACATACTGTCAAAATGATGGCAATGAACAGAATTTCGTAATCACTCCACATTGGCGATTGTGTATGATGGTTTGTGCGCTGTGTTTCAAATCTGCGATATTTATGCATAAGCATATTTGTAAGCCCCCTCTCATAGGTTAGGAGTAGCAGGCTGGGTGTCTGATGTGCATATTTGCATAATCGTGTGAATGTTGCAATTAACATAGCTGTCAGCAGCTGTGGCCCGGCGTGAAAATGTGCTGTCCACATTCTTTTGGGAAATGGAAAGGCGGGCAGCCGGATAGAGGCAGGAGGGGGAAGCTGTGAACGAGAGAACAACCGAGGTGCTGGAACAGTATGAACTGGAAGTGCAGTCGAAGCGCCGTGGAAGAGGCGCGTGGATCTGCGAGACGAGTCAGGGGTTAAAACTCCTCCGGGAATATAAGGGGACCGTCAAACGTCTTGAATTTGAAGAACAAATCATGAATGTTCTGCAAAATCAGAAAACATGCCGGACCGATCAGTATATGCGGAACCGGGAGGGCGAGCTTTTGTCGGTGGCGGAGGATGGAACGCGGTGTGTTGTGAAGGAATGGTTTTCCGGGCGCGAGTGCAGTGTGCAGAGCGAGGCGGAGGTGGTCCGGGCGGTCGGGCAGATCGCGAAGCTGCACCGGACACTGCGCGGCATTGCGATCGATGAGTCGTGGAATCTGGGGTCAATTCTCACGCGTCCGGCGGTGGCGGAGATGGAGCGCCACAACCGGGAACTTGTCCGTACGCGGAATTATATCCGGAAAAAACGGCGTAAATCGGATTTTGAGAGGGCAGTCAGCGGAAGCTTTGCCATCTTTTATGAGCAGGCGCAGGAAGCAGCAGGCGGGCTGAAAGCGCAGATCGAGCAGGACGGCGAGCCGGAAAACTATTTGTGTCACGGGGATCTGAACCAGCATCATATTTTATTGGTAGAAGAAAATATTGGAAAAGCATGGCTGGGATTTGCGTCTGGGGATGCGGCTGCTGGAGACGTATGATCGTATTCTGCCGTTGAATGCACAGGAGCGGACATACCTCTATTACCTGTTTTTATATCCGGAAAAATACTGGAAACAGTTAAATTTTTATTATAATGCAGGCAAGGCGTGGATTCCAGTCCGCAGCATTGAAAAACTGCAGAAGCTGGAAGAACAGCAGACGGCGCGGAACCTCTTTCTTGAGGCAATCCGATAAGAAATGTTGATTTACATATGCATATAAATTCTTTGGTTAAGCGTATTCGATATATCATGGAGAAACTTTGAAAAACGAAAAAATAAAGACAAAGAATAGTAACCGAAATTCTCTTTATTTTTCAGAATAATTATACTATAATGGAGAAAAAGAAAGTCATCCTAGAAGAAAGCAGGGGGTAAGTGAATCATGAAGGATTACATGACGATTTACAAAGAATGGCTGGAAAATCCATACTTTGACGAGGCAACGAAAGAGGAATTACGCGCCATTGAGGGCGATGAAAATGAGATTAAAGAGCGTTTCTATATGGATTTGGAGTTTGGTACGGCAGGACTGCGCGGCATCATCGGTGCAGGTATTAACCGGATGAATATCTACACCGTCCGCCGTGCGACCCAGGGACTGGCAAATTACATCATCAAGCAGGGCGGCGCGGCAAAAGGCGTGGCGATCGCATTTGATTCCCGTCATATGTCCCCGGAATTTGCCGAGGAAGCAGCGCTGACACTGGCGGCAAATGGCATCAAGGCGTACCGGTTCGAGACGCTGCGCCCGACGCCGGAGCTTTCCTTTGCAGTCCGCGAGCTTGGCTGCATCGCCGGCATCAACATCACCGCCAGCCACAACCCGCCGGAGTACAACGGCTACAAGGTTTACTGGGAGGACGGCGCACAGTTTACACCGCCGCATGACAAGGGCGTGACTGAGGAAGTTATGGCGATCACCGATCTTTCCACTGTTAAGACGATGGGAGCACAAGAGGCAAAGGCAAAAGGACTCTACGAGATCATCGGTGCAGCGATCGACGACAAATATATTGCACAGGTCAAGGCACAGGTAGTCAATCAAGGCGCGATTGACCGCATGCAGGATCAGATCACGATCGTGTATACACCGCTTCACGGCACGGGCAATATCCCGGCACGCCGTGTGATGAAAGAGCTTGGATTTACCCATGTATATGTGGTTCCGCAGCAGGAGCTTCCAGACGGCGATTTCCCGACCGTCAGCTATCCGAACCCGGAGGCAAAGGAGGCATTTGAATTGGGACTGGATCTGGCAAAAGAGAAAAATGCAGACCTCGTTCTGGCAACCGATCCGGATGCCGATCGTCTGGGCGTGTATGTCAAAGATACCAAGTCCGGCGAATACATTCCGCTGACCGGCAATATGTCCGGCTCCCTGCTCTGCGAGTATGTGCTCAGCCAGAAACAGGCAAGCGGCAAGATTCCGGCAGATGGACAGGTTGTTAAATCCATCGTTACGACGAATCTGGTAGATGCAGTTGCGAAGAATTACGGCGCAGAGCTCATCGAGGTTCTGACCGGATTTAAGTGGATCGGCAAACAGGTTCTCAAAAATGAGCAGGAAGGAAAAGGAACCTATCTGTTTGGCATGGAAGAGAGCTATGGCTGTCTGATCGGTACATACGCACGCGATAAAGATGCCATTTCCGCGACCGCAGCACTCTGCGAGGCGGCTGCCTATTACAAGGAAAAAGGCATGACGCTGTGGGATGCGATGGTCGAGATGTACGAGAAATACGGCTATTATAAAGATGAAGTGAAGTCCATCGGCTTAAAGGGCATTGAGGGACTGGCAAAGATTCAGGAGATCATGGAATATTTCCGTGCCCACACACCGTCCGATTTCGCCGGACATAAAGTGCTGGCTGTCCGCGATTACAAGGCAGATACCGTCAAGGATCTGGCAACCGGCGAGGTAAAACCGACCGGACTTCCATCCTCCAATGTTCTCTACTACGAACTGGAAGACAACGCATGGCTCTGCGTCCGCCCGTCTGGAACCGAGCCGAAGATCAAGTTCTACTACGGCGTGAAAGGTACCTCCCTGGAAGACGCGGCAGCGAAATCAGAGAAGGTAGGCGAGTCTGTGATGACGATTGTCAATGGACTGCTGTAGAAAAATAAAAAGAAGATATGAAATAAGTTCCTAAAAGAAATAGGACCATTCGTTCATGCGAAAGGTCCTATTTTTGTGCTATTTTGTTCTTTTAATTCTTTCAACGCCGCTGCAAATTTCGACGAAACCGCAGTAGGATTTCCTCTTAGCAGCCCGCGGCGGTAGAAGGCATGGAGCTTTTTAGCCGGGCGCAGGGACTGGCGGCGGTGTTTGAGTTCTTCTAACCGGGTGCTCAGGCGGGTGAGGCGGTTGTCGAAGGCGATGCGGGCATCGACTTCGGTGCGGACTTCGGCAATGCGCTCGTTGACGCGCTGTTTGGCAGCTTCGATGCGTTCTGCGTTTCCTGCTTTGGCAGCTTCGATGCGGGAGGTGGTTTCTTCTCGAACATCGGACAGGCGTTTTTCGGCGAGTGCCTTGGTCTCAGCCAGGCGCTCTTTGTGTTCGGTGGCAGCCGCCTGCAGCTGTCTGGCAGTCTCGGCGCGTGCGGTTGCCAGGCGTTCTTCGGCGTCACTGCGGACGGCGGCAAGTCTGCGGGCGGCTTCTGCCTGGGCGGCTGCCAGTTTTTCGGCTGTTTCTTCACGGGTCAGAGCGCCGCGCTCAATGGCTTCCTCACGCAGCAGCTCGATCTTGGACTGTAGCTCTTCGATATCGGCTTTGAGCTTCGTCATAGCTTCCAGCGTATGACCCAGAGCCAGGGCTGCCTTGATGGATTCGTAAGCATCGGCGGTGAAAAGAACGCTGATGACGAAATCGCAGATGAGCAGGATAACCGGAGGAACCGCAAGCACAGTGCGGGCGATCGGATCATGGATGACATCGGTCATAAGGATCGTCAGAAATCCCCATGCGATCGAGGAACTCAGGCAGATATAGCCGTGCAGCTGGAACGGCTGGCTGCTGTAATCCCAGTAGCGGACCTTGAATAGGCGTTCCATGACGGCGCCGGTGACATATTCAAGTGCCGTGGCGGCGATAAAACCGGAAATATAGACGAGCGGCAGGCTGTCCCGCACTGGCAGGGACACCCAGAGCATCATCACCGCGCCGGAACCGTAGAGCGGCAGCATCGGAAGTCGCAGAAATCCGCGGTTGACGAGCCGTTTCTGTTTCAGGGAAACATAAGTCGATTCGAAAATCCACCCTAAAAAGCAGTATACATAGAAAAAAGCTAGCCATTGGTACCAGGTATAGGTATACATAAAACCTCCTTTAGAAAATCAAGTCATTTTCTCATTGGTTGAAAAACGTATCTAAAATGAAGTTGTTTCTTATCTTACTATATAAATCTAGAAAAGTTCAAGGCATCTGGGTGAAAAAAGATAATTCCAAAATCTCCGCTTGCCACAAAAGCACGCTTCGTGTACAATAAATCGAAGTCGGCTTTGCCACAGACAGCAGGCAGACGTACAGAAAGCAAATCTTATATGAAGTGGAGTTGTTTTCTAGGATAAAATTTGCAGAAAAACAAAGAACAATTCAACAAATACAAACAATTTACAATAAAAAGAAAAATAGGAGAGGTACACACGTGAGTATACTGAATGTAGAACATTTAAGCCACGGTTTTGGTGACCGGGCGATTTTTCAGGATGTTTCGTTCCGCCTGTTAAAGGGGGAGCACATCGGTCTGATCGGTGCGAACGGCGAGGGTAAATCGACGTTTATGAATATTATTACCGGGCATATGCAGCCGGACGAGGGAAAAGTAGAGTGGTCGAAGCGGGTGCGCGTCGGCTATCTGGATCAGCACACGGTGCTGGAAAAAGGCATGACGATCCGCGAGGTTTTGAAGAGCGCATTTTCCTTCTTGTTTGAGCTGGAAGTGCAGATGAATGAAATATGCGACCATCTGGGCGAGGCATCGGAGGATGAGATGAACGTGATGATGGAAGAGCTGGGAACGATCCAGGATCTTCTGATGAACCACGATTTTTATTCCATCGATGCGAAGGTGGAGGAAGTCGGACGTGCGCTGGGGCTGACTGACATCGGGCTGGACCGCGATGTAACGGATTTGAGCGGCGGACAGAGAACGAAGGTACTGCTCGGGAAATTGCTTCTGGAAAAGCCAGATATCCTGTTGCTGGACGAGCCGACGAACTATCTGGATGTGCAGCACATCGAGTGGCTGAAACGGTATTTGCAGGAATATGAAAATGCGTTCATCCTGATTTCACACGATGTTCCGTTCTTAAATAGCGTAGTAAATATCATTTATCATATGGAAAATCAGCGGCTTGACCGCTATGTGGGCGATTACGACAAGTTTCTCGAGGTGCACGAGGCGAAGAAAGCGCAGCTCGAGGCAGCGTATAAGCGTCAACAGCAGGAGATCGCGCAGCTGCAGGATTTTGTGGCACGTAATAAAGCGCGTGTTTCCACGCGAAATATGGCGATGTCCCGCCAGAAAAAGCTGGATAAAATGGATGTGATCGAACTGGCGAAGGAAAAACCGAAGCCAGAGTTTAACTTCCTGGAGGCGAGAGCCTCCGGAAAATGTATTTTTGAGACGGAAGATCTGGTGATCGGTTACGACGAGCCACTGTCCCGTCCGCTGAACCTCTATATGGAGCGCGGCGAGAAGATTGCGATGGTCGGTGCCAACGGAATTGGAAAGACGACGCTTTTAAAGAGTATTTTAGGTTTGATTCCAGCAGTGTCCGGCAAGGTGACGCTGGGCGATTATCTCTCCATCGGCTATTTCGAACAGGAGATGGCGCCGGGCAATACGACGACCTGCATCGATGAGATCTGGAAAGAATTTCCGTCCTACACCCAGTACCAGGTGCGTTCCGCACTGGCAAAATGCGGTCTGACGACCCAGCATATTGAGAGCCAGGTGCGCGTGCTCAGCGGTGGCGAGCAGGCAAAGGTGCGCCTGTGTAAGCTGATCAACCGCGAGACGAACCTTCTGCTTCTCGACGAGCCGACGAACCACCTGGACGTTGAGGCGAAGGAGGAGTTAAAGCGTGCGCTGGCGGCGTACAAAGGAAATATCCTTCTGATCTGCCATGAACCGGATTTCTATGAGGGATTCGCAACGAAGGTCTGGGACTGCA
>OOAF01001837.1_pt1 | contig 14962 bp, 18 predicted proteins | sample 1671251 | NCBI WGS metagenome assembly OOAF01 (sample SAMN06348137, study PRJEB24527) | human gut metagenome | biome: human gut; feature: ankylosing spondylitis patient; material: feces | host: Homo sapiens | place: China | collected 2015-10 | reverse complement strand
TCAGGTCGGGGCGCTCCATGTTCAGCCCCGTGTAGCCATCGTCCTGATAGACTGCAACAACCTCCCATCCCTGCTTCTCGCAGTAGTTTTCCAGCATATCCCGCTGGTTTGCAATGCTGGCGCTCTCCCCGTCAAGGTCATCGTCCTTGGAAAGCCTGCAATAAATAGCCGCCCGGAAGCTGCCCGCCAGTATTGCGTCCATGCCTGTATATTCCATTCCGTTCATCATAACCGTTTACCCGCACAATCCAGACGGAACACGGTCATGCTGAACCTTGTCTTTATTATACTCTAAATCTTGCTTTTTCGCAAGATATTCTTTATCATTTCTCTGGCTGTATTTCTGTGCAATCAGGCTCACGAAAACGTCCGTAGCGTCCAGTTCGCCGTCAAATACCGTTGTGACATGGATTTCAGTTTTGTTTTTTGCCATAGGCAGTTACCTCCATAAATGAAATAAGCCAGACAGGAGAGGGTCGGCAACGAAGTCCGGCAACGGGCTTCAAAAAACCTCGAAAACAATCTCTGTCTGGCGGGTTATTGTTTATTTACTTTTTCTTTTATTTTTCTGTTGCTTTGGTTGTCAGAGGGGAGAAAAGCCCGCAGTTACGGGCTTTTTCCCGGCAACCGGCTCGGCAACGGGATAGCAACGGGGTCGGCAACCGGCTGTGATTTTCCCGGATATTTCAGAAGGGAAGTTCCATCTGCTCCGTGACTTCCACAAATCCGTCCGGCGTTTTTTCACGTCCGTTGTCAGCGCCCGTTGCCGGGGCTTCCTGTTCCCAGCCCTTCTGCCTGCCGTATCCTTCAAATATCCGGGGATTGGAGAAATACTTCCATCCCGTGATACAGTGGTTCATGATGTCATTGACCTCCCGGATTTCCCATTGCTTCGGCTCGTCAAAGGGGTGGTTCAGGGCTTCTTTGAAAAGCTGCTTGGAGCATACGGCGCTGCCAGTGTAGCGGTCAAGGTATGCCTGTATCATCCCGGCCTTGGTGTCCTCCGGCATGAAATCCCGCTGGTGTTCTTTGAGGTACTGTATCATTTCGGGCGTAAAAGACAGCTTAAAATCGCCACTTTTGTAGGTTGTCATGGCTTCCGCCCACACCTGTTCAATATAGGCTCTGGAAGCGGCTTCATCGTCCAAAATGTGTATCTCGGCCTGTCCGGGGTAGACCATGACCGGCAGGAAGCGCCGGTTCCCGGAACGGTCAAGGGGCAGGAAGTCCAGCGCATTGGAAGTCCCGCCGAACACGCATTGCCGCAGCCTGTCCTCCGGGTGGGTTTCGTAGGGGATTTTATAGACCTCCTTCTGGCGGCTTAAAAATGACTTGATTTCCTCTATGCTCTTGGCGTTTGCGGTGGCAATCATCTCCGACATTTCAATTATCCAGTGGCCTTGTAGCTTGCGGTACACGTTATCATCGTCCAACTTCCGCAAATCATCGGAAAACCACTCGTCTTTTACGGCCAGCAGCCGGAAGAAGGTGGATTTCCCGGCTCCCTGACCGCCAACCAGACAGAGCATGACCTCAAACTTACAGCCGGGGCAGAAAGCCCGGTGGATGGCTCCCAGCAGGAACAGCCGCAGGGAATGGTAAGTGAAGTTGTCTGTGTCGGCTCCCAGAAAGTGACGCAGGCAGTAGCGGATACGCTCTTTCCCGTCCCAGACAAGGCCGTTCAGGTAGTCCCGGATGGGATGGTAGCTGTTGGCGTCTGCGGCCAGATCAGCGGCGTCTGCTATCTTTTTCTCGCTTGTCAGGCCGTAGGTATCTTCCAGATACAGCCGGATATATTTCATGTCCGTGTCGGTCATGGCCTTGCTGCCGGTTCTGCGTTTCCTGCCGATGGGCTTTAGAAGGTCAATACGCTCGGTCAGGAGATTTTTTGCAACCGCCCCGGAAAGAATGGGGTCATACTGGAACACGGTCAGGCAGTTGTGGATACTGTTCCGCACGCCGCCTTTCTCGGTGCCCTCCAGCATGGCCTTGACTTCCTCAACGCTCCGGGGCGGGGGTGCGGCTTCGATGGTGTCCGTCACGGCCTGCCGCAGTTCGGGCGGCAAGGTCTGCCATTCTCCGCTCAAGGTTCCTCACTTCCTTTCCGTAGCTGGTAATCAGGGCAGCCCGTTCCCCTATGTCGGAGAACAGCAGCACATCCAGCAGATATTCCACATGGGATTGTTTCTGCAAGGCTTCCACGAAAAGCGGGTGCCATTCTTCCTCCGGCGTCTTGGGGGCATAGTCCCGCTTCCAGCGGCGCAGCAGATTGTGATAGTCGGACAGTACCCGGAAGCAATATCGCTCCATGCGCTTAAATTGCTGTTCCGGGCTTTCCTTCCGGGGATTTCGCTTCGGGCGGCTCCTGCTTGGTGGCTCCTTATCCTCATAGGGGATGGAGAAGTCCTGCGCCAGCATGAGGGCGGCTTCCCTGGGGCTGACGTTTTCCAGACGGGAAACAAAGTCAATCACATCCCCGTCTGCCTGACAGCCGAAGCAATGGAAGCGCCGGTCAACCTTCATGCTGGGGTTTTTATCGTCATGGAAGGGGCAGACGCACATCCCGTTTCTCCCTACCAGGATACCGTAATGCTCGGCAGCCTGCCGGGTGGTAACAGACTGTTTCACGGCTTCAAATACATTCAATAGGCAAATCCTCCTGAAAATAGAAAAAGCGCCTGTCATTCTCACGGGGAAAATGGCAAGCGCCTGATTGGTTAAAGTTCCATATCCTGTTTTTGCTGGCGGCGGGGCTGCTGGTGTTTCTCTGCCTGTTCCTCCCGGATACGCTGCTCCCGGCCTTTGACCGCCTGCTGGATGGACGGTTTCTTTCCCGTCTCTGCGGTCTGGCGGTACTGCTCGGATGGTAAAACCTGATTGAGCCAGTGGCGCACATCCCGCAAAATCTTTACATCCTCCTGTACGGCAGTCAGCGCTTCCGTCTTGGAAGCGATATTCTCTGAAAGCTGTGCCTGTTCCCCGGCCAGCTTCTTTGTGCTGTACTTCGCCCCATCAAGGTGAACCTTGAAATACCGCAGGGCAGCGTTGTAGGCGTCCAGTTCCTCCTTATGGTCGGCGGCAAATTTCTCCTTGGGTTTCTTCCAGCGGATAGCGGCATATTTCGCATGAACCGGCTTGTTTGCTTCAAAGTTCCCGATATGGAAAAGCAGCCGGTCAATCTCTTTCACACGTTTCTCCATCGGCCTGATTTCCTCACGGATGGAAACGGCCTGTGCGCTGGCTTCATCCAGATAGGCGTCAAGGCTCTCTACGGTGGAAATCTCTTTCTGCCGCAGGAAGTCAAGGGCTTCCATAACCTTGTTGAAATCGCCAACGGTTCCTTTTAACTTCCCCTTGGAAGTCCAGCCGGTACGTTCCTCGCTCCGTTTATCCAGATACCGGGAAAGCAGTTCGGGGATGGTCGGCTCCTTTGCCTGTTCCAGCGCTTCCAGCAGCGCCGCCTTTTTCTCTTTCAGGCCGGACAGCCAGCCCTTTAAGCTGCGTACCATCTGCCGGATAGACTGCATGAGGGAATTGGCGGCTTTGATGTCCCGGTTCAGGTTGCCGATGTTGGTCTGTATGCCTTTTTTCTCCAACTGGCTGACCGCTGGCCCCATGTGGACAGTGGGGATTTTATCAATCCCCTGTCGCACATAGGAGCGAAGGTCAAGGCGCTCCGGGCTGCCGATGGCTTCCAGATAGCGGTTCGCTGTGTCAGCCCAGCCCTGCCGCCATATCTCAGCGTACTTCTGGTCGTTCCAGTCCACGGTATCCTCCTTGTGGCTTTTCCATCTGCCGGACGCAAGCCGGATACGCTCGCCGTTCTCGTCAAGGTCGTAGACCTTCCGGCTCTTGGGAAGCCACTTGCCCTGTTCGTCCATCGCCCGCATGGTAAGAAGGATGTGGGCGTGGGGATTTCCGTCCCCCTTGTCATGGATGGCAAAATCGGCAATCATGCCCTTGGAAACGAAAAACTCCCGGCAGTAGTCCCGGATAAGGTCGGCGTACTGTGACCGGGGAAGTTCCCTCGGTATGGCAAGCACGAACCTCCGGGCAAGCTGGGAGTTCCATTGTTTTTCGATGGCTTCGGCGGCGTTCCACAAGGTATTCCGGTCTGCGTACTCCGGCGGGGCATGGGGCGGCAGCATGATTTCGGTGTGGACGATTTCGCTTTTATGGGAATAGTATTTCTGTTTCTGGTCGTATTCGGAAAACAGCCGTTCCCCGCTCTGGTAGGCGGCAGACGCAACGGCTGACTGGCGCTTGCTGCGCTGGATGATTTTCACATCAAAGTGCGGGCATGGCAAGTCGTGTCCTCCTTTCTCCCGGCGTCCGGGCAAAAAAAGAGCAGGGAACCTGTTTCAAGATTTCCTGCTCGGTGGTGCCGCCGGTGGGCGGCTGGTATTCAGTTTTGAAAGTTCGGGTCAGGTTGGCCCGATGATGGGATATTTTACAACTCAAAATTCCTATCTCAAATCAAAAAGAACGCTTTCATAGTCCTTTACGAAATACTTTATATTTGTGCGTCCTTTCTGAATAATTGTGTGGCCTTCTGCTTCCAGTTTTTCCTTTTGTGCTTCTATACCGCCGGGATATTTTGCGTTCAATTCCCCGTTTGCCTTTAAGGTTCGCCAATACGGGGTTTCATCTTCGGAACGCTGGTAACTCGCCCATGCTGCAATAGATACAAAAATTCCTGCTGTAATAGGCTCTGTGAAATCCGCTCCATTCAGTTCAGCAAAATATTCACGGATTTTTCCGACAGTAATTACTTTGCCATAAGGAATTAGTTTCATTACCTTGTCATAATCGATTGGCGGGGCAAAATACATTCTGCTTCCGCCATATTTCTCAATGCTTTTCTGGTCGGTAATGGTCTGAAATTTAGGCATATCCTTGCTATCGTGTAGCATGGCATTAAAATCTTTTTTATCTTCATTCGCCATTTCTCAACACCTCCTGCCTTAATTATAGTGGAGTAGACTACTCCATGCAATGAGACGGTTTGAAAATAATCTTGAAAAATGTAATTGTGATTGGATTTGAATAAACTTGCTGAACGGGAACAGCTTGCAGCGCAAGGTGTTTCCGGGCGGCAAGTCCACAAAGGGGTAGCTGGCGGCAGCCAGCGCAGGGGAAGTGTAGCTTCCCCTGTGATGATTGGCTGGAGCCGGAACGCTGCGGGCAATCATCCGCTTTCCGCAGGAAGCCCCGGCAGGGCGCAACACACTACCTTCAGGTGGTGTATAGTTGCGCCCTCTTTCAGAGGGGCAGTCCACGGGCTGCGGCTCTGAAAGCAATCATGGCCGTTTCCGGCCTGCGTCCTCTTCCTGAAAATCGTCGTTACCGCCGAACACTTTTTCCATAAGCTGTCGGGTGCTGTCTTTATGGAACAGCAGCTTTAAAAACAAACTGACCTGTTCATCCGCGATGGCTTCCGGGTGGGGAAGGTAGCTTTCCAGCATGGCGGCTCTGGTGCAAAGCCGGTGCGTCCGTTCCTTCCGTGTCAGCGTCTTTATCTGGTGTTCCAACATCTTTTCTTCATGCTGCGCCCTCTGCAGCTTCTTTTCCGTTTTCTCTATCTCCTGATTGAGTGCTTCCAGCTTTTCATTCATAGGCGGCTGTCCTCCTTTTTCGGAATGAGTACATATATCTTGTTGGGTTCCCCGAAGCCCTGACGCACTCGCAGTATCAGTCCGGCGTCCTCCAATTCATTCAGGGAACGCTTCACGGTCATGGTGCTGCGGGCAAGTGCCGCCGCCAGTTCCACGATGGGGAAATGGATAAATAAAATCCCATTGGTGTCCTCTATGCCGGATACAAAAACAATATCCAACATCCGGGCGTACATGACCTTGGCGGTGCTGCTGATCGGGAGCCGCAGCATGGCTCTCGGCAGCGGCATACAGGGCGGCAAGGGGGTGTCTGCGGTCATAAATTCAACTTCCATTCAATCGGTGTCCTCCTTTACTTTTCGTTTTGAGCGTTTGGAAAGATAATGGGGGCAGTCTACAATGACCGCCCGGAAACTCTGCTTGCAAGTGCGCTGGCATTTCCGGCAAAGGTCGTTGTACGTTACCCGCCCCCGTTCATTGAGGAAGAAAGACAGTTCCAGCTTCCTCTTTTTCGGCATTCTCGGCATGGTGCCTCCTTAAACAAAAATCCGCCCATTTCAGCCGTAACAGCCGCAATAGACGGATAACAGATTTTAGTGTTGTGTTTCGGGGCGATTTTCAAGGGAAAAGCGGCCATAGAGCCGCCCGGAAATCCCCCGTAGTATTACGGATAGGGTAGACTATGCCCTATCGGATTGTTGTGTTTCGGTATCAATTCGGTGTTCATTTTCGCCGGTTCTCCCTGATGTCGTTCCTGCCCCTGGCTCTCACAACGGCGTTTCGCTCCCTTTGGTACGCTCGTTGCGGTCATGGTTCCTCCATTTCCCTGCCGCAAGTCGTTGCGCTACATCGCCGAGGAGCATATCCCATACAGGCCGGTCATTCGATTGGAATAATCCATCGATGAACTAAGCCCATTATGGCACATTTTTGAGCCTTCTCCCGTATATCCACAAAGTAGGAAAACCGTCCCAAAAACGAAAATTTCCACGATTGCGGAACGGGTATGGTATAATGGGATGGACGGCGGCAGCCAGCCGCAGGAAGGAGCGATGTATCTATGAAAACCCGCATTTCCGTACAGGAACGCCTGAAAGATTTACGGGTGGAGCAGGGCTTAAATCTGGAAGAACTGGCGCAGAAAACCGGCATTTCAAAATCAGCCCTCGGCAGCTATGAAAACGACAACGATGAATACAAGGAAATCAATCACGGCAGCCTGTTGAAGCTGGCAGACTTTTATCAGGTGTCCGTTGACTATCTGCTCGGCCTTACCAACAATCGGAAATATGAAAACACGCCGATAGAAGAATTACATTTGAGTGATGAAGTCGTGGAACTGCTGAAAAGTGAACGCTTCAACAACCGGCTGCTGTGTGAGATTATCTCCCATGAAAAATTCAGGGAACTGTTGGCAGACGCAGAAATCTATGTGGACGGGATAGCAACCATGCACTTTCATGACACAAACAGCTCACTGGCTGCTTTACGGGCTATGATACTGGAAGAACATCCCGAAGCTACGGCAGACCGGGCAATCAAAGTATTGGAAGCCTGTCAGGTAGAGGAAGAAGATTTCTTCTGCCATGTGACGCACAAAACATGGGATGCCATTCTCCACGACATACGCAAGGCGCACGAAAATGACAGTGAAAGTGCGCCGGATACCACGCCCGCCGATGAACTGATACGGGAAGTACAAAAGGCCATGCAATCGCCGGGGGACAGGGTTCAGCAATTCACGGAGATATTCTGCAAGGCGTTTCAGCTTAAATATAAGCGGCTCTCACAAGAGGAACGAAGCCTTTTGAAGAAGCTGTTCAAGAAATCCCCGCTGATAAAACAGTCCGGTATGAACTTCCGGCGCAGGCCGTGGAAATGAAAACTGCCGTTGTGGGAATGGTTGTTCCTGCAACGGCAGCTTTGATTATATATGAATTTGGAAATCCTGAAACTTAAACAATCCATTTCCCTGTTTGAGTTTTCCGGCTCTCTCTAATTGTGCAAATCCGGCTTCAATATCGGCTATCAAAGAAACGGGAATATCCAACTGATGGTGTCCGGGCAGAACTTTTTTTATATTGTATTTCCGTATTCGCCTTATAGATTGATAGAATAGCTTCGGGTCGGTAGTTGGGTAAAATGCGTCCAGGCTTCCCTTGTATATCAAATCCCCGGAATACAAATAGTTTCGTTCTGGTTCGTAAAAGCAACAATGTCCGGGAGAATGTCCCGGCGTGTGAACAACTTGAATTTCCCGCCCGCCTAAATTTAGAAAATCGCCATCGTGTAAAATTCTTTGTGGGATACCTTGAAAAATCTGATAAGCGTTAATATCAAAATCTCTTGGAAAATCACAAGGAAGCCTTGTCAAATTATTCTTCACAACTTGCAATGGTATCGGAAACCTGACCGATAGCCAGTCCTTTTCCGCTTCATGTACGGCGATATTATCAAAATACTTATGCCCGCCAATGTGATCCCAATGAACATGAGTTGTAACTGTCATAACAGGCAGCTTTGTCAGAGAGTCCACAATTTTTCTGATGTTGGAAACGCCTAAACCTGTATCAATGAGAATAGCATATTTTTCCCCACATAATAGATAACAATGTGTTTCTTCCCAGTGCTTGTATTCGCTAATAGAGAATGTATCACGGTCTATTTGCTCAATGGTAAACCAATTATCCATTCCGCATAATTACCTCCAGCAACTGAATTTCCAGTTAAAACCACTTTGCATTTTCATCTCTGAAATGTGGTATATTGCCATCTTTATAAGGGTCATACCGATTTTCGTTACAACCAAATTCTTTTAAGAGAGCAATCTTGCCATCTGGCGTCCATTCTATCAGTGACATTCCATCAAACGCTTCTACGTTACCGGCGTCCATCTTATTTTTGAAATACCATTCAACAATGGTTTGATTGCCTTTATGGAAAAATTGCTTGATGTCCCATTGCAAGACAGTTCCACGGGTATTCCATTCCTCAAACCAAAGTTTTATTTTCTTGGAGCCGTGGTACTCTGGCCCCCAACTTTCAATATATACGGCATTATCAGAAAATACATTAAATATACCCAAATCTTTTTTTGCAAGCCACATATCAAACCAAAGTCTGATAATTTTTTCTCTATTGTCCATTTCGCAGCGCCTTCCTTGTCAATTTAATTTTTCAGCGTCTTTGTCCTGCTCTAATTCAATTACATCCAAAATGCCACAATTCAGGGCTTCGCAGATACGAACCAGCGTTTCCATGCTGATGTTTTTGCCTTTACCCATGTTGGCAATCATATTTGTGGTAAGACCGGCGGCAATCCGCAAGTCCTCTTTCCTCATATTGCGCTCAACCAGCGTATGCCAGAGAGGTTTATAGCTTATGTGCATTTATCCTCCTGCCTTTCTCCCGGTTACGGGGTTCCTGCTCCTATTATATCAAAGTTCTTGCTATTCCACAAATATTTCTTGACACAACCGCCGGTTCCGTCTGGATTGTGCTTTTCCTTTCTTTTCTTGATTACATCTACTTAGCCATAAGCTGCTTCACGCCCTGGCTCTTGCTGCCGGGGTTATCCTGTCCATAGCCCTCCAACAGGTTGATGCCGCCCCAGACACACAGGGCACCGCCCAGACCGACTACGATGGTCTGCAAAGTATCGACTGCGCTGTTGAAAAATTCCATAAGGTCCTCACTTTCTACCGCTTGTTCTGCGGCACTCAAAATTATTTTTTCAAAAAATACCGCCTCATTCGGCGGCTGCATCTTCATCCGACAGGTCGATTTCGTACAAGTCAAAACTTTCATCCTGCATGACCACCTGCTGCCGTTTCCGGCGCAGGGTGGATAAGAACCTGTCCACATCAAAGGTATTTTTCTTGTCCGCGTCCGCAAGGTATTTGTAGTGCGGGTGCTTGGTGATGTCGAACTTCTCCGAGAAGAACGGCCTCACGCCCCGCAGCTGCAAAATACATTTGCCGCCGTCCATGATTGCGATTTCGTCCTCTGACATCAACGCCTTTCCTAATTTTTGATAGTTCAGTCCGTGGGAGGTTTGAGAACCCCGGTTCTCGCTGGTGTTGAAACTGTCGATGGTCTCTTTCCCCAGCGCATCGGAGATCTCTTTGGCATTTTTGCCCCGCCCACTCAAAAAGAGAACAGAATCGCAGTTGTCCGAAATGATTTCGGCCGCATCTTTGTAGATGGCTTTCAGCTGCGACTGGCTCTGCAAAATGATGGATGCCGAGATTTCCCGGCTGCGGATGGTGGCGATCAGCTTGTCGAAGTTGGGAATCTGCCCGATGTTGGCGAACTCGTCCAGAATCAGCCGTACATGGACAGGCAGTCGACCGCCGTATTTATCATCCGCACGGTCACACAGCAGGTTGATAAGCTGGCTTTGGAGCATGGCAAGAATGAAGTTGAACGTGGTGTCCGTGTCGCTCATAATCAGAAACAGTACGGTCTTTTCATCCCCGATGGTGTCCAGCTCCATTTCATCGTCCTCCATCAGCTCCCGCACCTCCCGGATGTCAAATGGGGCTAAACGGGCACCGCAGCTTATCAGGATGGAGGAACGGGTCTTGCCTGCCGACAGCAGAAACTTTTTGTACTGCCGGACGGCGAAGTGGTCCGGGTCTTTCTGTTCCAGCCGCTCAAACATGAGGTCTACCGGGCTTTGAAAGTCCGGGTCATCCTCGCGGGCTTCACTGGCATTTATCATTTCCAGCAGGGTGGTGAAGTTCATTTCTTCTGCCGGGGCCTCATACCAGATGTAGCCGATAAGCGCGGTGTAGAACAGCCGTTCCGACTTCACCCAAAAATCTTCTGCTGATTTTTCACCCTCGCCTTTGGTGTTGGCAATAAGGGTATTCACCAGTTTCAGCACGTCCTTTTCCGAGTAGATGTAAACAAACGGGTTGTACTTCATGGACTTGGAAAAGTTTATCGTGTTCAGGATTTTCACCCGGTAGCCCGCCCGCTGGAACATTTGGCCTGTTTCGAGAACCAGTGTGCCTTTCGGGTCTGTGACCACGAATGAGGTGGGATAGTCGGAAGTGGGAAAGCATTGCATGAGGTTGGGCTTGACGTAAAACCGCGTCTTGCCGCTGCCGGAGCCGCCGATCACCAGCACATTCTTGTTCCGGGCCGTCTTGGGGTCTTTGGGCCGCCCGGTCATGGTCAGGCGTTCGGTCTGGGTCAGCAGGATGTTGTTTTCAAACTTGGGGTCGATGTACGGGGCAATGTCTTTGGCGGTGCCCCACCGGGCAGAGCCGTATTCTTCACCCTTGCGGTATTTCTTGGCGTTCTTGCCTTTGCTGTACACGATGAGCCGGACAGCCACCGCCCCGGCAACGCCCACGCAGAGGTCAAACGGATGCAGGCTGGGCAGCGGGTTTGCAAAGGCAGCAGAGATGCCGTTCGTCAGGTGGAGTAGCTTTGCCGAAGCATCCACGCCCGCCGCCAGACGGTATGCCTGCCCGCATTTGGCGAACAGGTACACGAACAGCAGATACGGCAGATTCAGCACCAGCAGCTTTTTCAGTTCAGGCTTCATCGTTCCAGCCCCCTTTGCTTGATTCTTTTCTTCGCACGTTTCGGTTGCTGGGCGGCTTTCTGCTTGGCTGCTGCCAGCACCTTGCGGATAGAGGGCCGCTGCTCCTTGGAGAGCGTTTTGGCGGTGAACTCCCGGAACGCCTGTTCCAAATTGTCCGCATCCTTGGCCTTGAAGATCACGATGTAGTGGGGCGGCTGGGTGGTCTTGTCCTTGCGTAAGGTGAAGTCCACGCCGTACTTCTTGGCGCAGGGCTTGAACGTCCCGATGTTCGCCTCCGTGACTTCAATGTTGGTCAGGGCCGCGCCGTGGGCTTTCAGCTGTTTCAGGCTTTGCTTGCCGTGGTGCAGCTTTGGCCCCTTGGCCCGGTGCTGCAAATATTTTTTCAGGGCAGCTTGCAGGGCTTGGGCGGTGAGCTTGCCCGTTTTCATGGACAGGGCAATGGTTTTCTGGGTGACTTCTTCCTGCAATATGAATCCCTCCTTGTTGCAGAAAATTCAGAGCGGCAGCTAGGGTGGAACCACCAGCCGCCGCAGGTAAAGGGTTCTCATGGGTGGACGCTCCTTTCGGTCAGGTGTTGAGCGGGCGGCCCCAATCAGGCTGCGCCATATCGTGCGCCACAAGGGACGCATAGTAGCTGTTGATGGTGCTGGGGGCGTTGAACAGCATGGCCCGCAGGTATTGCTTGATGTTGCGGACTTTGGTGGTGTTATCCCGCAGGCAGTCCATGACGAACTCGATGTGATGGCTGTCCAGCTTCAAGAATTTCGCCTTGACCAACTCTGCCGGGTAATCGTCCCCGGCCACCCGGATGGACTTGCGGCTGGTGCAGACCGTTTCCAGCAGGATGTCCACGATCTCGTCCAGCTGTTCCCGGTCTATCCGGGGATTCTGGGTGAGGGTGTCATACTCGATGTTCTCCAAAATCAGGTCCCGGTAGATTTGATAGGCCGTTTCCTTTCGGCTTCCTGTCCGTTCCGGCGGCGGTGCCGCTGCCTCGTCCTCGTCCAAAGGCAAGGGGTTTGGGGAATGGATAGGAATGGAATCGGTATTTAATCCCTCTTTCTTTTGTTTTTCTGTAATTAGTTTATCTTTATTTAATTGCATTGGATTTTCCAACGTAGGGTTTTCCTGCGTGGGATTCTCCAACGTTGGATTTTCCAATGTAGGTGAAACCGATGCAGGAACGGGCTGCGGCAGCTCGAAGATCACATAGTCTGCACCGCGCAGCCGCCCTTTCTCGTCCCGTTCTCTGGAACGCTGGATGTAGCCTGCCTGTTCCAGTTCCCGGATGGCCTGCCGTATCGCGTCGATGCTTTCCCGGTTGATACGGGCCAGCCCTTGCAGGGTGTAGTCCCAATCTTCCGGCAGGGAGAGCATTTGGGAGAGTAAGCCTTTGGCTTTCAGGGACAAGGCCCGGTTCCGCAGGTGGTGGTTTGACATGACCGTGTAGCCGCTGTTCTTTTCTACCCGAAAAACTGCCATTTCACGGATGCCTCCTTTCGTTGCAAACAAAAAAAGCAGCGTCCATTTGCTCCCGGTGATGGGAGAAGTGAACGCTGCGCGTACTTGATAATTTTTAGGTTGTGTGGTATATAAAAGGCAACTGGATTTCAAACACAGCTACCCATCGGGGTGCGATACAAGCAAGTTGCTATCCGATGACCTCAAAAACAAATTGTACTACGATGGTTTTCAAAAAATGCTGTATCACTACTCGCACCAAGAAAAACCAGTACACGTTGTGTACTGGTTTTTCTTTTTGTCTGCACGATGGAAGGGGCTCGAACAAGGCGGCGGCGCACAGCGCCGCAAGCAAAGCCACAGTGCGGCTTTGCTTAGCCTGCGGGTCTCAACGCGTAGGAATGTCTACCGTGGAAGCTGTAACCGAAAGATTTCATGGCTTTTTTGCTTTGTAAGCCATAGTTGCACGGTTTCTGCACGGTTTTTGCACGGTCGGTGTTTTCCATGTCCGATGATGTAGGGCGCTGTATTGCATTGCAATCAGTGCCCTTTTTTGCATCAGGTGAGCAGGGCTAAGCGGAGTTTTGCCTTCATTTCCGGGTCGGCATCCTTGAGCAATTCCAAAAGAGCCGTCATGGAGATGGTGGGTTCGCCTGCGGCGGGTACAGCCTGCGGGCTGGAGGTGTCGGGCTTGGCATAGAAGCCGCTTTCAAACTTCTTGCCCAGCTCCACACGGGAGGACTGCTGGATAAGGCAGGCAAAGACTTCCTTGAGGATGTTCTCCACTTTTTTTAGCGTGAAAATGTAAAAGACCACCTGTATATTTCAGGCTTCGGAAAGAAGCTTCCCCTCTTCCAGCATCTTTTTCACCTCGCGCAGGTCTTTGCACTCGGCGGTGTACAGACGGCGCATCTCGTCGTCGGCGGGGGCAAGGTCCGGCACCATCACGGTGACAAAGCCGCCCCGCGCACCGGCGCGCACGCCGTTGTAGCTGTCCTCCAGCACCAGCGTTTCAGCCGGGATGGTGCCCAGCGCCTTGGCCGCGGTGAGGAAGATCTCCGGGTCGGGCTTGGACGCAGAGAACTGCTCGCCGGAAATAAGGGCCTTGAAGTGGCTGGTCATCTTCCAGTTGTTGAGGTGCCGCAGGATGGACACCATCCGGCTGGAGGAAGCCACCACCATGGGAATGTGCTGCGCTTCCAGATACGCGATCAGTTCATCCAGACCCGGCTTTTTGGGCGGCGGTGCCTGAAAGGCCGTCTCTGCCTGCGCGTGCAGGGCATCCATGATGGCATCGGTGTCGCAGTCCGGGCCGTAGAAGCGGCGCAGCACGGCCCGCATGGAATCGCCTGCCGAGCCGCGCGCGGCAGCGTCCAGCCCTTCCTTATAAGGAAGACCCAGTGTGGCCAGTGCGGGCTTCCACAGGGTGGCCCAGATGCGCTCGGTGTCGAACATCAGCCCGTCCATATCAAAAATAACACCTTTTATCATTGTGCAAAAGCTCCTTTCTGAGCCTGTAAGATCCGGCTTATGCCCTCATTGTATCATATTTTGGGCAGTTTGCACATGGAAAAGCAGGCAATTTAGCGCAACTTAACCTGTCCAAAGATGAAAGATTTTTCGTTTCCTTGTAAATCACATTCATATTATTATAATAGAAAACAACATTCGGTGTTTGCGGGCGCATTTTCACTCGCTGCGCCCGAGATCAGGAAAGAGGGAAAATAAATCATGTTGGATATCAAGATCACCCGTACCACTGCTCCGAAGGCAAAGCCTGACGAGAGCAATCTGGGTTTTGGCAAGAAGTTCACCGACCATATGTTCGTGATGGATTACACCGAGGGCGAAGGCTGGCACGATGCCCGCATCGTCCCCTACGGCCCCTTTGAACTGGACCCGGCTACTGTCGTGTTCCACTACGCGCAGGAGATCTTTGAGGGCATGAAGGCATACCGCACGGCCGATGATACCGTCCAGCTGTTCCGTCCGGACTGCAACGCAAAGCGTTTCCAGGACTCCGCCGACCGTCTGTGCATCCCCAAGATCCCTGTGGAGGACTACATTCAGGCCGTTGAGACGCTGGTGGATGTGGACCGTGACTGGGTGCCCCATTCCGACGGTGCTTCCCTGTATATCCGTCCCTTCATTTTTGCAAACGACGTGGGTCTGGGCGTGCACGCTTCCAAGCACTACATTTTCTGCATCATCTGCGCTCCCTCGGGCGCTTACTATGCCGAGGGCATCAACCCCGTCCGCATCTATGTGGAAGACGAGTACATCCGTGCCGCTCCCGGCCTGACCGGCTTCACCAAGTGCGGCGGCAACT
>OOAF01001829.1_pt1 | contig 15071 bp, 7 predicted proteins | sample 1671251 | NCBI WGS metagenome assembly OOAF01 (sample SAMN06348137, study PRJEB24527) | human gut metagenome | biome: human gut; feature: ankylosing spondylitis patient; material: feces | host: Homo sapiens | place: China | collected 2015-10 | reverse complement strand
AACGTTTTACTGTACGTAAAATGTCAGGAACTATAGGCGTAGAAAGAATTTTCCCGATTGAGTCACCGGCTATCGATAGCATTGAAGTGAACAAGATAGGTAAAGTTCGTCGCGCTAAACTGTATTATCTGCGTGCACTTACCGGTAAAAAAGCAAGAATCAAAGAAAAAAGAGTTAACGGTTAATTCCGTAACCTTTCGATTCGAGATAAAAAAGAGAGAATTCTACAAAGAATTTTCTCTTTTTTATTATGTCCGTTTCTCACCTATCATAAAACTACAATCCATACTTTTTAAGCTTTTTTTTGGCTAATCCTATCACTCATCTGTTATTTTCACTACATTTGTCCACTATTAAGATTTTACCCTGATATGAATAAAAACTCAGAGCTGACCGCCTTCAACAAATTATTTTCCGACTATAAAGAGCGATTCGTTCGCTTTGCATATACGTACGTGCGGGATCAGGCTGTCGCTGAGGACTTTGTTATCGATTCTCTTATTTATTACTGGGAAAACCGTCACCGATTGGACGAAAACACGAATGTACCGGCTTATGTACTAACCACAATCAAACACAAATGCCTGAATTACCTGCAACATATCCGCCTGCACGAAGAGGTGGCCGAAAACATGGTAAACCATGCACAATGGGAACTGCAAACCCGTATCGCTACATTGCAAGCCTGCGAACCTTATGAGCTTTTCACAGCAGAGGCTGAGGAAATAGTGAACCGCACCCTTGAAAGCCTACCTGAACGTACCCGCCAGATTTTTATCATGAGCCGAATGCAGAATATGACCTATCAAGAGATAGCCAGTCAACTTGACATTACAGCCAAAGGAGTCGAGTTTCACATTGCTAAAGCACTAAAAGAATTGCGTATCAGTTTGAAAGACTACATGCCAGTCTTTATCTATCTGTTTTTATAGAAAACAAATTGCTGATAAAATCAGCATCCTCGGAAACACCATTCAAAACGTATGTATATTAGGGATTTATAAAGAATTTCTTCTACCCCTGTGCTGTTTAATCGGCTATATTCTATATACCATGAATGGGTAGACGGTCTTTTCTTTCTCTTGTACTTCAATGTTATTAAAAGTTAAATAGGTAAGAGCTGCACTATGCATCCCTCTCACTTAGCTGCTGTATTATCGTAACGGCTCATAATGCCTTTAAACAAAAAAAGAATATGAATAAAGAACTATTATATACTTTCTTTCAAGGAAAAACCACATTGGATGAAGAGGTGCGTATACGAGAGTGGATGGAATCTACTCCGGAAAACTATCGCACTTTCTTAGAAGAGAGAAAACTATTTGATGCCATGATACTGCTTGCAGACGAAAAACGCCTGCTGTCCAAACGTAACCAGTTTAAGCTGTTAGTAAGCACATGGGGCAAAGAAATAGGAAAAATCGCTGCCGTGGCTATTATCACCCTTGTAATGACGCTTACCAGCCAATACATATTCAACAATGAAGATATGATACCCCTGCAAAAACTCAGTGTACCGGCAGGACAGCGTATCAATATAGAATTGGCAGATGGTACGGTGGTATGGCTGAATTCACGAACCAGCATTCAATATCCCGCAGTATTCAACGGGAAAGAACGTAAAGTAAGTATTAACGGAGAAGCCTACTTCGAAGTAGCACACAACAGGAAGCAACCTTTTATTGTAGAAACTCCCAAAGGGCAGGTTGAAGTAACCGGAACAAAGTTTTATGTAGAAGCTTATTCTGATAACAATGATTTTGTGACTTCACTGATAGAAGGTTCCGTCAATGTTACTAAAGACGATAAATTGATCACACTACGCCCTTCTCAGATGGCCTATCTCCAGGATGGAAATCTCCGGATAAAAGAGATAGAGGATTATAATGTATACAGGTGGCGCGAAGGATTGATGTGTTTCAAAGACAAGACCTTTGCCGAGATTATGGAGAAATTTGAAAGACACTATGGAGTAACAATCAAGATAGAAAATAAAGAGGTACTTAATTACCGTTGCAGCGGTAAATTCCGCTATTCCGATGGTATTTCATATGCTCTGCGGGTATTGCAAAAAGATGTAAAGTTCAAATTCCACAGAGATGAGAACAGCGATATTATTCACATAAAATAAAAAGGAGAACCAGCCTATGATGTAGAAATTGCCTAATCCCCCAAAAGGAGGATACCGACAGGTCCTTCACCACACTGCCGGAATCCCTTTGAATCAACACAGTAGAAACCATATTAAATCAATGCAAAGATATGAATAAAAAGTCTATAATGGATTTTTTATCTTTTGATGAAAAACAAATTAACCATCTTCTTAAGATTATGAAAGTAACGCTTCTATTAATCTGGGTTTCCATATTTTCACTCAATGCCAAAGAAGGGTATTCACAAAGCGCCCGGATTTCGTATTCAGCACGAAATACCCCTATTGAAAATATATTGAATGAGATAGAGAAACAAACAGAGTATTTATTTATTATAAACTCGCACGTTGACATTGACAAGAAAGTGTCAATTAACGCCAAAGAAATTCCTGTTTCTAAAGTTCTGGATGATTTATTTAAGGGTACAAACATCCATTATCTAATGGAGGGTTCACACATCATTCTTTCCAACAAAGTAGGAGAAACCAAAACAGACGGAATCAATCAGAATGATAAAAGAGTAACCATTTCCGGTAAAGTAACCGACAGTACAGGGGAGCCTCTAATTGGTGTCAACATCACTCTCAAAGGAACGAATGAGGGAGTAATCAGTGACATCGACGGCAACTATTCTATCCGCACCTGGTGCGTCGGACACCTGGTCACGATGAGCTATCCGGAAGAATATGATAAACGTCACTTTAGCCGAAGATACAGAAGTTCTGGATGAAGTAGTCGTTACCGCACTTGGTATCGAGAAGAAGGCATCCTCACTTACTTATGCCACTCAAAAAGTAAACGGAGATGAGTTGACACGCGCTAAAGACGCCAACTTCATCAATGCTTTGCAGGGAAAAACCGCTGGTCTGGTAATCACACCAAACTCTACCGGTGCCGGTGGCTCTTCAAAATTGCTCCTTCGTGGTAATGCATCTATCTTAGGAAACAACCAACCGTTGATCATCCTGGATGGAGTGCCTATGGCAGACCGCAGTACCGCACAGATTGAGGATGCTTTGTTGTCCGGTGGTAATAGTACAGACGGAGGAGATGGTTTATCAAACATCAATCCGGATGATATCGCTGATATTAACATCCTGAAAGGTGCGAACGCAGCTGCATTATACGGTTCAAAAGCTGCCAATGGAGTTCTTATCATCACAACTAAAAAAGGGCAGGAAGGACGTACTTCCGTGGATGTATCAAGCAGTATGCTATTTGAAACCCCATTGGTAACTCCTAAGTTTCAAAATACATACGGTGCAAATGCTGAGTTTTATGATGATACCAGCCTAAACCCAAACGAAGCAATCAATAAGCGCCGTTTGAACATGTATTCATGGGGAGACCGTATAGGTCGTATGTCACAAACGGCTCTAAACGAAATACCATATGCACGTAATAACGCTGTAGATAATATTAGTTCGTTCCTTCAGACCGGTACTAACTTCAATAATTCTATTTCCGTATCTTCCGGAGCAAAAAATTCAACTTCTTACTTCTCTTATGGTAATACAACCTCTAAGGGAATGATACCTCAGAATAAATTTGAACGGCACAATATCACATTACGCCAAACTGTAAACCTGCTGGACAATCATGTCGAGGTCAGTTTTTCAGGAAGCTATATACATCAGACCTCTAAAAACCGTCCGGGTTCAGGTATATATGCCAATCCCTTATATGACCTGTATCTGATGCCTCGTAATGCAGATATCTCTTACTTCAAAGATCACTCTGAAACATACGGTCAATTATACTATGTCAGAGAAATAAACGGAAAGTACCCCAAAGCCAACGCCGAAGGTCCTATACAACAATGGCCCTGGCTCGATAATGAGAACCGGAACTCACCCTATTGGTATGCCAACCGCCTACAAAAGGAGAATGTCCGTGAACGCGCATTTGCTACAATCGGGCTAAAAGTAAACATCATTGATGGCCTGACCGCATTGGCCCGTTGCAAGATAGACAGAACCAAAGATACGAACGAAACAAAAACCTATCAAGGTACCAACGCCAAAAATGTGTACAACTCCATACACGAATATAACAAAGCAACCAGTGACCAGATCTTTGCAGACTTTCTGGTTAGCTACAACAAGAAAGTAGGTGATTTTGATCTGTCAGCCAATGTAGGAGGAAGTACGTTGAAAGAAGATTTCACGTCATTCGGATTCAATTACTGGATGGCAGATTCAACGAGTACACCGAATGTCTTCGATCCGAGCAATATTATCACAACCAAGCATGACGGAGCAAATGTTCCGACCAGCAAATCGAAAGACCAAAATTGGGAAAATTCGGTGTATGCGACAGCATCAATCGGCTATAAAGACATGGCATTCATTGATGCTTCTGTCCGCACTGACTGGGCACGTGTATACACTCAGTTCTCAGCCTTGGGAACTCCCAACCATTATACCTACTACAGTGTGGGTGGCAATGCGTTGCTGAATTCTATATTTGGAATACAGAGCGATATACTCAACTATTCTAAAGTGCGTATATCCTACAGTGAAGTAGGAAACTCAATACCCAATTTGAGTTATGGAGGTATGTCTAAAAACTGGGGGGCACAAATCACGGAAGCCTCCGGTTACCGAACCTTCTATAACCCACTGCCGGAAACTATGCGTTCTACAGAACTCGGAGTAGAAGCCCGCTTTTTAAACAACACCATTGACTTTGACCTTACGTTTTACAATACGATCATGTTGAATCAGTGGTTGCCTAAATCAGCGGCTACAGGAGGACAAATACCTCTGAACTCCGGTAAAATCAGAAACCGCGGATTTGAAACGACTTTAGCTTATAATTTTTCAAGACTCAACGGAAAGTTCATCTGGCGTACAGCATTCAATTATTCATTCAATAAGAATGTGATTCTTAAAACTTACGGAGAGAACTTAAATAAAGTGATGGAGACGACCCCTGTATATACCGGTGGGTTGAAGATCCGCTATGAAGTAGGTAAACCATACGGCGAATTGTACGGAAGAACATTTGCCTACGGATCAGACGGGAAAATAAAAACAGATGTCAATGGTGCTCCCATGATCAGTTCTAAGTACGACTGCTATCTGGGAAATGCCAACTCCCCGCATCATCTGGGTTGGAGTAACTCACTCAATTACAAAAACTTCTCTTTTTACTTCCTGATTGACGGTAAAATAGGTGGTACGGTTATCTCTTATACGGAAGCAAGATTGGACGCATACGGACTCTCGGAAAGAAGCGGAAAAGCACGTGACGCAGGTGTCACTTATCTGTCCAAATCCTCAGTAGGAGGACAGCTTGTTATGAAGCCTGTTCAGGGAGTTGTCATGCCCGACGGACAAATAGCACCTGCTAAAGGTTATTTCCAGGCTATCGTTCTTGGTGAACCGGCTTTAAGTGAATATGCTTACTCGGCTACCAACTTCCGTTTACGGGAAGTTTCATTTGGTTACACCTTCCGTAAATTGTTTAAGTTACCTATTGACTTGAGTGCTTCTCTGGTAGCACGAAATCTGTTCTTCTTATACAAAGATTCTCCGGTTGACCCCGATGTATCCGTATCCACAGCCAATAGTTACGGTGGTATTGAAGCATTCTCATTACCTACTACCCGCAGTTACGGCCTAAACTTAAAATTATCATTCTAACCACCTCTTCAAATTATTAGAGATATGATGAAAAACAAGAAATCTATATTATTCTCTTTCCTCTTAACAATGACATTAACAGCATGTTATGACTCATTGTTAGACTATGACGGAAATGCCTCAATCATCAACAGAGAAGACGGTACTTCTTCGAGTACAGGAATCTTAGCCAACGCAGAGCTTGCTTCCGAATTTCTCCGGACAGCACAGATGAGGGTGATTGACTCACGAGAGCACAAATATCAGTATCAACGTAGCTTTATCAGCGACGACTATGCTGGTTATATGTCTGTTCCTCATAGTTTTGACGGACGTTTGAAATCGTCGTTGTCTTTTTATGCAGATTTTGCCAGCGGCCCTACCGCAAATATGCAATGGGTAGCCCAGCAGGTTGTACCGGTTATGCGTTCTTCCGATACCCTTAAAATAGCTCCTTTAGGTGCATTTGCATCTATACTATTTTCTGACGAGGCGGTTCAGTATACTAATGTACACGGACCGATGCCGCTGAAAGATTACAAAGAACTGAAAGAAGACCATCCGCTGACTTACGAAAAACAAAGCGAAGTATACTCTCAGATATTCCGTGACCTGATTAAAGCCGATTCCATACTGGAAGTTTATCAGGAAGCCCCTACCAACAATATTGACGCTCTTATCGAGAAAACTGATATGGTGACCGAACAAACCTCTGCCAGTGCTATTGTCAGAATGTGGCGGAAATATGCTAATTCCCTCATTCTGCGTATGGCCATGACTACTGTTAATGTGGAAGGATATACCTGTATGGTCAACGGAGTCCCCAAAACGGCCCGTCAACTGGGAGAAGAAGCTGTTCAGCGTGGAGTTCTGGAAGCAGGTGATAAAACGATCGGATTGATTTGCGGAAGCGGAACAGATGTCGGCTATCATCCTCTGTATAAAATAGCCAATAGCTGGGTAGACTCTCGCCTCAACGCAAGTTACCACAATATACTGGTAAGAACCCAGCACCCTATTCTCGAATTCTGGTTTGCAAAGAATGGCGGAGATATAAAGAATCAAGAGCAAAAAACATTGAAAAAAGAAACTGAATATGTCAGTATTCGTTCAGGAATCACATTGGATGTAGCCGGTGTAACCTCACAAAACTATCAATACTACTCTAAATTCAACCTGAATTTTGCAGGTGAGAAACTGGCATTATTCAAAACGGAAGAAGCGCTCTTCCTACGTGCAGAAGGTGCTCTGCGAGGTTGGAGTATGGGAGGTTCGGCACAATCATTCTATGAAGCCGGAATCAAAGAATTCTTCGATAAACACTCTATGTCGGGCAGATATGATGAATATATGGCCTGGAGAGGCATGGGAGATCAGACGGTCTCTTCCACCCTGAAAAACGAAGCTATTTATCGTGACTGGTATGATGCAGACAATAATCTGCCATTATGGTCAGGGTACTATCAGCTCAACAATGCATGGTACTTCCCTGCTAACGCTGACAACAATCCCTATTACCATAATCCGGATGAGGATAAAGAACAGGCATTACAGAAAATCATTACCCAAAAATGGATCACACTGTTTCCGATGTCACTGGTTGCCTGGACCGACTATCGCCGTACCGGATATCCGTTACTCATCCCTGCCTGTCCTTATGCTTACGGATACTCTGACGGCTCATTGGAAGAACCACGTTTTAACTGGATAACAGGAGAAATCTTAACCGAAGGAGTTACTGTCCGGAGGATACCTTACAACTCCAGTGATTCGGAAATTGTAGAAGAAGTAGAACTCACCGCAAAAGAAGCGCTCAACTCTGAAACAACCGGCATCAGTATGGATGATTGGCAGGGAACGCGCCTGTGGTGGGATGTAGCAAACAGAAAAAAATTACAATAAATCTTTATTAATTCACTAAATCCTAATAGTTATGATGAAATTCAGAAACCTATTTGCATCGATTGGCCTATTGGCATCTATCGGTACAATGGCTCAGAGTATTCCAACACACGACATGTACGTGGACTTCGGAATAACAGACAAGAACAAGATGATTGAAGCTCTTGACAAATGGACACCCGGCAGCTCTTTCAGTGACGATCCGGCCTATATGGATGATAATTTCTTTATCTCACGTGTTCCCCTGAAAGAACGTTTCTGGAACAATGAAACAAAAGCTAATAAAGATCTTACAGATGTAAACAATAAAAACCTTTGCTGGTGGGCTCCTATCGGTGAAATGACCAAAAAGTGGGGGCCACTTCCCCGTTACAATTTTGAAGCAGACAACTTCAATATGTGGCAATACATCAACATCCATGGTAACTGGTCCAACTCCTGGTTCCGTGTACCGGGTGCATTCAACGACGTAGCTCACAAAAACGGTGTAAAAACAGGATGCCTCTACTTCATAGACTGGGCTGCTTCGGTAACCGAAAGCAGTGAGGCCGGAAAGTTCCTCGGACAACTGTGCGCCAAAGACGGAAGCGGTAACTTTAAATATGCCCGCAAGCTAATCCAATTCCTGAAATATTATGGTATAGACGGTATCGGTATCAACCCCGAAGGATATTGGTCGTCCACACTGAACGAAAATTTCTCTTCTTTCCTGGCAGAATGTCATAAAGTTGCGAAAGAAGAAAACTGGCCGTTCCATGTAGACTGGTATGCTTTCGTTTCCAACTCCGGTGGTCTTTCGGATAACGGATGTAGCCTTGGAATCGGTGAAAACGATAAATGGTTCCAGAAAAACGGAGAGCCTGTCACCGACGTATTCTTCTTGAATTATAACTGGGGAGAAAGTCAGTTGATAAAATCAGCAGAAGCAGCCAAGAGCCTGGGACGTAGTACCTTCGATGTATATGCAGGTTTCGACCAGCAAGGACGTGGTTACGGTTTGAAATGGTCAGCATTGATGAGACAACCTGTCTCAGTAGTAGTATGGGGAGCACATGACCGTAGCCAGTTGTATGCCAGTTCTACGGAAGGAGGTACTTCCGATTTGGCTATTCAGAAAGAGTATCAGACCAAACAGGAACTACTGTTTACAGGTGGTACACGTAATGTTCTGAATACTCCACCTGTAACTGATGCACAGGTAACAGCCAACTTAAGCCAATTAAAAAACTGGCACGGATATTCTAAAGCTGTTATTGAAGAGAGTGCGTTGACAGAAACTCCTTTCTTTACACGTTTCAACTTAGGCAACGGTATGTTCTTCAAGAAAGACGGAGTAACAACTTTCGATCATAAATGGTACAACATCGGTATACAAGACATGCTGCCAACCTGGCGCTGGTGGATTGACAATGGTGACGGCCAGACAGTTCCTGCCGATGCTATTCAGTGTGATTTCACTTTTGACGATGCATGGTTTGCAGGTTCCTGCCTGAAAATACATGGTGCTACCGCACATTCTGATATCCGTTTGTTCCGTACAAAATTCAATGTAGTATCCGGAGAGGATAAATTCTCCCTAACATTCAAAGTCAACAGCGGAACTGATCCTAAAATGAAATTGATGGTATCCAAAGAAGGCCATGCCAATACGTTTGCTTATTATACTATTCCGGCAGAAGGTATCGCACAAGGCGAATGGACAACCATCACTGTCAACGCATCCGAATTAGGTTTACAAGCCAATGATGTTATCGGATGTATCGGATTATCTGTAGCCGGTACTGATAACAATTATGAAACACTGTTGGGTGAACTCTCATTCGTTCCTTCAGACTTCAACAAAACACCGGTACGTCCGACTATCGCCGCAACGAAAGTAATGAAACGCGTATATAACCGTGCAGATTTCAAAATTACATTTAACTCTGCATTCACCGGTGACAGAAAGCCAGAGTACGAAGGATGCCCGATCTACAATGAAGAAGTAAACACATCTTATTTCGAAATTTATGTAAAACAAAAAGATGTTACTCCATTCGTAGTGACTACTACCACTTCATGGGCTGCCTATGTTGTAGATGCTCCACTTAAAAATACCACAGATCCGACTTTCCAGATTGGTGTACGTGCTATCGGTCTGGATGGTAAAAAGGCTTCACCAATTGTATGGAGTGACGCTCTTGAAAGTGATCTTGCAGTTATCGAAACCATCAATATAGACAAAGATATCATCAAACCGGGAGAAGAATTTACCATCGGTTTTGAAGATCCTAACCATGCCGTATCCAAATTCCAGATATACAACTCACTGACAGGTGAGGAAGTAAGAGGGAATGAAGCTGCTTCTTTGTCATTCACCACATCACTGCCCGAAGAAGGTACCTATGATGTTAAAGTAACCAGCGAAGGTAAAGAGAACATGACACGCGGTTTGCTCCTCGTCTCTAAAGAAGAAACGGGACGTTTGCCGGAGGTTACAAATATCCTTGCTGACAACACTGAACCTAAGGCTGATGCTCCGGTGAAACTCACGGCAGAGATTAACGAGGGTGTAACCTACAACGGTGCCGACTGTAATGTATCACAGGCACTTTATATGAAAGAGCCTTACCAGTTGACTGTAAACAGCGGTGTACTCAGTAATTATCAAACGACATCATTCGGACTGTGGTTCAAGGTTGAGAAGTTTGAACATGCCTCTTTAGGAACACTTTTGATGACCAAAGTGAACAGAAACTATGCGGGCACGTGGACAGAAAAAGTATGGGGTGAAATGTGGACAGCAATCCGTCCATTGGACTACAGCAAATATGCAAATGCTGAAAACGAACTGTCAGTATCAGTAGACGCTCCTCCCGCAGGTACGCCCAATTATGAGCATAATGCTGAGGTAGACGGTATTACAACCGGATATTCACTAACTCCGGGAGTTTGGTATCATGTTTGTGTAGTAAAGAATGGGAAAAATGTGAAAATGTATCTGAATGGGAAAAAAGTGCTGGATGTAACATCCAGAGGTTCAGGTCCAAAAGACTGGAAAGGTGCAAACTTCTATGTAGGTGGTAACATGACCAATCTCGCCAGCTTCACCGGATGGGTAGACGAAGTGCAGATATGGGACAAAGCTCTTACCGATGCTGAAGTGCAACAATCAATGAAAGGATACAGAATTGCTCCGACCGGTTTGCAAGGCTACTTCACTTTCGAAGAGACTCAGACCGATGATGACGGCAATACTTATTTCCCCAACAAAGGAAAGAACTCCACATTGGTTAAAGGTGCTTATATGACAATCAGTTCAACTGCCAATGATAAGACAACAGATACCCCTCAGAATCAGTTATCTACCGCATTGGGTGTTCCGTCAATCACTGGTGTAAGAAAAGTTACTTTTGAATCGGCCAAATGGATTTTAGAAGGTGCATCTTTCACTCAAGATAGCAATACATCCGCTACAGCTTCTTATACCAAAGAGGGGAAATACCCGGTTAGCCTGACTCTGACCAACTCTTGGGGAACTACAACTAAAACGATCAACGACTATATCGTAGTAAAAGGGGGTGTAGGTATCGAGAACCAGATAGTAGAAGATCTGAGCATTTATCCGAATCCGTTCATGGAATACGCCAATATCCTGTTCTCACAGGAAGGTAAGTATGATGTAAGAGTATGTGACACTCAAGGTAAACTGATTACAGCCAAACAATATCATGCTGATAACAACGAAGTTTGCCAATTGAGTTTCGATGCTCCGAAGGGTGTATACTATGTGATAATTTCAAGAAACGGTAAATGTGTCCGTTCATTCAAAGTAATAAAAGAATAATACCACATGTGTAACAAAAGGAATGCCTCCCTTCGCTGAGGTATTCCTTCCTTTCATTTTTTTGAATCTGAAAATAACAAATATGAAACATCTTACATTAAGATTACTGTTCTACTTGGCACTCCCGTTGTTATGGGGCTGTAGTAATGACGACAACAGTCTTGCAGGGCCGTCCGCTAACGGTAGTCTAATAGAATTTAATCCTACAGAAAACTATAAAGGTAGTTATGAAGTTTCCATCCAGGAGTCCGGTGCCTTGCTGTTTATCAAAGTAGACGGTGTGCAGCAAAGTGACGAATTCATTGTACGCAAAACCGAAAATAACGAAGATTTGTATCTGGACTGGGGATATAAATATGCAGGAATTATCGGAGACGAACTAGGATATTACCAACGTACCTACCGTTCAGACACCATTATGGTGGGGCTCGGATTCAAGGATAACTGGTCAGTAGGAGAATACGATCTGCTACTGGTACGTGGTGATACTTATCAGAAACTGGACCGATTTAAATTCTGCATACTCAAAGATATCACAGTTGACTTGACTCAGAAAGAAGGGGGAGTTATCGGAGTGGCAGCAGACGGCTGGCTCGATATTTCTACTTACGGTTCTGTTGATTCTTTGGAGTTTGTCAACAAATCTACCGGTGAGATCATAGAAAGCATATCCTCTACATATCAGGCTGATGAAGCAAAAGAGTATCTGCCAGTTAAGTTCTCGTATGAGAAATACCCGACGGGAGAATACGAAATGTGGATTAAACGTTGGGATTATGGCTTCCGCCAGAAGATATGTGAATTTGATCTCTTCCAATACGCTTTTGTTAACTCCGATCCGATTGTGAAAGCAGAAGATGGAAATTACTACATACAATTCTACGTTTCCGATTTTGACGAAACACGGGATACGTATGCCATAGTAGATACTCCCGATCAATCTTATTATTATGATGACGGTAACCTATCTAAGGCAAACTGGGATCCGGAAACTCTGATTTACCGACTTAAACTCGATGATGCCAACTGGTTTGGTCGTAAAAAAGACGGCATTTCATTTACAATGCAGTTAACCATAAAAGGACTGGATATTACCGTGACCGGTCATAACAAACTACAGTTAAGCGAATAATACTTTAATTACAGACGCAAGGACACAGTATTTGCAGAGAAGAATCCCCCACACTTCTGCAAAATGTGATGTCCTTGCTTTTTTTTGAACTTCCCACTAGGGGAACTTCCGGTTCATCTGCTTTAAAGGTATAGGGGACGAAAACGTCTCTGATTTGTATAATCTATAAATTTAAAAGTATGATGAAAAACAATCGTATTCAATCCTCCATCCGGGGTCCGGCAAATCTTTCCGTCTCAACGCGAAATACACCAGCCGGTCGTTTCGCAAACCATTCAACAGAATAAAAAAATCAAATACATATTATTACTATGAATAAAAATACTCTTTTTACATTATTAGTTCTCTTACTAACTTCATTTATCAGCGTAAATGCAAGTGAGAATAAAGCAATAGATATCCCGGCTGCTGTATGGCAGAGCAATAAATTAACTGCATATCGTCTTGAAGTTCTCGATAACTTGCTTGGCGAACGTGGTGTCACCGATGAGCGCATAGGTAAATCTTTTACGATAGCAGCATGGGTCAATCTCAGAGCACTACCTGCAGGAGGAATGTCTTATATCATGGGACATGGTGCCCAAGGACACTTCAACCAGAATGGAAGCTTGGTACTCATGGTCAACAAAGACGGAGACTTCTACGTAAAAGGTAATAAAACAAACTATTCGTTAACCGAAAAAACGAACATTGGTGAGTGGTTCTGCCTCGCCGTAGCTTATGATTATGATAACAACAGTATCACAGCTTACAAAAATGGAGAAATACTTGGAAGTACCATTGAGTTAGGAGATAGTAAACTGGAAATTTTCGCAGATGACCCATGTATCTTCTATGTAGGCGGGAGCTTGTACGATGGTTTCTGTGATGAATTTCAGTTCTATAATAAAGCACTGACACAAGAAGAAGCCGCCCAAGCCATGATTGATGCCTCTACCGTAAATGGCATCACCGCACTCTACAATCTGAATGAGGAAGTAGAAGGTACTACCGGAGCATTTGCCAATCAGATAGAGGGAGACAAAGCGAATATCAACGCAGTATACAATAAAATATCCGGTACAACAAAATGGCAAGGAGAGGGAGAATTCCCATATACGACCAGTACTCCCACATCACCTACTTTGGTAGACGGACGTACTTTCGCCGTAACTTTAGAACAACCTGCTATCGGTGGTTCTTTCGAGGTCCAGAAAGACGGAGTGGCCATTACATCCGGTGATAAATTTGAGAACGGTACAGTATTAAGCGTTGTAGCAACTCCCGATGCAGGTTATCGGGTAAGTTCCATCTTCGTGAACAGTATAGCGATCGAAGGTACTGAATTCACCGTATCCGGAACAACAAACATCACCATTGAATTTATAGAAGCTGAAATAGAATATTGTACCCCTACTTTCTCACAAGGTCGTGAAGTAGGACATATCACATCGGCAACCACTACCGGAGCTGTCGCCAATCTGAATTACACAGATACAGGTACCGGAAATTATGATAACTATAACAAAATCGTAGACCGCTCTATGGCAATCAGAGCCGGACAAACGATTGAAGTAACTGTGCAGGCACAAAACGGTCGTTGGGGAGTTGAACGTATTTTCGTTGACCTGAATGGTGACGGTCAATTCGATGCCGACGAAATGATAATCAAATACGGAGATACAAGCAACAGTAATAATAATCTGGACAACGTTGTGGCAAGTTTCACCTTACCGGAAAATTTTTCTGCCAAAAAGACATTGATGCGTGTACTCTTCACCGACGGCGATACTCAGGGTGGAGATGATGCATGTGGTGCATATGTAGACGGTGGATTTTATGACTTCGAAATGCGCATAGTAGACGCAGCCTACACCGTTACTTATGCTAATACAACCCCGGATCTGGGTGCAATTACTGTAAAAGCAGGAGAAAATGCTATCAGTAACGGTGACGAAATAGAAGCAGGAACCGAACTGACAATCGAAGTGGCTCCTAACGAAAGTGTAAAAATTGCTTCTTTCACTATCAACGACGAAAACCGGTTGAGTGATTTGAAAAATAATACACTAAAGATTACTGCTACAAGTTCTATTGATATCAAAGTATCATTCAAGAGCACGCAGTATACATTCAACTTGGTGAATGTTACTCCAAACTCAGGTTCAGTAGTTGCCAAAAATTATGATACTCAGGCAGAAATTGCCGATGGAGATAAAATCAATGAAGGAGACTATATCACTATCACTCTCACTCCTAACAAAGGAGAGAAAGTGATTGGTCTGAAAAACAATGAAGAGGCTGTCGACCTGAATAATGAAGTAGATGATTATGGCAACTATATGGAGTATTCATTCGAGGCGAAAGGGGATGTCAGCATTGAAGCTACATTCAGTAAACTGGTAGGAATCATATCTGCCAATGCCGACCTCACTGCTTACTATGACGCAGCA
>OOAF01001828.1_pt1 | contig 15092 bp, 16 predicted proteins | sample 1671251 | NCBI WGS metagenome assembly OOAF01 (sample SAMN06348137, study PRJEB24527) | human gut metagenome | biome: human gut; feature: ankylosing spondylitis patient; material: feces | host: Homo sapiens | place: China | collected 2015-10 | reverse complement strand
ATGGAATCTTATAGAAAATTTATCGGCATTTCTAAAATATCGGCATATGGAATATTATGCAGATATCGGCATAATATTCCATCTCATATGATATAATTCTTTAATTTCGTTTGTAGAGAATTCAATTTCTGAGAGATTCGTGGCTAACACTTCTAAGCTTTCATTTTCTAATGGGATTTTTATCATACGTAATGAAATTTCTCCCAGTTCTTTCATACGTTCTCCATCTATCGTCCCTTCATAATGTCTGATTCTTGACTTATCAAGTTTTATTTTAACCAATTGATCATTTTCCGACAGACTGCTTTGTTCTTTTTTATAATCACTGCTTTTTAAACGTACGATAAATTTAATACCTTTATCCATCATATGTATAAACGCAGGTGTAGAAGGATATCCTCGGTCCATGATAATGATAAATGGAATATTTCCTATTGTTTCCGGTATTCGCTCTAATTGCTTTTCTGCCAGGCGCATCTCATCAAATTTTACTTTGTTACAATCACTTTCTAGTATCATGCGATTCATTACATCATAGATACAGCCTAATCCTATTTGAGCCTGGGGTTTTGTATTTTTTCGGCTTGCAGAACCATACAGTTCCAGCGTTTCAGCAGTGGTAGGAATATTAATGTCTGAGCCGTCTGCTGCTAATATTAAATGACCTTTATAAGTTGAAAAAGAAGAATCCGCATAGAAGTTGCGGTTATGATATTTATACAGCTCTAAAAAAGCATCTGGATTAAGTTTCATACGCTGTTTCAGATATCCTGGTTTGGAAATGAAAGTTCCTGGATGAGCAATTTTCATATAATTTCTCAGTTCCAATGCCAATGTCAGCCCCTTTCTGTTTATCATTGTGAAAGGAAGATCCTGAAGAGGCATTTTTCTGGTTCTGGTAAAATGATTTTGGTTACCAGACCGACAAAATGCCCTAAATTCATTAGAATTCATTTTTTCTATATCCATGAATGTACGTTTTTGAGAATGTTTCATGAGCATCACATCCTTTTCTGCGGCAGGTTCATGGTTTCTCTTTACAATATAAGCATATCAAAAAAAGCAGAAGATATCTAATCCTTTTGGAATAAATATCTTCTGCTTTAAGTTAATGACATTGAGTGTTTATAAGACTCTCAGGGCCTATAAATACTTAAATTTAAATAGAAAATTAATCTTTACAGATTATTTACCCATCTGCTTTGCCAACTTTTCCTTACTGTTTTCTCAAATGCCCATTTTATAAGGCTTTCTACGCTTTCCTCAATTCTGCTCTTCCATTTTACCCAATTTCCCTTTGGGTAGAAACTTTTCATTCCCGTTGAAAGCAAATTTCTCTTATTTTGCTATGTTGGGTACTCTTTTATGCACACTGGGTAGAGTTTTTATTTTTCTGAACTTTCTGTTTTTCACTCACGCTACCAAACTTTGCTATTTCTTCTTCAAATTTTGTTTCTGTCACATGAGTATATATGTCAATCGTTGTACTGTAATGCTGATGTCCCATTAGCATTTGCACTACTTTAGCGTCCATTCCTTTTTCAAAGCACCTGCTACAAAATGTATGTCGGATTGCATGAGGATAAAGGTCTTTAAATTCTATCGGCTCTCTGTTTTCCTTTACCGCTTCTATTGCTTCTTGAAAATTGATTGCTTTTACTACTTTCTTAATTTCTTTTTCTGCTACATTCCGAATAACTGGACTTCCTAAAGAAGTGGTAAACACCAAGTTATCAAATTCTCCACTTGAACGCCAACGATTTCCATAGGCTTTTTTCTGCCTGTTCTGTTTTTCTTTTTGAGATAACAGAGTTTCTTCTGTTTCTGCCATAAACGGAATACTTCTGTATGAATTATGTGTTTTAGGCTTTGTTAGTCGCATAGTCTTTACTCCATTTTCATATTGGCAGGATAAAGACCTTTGAATGTTAATACATTTCTTATTCCAGTCTATATCTTCCCATTTCAGACCACCAACTTCTCCAATTCGCATACCTGTTAGAAACATAATGTAAAACATCTCTTTATACCAGTTATGCTCTACTTCCTGCAAAAACCTTGTTTGCTCTGCCATTGATAAGAAACGTCTTTCTGCTGTTTTATTTTCCCAAGGTACATTGATTTCAAAACATGGATTGATGTCTATAATACGATTATTCTTTGCAGACTCCAAACACTCCCGAACTCTGCCTAAAGCATCTCGCATACTGGAAGACGCTCTCCCCTGTTTATTCATATCGTTAATGACACGCTGAATATCCAAGTTCCGTATATCTGTCACTTTCATATCTCCTATTGCTTTTCCAAATGTATTATAATATTTGCTACGCATAGGGAACACGCTTGTTTCCTTGATGTTAGGAATTTTATAATTTGTAAACCATTCCTCAAACCATTCGTTCAGCGTTACTTTCTGACGTTTTATATCAATGTTGTTTCTTGCTTCTTCCTTTGCCTTTTCAAACAATACTTTTAATTTCTTCAAATCAACGTCATACAAGTTAATGTCTATTCCGTTTATCTTTGCTCTTGCTTCGTATCTACCGTCCTTTCTTTGACGTAAACCTGTTCCTAATTCTTTTCCTTTTAAATCTTTACCCATAATCTCTACCCTTTCTATCAATCAAATATCTTGATAAATAAAAAGGGAACTTCTGTGATTTTAACCATATACTACTATAAGTTCGCCTCCTTTTCAATCAGAACTTCAATAACTTTTTGTCTGTTGCTCTAACCATGTATCTAATAATCGTCTGTTCGCATACCACCGATACCCAATCTTCATGGAAAACGGACAGTTTCTACTTTTCAAGAGTTCTCTTGTCTTTGTTTCTCCAAGTCCAAGATACTCACTTACTTCCTTTAAATTTAATAATGCTTTTTCTATACGATTATCCCCTTTCCTCTAATCTTCTTGCTTTTATGTAATCATCATACAACTGTTTCTGTGTAATATTCATTTCTCCATTTGCTACAAGATTACCAATATAATCTCTTTTCTCTATCTTTCCAACCTCTGCAAACAGTTTCAAAGACGGAGCAACATACTTTTCCAACCACTCCCACACCTTTTGTAAACTCTTCTTCTGTGGTTGCATAGTAAGTTTGACCGTGCCTATGTCTTTCATCAGTTCTGCCCACGCTTGATAGGTTGGATAAAGTCTTTTTCGTGTTGTCATGCTATCTGTCGGCTTTTCTAAAAATCGTATTTTGCTGTTCAATACTTCCATTGCCAATCCTGCCACATCTCTATATCTCAATAATTCCTGTACTACACTTACTGCCATTTCCTGCCGAAATCTCAATTCATATCTGTTCCAATTTTCGTCTAATTCTGTTCCATACTTTTTATTCTGTTCATATCCCTTTTCATAAAATACCAATCTCAAATTACTGGCTGAACTGCCGAGATAAAGACTTCCACCTTTACTCTGAAACACTTCCTCTTTCAGTTCTCCCGAGTCGTGAAAATCTATCTCCCGTAACTTTGAAGAAAGCAATCCCTCTTTTGTCCGTACAATCAAATCGGGAATACTCAAATACGGTTTTCTGTCGTCAATCGCCAAATCAATCCGAGGAAAATTGATGTGATACTGACAAACTCTGTTTAAGAAATCAAACCATGTTTCCTCATTGAGTTGTAAAAAATTCTCATAGTTGCGACAGCCTTTCCCACTCATCAAAATCTGAAAGCCTTGATACTGTGAATGTCCTGTCGGCTTTAGCACCTTGATATTATCGAATATTGCCACAACCTCATGCCCTGCAATCCCTTTTTCATAGCCTGTTACCGTCATAAGTTCCAAAGGTATTCTCAGCACATCTTCTATAACTGCTTCTAACGGAACTTCCTTAATGGTTATCTGACACCAGTCTATCAAGGCACTTAATGCTTCTTTCTGCCGTATTACTCCCCTGTTAGTGTAGGGGAGTTCTGGAAGAAAACTTCCGCTTCTTTCTTCCAAATTTATCAAACCTCCAATCTGCAACGGCGTTGCCATTGCCCTGCCCTCAACCTGACGTTTGGTACGTCAGAACGAGGACAGGAACTTTGACTGCCTACATATTTTTATTTGGAACAGAGTGGATACCCTTACAGGTAATCTTCTCCACTAATACAGGGAAATTCCCTCTCTGCACATAAGGAGCATAAACTGGTTCTTCCAGTTCCACTACCGCATAAGGCTCAATCTTCGGAAGTTCCGTTGCTTCCAAGCGAATATCCACGCTGTTCCCAAGTTTCATGCTTCCAAGATGAAGTTTTAAGGCTTCCACTTCCTCTGTTTTCTTCTTACTGTCTTTATCATAGCGGTAACAGTTATCCGCACCCATAAAACGAAGTTCTCCAAATGCTTCTTTTACCTGTTCTTTTGTCAATGTAATCTGCATACACGTTCCTTTCTCCCCGTTGAACCGATAGGTCAGTTTCTCATATTTTCATTTTCCTATTACGACGTTGTTTTAAGTTCAGTTATTTCTGAACTTAATTGTATATTAGCACAGACACATTCGTTTTACAATAGGGAGTTTAGTTTTTTATAAACTTTTTGTTTTCTTTTTTCTGAACTTGTGGTATAGTGTCCTTAGACGATAAGATATGAAAAGTTATAACAGGATATGGAAAGAGAGGGTTTTCAGATGAATACAATCGCAGAACGGATTAAATTTGCCATGAAAGCAAAAAACAAAAAACAAGTAGATATAGTCAAAGATACTGGTATCAGCAAAGGAGCGTTCAGTTCCTATCTTTCGGGACAGTACAATCCGAAAGCCGACAAACTAGAACTGATTGCCGACTCTTTAGATGTAGATTTGCGTTGGCTTTACGGGGAAAATGTACCTATGGAAAATGCTCAAAAATATGATACTGCCCTGCAATACGTCTTTTACAACAACTCCTGCTCCGAGTATCTTCTTGATGATTTAGATGATATGTATATCGCAATGAAAACACAGTATTCCGCCCTCATTCCACGCTTTTATGTCCTTGTCAACCGAAGCGGAAATGAAGTACATATACTGCCTTTATTTTTAAGAGAAGATAGTTCCGAGTTCTACGAATGTCCGTCTGATTTTTTCCACGCAGACAGGCACAGCGTTTTTACAAGAGATTTTGACAGTATCAATGTGGAACTTTCGACTGCCACCGTCTATTATTATGGAATTGATACAAAGACTTATGAACCGAAAGTTACCACGCTGTCCTACTCACAGGCTGACGATTGTTTTTATATCGACAATGGAATACAGAGCGGTCACATAAAAGCATTTGAAAAAGAACTGATGAAAGAAGCACTTTACTTAAAACATAACGCCCAGTAACAAACAAGAGGACTTGCAAGGTTTCCGACCTTTCAAGTCCTCTGCTGTATCATGGTGCTGTTAGCTGTGTCCGTTCTGTCAAGGACTGCCCTACGGCGTATCGGCTTCGCCTTGTTCCTTGACCTCACTACATTTCTCTCAACTTTTTAGAAACTATGAAATTACAAAGAAATGCTACCGCTACAATAATAAAGCAAATGATTGTACACCATCCAGGTACTCTCATATCTAATTGCACTCGTAACAAAATCGTGATTGCTAAAAATACAGCTCCCACAATTTGTATAAAGTCTAATATTTTTTTTTGAAGTGTCTGTAAATGCTTTTTCTCTTTTATTCTTTCAGATTTCCATATTCCATAATTTACTTGCATATCATTTACATCTTCATCTGATATAAGTTCGTCCATACTTACATCTAGTTCTAACGCCAGTTTTTTTGCCGTAATCAAATCTGGACATCTTGAACCATTTTCCCAACGACAAACTGTCTGCCTTGAAACATATAACTTATCTGCAAGTTGTTACTGAGTGAGATTTTTTTCTTCTCTGAATTTTTTGATGTTATCATTTAATGCCATACTCCATACCTCTCTTTCATTCACATCATATAACGATAGAACCCAAAATAAAAGTACCAGTATGTATTTCCTGTGTTTCCATTTTGGTAACATCTGTTTATTCTAAGTTTTCTACACCATAATACCGATATATCGCTGAACCAATGTATTTTGTAACACCTTTTCCGTATTGTTTATCTGTGTCTTCTTCCAACTGAGAATGATTCAAATAATCTTTAGCCATTTCTAATAATAATACTCTTGCATTATCCATTTTAAAAAGATTTTTACAACTTTTCCCCAATCTTTTTACTGCTTTCATTGACATATCTTCATCTGAATTTTCCATTGCACAAGCAAACTGTTTATAAATCAAGTCCATCTCATTTTTTTGCTCTGTAACTTCTTCTCTAGTTCCTGTTGACTTCAGACTTGCTTCTACTGCTTTTTCTTTACTTCCATATATCTTAATTAAATGCTCACATGCCTTTTCATCTTTAAAGCCTTCCGCAACAGATTCTTTAAACTTCTCAATATCTCCATAATGCTCGATAATTATTTTCTTGTCTTCTTCACTCATAATTTTTAAAGAATGTTGTATTATTTTTTGAATATCATCTTTATTAAATGTTTCAAAACTCATCTTGTCCTCTCCTTTCAACACATCAGAAATCAATTCGATAATACCATTCAAACGATTCCGTTTCATTTCTAGCATCATTTTCTGTGTTTCAAGAATCTTACGATTATCACTTTCAGAATTCTTCATAATTGCTTTTATTTCTGACAATGGAACTTCCAGTTCTCGAAAAAACATAATCTGACGTAATTTTTTCAATGAGCTTTCATCATATAAACGGTATCCTGCTTCTGTTACTTTAGCAGGTTTTAACAAATCAATTTCATCATAATATCGTAATGTTCTTATGCTAATTCCAGTCAATTCTGATACTTCTTTAACTGTTTTCATAAGTCCTCCTTTCCCTTTCATCGTAAACCGTTACGTTACTAGAGAGTCAAGATGTTTTTTCTATTTTATCACAAATTCAATAAAACCGCCCTTAATTTTACAAATGAGAAATGACGCAAATAATGTTTCCACTACCTACGCCATTTCTCATTACATCTTTGAAATATTTACTCCATTTTCTTTCAATCTTTACTCCATTCTAAAAATCTGTTACGATATTTTGCGGTATTCTACGATACCTTTTCTTTGAAGAAAAATGTCTGTAAACCTTGATTTCAAACGAACTTTTCAATATTTCCAAGCACTTTATTCTGTTGTGAGATTTTCTTTCAAATTATTTCTGCACAATAATTTCATAATTTTCCTTTTTTAATGATTGTTTATCTATTACATCCACCGAAAATATTTTCTTCTCTTTTTTTTCAAACACTACATCAAAAATAATATATGTAAGTATTGCCTCTTTAATTGGTGTTAATACATTGAAATATAACATCTCATACGACTCTAAGCATATATTTTGTGTTGAAACTCTATTCAAAAAAGATACTATCATATTCACCATTGATTCAGAACAAAAGTTTAAAGCAACGCAAAGAATATAAAACACACCAAACACAATATATTTTTTACTTTTATCATTTTTACGATAAAAAAATAACAAATACATTGTAATACTCATGAACGCTTTAATATCTTCCATTCCTCTGAGTATCGCATTATTTTTTAAGGAAAACACAGCACAAATGTACAAGACAAACATAATCGTGAAAAATGGTAATATCAATTTTAATAAATACCAAAAATCAAATTTATTGCCATCAATTTTTCTTTGTATACGATTTAATAACAAAGGATTCATTGGTGTACTACAAATAATCGTAGTAACAAATGATACCAAAGGTCTATCCGTCATAAAAGACATTATAATCAATACGATATTTACTATCCAAAATATTATTTCTGCTATTATCCTTTTCACTATTAATGTCACTCCCAATCTATTCTTCTCCAAAGTCAACTTTTTAATATTCTAAAAAATGAGAGCATATCACTTCCGCAATATACTCTCATCACTCACAGCGTTCCCTTTCTATTTTAAACAACAAACAAATTCCTCGTTAAGAGGTTGGGTAAATTTCTTTACCCAATACCCTACCCAATCTGTACCCAAAATAGCACGATATTTTGTGAGATTTTACAGTAGTTTATAACACTTGTCAAAATAGCTAGAAACCGCTTAAATACGCTATTTAATTCGCTTTTTACCAGTCCTACGATTGATAAATTAGTTTCCCATCTGTTTTGCAACTTCTTCTGCGAAGTTCTCTTCTTTCTTTTCGATACCATCACCTGTCTCGTAACGTACGAAACCTTTGATTGCAATCTTAGCGCCGTTTTCTTTAGCAACCTGCTCTACGTATTTAGCTACAGACTGTTTTCCATCTTCAGCTTTAACGTATGTCTGGTCAAGAAGGCAGATTTCTTTAAGCTCTTTTTTGATACGTCCTGTGATCATTCCTTCGATAACCTTAGCCGGTTTCTGGGATTCTTTCGGATCGTTCTGGATCTGAGCCATAAGGATTTCTTTCTCATGCTCAATGTATTCTGCGCTTACTTCGCTGTCGCTTGTGTACTGTGGTTTCAGAGCTGCAATCTGCATTGCAACGTTCTTAGCCATTTCTTTAACAGCGTCATTAACTACGTCTGTTTCAACATCTACAAGAACACCGATCTTACCGCCCATATGTGTGTAAGAAGCAACGAAACCGTTCTCTTCTGTAACCTGAGCAAATCTTCTGATGTTCATGTTCTCGCCGATAACTGCGATCTGAGCTGCAAGAGCTTCTTTAACAGTCTTAGTTGTGTCAAGTGCCCATGCTTCTGCAAGGAAAGCGTCGATATCTGCTGCTGTTGTGTTCATAGCCTGAGCTGCAACATCTGCTACGTAGTTCTGGAATTTCTCATTCTTAGCTACGAAGTCTGTCTCAGCGTTAACTTCTACAACAACTGCTTTCTTTCCGTCTTCGGAAACTAAAGTTTTGCAAAGACCTTCTGCTGCTACACGGCTTGCTTTCTTCTGTGCTGTAGCAAGACCTTTCTCGCGAAGGAATTCTACTGCTTTATCCATATCACCTTCTGTAGCTGTAAGAGCTTTCTTACAATCCATCATTCCGGCGCCGGTCATTTCTCTTAATTCTTTTACCTGTGCTGCTGTGATAGCCATTTCATTTTCCTCCTGAATAATATTCGTAAATCGCCCGGAGGGGCTTTTCCTTTTCAATGACAGGAAAGCCTGTCAGCTTTCCTGTACTGGTTCAAAAAATTATTCTTCTGTAGCTGCGAACTCTTCAGATTCAGCTTCGATTTCACCGTCTACATCTGTAGTACCCTGTTTTGCTTCGATAACAGCGTCTGCCATTTTGGAAACGATTAATTTTACTGCACGGATAGCGTCATCGTTACCTGGGATTACATAATCCAGTTCTTCTGGATCACAGTTAGTATCACAGATACCGATAAGCGGGATTCCTAATGTATGAGCTTCCTGTACGCAGATTCTTTCTTTCTTAGGATCTACGATGAAGATTGCATCCGGAAGTCTCTTCATTTCTTTGATACCACCTAAGTTTTTCTGTAACTTAACGAGTTCTTTTTTCAGTTCGATAACTTCTTTTTTAGGAAGAACGTCAAATGTTCCATCAGCTTCCATAGCTTCGATCTGTTTCAGTCTTGCAATACGGCTCTGGATAGTTTTGAAGTTTGTAAGCATACCACCTAACCATCTCTCGTTTACATAGAACTGTCCGCAACGCTCTGCTTCTGTTTTGATAGCATCCTGAGCCTGTTTCTTTGTTCCTACGAATAAGATGCTTCCGCCGTCTGCTACGATATCAGCGATTGCATTGTAAGCATCGTCAACCATACCTACAGACTGCTGTAAGTCGATGATGTAGATACCGTTTCTCTCTGTGTAGATGTATGGAGCCATTTTAGGGTTCCATCTTCTTGTCTGATGTCCGAAATGTACGCCTGCTTCTAAAAGCTGTTTCATTGAAATAACGCTCATGTTTGTTCTCCTTTTTGGTTAATTTCTTCCGCCCGGTTCTTTTTCCTAGGGACCCAGCCTCACACCGCAGGGCACCATCCGCGGGAATCTCCGAACGTGTATATTTTGCACACGCAATAGATGCGCATGACTCGCAACTTCTGTAGTATAGCATACAAAAACCCTCTATGTAAAGAGGGTTTTTTGCAAATTTTCTATTATTTTGCCGCAACACTGTCTTTTAGTTTTTTCTCTTCTTCGACCGTTAACTGGCGGCATTCGCCTATGTCCAAGTCATCCGGCAGGCTCAAAACACCCATGGAAATTCTTTTCAGATAAGTAACTTTCTTTCCCACTGCCTCAGTCATTCGTTTAACCTGATGGAACTTACCCTCTTTGATAGTAAGCTGGATTTCTGAAACCCAGCCGGACGGATATTGTTCCAATTCTGTATCTTCAGCTTTTCTTGTGCTGAGGAGTTCAAGTTTTGCGGGCATAGTTGGATTTTTTTCTCCAATTTCAAGTCCCTGTGCAAATTGCTGTACATCCTCATCTGTCATGCATCCGTCTGTAACAGCATAATAAGTTTTGTCCACGTGTTTCTTCGGAGAAAGAAGTTCATGTGCCAGTGCTCCGTCATCTGTGATCAGAAGCAGACCTTCTGTGTCTTTATCCAGTCTTCCTACCGGGAACAGACCTTTTCTGTCTGACGGAACCAGCTCCATTACTGTTCTGTCACACTTGTCTTCTGTTGCACTGACATAACCTGCGGGTTTATGCAGAAGATAGTAAACAAACTCCGGCGCTTTGGAGACTACCGTTCCATCCAGAATTACTTCGTCTGTTTCACTGACCTTTAGTTCTGGCTTCTTTGCTGTTATACCGTTGACCTGAACTTTTCCCTTTTGAATATATTTTTTTACCTCACTTCTTGTGCCGCTTCCTGCATCTGCAAGGAATTTGTCGAGACGTATCGCTTTCCCCATTCTTTTCTCCTGTCAATCCACATACTATTATTGTTCTATTTTCACTCTGTCGGCTGTAAAATCTATTTTTAAAGTGAAATCTCTCTTACGTCCGGTTAATACTCATATCATTCTCTTCTTTTCCCGTATGCTGCTCATTTTCTCAAAATGAATAAAGCAATATACTACGCTAAATAGCAGAATCAGATAAATCAGTATCAAAATCTGCATGCCATACTTTGTCGAAAACAGATCCAGTGCATATTCTGTAATCAGCAGCGACCAGATGTTAGCTCCCATATGAAGCAGCATACTACTGTAGATATTCCCGCTCATTTCCAGAATATATGCAAATGCAGTTCCCAGAATACTTGCATAAATTCCCTGCACAATGTTTCCATGATAAATGCCAAATATCAGTCCCGATATCACTGCTGCCACCGGCATTTTAAGCCAGTCACGCAACCGCAGATAGATCAGCCACCTGAAAATCATTTCCTCTGCTGCCGGTGCAACAATTCCCATCCAGAAAATCATCATAAGAAGGGATTTTCCCTCTGTAATCCTGGCCATGCTATCCTGATAAGTTGTGCTGCTGATAAATGACTGCAACATTGCCATAAGAAAGTTTCCATACTGCGCCAGTCCTGCTCCTGCCAGAAGCAAAAGAAGTATCTGTGGCAAAGAAAGCTTGACTTTTTTCTGTACAGGTATCAATCCGCCCGCAATTCTTCTTACCTTATCTCTGTGATAAAAAAATAATGCAGATATCATCGCCAGGATTCCTGTCAGTCCTGTAAGGAAAATTGTATAATTATAATAGGTTTCCGCGGCATTCGCAGATATCCTTGCAAAAACAGCCAGCGCAGTTCCTGCAACGATCTGCGAAATCAGAAAATGAATTCCTACGGGATATCCTGCCCTCCAGATTTTAGAAACAATACTTTGTTTTCGCAGAGGGCTCAGGCGAAAAAATTTACAATTTCTTCCGCAGAATCAACGATTTTCAGAGGTTCTGCATTGGTAAGTTCTTCTTTTGTTCCATATCCGAAAGAAACAGCGATACATTCCAGTCCTGCCTTGCGCGCTCCATATACGTCATGTTCTTTATCACCGATCATGATTACCTGTTCTCTGTGTTTGTCCATATTAAGGCGGCAAAGAACATCCTCAATGACTTCTGTTTTATTAGTTCTGCGACCATCCATCTCACTTCCGCCAATTTCTGTGAAATACTGGGTAAGCCCGAAATGATCCAGAATCTGTCTTACATATAGTTCCGGCTTAGAAGAGGCAACTGCAAGAATATATCCCTTTTTCTTTAACTGTGCCAGCATATCTTCGATTCCAGGATATACGGCATTCTCGAAGATTCCTGTTACGGAGTAGCGTTCCCTGTAAATTTCTACTGCTTTCTTTGCAGTCTCCTCATCAACCTGCGCATATTTCATAAACATCTCCGTAAGCGGTGGCCCTACAAAAACTTTCAACTTCTCAAGATCAGCTTCCGGTTTTCCGATTCTCTCCAGCGCATACTGGACAGATTTGGTAATACCCTCTCCGGATTCTGTCAATGTTCCATCTAAATCAAACAAAATAACTTTGTACATGTTTTCCTCCTGTTTCAGTAAATATCGATATAATATGGTAGATTATATCATTGTTTTTCTGACACGTCTATGAGGAAAAAATTCAGGAATTCATTTTTATCAGTCTCCCTCCCTGAGAAATAACAAGTAATTCTATTTTGTTTATCTTAGCATCTTTCTTTATATCCAGGATGATTTTATCCTCTTCCCAATACCAGGGACACTCCATTCCATTAAATCGAACGGAAAGAATCTGAACAGAACCCTGAGATACTATCTTGATTTGCGGAGTATGGGAATTGTCTGGGGTTTGTATACATTGAAATTCTACAGGTTCATTTTTTGTATGTGCATATTTACCTGTATACACCTGAACATCTTCATTTTTAGAATTTTTAAAGTCACCTGCGTTCTTGCTTTCCTTCTTTGTGCTATTTTGTGTTCTCTTATTTTTCTTTACTGATTTAGGTGTCGGTATACGGGTTGGTTTTGACGTTTTTGTTGGCTTCTGGTGTTTGGCAGACTTGGGCGTCGGTATCGGTGTTGATGTTGGCGTTGGCGAGATTTCTTCTGGTCTTTTAACAGTAAGTTCATTATCTGCCTGAGATATGTTTTGTGTATTGTTTTGTGTATTGTTTTGTGTATTGTTTTGTGTATTGTTATCTATTTGATATTGACTATTCCACTGTGAATTATCGCCTTGGATACTATTGTTACCTTGAAAATTATTATTCTGCTGAGAGTTGTTATCCCATTGAGTATTGCCATTCCCTCCAATATTATTTTGCTGCGGGTTGTTGTCCCATGGCTGTGTACTGTCCTGCATATTATCCTGTGTTCCGTTTCCTGTACCATTATTATACTGATATTCATTATTCTGTACATGGCTATTCTGAGTTGTATTTTCTGTTGTGCTGCTATCCGTCTGCCAGCTGTTTTCCCACGTATTCTCCCAGCTGCTCTGATTCCACCACTGTTCTTCCTGCCATTGCCAGCTACTGTTTTCTCCATTTCCCACATCAATATCAAATCCTCCCATCTGCATAGCAGAGATTGTTGCATTCAGGCACAAACACAAAAATACTGATACTATCATTAAAAAATATTTATGATTTTTCTTCACTTCTGATCATCTCCGTTTTCCATAATTCCAGGTTTCTGCTGTCTGTATTATCCAATATTGCTTCTTTTGACTCATATTCTCTCCATAGTGTCTGACTGGCTTTCTGTTGTCCGGTGCGCAGCAGAAACATTCCGTATTCACCGTATCCGGCTCTATAAGCCTCATCATAATGAAGCATCTGTTCATAATATAGCCTGACATCTTCATAACTCTCCTGATATTCACTGTTTGTCGCAAGAAGCTGTAATATTTTTCGGGTTTCTTCTTTCTTAGTATATTTTCCCTGTAATTTTCTTAACCTTCTGTCTGCCTGTTCACATATTTTCTTTTTGACCTTGCTGCTGCCATTTTGAAAATCTTCCTGATAATACAGATCAGTAATTGCCGTCAGTTTTTCATAAAAATCATCTGATTTTGAACCAGACACCAACCTCGAGCCAAATAAAAGAAATATCATGATCATGGCAAATGCAATACTGCTTCCTGACAAGGCCAGAATATTTTTTATCTTGCTCTGACTTTGTCTCTTTTGAATTCTGCTTAATTTCTTCTGTACAGTCTCCATATTCTGAAAACGCATTTCCGGCTTTTTCTGACAACATCGAAAAATAAGACAGAACAGTGACATATTTTGTATAAACAGCAAAAAATCAGGTTTTTGACACAGGGCAGATAGTGTTTTTCCAAATGTATAGATATCCGTTGCCGCATTGATCCTGCCTTCATACTGTTCCGGCGCTGCAAATCCATTTGTGCCTGTACATACTTTATGCTGATATTTATAGCCATTCACCGCGCCACCCAGATCGATCAGATACAATCTGCCGTTTTCACCAAGCATCAGATTATCAGGTTTCAGATCACCATAGTATACCGGTGGTTTTTGGTTATGAAAATATACAAATATTTCTGTAATCTCTATTCCATATTTGATAATCTCTTTTATGGAAAATCCTTCCCCGCTTCGTATATATTCACCCAGAGATTTTCCTTTTACATATTCCATAACAAGATAACATTTCTGATCATCTTCTATATAATCTACCATCTTTGGAAGAGATGGATGAGACAACTTCAAAAGCATTCTGGCTTCATTTCTGCCGGAAACAGGGATTTCTTTTACCGCCCACAATACTCCCAGTTCCAGGTCTCTGGCAAGATAGACTTTCCCACCACCGCCTTTTCCAAGAGGCTCCAGAATACAATAACGCCCTTTTAATACAGTTCCAGATAAATTCACCGACGCACCTCCTTATTCAGTTATCAAACAGATAAAATCATCCACTTTCGTTGCATGATTCTACAGTCAATCGGATATTCGCAATTGAAGCAGGGAACTTACTTGATTCGGTTAAATTTAAAAATTGGAAAAATACGATGAAAGAACTTCACCGCTAACAGATAAATATAGAATAGCACATCTCGTTCTTTTTGAAAAGCCCTGTTTTTATATTCAGAACGTTACTGTTCACTCCGTTCTCAGTAACACGCTTCGCGATGCACAGAATTTATGCT
>OOAF01001816.1_pt1 | contig 15235 bp, 6 predicted proteins | sample 1671251 | NCBI WGS metagenome assembly OOAF01 (sample SAMN06348137, study PRJEB24527) | human gut metagenome | biome: human gut; feature: ankylosing spondylitis patient; material: feces | host: Homo sapiens | place: China | collected 2015-10 | reverse complement strand
GCCCGCCTGCTTAGCAAAATCTGCCTGTTGGCATTTCTGATAATCTTTATGCTTCCCTGCATAGTAAAAGCTGACGATACAGTTTATTCTACTGTCGGAGGGACATGGGTTAAGGTTAATGATTCAACCTGGACGATGGACAAAGACGGGGATGGAAAAACAGACGTGACGTTGTTGAAAGAAGGTGATGAATGGAAGTATATTTTTAATGTTGCTGATGATTCATCGCTGTATTATGGCTGGGAAGTAAACCCGCCGGAAGGTTATAAAGTAGAAAACGGGTATGGAACAAAGCAAAATCCGGCAATCGGGATTCAGTATGCACGTACAGATAACATTGATGTTGATGGAGTACAGAATGGCGATTACGAAGGCGGGATTGATACTACGAAAGTGTATACAGTGCCAGGGGCGTCAAAAATAGTAACATTAGGAAAGTATGACCTTACAGACGGTGACTTTTTGGTCATATGGAGCGGTAATCATCCAGAATATACGGCTGTAGATGATTATGAGAAGGGAACTGTAAAAAGAGGAAAGGGAAGCCCCATGTCATCTTTTTCAGACAATACGATTACGATAGGTTTTCATTCTGAAAAAGATGGTAAAAAGGGTTATGGCTATTATATGAAAATAGTTGGCGATACCAATATAAATGGTCTTACCGCAACAAACGTTTCAACAGAAGAACCGACCATTGATACCGGTTCACTAAGCATAAAAAAACAGGTTCTTGAAGCTGACGGAAGCCCGTCTACGGATGATAAGATATTTAAATTCAATATAGAACTTTCATCTGACGAGGATAAGATTTCAGCAATGCTCGCTAATAAAAAGGATTATGGCGATGTGACGATTGAGGGAGGAAAAGGCTATTTCTATCTCTCAAATGAGGGAAGTATTTGCCTTGCAGGGATTCCGGCTGGTGTGAAATATCACATAACTGAAGATGCGGCTGATGGTTATGAATCAGCATTGACGAACGGAGATGGAATTATCCAAAAAGACATGATAACGATGGTAACATGTACCAATACAAAAAAGGCTCAACCTGAAGTAAAAAAACAGACTTTAACCATTAAAAAAATAGTCAAAAACGGTGACAATAAAGACAATTTCACTTTTCATGTTTCTTTTAGCAATTTAGAAAAAAATGCGAAATATAAATACAAAAAAGGAGATGCTGAAACAGCATTTGCATCTGATAAAGACGGCGCTGCCGATGTGACTTTCACGTTGGCCGATAATGAAAGCGTGGTATTTGAAGATGTCCCGGAAAATACAAAATATCAGGTCACTGAAGATGCAAATAAATATTATGCTTCTTATGAAATAACTGATGCTGTTAAGACCGTACAACAGAAAAATGCAAATGAACAGGCTGACCAGTCTTTGTCAACCGGTACAGAAACCGTTGACACGGACGAAAATGCAGTCGTGACATTTACGAATACCGGAAAAGAGCCTGAAATGCCAGAAACAGAAAAGCTTAAAATAAGGATTAAAAAAATCTGGAACGATAATGATAATGCAGGAAATACAAGACCGGGCAGCATTACTGTTTATCTGATGCAGGATGAAAATGTTATAAAAAACATTGAACTGAATGCTGATAACGAATGGGAAGCAGAGGTTGACGGGCTTGAAGTATTTAATGAAGATGGAAAGATAGAATATAAATATTCTGTGAATGAAGAAAATATTAGTGGATATAAATCTGAAGTTACTGAAAGCGAAGACACTGATACGGCTGGAGATGGAAGTAAAATAAAAGTATTTACAGTCACGAATACAAAAACCGAGACTGGAAGTCTTAAGGTTTCAAAAACGGTTGAGGGGAATGGTGCTGACAGAAACAAAGCATTTAAATTTAAGGTTGAGCTGAAAAATGGTGGCAACCCCGTTTCAGGTGTTTATACACTTGATGGCACTGCTGGAAGTAAAACCGGAACAATCGTATTTGACGAAAATGGCATGGCTCCATTTGAGCTGTCTGACGGAGAGTCAATTGTAATAACCGGGTTGCCGGTCGGAGCCGATTATACGGTTACAGAAAATGCTTATAAAGATTACAAACCTTCTGACAATGGAAAGTATAATGGAAAAATTGAGGCAGGAAAGACCGGTGAGATTTCGGTTGTAAACACATATGATGAAAAGTATGACATATCTGTAAGCAAAACTGTGAAAGGAAATCAAGGCGATAAATCCAAAAACTTTGAATTTATGCTGAAGCTGACAGGAAGTGATGGGCTTGTAGTGCCCGGCAGCGTTGATGTTGAAAAGAATGGAAACTTTGAGACAATGAAAGTTGTTGACGGCGAAGTGAAGTTTACATTATCACACGGAGAAAAAATTATATTCAAGAAACTGCCGGCTGGTGTCAAATATGAAGTGACTGAAACAGTAACAGACGGATATAAGATGACATGTGATAACAATTCTGGAGTGTTGAGGACAAATGCCGATATTGGATTTGTGAATACGAAGAATGTTGGAATTCCGACTGCGGCGATGACGAACACTGGAATTATAACTGCAATTGCTGTCTGCTGTGGTGGTGTAGTCATTGTAGCTATTGTGAAAGCAGTAAAGAAAAAGAAAAAATAACATGGTATTTAAAAGGAAAAAGAATATTTTCAAAAATGTTCTTTTTTCTTTTTTATTTGTCATATTAGATATAACGGCAAAAAAATTGCCGGATAAACAGGCAAAAAGTTATTGCCTGTAAAAACTTCAAATTGCATCGGATACAAGGTTTGTTGGATATCTATTCGAAGCCTTGCTCCGGATAGAAAACTCCTCCATTCCTTGTTCTCAGATAAACAATGCTGACGGCATAATACCGCAAGCATCTGAGAAAGCGGGCTTTACCCGTTATCGTTCGAGTGACCTTATTCGCAGGAAGCGAAAATATAATAAAAATAGGAGGAGAAACGATGAACAATTTGAAAAAAAGTATCATGTCTGTAGCGATGGCTGCAATTACCGCAGCATCACCTATACTGTCTTCATATGCGGCGTATGCAAGTGATATCACAGTAAACGATGATGGAACGGTAACGCAGATGTCTACCTCAACTGAAGGCAGCACGAGCAAAGCAGACGAAACCAAATTTTTATTCATTAAACTTAAGACAGCCGGAGGTAAGGTTGTGCTTAATGAAGGTGAAGACCAGGAACAGCGAATCCGCCTGGATAAAAAAACGGATGGTGTGGAGTATATAGATGTATATGATAAAAATGATGTACTTATCTCATCAGAAAGTACAAAAGATAATGATTATACGTATGTATATGAAGCAAAAGCTGACGATGCCGTCAATGTGAAGGCAAAGGCAGACGAAGGATATAAGGTCAAGCTGTATGAACTGACTGACGATTCATCCGGAACCGAAATCGCTGAAAATGTGGGATTTGATGCAGGAAATAAAGTGGATAGCTTCAAATATCCGGTATTTATGGAGTACGACAAGACCGTAAAAATTGGATTTGAGAAGACAGAGTCCGCTGATGACATTGCAAAGGATTTAAGTGTCAACGATAAGGCCGGAAAAGATAAGGCTGACGAGCAGAGCAAAGCTGAAGCTGATGTTGAAAGCGAAGATAAGACTAGTAAGAAGGACGAGGCTGAATCTAAAGAAACAGAGGATGCAAAGGCAGATGACAGTGATGAAAAGCATGATGACGCTAATGTTAATGAGGCGTCAAATGATGAAGACTTGACTGTCGACACTGCTGGTGATGCTGATACTTCTGATACTGTTGGCGATGAATCCAAAGAAGAAAGCGAAGCGGTTAATAGCTCAGAAAATTCTGATACGGAAACCGAAGCTGAAAACAAAAACGAAGACCTTACTATTGATAGTAAAGAAGAGATAAATGCTGACGATGCGGAAGCTGATGCAGAAAATACAGATGCAGATTCTGTTGAAGGTGATGCGGATATAACTAACGCAGATGCGGATGCTGAAGCGAAAGATGAAGAAGAAAATGTGGAAGAAAGTGTAGAAGATTCAGATGTTGAAGAACCTGGTGTGAACGCTGAGGAGACAACAAAGTCTGGAGAACATTTCGCTGAAATTTCTACTGAAATCGCTTCTCTTGATGCAGATTTATTTTCTTCTGCAAGACTTGTCATTATGACAGGAGATGCAGGCAATATCGTTGACGCCGAACATATTATCGCAAATTACGATAATATCTATTTGATGCAGTATTCAACAGTAGAGCAGGCAATGACAGCTTATCTGTATTACAATTACGCTGCTTCAACAGGAGTAATTGATGCAGTAGAGCCTGATGCTCCATTGGAAGCTGCAGATGAAGAAACAGTAGAGGGAACTGCTCCGATTGATGAAACAAATGTTCAGGTAACAGCGGATGTGAATCCAATTAGTTCTATTGAGGAAACAAAACCTGCAGAAACAAAAGAAGCAACAAATGTAATTGCTCTGATTGATACCGGTGTATCAGAAAGTGCAAATGTTATTGATAGGGTATCTTTGATTGGTGATGAGCTGGAAGGCAATGGACACGGCGACAGAATGCTGCAGGCAATTGTCGGACAGAATGCTGATGCAAGCGTATTATCTATCAGAACAATGGGGAATGATGGACGTGGTACTGTATCAAGTATTATTGCCGGTATGGAATATGCCATTAATCAAAATGTAAGCATCATTAACTTATCTATGTCTGCAAAACTCAATGCAGCTAATTCTGTATTATATGCTGAAATCCAGAAAGCTATCAAAAATGGAATTATTGTAATTGGAGCTGCTGGAAATAATGGAGATGATGCACAAAATTACATGCCTGGTTCCGTAGATGAAGCATATATTGTTGGAGCCTGTGATGAAGATGGTATTAGACTTGAAGGTTCTAACTATGGAAGAACTGTTGATTTTAATGTTATTGCTGATACAACATCTGAGGCGGCTGCAAAATTTACAGGTTATGCCTCAATAAACGGTATTAGTAACTTAAATATTGATGAAAATAATACGTTACACTTAGAAAAGCAAGAAATAGAAAATCCGGACAAACCAGATATTCCAGATAACTCCGATAAAGATAATAACAAGTCAAACAATGATGACGTCGCTTCGGATAATGATGATGAAGAATGGACTCTTGGAGATTCTGATTCATATAATGAAAATCCGGAAGATTATATGGAAGATGATATATGGGAAATTGATGGATATCCAGAATTTCAGTCTACGAATAGAAAAAATGAAAGCATATGGACAAGAGATAAGAAATATGATATTTCTGCTTATAATCCATATGATAGCAATGTAAAAGTTGAATGTGTAACTGATTTAAGTAGTATTACAGATGATACTTATGCAGATGGAAATAGTATTGATATTACATATAAATGTTCTTTGCTGGACACTCCTGAATATTTTTGGACTATTATAGTAACATTTAATTTTAAAAACGATAGAACGCTTGCGACCGTATGTTCTGATGATGCAAAGAGGTTGTTACCTAGCTATATTAATCAGAATAGAAACAAAGGCTATACAGGCGTAGTACCGGAAAGGGTAGGAGATGTTGTTGAAGGAAAAACATATACAGTACTTGCCGGATGGAAAGATTTTTCCTTAGAGAATATTTTGTTAGATTATAACCCACATACCTTTAAGGTTAATGGTATCGATGATAACGGTTTTGATATTAATGTACCTGGAACATATACGGTAACATATGAAGTCTCTCATTTTATGTATTTTGATTATAGCTGGTATGTAAACACTACTGTAAATGTAATTGACCCGGATTCACTTAATCCAGGACTGTATATTACATCAGATAACGCATCGTTAATGATGAATAAAGTAAGTGATAATACATATGGCGGTTATGGCGATTTGTGGGAGGTGTTACAGAATGACAATCAATATGTAATTTCATGTTATGATAACGATTATGAGGTTTCTGTCTTGTCAAATAATAGTATCATTAACCCAGATGATATATGTTCTATCACTGACTCTGAGGACGGAAGAAAAACATTAACAGTATCTGTTCCGGACAATCTTAACCAAGCTGTTGTGCTATACTTAACTAGACCGAATTACCATTCTGTAAAAATGTTAACTGGTGGAGGATGGAAAACTTCTGGTTTGCCAGAAAATAAATTAATGCAGTTTTCGGAAAAGGATTTTGAAAAGTACGAAGATGAGCTTTCCGGAGAATCTCAGACAGATGAATATATGGATGTTGCTGCTGGGTGGACGACTATAAAAAGTAAACAGTATCAAGTGCGAGTGCAGGCTGGACCTGGTAATGTTACTAATTATGGATGGCAATATAGCTTTCGCGGTTCTAACTGGGGTACGGTACAGGTAAATACGGTGGCAAGTCAAATTGTTGATTTCGCTGCTGCAAACGGAATTACTGTTAAAAAAGACAAATTGAAAAATTTTAATTTAAGTTGTACTACCGGACACAGTTATATGGCTATGAAGGCAACTGGCTGGTATACGTGTAATATGACTTGCTATCTCCAGAAGAGTGGAAATGATGCGAGAGTTATGTTATATGCTTATCTGCATCCAGCATCTGATAATCAAGGTAATTATCAAACATTTGAGGGCGCTGAGTATATAGAAGCACAAGATGGTGGAAAAATTAGGATTTATAAAATGTTTAGAAATTCCACTATTGCATTAGAAACTTCTCGTGTTGGTGAATTGCAGACTGTATTTGGTATTTATTCAAGTAAATCTTGTTCCAAAAGCGATTTAGTAACTACACTGCCATTAAATGTAAACGAAGATGGTGCTTATAAAGTCAGCGGTGAAGTAGAAGTTCCAGTTGGCAAATATTATGTAAAAGAAATTTATCGTATACCAGGATGCGCTGAGAATACGGATGTCTATGGTCCAGTTCCTGTAAAATCTGGACAGACTGTTAATTTAGCAAGATATTTCAAAGATAATGGAGGAGACTCCAAATGGGAAGATATGGAAAATGGATGGATTTATAACAGACCGTTTTACTATCAGGGAGAATTATTTGCAAAAATTGGTAAGAACAGTAAAGCTCCAGTAGCTGGTGCTGTATATCATATTAATTATAGTGCTTATGACAATGATGATACTCATAAATTTAAAACTGAAAAGTCATGGTATTTCAAGACTGACGAAAATGGTAAAGTTGTATATGATGATGAGCATTTTCTTAAAACATGGAAGAATCCAGATAATGGAAAGACATACACAAGTGATGATTTAATCAGACGTAGAGATAATGCGCCTGCATTACCCATTGGCTATTTGCATGTAAAAGAGGCTTATGCTCCTGAAGGATTTGAAAAGGATAATACAATTTATACTCAGAGAATCCAGGCGATTACTCTTACGGAATATCCAGCCAAAATCACAAAGCTTACAATCAAAGAAGATGAGACTGGAGCTGGATGGAAAGTAAGAGTAAAAGCCAAAAAGGTGGACGAAAGCGGAAAAGGTTTGGCTGGTGCAAAATTTAGAATTTTTACAGATGAAGCTTGTACGACACCAATTCAAGGCGGAGACGAAAATAGTATCTTGACATCTACGAGCACAGGGGAAACAAATGTATTAGTAATCAAAGATTTGCTTGAAACTCAAAAAACTGTTACTCTTTATTGTAAAGAGATTGCAGCGCCAAACGGTTACACAATAACAGATGAAAAGTTTTCGTTGACTTTTGAACAATCAAAATATGCTGAATTAAAAGCTGCAGGTGATGATTCCGGAGAATTAAAAACATTCGGCCCTGAAACAGGTATCATAAACAAAAAAGGTTGGACGGTCAGAGTGCATTTGAAAAAAATAGACAAAAGAGGAAGAAATCTTGCTGATGCTGTGTTCAAAGTTTATTCCGATGAAGCGTGTACGAAAGTCATTGGAGAAGATTTAACATCAGGAGAAGATGGTATGACAAATATAGTATCAATTGGAGTTCCAAATGACACATCTTCGATAACTTTATGGTGCAAAGAATATTCTGCACCGAAAGGATATATTCCATCTTCTGAAAAATTTACGTTGACTTTTGATAAAAAAGACTATGTCGCTAAAGATGGAGGCGAATTAAAGCAGTTTGGTCCAGAAGAAGGTATTGTAAATAATGAAGGCAAAATATCACCAACTCCAACGCCTGTAACAACTCCTCCAACTGGCGCAGGTTTAACTGTCATAAAAACATCTAAAACACCAGACGACATGATGGCTTTAGATAGCTATACGCTAGAAGGAGCTGTATTTAGGGTAACATCAAGCCGAGATGGTGATATGGGTACAATCACAACGGATGCATCAGGATATGCGGGACCGTTATCTCTTCCTGATAACAGTACCAAAACATGGGTTGACCCGGCTACGGATAAAGACGGAAATGTAACACGTCCAGGATATTGGCAGATAAACGAAGTAACTACTACATACTATATAACAGAGGAAACTCCTCCGAAAGGTCATGAGAATAATTATTCAAGACAATCCATTAGTGTGACAATGCCAAGGGATGCAGACCAAACTTTTCGGGTAACATTCACTGATACTCCAAAATATAATAAAGCAAGCGTTTTTGATATTGAAAAACTAGGAGTAAAAGGAGAGCCGATTAAAGGAGTAGTCTTTAAAGTAGAATACTTTGACGGAGATGATGATAATGCCAATTTAACAAGAACGTGGCATATCAGAACAGACGAAAGTGGACATGCTAAACTTGATAATCAACATCTTGATACAACTCAATCAAGTGACCCGTTCTATATGTATGAAGGAAATATCGTAATTCCAATTGGTGGATACCTAAAAATAACAGAAGAAGCTGCGCCAGCAGAATATGTTCTCGATGAAGAACCAGTTGGGGTAAATACAGTAGAAGGCGGAGAATATAAGTTCACTTATGCAAATAATAATGCATGGTACAATGAATTACAAAGATGCCGTGTAGACCTGCAAAAATATGAGGCTGACGGAACAACTCCAATTGCGGGAGTTGAGTTTGAAATCAAGTTCCTTGAAGCAGCTATTCAGCCAACTTCAAAGAAACATCCAAACTTTAAAAGATTGCTTAACGTAGGTGATACTCTGATACGTCATACTGATGGCGAAGGAAACGTATTTTTTGATAATCTTGACCAAGGAACATATCAAATTACGGAAATAAAAACAAAAGATGGAAATGCATTATTAAAAGAGCCAATTGTATTTACATTACCATTTAAAATGACAACAGATGAAGCAAACGAATACGGCAATGTTGATTTTAATTCAGCAAAAGAAGACGTGGGATATACAAATAAATGGTATTTCTACAGTTGTAAATATGATATTACAAATAACGCAGTATTTAGAATGCCGATGACTGGTGATGATGGTAAGTGGAAGTACGGTTTTATTGGATTTGGATTTATTATAGTAACTGGAACAATGTTGATAGTTTGTAATAAGAAAACAAAAAAAATAAAACGTAAACATAAGAAATAAAAAGAAATGCTTGCACAAAAACGTGCAAGCATTTCTTTTTTACATTTATTAAATTTAATTATTTGGAGCCCATTTAGCATAAAACGTTTGAGTTACTCTTCCCGCACAAGTAGATGTTAGATTTGTTTCGTTGTATTCACTAACCCAACAAACAAATGTATAACCACTTTTTTGTGGTATTGGAACATTTTTGAAATAAATTCTTTGACCACATGGAATAACATATGTATGTCCGCCGCTTCCTCCATTGGCATCAAAAATTATAGTTCCCTTTTCATCAGGATTTCCATCCGCAAAATTTTGAACCCAATAATATCTTCCATCATTGTCTTGATAAAAACCAACGCCAATATATAGATTTTCTTTATCTAACATGGTTAATTTATGACCCTGGCTATTCATCCATGCTTTTACAGCTAATTCTGGGCTTTTCTGGCCAGCTGCAATATTCTCACCGCTAATATGTCCGGCACCACACTCATTTAAAATAGTAGTAAAGCTTTCTCCGTTTGGCCTTTCATGAGAAAATTTTATAGATATTTCTTTTGCTCTCATCATTGCACCTCTTTGTAATGATGGATTATAAATTAAAGCACTACGTCCAGCTTTAGCTCTTTCAATATTAGCCAGTCTGATAACCTCACTAGCCATTGCTTCGGCGTTAACGGGTGCAGGTGTTGGAGTAATGTCATCTCCCACATCGTCTTTATCGTTATTGTTTCCTCCAGTGTTTCCAGCTGTTACAAAAACGCTTATCCCATTATTGTCGTACTTACCATATACATTAGATGCAGAATTATAACTTTTTACAGTATAAATATTAGTTGTATTCTTGAATGGATATTTTACTGTATATGATGTTACAGAAGAGTCAAGTGTAATAACTTTTGTCCAATTTGTTGTAAACTCACTTGTTTGAATTTTGTAAAATAATACATATTTATCGGCTCCACCGGCTTTATTCCAGGTAACATTAACTTTTCCGTTGTTTGCCTTTGCCGAAGTAAGCTTTACGGTTTGTGGAATCGTTCTTGTTGTCAAACCTGTCTTATTGTAGCTTCCAGACTTCTTTGTCTTCTTGTTATACGCCTTAACTGTATACTGATACTTCTGACCAACCACAATCGGATATTTCTTGGAAGAAGTGTGAGTGTAACTGGATTTCGTGTTATCCAGTGTCTTCACTTTAATCCATTTACTGCTTCCGGCTTTTTTGTAGTATACGATGTAATTCGTAGCTCCGGAAGTCTTTTTCCACTTGATATTAATTTTGTTATAATCAGTGGCTTTGATACTTGACAGCTTAACCGTTCCCGGCTTGGCTGCCGCTTGCGTTCGCATCTGTAAAGCCTGAGGAATACAGATGAGCGCTGCAATCATGAACGCGAACAGCGCATATAAATATTTGCGTTTCTTATACATATATTTACCCTCCTTGAGTTTTTATTTCTTATGTATTTATTATACTATATTTTTATATAGCATTCAAATGTATAAGCTATAAATAATATGCTGAATTTACGATGGAATAATTCGCAAAAAAAATTAAAAAATTTTCTCAAAAAAATAACACATCCCAGAAAAAATCCTGCATATTAGATTTGTCGACAGAGATGCAAGCCTGCTTCGGCCGGGTGGGGACTGCGTCTTGCATGCAAAAAACATAAAATAAATAACGAGGGGTATTCTGAGGAAAGATGTGAAGAGCATCTGAATAGGGAAACCTGGCCGCTTGCAGCCGCCCAACAAAGGGGAGAATATTCTTCGGAAAAATGACAGATTTGGCGGGCTTGGCGGCTCGCCGGCAATATTTGGCTGGACGGTGCAAAAAGTGAGATGTAAGCTTGTGCACACGATATAAACAGCCTGAAAAAAATAATGAAAAGAAAAGCAGCATGCCGGTTTAGTCCGGGGAATCATGCTGCTTTTTTGTTGCGCCTGAAATTTGCATATTATATATGCAAAAAAGAAAAAACAAAGGAGGGCGTCAAAATGATGAACGAATATATTTCTGAAATGGTCGCGCGGGAGGATAAAAGTACAGCCGAACACTCCGGAAGAGTGGCGAAAATCGCAGACATCCTTGGAAGAGCTTTGAGCCTCAGCGAATCGGAGCTGTTGACGTTGGATGAGGCAGCAAAGCTTCATGACATTGGAAAAATCAAAGTGGATGTTAAAATTCTGCAAAAACCGGCGAGGCTGACGGACGAAGAGTTTGCTGAAATCAAGAAACATACTGTATACGGCTTCACGATGATTAGTCCTAAGGATGACATGATTGCCAGTCTGATATTGTCCCATCATGAAAGATGGGATGGTAGTGGATACCCGAATGGTCTTTCCGGATGTAATATCCCGTATCTTTCAAGGGTAATTGCAGTTGCTGATTCCATTGATGCAATGATGTCGGACAGGTGTTATCGGAAGGCTCTGTCGTGGAGTCAATGTCTTGATGAACTTGACAAAAACCGGAACAAAATGTACGACCCGAAAGTCGTGGATGCGGCATTTGTATGTCAGGCTATGATATTCAATGCTCTTCGTGCAGACTAGAAGCAGGCAAAAGCCTGCTTTTTCTTTTTCAGGTCAGATTTGTCATATTGTATATATAAAAAAATAAGGAGGTAAAAAGCTATGTCCAGAGCAAATATTTTTAAAAGAAAAGAACGTGAAGTAACAGCTGATTCTATCGTTAAAGACAGTGTCAATGCCGCCGATGCACTTAATAACATATATGGCAAAGGCAGGTCAAATAAGACTGTAAGCGAAAACAGAACACAAAAAGAATTTGAAAAAACAGATGAAGCTTTACGTGATGTTGAAACCGCGAAACAACAGAAGGGCGGAGAAGAGCCTGAAGAACAGGTAAGAGAAATACCACGATATGAAAACCGTGAAGTAAGACACCGCACTTCTAATGACAGGGCAACTGAAAGAGAGACAGAAAGACGCAGAGATATTGAACGCCGCAGGGCTGAGGCTGCACGCCGCGCGTTAGAGCGTGACAGAATACGTAAAGAAGAACAGCTGCGTGAAGAAAGACTTGCAGATAGAAAAGAAGACGCAATGGTTCATGATATGACGGAGCAGGTCCTAGGTCAGACCTACAAAGTGCCTGGAACGAACATTAGTTATGACGATGCTGCTATTATGGCAAGAAATAATATCAGGGATTCAGCAGAACTTACCGGCATCTCACTTGAAGATGACGGATTCGCAAATTCTGTTGAAGAAGTCCAGGCTATGATGAAAGGTTATGTGTTTAATGGTGTTCCTGACGTTGAGGAGGTCTATACAATGACAAAAGATAAGGATGCTGACGTTATCGCACAGGCATATGTGAATGTCGCGAAAGAATGCAATAATGGCGATATGCAGCGCCTTACAAAAATTGATGAAAGATTTGAATTCGACCATCCAGCTTTTGAACGTGCTTTTGACAGTATCAGGTCAAGGGATGTTGAAGCAGACAGAGTGCTTGACTTTGTTGATATGCAGATGGGAAGAGAAAGAGAGTAAGAACGACAGACAGGACATATGTTCTGCCTGTTTTTTTTGTACAAAAAAAGAAGGCCGAGGCCTTCTTATTTTTTATACTCGTTTGGACACGACCAGTTTTTCTAATCGATACGCTGTAAAGCGCCTGCACCAATAATGCGGCCTGCATCATCGCGACGGAGGTCAGCCGGGACAAGAATGTCAGTTCTGTCCGTTACCACCTGCGCCACAGACATGGATGTAATGAAAATTACGCCATCCTGCGGGTCTGGCAAATCGATTACATCGGAATCCAGTTCAAATACCGTATTTATGACTGGAATGGCGCCAATATGGCCAATCTGCTCAACGTGGGAATCCACACGAGCGACAACGCCGCTTGCCGGGATTATGAGAATCTCCCCATCCGGCAGGATGAAGTTGACATCATTCGGTGTTAAATTTTTCAGTATTACATTTTTAAATGTATTCATATTAATTTCTTCCTTTCTTGTTAAAAAAATAGCTTTATTATCGTCTAATATGGAAGAAAACGATTTCGGTAAAAATCGATAAAATCTCTTATACTCCTCGATACTTTTTGCCAATTTTCAGCCGGCAAAATCCCGTACACACAAAAAACACAAAAATGTTATTTTTCTTAAATTATTTTTCATATTAAATATAGCAACAAGTTCAGAAGCGAATTCTCGTATGCCCAGCTGAGCATGTTAGAAAAAAATAAACAAAAAATACACAATATAAGGAGATACAAAAATATGAAAAAAAATCTTTTACCAAAAATGTGGATGACAGCACTTATGGCTGCTACCGCATTCGCAGGAGTAGGAACTCCAGTTCTTGCCGCAGCAGGAACAAATTATGGCGCTACAATTGAAGGAACAAAAACAACTACATTTGATAAATTCCTGGTAATGGACAAACAGGCAAATGTACCGAACGCAACATTTACATATGCAGTAACCGCAGGCAATGCAAAAGCTTACGATGTTGCCGGAAAGAAATTCCAGGTTCTCGCTGGTGTTGATTCAGACAAAATCACAATGGCAGGTGTTGGTGCAGCTGATGCCGCAGCAAATTCTATTGTGTTTAAGCAGGGAGACGGCTCTGACACACATGACACAACAAAAGATGCTTATGTTAAAGACCTCGCAGCAGGAAAGAAATATGCACTGAAGACAGCAACTCTGGACTTCTCAGCGGTACAGTTTACAGAGCCAGGCGTTTACCGTTACATCATCACAGAAGATGGTACTAACCAGGGTATCACAAACGACGCTGACCTTACACGAGTTCTTGATGTGTATGTAAACGATGCTTCCGCAGACGTTGATGGAACATTTACAAAGAAATTGACAATCGCTGGATATGTACTGCACTCTAATGTGGACGATGAACCGGACGTATCAGCAGGTGAAAATTTCGGTTCTACTGGAGCATATACAGATAAGAAATCCCAGGGTTTTACAAACAGCTATGATACATCTGACCTGACACTGAGAAAACAGGTTACAGGTAACCAGGCTTCACGTGATAAATACTTTGAATTTACCTTGAATATCGCAGCTGCACAGCCGAATACAAAATACGACGTTGTTATTGATGACGCAGACGCTACATCCAAAGCAAATGCAGCTACAATTGATGCAAATGCTGGACAGACAAATGTTACATCTATTACAACAGACGGCGCTGGAAAAGCAACACAGAAATTCTATCTGCAGCATGGCCAGCAGATTACAATCCAGGGTCTTGCAAAAGATACAACATATACCGTAACAGAGAATACAGAAGATTACAAATCTACAGCAAACACAAAAGATACTCCGGTTGTTGATACAAAAGCAGATACAGAAGCAGCTCCGGTTGATGGAACAATCGTTTCTACTGACCTGACAACAGGTTTCTTAAATACACGTGATGGTGTTATCCCGACTGGTGTTATTATGGCGGTTGCCCCATTCGCAGTCGTAACCATCCTTGGTGGTGCCGGTGTTGTAACTATGGTTATGAAAAAGAATAAGAAGGAAGATGAATAATCTCTTCTAATTAAGCTTTTCAGCGGCACCACTTGGTGCAACCGCCTCAGCCACACGCGAGCTTTGCTCGCAGTGGCTTGGCTGTCGCTCCGTTCACAGTAGTTACACTCCTGGGCGGCGCTGGCGTAGTTACATATTTGCGGCGAAAGCCCCGATGCTTGCGTCGGGGATGAAAGCCGCTTTTTTATATGATACATGAATACA
>OOAF01001807.1_pt1 | contig 15336 bp, 13 predicted proteins | sample 1671251 | NCBI WGS metagenome assembly OOAF01 (sample SAMN06348137, study PRJEB24527) | human gut metagenome | biome: human gut; feature: ankylosing spondylitis patient; material: feces | host: Homo sapiens | place: China | collected 2015-10 | reverse complement strand
AAAAAGATGCATGCTTAGCATTAGTTTTCCCTATTTTCTCTTAAAAAAGCAATAAGAAGGGTTGTCCACGTTGGTGTAATTTAACGTGGATAAACATTTTATTGCCATCATCGGATGCCTTTTGTTGTTTAAATCTAATTATTCGGTTTAGAACGCTGTCTGTTTCAGATATTTGTTAAATGCCGTTACCTACAAAGTAACGGTCTTCACAAACAAAACAAAAAGTTATGCTTACAATTTTAACCCAGGAGGCTATCAGGGTGCTTCGTTACATCTATTACCGTGATGCCGGCATATCTTGTCCTCCTGATTCTTCCGATTGCGTTTTCCGGAATGTTTCTGTCCTCCTTCCCCTGTTGGAGCGCGGAGGGCTGATTCGCTGTATATGTCCGGAATCTCCCGATAGTCCCGTTTCTTATGAACTGTGCAAGCCTTTGGGCTCCATCGACCTGCTGTCCTTGTTGCTGATCCTGCACGAGGGGGTGTGTCCGGTTTCTCCGGATGTAGACGAGCAGCGTGTCTATGGCCGTTATGGGTCGGTGGCCTCCCGCATGGGGGTTGTCAACCAGATGATGCGCAGCATATTCAGTGAAATCCATTTGACAGAACTTTGTTTGTAAACCGTTTTTTAGAGATTGCCGCCATGAACAGAATTTTACTGCTGCTCGGATATATCCTTTTGCTCTCCGCACCGGTCTGCGGTCGGGGTGTCGGCACACGTGCGGTTTCGGACTGCGATTCGTTGCACACGTTCCGTTTTGTACAGGGGCGTGACGTTCTGTATGCCGACTATCAAGGCAACAATCACGAGCTGAAACGCCTGTTTGCCGCCGTCTCTTCTTTCCGTGGCCCTATCGCCGACGGGAAGATGCGTATCTATGTAGACGGTCATTGCACTTCGGGCGGGAGTGTACACGATAATCTTTGGCTGGCCTATGTGCGTAGCAGCCGTGTGAAGTCCGAACTGATCACCCGCAAGGGGATGAAAGAGGAGTATTTCGTGACTCACAACCATGCCGTTTGCTATCCCGGCGAAGAGCGCGACGTGGTGATTGTCTGCCTGCGCGAGCCTGCGGGTGCGGATACTTTATCCGCCGCCCGCCGCAACTATGGCATGTATGCCTCCCGATATCCGCTTTTGCCTCCTGCGGTCCCATCTGCTCCGGACAACCGCCCGTGCCCGCCCCCCATTCTTTTTGTACCGGTCGGTCCGGCCGGTCATCCCGGTACGGTTGCGGGGTCGGGAGCAGAAAATCCGCGTCGGATGATCTTCTCCCTGAAGACGAACCTTGCCGACTGGTCGGGGCTGACGGCGGAAGGCCGCCTGGGAGCTTTCAGGCCCAATCTGGCGCTGGAGCTTCACTTTGCCCGCCGTTGGTCTGTGATGGCCTCTGCGGCGTATTCAGACTGGAAAGGCGGGCGCGATCACCGTTTCTGGGGCGTCTCCGGCTACAGCCTCGAGCCCCGTTTGTGGCTGAAAGGTGACGGGCGTTACCGCTGGTTCTATCTGGGTGTCTACGGTCAGTCGGGCGATTTCGATTACCGTCCCTCGCCCGCAGGCGATACGGACGCCACAGGCAGAAGCCGCACCGGACGTTACCGGCATGCGGGACTCTCCGCAGGCGTGTATGTCCCCCTGTCCCGTCATTGGGGCATCGAGGCGGGAGTGCGCGGGGGATACCTCCATTCGTCCGCCAAGGCTTATGATAACGAACCTCCCCATGCATACTATCACCATCCGGCCTCCTTCGTCCGTTGGGGCCTGACGGGGATCAACCTGGGGCTGGGATATAGGTTTTAGAAATACAATGGGAATATGATACTCAAACTGAAATACATACTGAAAGCTGCCTTTCTTTCCCAGCTTCTCTTCTCGTGTACGGAGCGCTCGCTCGAACCGCGTCCGGAACCGGAGCCGGTTCCCATCCGTCTCTTTACGGGTATCCGTACCCGTGCGACGGTGGACGTTTTCGGCGATACCCCGGTGTGTGTCGCTTACGGTGTACGTACGGGACAGTACGACGGGAGCTGGGACGGCATTGCCACGGACAACGAGATCCGCCTGATGCCCGAACGCTACTATCCGTCGGACGGCTCGGCGCTCTATCTGCGGGGATACTATCCTCCGGCACCGCTGACGGCTGACGGGCGGCTGACTTACCGCCTGACGGGAGAAGAAGACCTGATGTTGACGGGCGAACAGAACGGATCGCTTTCCGCTCCTTTCGGGGAGTCCGACAGCCAATCGCTCCTGTATCGGCACTTGCTGACGCAACTGATCTTTACACTCACGGTAGAGGCCGAAGATACCGGGGCGCTCCGCGTGCGGTCGCTCCATCTGAACGGACTGACGGACGAGGTGACCCTCTCCCTGGCCGAAGAGTCGCTCTTGCCGGGTGAGCGCACGGTGAGCGTGCCCGTTTATGAAGCGGGCGAAGAGGCGGAGGGCCTTCCGTTTGACGGCAACAAGCTGACGCTGCCGGGCTATGTGCTGGTGCAGCCTTCCGCTACGCTGACCATCGACCTGGTGCTTTCGGTAGACGATGACCGGACACACGACCGCGAATACCGTGCCCTTCCCGTACGGTTCGAAGGCGGGGAGGGGGAAGGCGGAACGGCTTATACCGTCCGGGTGGAACTTCCCGATCCCGTCATTCCCGATCCGGTGGAGATTGTAGCTGTCGCTACGGTCGGACGGTGGCAGGAGGGCGACTCCGGCAGTGGGGAACTGGTGGACAATCGGTCTGCCGAAACAGAACAATAGACATATTTATTAACTATAAAACTTTTAGAAAACAATGAAAACGAAACTAAGTGTGGCGGCTATGGCCCTTTTGCTGGCAAGCTGCTCAAGCAATGACAATGACCTTTTGCCCGAGAATCCGGTGAACGCGACTCCTATCCAAGTGTCGCAAAGCGTGCAGGGCATGGTGAAGACCCGCGCGGCGGTGGGCGTAGGCAGTGATGTGACGGCTACGGTGCTGGTGGCTGACGGTAGCAGTAACAATGCTGACGCCGCTGATTGGGCTAATTTTTCTCCGGTGCTTGCCAATGAAGTGAAGGAAGAAAGCGGACAGAACAAGCTGAAAACCCGTGCCACGGTTTCCACCGCCTCTTTCAAGGCGGGTTCTAAGGCCACGGTGTCACTCAACCCGATTCTTTATTACCATACGACTGCCGGCACGAAGTCTTGGCTGGCGGCTGTGGCTCCTGCGGGAACGGTTAGCGGTACGACGGTGACGATTCCCCAAACAGACGGGGAGCAGGACGTGATGCTCGCCGACGCAGCGGCGGCCGGTAGCAGCAGTTCTGCAAGTGAACCTGAACTTACGTTCAAACACCTGACCACCCAGCTCAACTTTGAGATGAAGGTCACCGCTCAAAATGGTGGCGAATGGACCGATAAAACCATCAGCTTAAAGAAAATCAGAGTGCAGAAAGCGCAGGTGCCCGCAGAGGTCAATGTAGCTCCGACTTCGGGTGAGGCCGGTGTGAGCAAGTGGACGGATACCGCTATGATGAATGTGGGCGGTATTTCCAGTGTGGCGCTGGGCGCAGACGCTGTGCGGGTAGGTAATCCGTTGATGATCCAGGCTTCGGGCCAAGTCGTGATCGATGCGGTGATCTCTGTGGGAGGCACTGATATCACTTTCAATAATGTGACAATCAAAAAGCAGGATAATACAACAAACCTGTCTACCGAGGCCGGTAAGTCACACCTGATCACCCTGAACGTGACCGAGCCTCTGACTCCGGCGGATGCTACGAAGATGACCGTAACCGCCACTGTAACCGACTGGGTAGCGGGTGATGCCGGCCATGCCGATCTGAACTGATTCACATAAAATGTCTGCCATGATCATGAAACGCCATATTTCGCTTTTTGTCTTTTTCTGCCTGCCGGGAGTTTTCCTGGCAGGTTGCTCCGATGCGGACCGTTCCTCGCTGATGGGTGAGGAGGAGGTTCCGGTGGAGCTTTCCGCTCTGGAGGGCGATGTATCGTCGAGGGCGGCGGTCTCGGCAGGCAGCAAGCCTCAGGCGGAGTTTGAGGCCGCCATGGTATTTTCCCGAACCGCGGGAGACTACACCACTCCGGTGGTTGCCGCCGAAGAGGGTGTCTGGAAAGGAACTGTCGGGACCAACGGTGAAGTCAGTTGGGGCAATGCCGGTAAGGCAGCGCCCATTTATCCCCGTTGGGGAGCTTGGCTCTATCTGGTAAGCTACGCCCCCTATGCCGAGCCGGATAAGGCCGCTTCGGGCAGTGGAACGGGCACTTATGCCGGTACGGTTCCCTTTGTACTCACAGGGCAGACCGATCTGCTTTACGCTTCTCAGATACAGGGAAACCGCTGGGCGGACGGGCACTTTCCTTCACTGGTGTTCGACCATCAATTGACGCAACTCTCTTTTCAAGCGAAGAAGACGCTTCAAAACGGGGTGTCGGTATGGGTGAAGAGTATCACGGTGAAGGAGGCGAAACCGCTTGCCTCGTTGAAGCTGGCTACGGGAGAGGTGACATTCTCCACCACAACCGAACATCCCCTGGGACTGACGGTGGATCTTACGCAGAACGGAACCAACGGAGCCGGGCAAGGAACGGAAGTGACCGGCCAGACTCCGGTATCTGTGGGGCAACTTTTACTCCCTCCGTTGGAAGCCGGCGGAAGCAACGGCAATGGAGGTGGAAGTAGCGCATATACGCTGAAAGTAGAAACATCAATAGGTACATTCGATAATGTGTTGCTTACGTTCGGTGATTCCAACGCAAGCGGGAAAAATCCGTTGCAGGCGGGCATGTCACATGTAGTGACGCTGAACATCGGCGACCATGAACTGGGAATCACTTCGGTAACGGTGCAGGCGTGGGCTTCGGTGACTGTTGACGGCACTCTGGATGCGGATTAGATACATGAATTTAAAAAAAGATAAAACGAATATGATGATTAACCAAACGAAATATCATTGGCTTATGGCTCTTCCGGCATTGCTGTTGGCTGTCGGATGCGGTGAAAGCATCTTGCCCGAAGGACAGGATACTGGGGTGGCGGAATTGCAGGTGTCGCCACAGGTGGTGTTGACACGCGGCGCGATAGATGCCGGCACGGATGCATCGGCTGTAGGGAATGCATTAGGAAGCATCGCGGTGTATGCCAACAGCAAAACGACGAATAAGACAACGAATAACTATGGGTTGTACACTTACAGCTCTTCGGCATGGGGCAGCGCGACCGATAAAATCTATCTTTCGGCGGAAGAGGCTACGATCTATGCGCATTATCCGGCGTATCAACCGGGTAGTAATGGTGAATTTCAGAGTGGCAGTACTGCGCTGAAGGCCACTGAATCGAGTGGTGAATACACGGAAAGTTCCACGATCAATATTTCTGTATTTCCGGGGTCTACCGGAAGTGTTAACGCCAAGATCGACTTTCAATCCACTGACAATTCGGACAGTCAAACCAGTACAAAAGATAAGATTCTCGCAGCCTCCGGAGAGGTGGACTATATGTATGCCGATCAGGGAAGTACCGGAGTGAAAGCCAGCTATAAAAACGGTGATACGAATAAAACCGGACAGGTGACGCTCGCCATGAAGCATGCCCTTGCGATGGTCAGCTTCCGGGTATATGCGGATCATACCTATAAAAATACCGGTGCATTTTCCAAACTGGTATTAGCCAATAAAAGTGGAGATACTAAAAATGTACTAAATAATGGGGGTACCACCCCTGCCATGAAAATTAAGGATGGTACGATCACTCTAGGTAGCTCTCCGGCGGCAGTGACCTATACACGTGATATAGCAAACTATATGTTGTCCAAAGCAACGGCTGACACGGATCAGGCCAGAGCCACCGCTAAAAATAACGCCAAGAAAGCCAGTATCCTCGTCCTGCCTGAAAACACGGCCGATAAGTCGACCGTGGAAGCTACGCTGACGATTGACAACCAGGATTATAAAGTCGCCCTGCCTGCTAGCAACAGTGCATGGAAGGCCGGAGAAAATTACCTGTACACCGTCAAGCTCAGTGGCTCCGAACTCGTCATTTCGAGTGTGACCGTGACGGAATGGACAACAGTTGTGTCAGACGCATCCCTGGATATAAAGTGATAGAAGAAAAACTCAACAAGATAATAGATGAAGAACGTATTCATTCTTTTGCTCCTTGGGACCGCATCCCTGTTTTGCATAGCCTGTTCCGGTGAGAACTCCGTTCTCACCGACGGCGATGCCGTCCTCTTGCAGCCCGGTGTTCATGCCGGTGCCACGCTCGCCTCCACCCGTAGCATGATCAACGATGTTGGTACGGGTGCAGACCGGATCAGCACCATTGGCATCTACCTCGCCGCTGCGGACGGCAGTCTCTATCCGGGCAGCAACGCCGGGGGAGCGACCTTCACGAAAGCGGCTTCCGGTATCAATTGGACGAGCAATCCTTCTACCTACGTCAGCCTCGCAAAAGCAACGGTCTATGCCTGGGCACCCGCCACGACAGCCTTGAAGAGCGATGGCGGCAGTGGTAGCGGAGGCAACAGTGGTAGCGGCAGTGGCAGCGGTAGCGGTGGCAGCGGCAGTACTGTCTTGCCAGCTCTTCCCGTCAGCGTGCCTGCCGGGCAAAACTTCGACGGAGGAAATACCTACGACTGCTCTACCGCCGATTATCTTTACGGTTCCGGCAGCGCTACCGTAGGTTCGGCTACGGCGGTTACCGCCAACAGCCTGTCTCCTTCGCCGACCCTCTATCTGCAACACGCCTTGTCGCAAGTCGTGTTCCGTATTCAGAACGCGAACGACCGCACCCCGGATCCGACATACGATTATGTAAGGCAGATTAAGCTTACGGCAGCGGGCAGCGCTACTCCTTTCTACTGTACGACTGCTTCCGGATCCGGATCGGCCGGCACGATGTCCCTGACGGATGGCGCTTTGTCCGGACTGGACGCGGTGGGTGAAATCTCTTTTACCCCATCGGCCCGTCCGCAACAGGTCGGCACCTCGGGCCCCGTTACAGTGGCCTACGGGCTGGTGGCTCCGAAGGCTGAGGCGGCTTCGGGCACGCAGGTGACGTTGACGCTGACACTGGGTGAACAAAGCTCGGACGCTACCGAACGGGATCTTACCCTCTCGACCGATGCCTTCAACCCGGCATGGCAGAAAGGATACCGCTACGTCTATACCTTAACGCTCGGCGAACGGGGAATCAGCCTGCAACCTGTCGATATAAAAGGGTGGACGGAAGTTTCCGGGGGGAGTAATGACGTAGATCCCGGCTGGCAATGAAACAAATGATTCAGAACAATAAATGGTTCAGAACAATAAATGGTTCAGAATGACAAATGATTCAGAATGACAAATGACAAATGATTCAGAATGAATGATTCAGTATGAAAACAGATAGATTATACCAAACGGTTTTAGGCTGCCTGCTGCTTACCGCAGGCTGTTCGGACAATGCGCTGACCCCTTCGTTGCCCGAAGGGACTCCGCTTACGGTGTCTGCCGCGATCTGCGCTTCCGGTGAAGGCCGGGAGTCTGAGACCCGGGCGGCCGTGGCAGCCGGGACCCGTGCCGTGGCAGCCGACAACGGTTACGACCGCAGCACCTTTGCCGCAGGTGACAAAATCCGTATCATCCGCTCGCGGAACGGCTCGTCATCCACTCCGGTGGACTACACCTTGAACGCCGCTTCTTCCGGCAGCAGTACGGGCGAGTGGAAACCTTCGGTGACGGGTACGGGTACGGAGCTGCTCGTTGAGTCCGGAGCCACCTACCAGGCGAGTTACCCTATCGAATACTCGGGTATCCGTGCCGACCAGCGAAAGGCGGGAGGTGAGGACTACCGCCTGAGCAATCTGCTGGAGACCCCTGAGAAGGTGACGATCGGCCGTGACGGAACACTCTCCTTTACAGGCGAAAACGCCTTTGTGCACAAAGGCGTGAAGCTGACCCTGAAGTTTTCGGGAAAGAACACACTGTCCAAGGATTTTACGAGTATGACCGTAACCGGGAAGGGGCTTTACTCCGGAGGAGCAAGCAAGGATGAAACCGTCTACCTGTATCACCCCGGCGGTACAGGCGATGCGAAATATACCTGGCATGGCATTATCGCCCCGCTTACTTCCCAACAGTCGATACAGGTATCGGTGACGGATGCTAACGGAGTGGTCTATGACGTCACCCTCACTTGCGCAAGGGCGGCGAACAGCCACTACACCTATACGCTCACCCTGAAAAATGATGTGCTGGTTCCCACCGGTCAGGAGATCAAAGAGTGGCAAAGCGGGGAATCGCATACAGGAACCTTAAGTTGATGTAACTTAGTTTGATGTAATATTAGTTGATGTAACCCCATGAAAAAGAAAAAGAATAGAATCCTATCGGTATCCGGGGCGGCTCTCTGCCTGTTCTTCCCGGTTCTGCTGGCCGCCTGCTCGCAAGAGGATGCTTTGCCCCGTCCGTTGGAAGTATCGGCGGAGGTGGGGAGTCCCGCTACCCGTGCGGCGGCAGACTCGCATGCCGATGATTATGATAAAAGTGAATTTGTAGCGGGTGATGTCATCCGGATTACGGACGGCACGAAAACTGCCGACTACCAACGGGTGGTCACCGGCACAACCGGCACCTGGCAACCCGTAAGCGGACAAACAGCGCTCACCACTACCGGTAATGGTAGTGAAACGTTTACGGCTTCGTATCCTACGGCGTTCACCCGGATTCTAACCGATCAGAGCACAGCCACCAATTTCTGGCAAAGCAACCGGCTGACGGCTACAGGAGTACTCGATGGCAATAAGGCTACGTTCTCGTTCGCTCCGGAAGCGGCGAAGGTGACCTTGGTCGTGAAGTATGGAAATGATTCAAAGCTTCCCGGCACGGCAAGCCTGGAGGGTACGGGGATTGCCACCGATGTCTCTACATCGGAGACGATCAACGCCTATGGCGCCTCGGCAGCGGGAACTTCCGCTCAGCAGCATACGTATGTGGCCATTGTCAAGCCCGGCTCCCGAACGTTTGTGATCAAGGTGAAGGCCGGCGACACCGGTGAAACGGAGAAGAGCTACACCGAGAAGGCGGCCCATACCTTGAAAGCCGGATACAACTACCAGTATAACTTTACGTCCACCAATGAATTGATCCTGAACGGTATCACCGTAGAACGATTCGTAGAGACAACGGAGACAGACGCGGGAAACGCCACTTAATGAAAAACAGATACGAAAACGGATATGAACCTACAAAAATACAATCGAATGAAGAAGCCGGCGAATCGCCTCTACATGGCGCTTGCCCTCGGAGCGGGGATATGCCTGACGGCTTCATGCGCCTCGGACGACGGATTCGCCGCCGATGAAGGCGCGCTGGAATTGCAGCGGATCGAAGTGGAGGGAGAGGAGAGCGTCACCCGTGCGGAAGCAACCGCTATCACCGAGGTGGACGTGTATGCCACCACTACCGCATCAGCTACCAGTCCACATGCGGCGTATGGAGACAATCCACTGATGACATTCTCCTTGAAAGAAGGAGTCTGGACTCCGGACAAGCAGACGATCATGAACAACACTTCGGGTGATGCCTTGCTATACGCCTATTATCCTCCCGCAGCCATCCAAGCGTCCGGTGACGGTGAACATACGACGGCGGTGAACCTTCCGTCGTCATTGACTGATTTTCTCGCTACCGGGCAGGCCGATTATCTCTACGGTGTGGGTACGGATACGGGGAAAGCCCCCGTCACGGCAACACTTTCCTCGAGAACCGTCAGCTTCAAGATGAAGCATGCGTTGGCCAAAGTCAGTTTCCGTATCGTGAAGTCGGCTTCGGCCACCGAAGCGCTAAAGCTGATACAGGTGGATGTGCTGAGCGGGACCAACCGTCTGCGGACAGGCATCGGGACGATGAACCTGAAAAGCGGATTGCTGAACAGTCTGTCGGATATTTCGACACTGACACTGGCGCAGGCGAGTGGCGTGGAGTTGAAGCTGAAAGAAAACCAGAAAGGACCGAACGTGACCTGCCTCGTGGCGCCGATGGCGAAAGAAGAAACGGTGCTCTCGTTCCGGCTCAAGGTATGTGTGGACGAAGAAGCTGCCGCGAAAGCGCATGCGTTTGAAACCCAATCGGTGACAGCGCAGTGGGAGGCGGGAAAGCATTATGTCTATCTGATTACGGTGGACAAAATGGGAGGTAAGCTGAGCTCGGTACAGATAGAGGACTGGAAAAACGATGCGAACCAGAACACGAGTATCGGGATTTAGTGGAAAACGATCCACTCCGTGTTACTCTGTGTACTCTGTGGTGAACTAAAACAAGAAACGATGAATAAAAGACTGAAACTTTGGATAGGGTGTTGCCTTTGCTTGCTGGGAGCGCCGGGACTGACAGGATGTTCGGAACAGGCTCCCGGGGAACCCGGCACGGAGGAGGGAGATCCGGTATCGCTCCGCTTCTCTCTTTACCGGGCGGAGGCGGACGAGGCTTCGACCCGTGCCGACGCGGCAACGGATATGGCGGATGGAAAGACTTTCTGTATCTATGCTTTCCCCGCAGGTGCGTCTACCACGACGACGGAACCGCTGGATCATAAAGTATATACGGTAAAGAGTGGAGTGGCTACGGGCGAACTCTATCTGTATCGCGGAACGTACGACCTTTACCTGGTATCGTACAACTCTTCGACGGAAGTGCCCGAACTGAAAACGGACGGTACAATTCAGGTGTCGAACGGAAAAGACTTTATGTACACCAGCCTGAAAGGGATCGTGGTGCAACCCAACCAAACGGGAGAAAACATGATGGACGTAGTGCTGCCGGCTCCCTTTAAACGCTTGGGAGCACAGATCAAAGTGAGTGTGGCGGCAGGTGACTTTCAGCCGGTTACTCCTACCAGTCTGGTGGTGAACTCCTTCGAGATGGGAGGACTCCGGGCGTCGTTGCCTTACACGTTGGGTGGTACTACCTGGGGGGTGGTGGCGAATGAAACGTTTGCCACTACTCAGTCCTTCACCGGATTCACGAATAATACAGCATCCCATGATATAAAGACTTCACGAGAAAGTACACCGGTTGTGGTGCTTCCGGTAGACGGTTCGGCTATGATTTCTTTTAAAGTGAACCTGACGGTAGGCTATAATGATAACGGTGTAAGTAGAAAAACGACCAATACTTATCCGGCGGAGATCCAGAAGGTGTTGCTGCCGGGTATGACCTATATGTTCGCCTTTACACTGACTTTCTACGGCATACTCGACCCCGCCGACTTGACGTTGGCGATAGGCGAATATGAATCGACCGTAACGCTCGATTCGGATGAAATGGGAAAATAACCGGCATATTCATATACAATTATCATATTTAGAATCAGATCAAAACAGAATGGCAAAAAGACAATACATACGACGATGGACGGGCAAATGGGCACTCGGTTGCCTGCTGGCGGTTTCCGGCCTATGGACGGTTTCCGGTTTGCTGGCGGGATGCAGCGAGGAATCCGTAGAGACTTCCGAGGAGTTTCGATTAGTTCTGAAACTGCCTCCGGCGCTGACGGTGGATACCCGCGGAACGATTAACCAGATCCCTGTTAACCGGATCTGGGTGCTGCAATACGTCACCGAGAGCGGAACGTCAACGCTGAAGAACAAAGCTTTTTTTACGGTTCCGGATGATCAGGCTGGGAAGAATCCTCCTCCGACGATTGAGATTACAACCGGCGAAACTACTTTCACCCAAACGAAGAGTCGCTTCTATGTCATTGCCAATGTGGAACAGTCGTTCCTGAGCGGCTTCACCGGAACCGAAGCGGAACTGAAGGCGAAAACGGTGCCCTTTTCCGGTTATAGGAACAAGCCGTCCCTGTTGACATCGGGGCCGCTGGAATATACGCCCGATCTTAATAAACAGGGTGTAATACCGCTGGTGGTTCCCTTGCGGCGGGCTTACGCCACGATTTCCTTGTCCTGGAATAAAAAGGGAGACCTGGCAGCCAATAATTTGAGTAGCCTTGTCGTCAAGTCCGTCTCCCTCTACAATGTACCCGCGAATATGGCGCTCTATACGCGGGGAGGCGGAAGTATTAAAGATAAGTATCCTGCGGATAAGGATGGTTCTACGGCTATCACATCCACAGACGGAACTCAGATCACTACTGATTTGAGTCCGTCTTCTCCTTGCGAATTCTATATGCCGGAAAACTTACGGGGAATGGGGACAGCCGCCTCGTTTATGGAAAAGAGCATTTCGGCTAAAGGGCCGGACGGAAAATTGGACTATTGTACGTACATCAAGCTGTCGGGTGAATATAAGTATGCAGGAGCATCGGCGCCTATCGGCGTGAACTATCTCCTGCATTTGGGCGGCAACCTGATGACTGACTACAACATCCGCAGAGATTACCTTTATAACCTCACCGTCAATATCAGTGGCGCCAACAGCGCCGATGTGCGTGTGACGATCACGGATGGCAACGTAGTGATGTTCGATGCTGTGGAGGTGCTTCCGGTGAACAATGTAGTTTTCAAATAAAAGACAGAAATGAACTTGATTCACCACAGATTACACGGATTTTCACAGATTAATACTGGATCTTCACAGATCAACACCGAATCTTTGATTCGATTAAACTTGATTATCAGTGAAATATAAATAATTAATCGGAATATAAATAATTAATCAGTGAAAATCCGTGTAATCTGTGGTGAACTTAAAACAAACATACCAATATGAAACATACTTCTAAAAATCTGTGGAAGCTACCGTTGCTTGTCTGCCTGTTGGGCATAGCGGCTTGTGAAGAGCGGGCGGATGTCGTGCCGGTCGATACCGACACGAAGCCCGTGGAGGTATCCCTGTGTTTCGGCTTTGCCGATGAAGAGGACGGGTATAACCTTTCTGCCTCTGCCGACACACGGGGGAGTGATTCCGGGCAGGACGGTGCGTTCACTGCCCAGCCGGTGCCTGCCGTGCGGACCCGTGCAACGGAACCGAGTCATCCGGATGCGCTGTACCAGTTCTATTTGATGCAATATAAGGCTGACGGGACGCTGATGGGCAGTGTGCAATCCAAAGAGCAGATCACTGCGGGAACGGATTTCTCTACCCTGGTGACATTGACACCGGCCACGAACTGCCAGTTGGTGGTGATTGTCCGCGGGAAAGGAAATACGACCCCGAGTATCGGCGGCAGCCTCGCCAATGTGCAACAACAGGTGATGGACGCCGATCTTTTCAAAAAGACGATTCCCGCCGAAGGTTTTACGCAGGATGATATCAACAAGATGCCTTATATGCTCCATCTGCCGTGCGTGAACGTGACGAGCGATGGTAAACTTCAAAGTCCGGACGGGAGCTATGACGCCCGTCTGCTGCTCAGGCGGCTGGCAACACGGCTGACGGTGAACTGGGAAATAGATGCTGCGCTGAAAAACGCGGGCTATGCCCTGAAAGAGGTGAAGCTTTGCCAGGTCCCCGCAGCCTTCCGGTTGCTTGCATCACCGGTGGAGACGCAGTGGGGTATGACCTATCCGTCCGAAGTAGTTGAGTTTATCGATTACTATCGGCTGACGAATGCCTCAGAGTTGGCGGCGGGAAAGAAGACCGTGTGGATACCTGCCAACGTGCGCGGCACTTCGGCGAAGGCCACTTCACCTTATTACCGTACAAAAGAGAATGCCCCCACCGCCGCATCGTATGTAGAACTGGTGGTGGACAATGCCGTCAAGAAAGAACGGCTCTATTATCGTGCTTACTTGGGCGGACAGGAATCAACGGACTTCAACCTCTATGAAAACAAGGATTACACGTGGAAACTTTCCGTCAAATCGACGGCTTACCAGACGGATAAACGCATTCAACTGCTGGATCAAAGTCCGGTGCAAAGCACCAATCTGGTGGAGACATCCAACTGCTTCATGATGAAACCCGGTACGAATATCTGTTTTAATCCGTATAAGCATGAAGCGAAGATGAATGGTTACAATGTTCCGCTGAGTGGTTGGAATACACATCTGACGGATGGTTCGACGCTGGCCGATAACAAAAAAATAACGGATGTTAAGTTGGTCTGGCAGACGAAAGACGATGCTACATCGGGCGATTTGGTGATGGGGTATGCCATCAGTGGAGACGACCATTCGAATCTGGCGCGTATCACTGACGGAGGTGATTTGCAAAAAGCCCGTATCCACGTCAAAGTGCCGGTGAGCAAAGGAGGAAATGCCTTGATTGCCGCCTATTCCGGCAGTAAAATAGTATGGAGCTGGCATCTCTGGATAACCGATTATGTACCGCAGGGGATTACTTCCTCTGTCACTTATGCCCAGGCACAACAGTTGACACAGAACGGAAGCGTGCATCAATATGCCACTATGGCTTTCAAAAGCGGTGGAACGCATGTCGGGAAGGTGGTTATGGACCGGAATCTGTGTGCCATGGCCGGAGGGTTTCCGGGTGAGAATGCTTCATTGCTGGATTTTGCAAGGCGGATAGGCTATTTGTACTATTGGGGACGCAAGGATCCGTTCTTGGGGTCGACAGACGGAACGGCGAATGAACTCAATGTTATTTATGATGGAGAAGGACGAGGGGTACAACTGGGAAAGGTCGCTTACTCCAATATTACATTAGTAAATGGCAATACGCTGCAATATGTCATTGAACATCCCGACCATATTATAACAGGTTCGAGCAGCGATCAGAACCAAAGCAAATGCTCTTGGTATAGTTTGAATGAAACTACTGCGGACTATCAGTATTTGTATAATAACTCTAAAACTCTTTATGACCCTTGTCCGGCAGGATGGAAGATTCCCCATCAAACAGTGTATAATGGCTGGGGCAAGAGCCAGGCGTATTGGTTTGATGCGAATGGAACGTTTATGGAAAGTGGTAGTGCACACGAGCGGGGTGGACGTCTGTATAATGTATCCGGTGGGAATGGTGTGCCCTCTCCTCGTACAGAAGATAATACAGCCTGGTTTCCGGTTACGGCATACCGATCCTTTAGCGATGGAAAATTGATATTTAATGGAAGTGCAGCCGGATACGAAGGAACGAATACGATAGCAAAGAATGGCAATAATTACCGGATATATTATACAAAAATAGCAGCAGGAGAATTGAGTACTCCGAATAATGCTTGGGGAATGATCGGTGAGCCTTATCCGTTTCGATGTGTACAAGAATAATAATGATATGAAACAGATTTGGAAGAATAAATGGTTAATGCTCTTGGGAGGCATGACGCTTCTTGGAGGGTTGAGTGGATGTGAAGATCGTCCGGAGGGTACTGTTCCTTTTCCTGAAGGTGAAGAGGTGACGGTATCGCTGGTCTTCGGCTTTGC
>OOAF01001794.1_pt1 | contig 15446 bp, 16 predicted proteins | sample 1671251 | NCBI WGS metagenome assembly OOAF01 (sample SAMN06348137, study PRJEB24527) | human gut metagenome | biome: human gut; feature: ankylosing spondylitis patient; material: feces | host: Homo sapiens | place: China | collected 2015-10 | reverse complement strand
CCTTTACCGACAACAAATAATGGCCTTTCTTATCAAGTATTAAGTCAACGATCTCTCGCTGTGTCCCCATGGCATCTATGGAGACAATCGCCTCTTCAATGTCAATCTCCGACAAGACAGCAGGGATGGCTGTTATCTCATTAGACTGGTCTTCTACCTTTCCTTGAGAGATACAGAACCTATTCTCGATTACCCAAGCATTCAGGATATACAGACCTTTATTTCCTGTGGAAGTCGGAGATGTCCCACCTTGTTTCTTTCCATCTATAACAATCTGCTTTTCTGATAAATCAGACAGGAGTGATTTACCATAACTGCGAAGACAATGTTCCAATTCTGATGGTTCAATACGCTGGAATACACGCTCAAACGTATCTTCTGATGGTACACCGTTTGGTAGAGAAAGCAAATCATTCAACATTTCTCCACGCTCTAAAGCAAACAGACGCATATCTTCATAATCTGTTCCGCCTGTCAGATAAGTACACAAACCTATCATTAATATATCTGACAACAAAGGTAGACAGCGACCTGTTACACGAGGATCTGTCACTTCTGAAAAATAATTAGAGGTATTCATTTTGCAATGATAAACTTTTTAGAGGAATTTTGGTGCGGTCGCCCTGGAGCGGCTTTGATGATGAAGCTGTTTTTCTGTGAAAGAATGAGGGCGTTAACGTTTTCACTTTCCCGAAATTACACAAATCTTCCTTTCGTGTTTGAAATTTAACAAAATGAATTATTTTTGATATTATGCGCTACCTTTGTTCGTACAAACGAAACACACACTACTGACAATTTATATACAACTGACCCATGAAACCCGCCTTCGGGCGGGCTTCTGATTTAACCTATATCTTATGAAAGCAAAAGACGTTTTGACAGAATTGAAAAGGCGGTTTCCCAACGAACCGGAATACCACCAGGCAGTAGAAGAGGTATTGAATACCATCGAAGATACCTATAATCGGAATATCGAGTTTGAAAAAAGCAATTTGATCGAGCGGCTCTGTATTCCCGATCGGATTTTCTCGTTTCGGGTGACCTGGACAGATGATCAGGGAAATGTGCATACCAACATGGGCTACCGCATCCAGCACAACAATGCTATAGGTCCTTACAAAGGAGGAATCCGTTTCCATTCCTCCGTGAATTTATCTATTTTAAAATTCCTGGCTTTCGAGCAGACCTTTAAAAATTCACTGACTACTTTACCGATGGGAGGGGCTAAAGGTGGTTCGGATTTTAATCCGAAAGGAAAATCGAATGCCGAGATTATGCGTTTTTGTCAGGCCTATATTTTGGAGTTATGGCGCAATATCGGACCCGGTACGGATATTCCGGCAGGGGATATCGGTGTCGGTGGCCGGGAGGTTAATTATATGTACGGAATGTATAAAAAACTGGCGAGGGAAAATAGCGGAACTTTTACGGGCAAAGGCCTGGAATCCGGTGGTTCTCTGATCCGTCCCGAAGCTACCGGTTATGGGAATGTATATTTCCTGTTGGAGATGCTGAAGACCCGGAATATAGAGCTGAAGGGCAAGACCGTAGCCGTCTCGGGGGCGGGAAATGTGGCCCTTTACACGGTACAGAAACTGAACGAGCTCGGCGCAAAGGTGGTGACTCTGTCGGATAGCAGCGGTTATATTTACGATCCCGAAGGGATCGGTGCTGGAAAGTTGGAATATATGATGGAGTTAAAATTGTTCTACCGGGGAAGGGTGAAGGAATATGCCGATAAGTACGGTTGTAAATACGTGGCCGGAGGTCGGCCGTGGGGGGAGAGATGTGATATCGCTATGCCCAGTGCCACTCAGAATGAACTGAACGGTGACGAAGCCCGTACTTTAGTTGCCAACGGTTGTGTGGCGGTGTCCGAAGGGGCGAACATGCCCTCTACACCCGAAGCGATTCAGGTCTTTCTCGAAAATAAATTGTTGTATGCTCCCGGTAAAGCCGCCAACGCCGGCGGAGTGGCCACTTCGGGTCTCGAGATGTGTCAGAATGCACAGAAAATCAGCTGGACACGCGAAGAAGTCGATCAGAAACTAAAGGAGATCATGCAGTCTATCCATGCGCAGTGTGTGAAATACGGTACCCAGCCCGATGGTTACGTCAACTATGTCAAAGGAGCTAACGTGGCCGGTTTTATCAAAGTAGCCCGCGCGATAATGGACCAAGGCATTTTATAAAAGGTATAAATTCATCATAAGAACGTAAGTATAATTTTTTCTTTCTATTCCGATTTCGGTTTTTATACCGGAAGACCGGTTCGCCTGGACCGGTCCGTTAAGGCTTTCCTTCACTGACCGGCGGAACTCCTCACTCCGCAAAAAACTTTACGTTACGTTTCCGTCAGACACCACCGGTCGGGCGTTCAGAAAAAGCAAGACGACACTCGCCGGAGCTCCAATGGTCCCCGAACACGAACACCTCCGACTTACGTTATCACTGCCTGGCAAGCTAAACCGGACCTGAAAACCATAAATTTCAACGAAAAAAGATTTTCCGGTAAAGTAACCCAACTATCCATAATCCGATAGAGGTGAGCCGGTATTTTATTCTATAAAATTTTTCTAATTCTTCCTTTGCCAGGTCGTGTTAACGTGAGATGCAGGGTTTATGCCGGAAGACCATTGGAGCAGGACCGTTCCAGGCGAACCGGTCTGACGGCACAAAACCCGGAACCGGAATAGAAAGAAAAAATAAACCTACGAATATGTCATCGGTCCACAGCGTAGCATGATCGGCCTGGCATTTTTACGAAAATCTTTTGTTTTAAAAATAGTGATTTCAGTGATGACTTCGGTAAATTTGCCGGAAAATTATGATTTGAATATGCATTATTCTCAGACAATTTTGCCAACTTGCGGCGGTAAAGATCGGATAAAATGGGTACATTGACAGATATTCGGATGGCATGTCATCAGTTGGCAGAACCTGAATTCGGGCATCCTGCCGATTTGGTCGGTTGGATGGGAGCCATGCAGGCACAAGATTATACCATGTCGAAATGGGCTGTCGGGCTGCGTTTGAAGTCGGCTACGATTGCGCAAGTAAATGAGGCCCTGGCGAAAGGGGAAATTGTGCGGACTCACATTATGCGTCCTACCTGGCATTATGTTGCCGGAAAAGATTTACGCTGGATGTTGCAACTCACTTCTTCCCGGCTCAAAAAGGTGATCGATTCCTGGGTGAAAGCCAGTGGACTGGACATTTCAGAAAATCAATATACTCAGTGTAATGATTTGATCGGTAAGATGCTGTCCGGAGGAAACTGCCTCACGCGTGAAGAGATAGAAATGGAGTTGGGGCATGCCGGTGTCCCTGTTACCGGCGATCGGGTAAGACGTTATGTGCTCCGGGCCGAAATGGAAGGGATTGTATGTAGCGGTGCGGATAAGAATGGAAAGCCCGGTTATGCTTTGCTGGATGAACAGGTGGCCCCTGCCTCCTCCTTGCCCAGGGAAGAAGCTTTGGCGCGTCTGGCTGTCAATTATTTTCGTAGTCATTCTCCTGCTACTCTAAAAGATTTCGTCTGGTGGTCGGGACTGACGGTGACAGAAGCCCAACAGGCGATCGGTTCGATTAAAGAACTTCTAGTTGAAGAACATTTTGAAGGACAGGCGTTTTGGGTGTTTGCAGCTTGTCGGAAAACGGAAAATAGAGATCTGATCCAATTGCTTCCTCCTTTCGATGAGTATTTGGTGAGCTATAAAGACCGGACTCCCGTTATTCCGGAAAAGCACCATTCGAAAGCTTTTAACAGGTGGGGGACGTTTTATCCGGTGATTTTATATGGCGGACAGATTATAGGTAATTGGAGCAAGGTGAAAAAAAAGGAAGGGTTGACGGTAACGGTTTCGTTTTTTGATAAACGATCGAAATGTCCTTTAAAGCTCTTGCAGGAAGTTGAAAAACAATATCGGAAATTTGTAGATGGATATGTCCCGGATTGAAAGAGAAAAAAGAGTGGTCGGGATGATGGTCCGTTTGTATTGCCGGAAGCAGGAAGGGAACGATTGTTTGTGCGAGGAGTGCCGGGCTTTGTTGGAGTATGCGCATGCCCGTTTGGAGCATTGTCCGTTTGGAGAACGTAAAACTTCGTGTAAACATTGTAAAATACATTGCTATAAACCCGGTATGCGGCAGAAAATGCGGCAGGTGATGCGCTATGCCGGTCCGAGAATGTTATTTTATCACCCGCTGATAGCTTTGAGACATTTGTTCGGTGATTTTAAATGATCGGGAAAGAACGCCGGTCGATGCATTTTATGAACTTTATAGACTTTATAGGCCGATTTGATTCTAGGTTTATTTTTTCTTTCTATTCCGCTTCCGTTTTTTATATCGTCAGACCGGTTCGCCTGGACCGGTCCGTTAAGGCTTTCCTTCACTGACCGGTGGAAGTGACCGGGTCGACAATTCCGGTCACCGGAGACGAATAAGTAACGAAATAAACTTACTTTTGCAGTTGTATATTTAAGGAAAACGCATGGAACAAGGACTGGAATATTTCGGTGTATTGACGGGTTTGCTTTATCTCGGTTTGGAGATCGTTCAGCATCGGGCAATGTGGATTGTCGGGTTTGTTACTTCGTTTGTCTATATCTTTGTTTTTTTCTTCTCTAAATTCTATGCCGACATGAGCCTGAATATTTATTATGTCTGCATCAGTATATACGGTTTCTGGCAATGGCATAAGGGAAAGGCTGTACAGGAAGGCACTGAAGTGCTGATATTGTACCGTCGTTTGAATATCAGGCTGATATGGGGCATTACTGTCGTAACTGTTTTTTTGTACGGTACGTTGTATTTCATTTTGTCGGATTATACCGATTCGCCCGTATCGGCCGGAGATGCTTTTACCACAGCTTTGAGTATTACGGTGGATGCTGGCCCGGAGAATATTGGAACACTGGTGGTTTTGGGTGGTGATCGACGGGGTGTCGGCATTGTTGTATTATCAGCGGGCTTTGTATCCGACCTGCTTTTTATTTGTATGTTATGGCGTATTAGCGATTGTAGGATGGATCAATTGGAAAAAGAAAGGAAAGTGGTATGATCAAAAGATATAAATGTGTGGTTGTTGCAAACGGTTTATTTCCGACAGGGCAACAGGCATTGGAACTATTGAGGCAGGCTGAATTTGTTGTTGCCTGTGATGGGGCTGTGATCGGATTGGAGAATGGCCGGCTACCGGATGCGGTTGTCGGTGATTTGGATAGTTTGCCGGAACCGGTTCGAAACCGTTATTCCGATCGGATTCACCGGGTGAAAGATCAGGAGACGAACGACTTGACCAAGGCTGTGAATTATGTCAAAACTTTAGGCTTCCGGGAAGTATTGATTCTGGGGGCTACCGGTAGGCGTGAAGATCATACCTTGGGTAATATTTCTTTGCTGGCCCAGTATGTGACTGAATTCGAACGGGTAGAAATGGTTTCCGATTTCGGATGGTTTACACCCTTATACCGGACGACTACTTTGGATAGTGAACCGGGACAACAGGTTTCCTTGTTTTCATTGTATCCTAATGGTAGGATTTCTGTATCCGGACTTCGTTATCCGATAGAAAAAAGGCGTCTCCTGTATTGGTGGGAAGCGACATTGAACGAAGCTACCGGCAAGGAGTTTACCGTTATTCTGGAAGAAGATGCCAGGGTGTTGGTATACCGTACTTTCTCTAGTTTATAAAGTTTATAAAGTTCTTTACGAACTTTATAAACTAATTCCCTTCCGGCAATGGCAGAGGAATGCTAAACGATAAAAACGTCTGCCGGAAGCCTGTTATGCTAATGCTTCTACCAAGCGGGGCATTAATACCGGGAGGGTATGCTCGCATTGAGCCGTGTAGAAATTATCGTCGATCACAGCAGGTTCGTCGGTTGCGATGCCTTTTTGAATAGCGGCTTTGGCCAGAGGATGAATGGCCAGGCGTTTCCCTTCTGTGATACCTGCAATTTCAAAAATTAAACCTGCAGCACAATGTCCGGCCATTATTTTCTTTTTAGTGGCGAATTCCTGAATGACTTTTAATAGATCGACATTGTAAGGTTGGGTCGCATTGTTCTGGAATACAGGTACTGCATCACCACATGAAAATACCAAAGCATCGAATTCGTCGGAATGACCGGACAGATGGGCTATGATATCGTCTGCTTCCAGGGGGATACCTGAATTGGTCCTGATGGTTTTCGTATCGGAAACTGCAAATACTTTGTAAGAGATTCCTTTTTCAAAGAAGGTTTCGAGGTATTGGAATAATCCTGATCCGTTAACCGGATTTACTGCTAATACTGCTACTTTTTTTGACATAGTCGTATAATTTATAAATGAGACAATAGTTATTTTTAGTAAGTTTATTACTTTTGTGATGTAAAGGTAAGCGGTGTTTTTTGAACATGCAAGAACGCACTTGAAGATTAGTAAATTACCTCGATGTAACTAATATTGAAAAACAGCTGATTGTAAAAAGTTAAAAAAATGAAAAATTTTCATCATACCGAGAATTGTCCGATCCGTGATATACTGAGCCGGTTGAGTAGTAAATGGGCGATGTTAATATTGATTACGCTGGATGCAAATGAAGTAATGCGCTTCAATGATTTACAGAAAAGTATCGGCGATATATCCCAACGTATGCTCTCGGTGACTTTACGTACTTTGGAGGCCGACGGTTTAATCGGGCGTAAAGCCTATCCTGAAATTCCTCCCCGGGTGGAGTATAGCCTGACTCCCCGGGGGCTTAGTTTGATTCCTTATCTGGAAGGCCTGGTCGGTTGGGCGTTGGCTAATATGCCGCAGATTATGAATGAACGTGAGGAAAAAGTTGTATAACCGATTGTCTGGAGAAGATTGGCTTTTTAAATAGGGTGTCTTTTCCGGTAATCGACAGGGGATTGTCCGTATCGTTTTTTGAAAAACTTACCGAAAGCGGATTGATCGGAAAAGTGTAATAGTTCGGCTATTTCTTTGATCGATAAATCGGGATGATCGAGTAGAGCCCGGGCTTCACAATAAAGTCTTTCAAAAATAAACTGACTAGGCGTACGCCCGGTCAGGCTTTTAATGACCGAAGAAAGATATTGTGTGGTGATATTCAGTTGATCGGCATAGAACGGTACTAAATGTTCCCGGCGATAATTTTGCATCAGAGAGTCGAAAAAACGTTTCAGGATATATTCGTATCTGATTTGATAGGGTTCATCGAGCAAGTTCCAATGATTTTCGATCCAAATGTTGCTGAGTTCCAGAAGAAAGGTTACCAGGGCATTTTGTATGATTTCGTGTTTTAGGTGGTGATGGGTCAGTTTTAATTTTTCCTGAATGGTATGTATACTTTCGGATACAACCCGATGTTGTTGCTGATTCAAAAGATTGACCTGCCGTTGTTGTAGCATGACTTTCGTGATGTGCCGGTACATTTTGTCGGAGGCGGGTAAAGTGTCTAAATAAGATTTATCGACTAACAATAAACTGCCTTGAAAATCAGAACCGATCTCTGTAAATTGACAATAGTATTCCGGGGCAAGAACCACCAGGCAGGAAGGTTTTAAAAAGTATTCCAAACCGGTAATCGTGATTTGTGCCGTCCCTTTTTGAATTAAAAGATAACGGAATATTCCGTCGAATAAGGGAGTATTTTCGAACGTATTTTTTTCAGTCAAAAAAAAAGAAGCTATTCCTCTCTCCTGAAGAAACGATTTGTCCCAAAGAGAGGAAAGACAGTCCTGGGGTGAATGAATCCTGTTTAGCATGTTGTAAAGATAAAGTTATTTTCAAATAAAACCAATTGCATAGGAAATGAAACTTTTGGGAATGAGGAAATCGATAGAACTTTGTAGCGTGATTTTAAATAGGAAGATATGCAAAATTCAAAGACATTTTTACTGGTTTTATTAGGTATTCTGGCTGCTTTCGGCCCTTTTGTGACAGATATGTATTTACCTGGCTTACCTTCTATGACCGTTTATTTCGATACAACGGCTTCTATGGTGCAATTGGGGATTACGACAGCTATGCTGGGATTGGGATTCGGACAGATAATCGTCGGCCCTTTGAGCGATAAATACGGACGAAAATTGCCACTTCTGCTTTCCTTATGGCTTTTTATTTTTTCGACCATCGCTTGTATTTGCTCTTGGAGTATCGGAGCTTTTATCTTTTTTCGTTTTCTCCAGGGAATTGCAGGGGCCGGTGGTATTGTGATTTCCCGTTCGGTGGCTACCGATTGTTATGGTGGTAAAGAATTGGCGAAGGCTTTTGCTATGATTTCGGCGGTAAACGGATTGGCGCCTATATTGGCTCCGGTGGGGGGAGGAGTTATGTTGAAATTTACCAACTGGTTGGGTATTTTTGTTTTTCTACTGTTTTTAGGAGTTCTGTTGCTTTTACTTTGCTTGCGCCTGAAAGAGCCTTTACCTCCTGAACGTCGGATCGATGTACCGGCTTTTTCTTCTTTCCGGACTTTTCTGCCTCTTTTCAAAAAACGTCGGTTTATGGACTATGTGTTCATACAAGCTTTCGTTTTTGGAATGATTTTCGCTTACATTTCTTCTTCTCCCTTTGTTTTACAGGAACATTATCGGTTATCCCCTCTGTTATATAGCTTGTGTTTTGCTGTAAATGCAATTGCACTGATTATCGGAACAACGCTTGCCGGCCGTTTTCGGCATATTAGGCAGGGGATGGTTACCGGGGTGATCGGTTCGTTTGTGTTGGCTGTATTTACCGGACTGACTTTGTGGTATGAAATGCCGATCGCTTACTTTGAAACGGCTCTTTTTTTGAATCTGATTTTCGGGGGCCTTGTTTTGCCGACTTCTACAGCTTTGGCGTTGGACTCCGAACGGCAGAACGCCGGGGCTGCATCGGCGGTATTCGGGGCCGTCAGCTTCCTGGCGGGAGGAATCGTTTCGCCTTTAGTCGGAATAGGAAATATCCTGCACACTACGGCAATTATTATGGTTGTCAGCTCTGCGATCGCCGTCTTGATGATCGGAGGAAAGAAAAATGCTGCTTCGACCACCTGATTTTTCGGTCGAAAGGCAGAAAAAGGAATAAAATAATGTATTTTTATCCCTGATTTTAATCTGATCGGTATGGAATTAATTATGTTAGGTACAGGCAATGCCATGGTGACCCGTTGTTATAATACCTGTTTTGTACTCTCTTCAGGAGAAGAATATTTTTTAGTGGATGCAGGAGGCGGAAACGGCATTTTCAAGCAGCTGGAGCAAGCCGGAGTTCCTTTTACAGGTATTCGTGAGATGTTTGTAACACATGCCCATACCGACCATATCTTAGGAGCGATCTGGGTTATCCGGAAAATAGCTACTTTGATGTCGAATGATAAATATAGAGGGAATTTTATCGTTTACGGGCATAATGAAGTGATCGATGCACTGAGAACCTTTTGCCGTTTGACACTCCCCGGGAAAATTTTGAAATATATAGATGAACGTATCTTTTGGGGTGAGGTAAAGGACGGTACCCGGAAAGAAATCCTGGGACTGCCAATCTGTTTTTTCGATATTCTTTCTACCAAGATGAAGCAGTTCGGATTCCGGGTTTTGTTACCCGATGGACAGGTGCTGGTTTGTCTGGGAGACGAACCTTATAATGAGGTCTGTAAGAAATATGTCGAACAGGCCGACTGGTTACTGGCCGAAGCTTTTTGTTTGTATCGCGACCGGGAAATTTTTTCACCTTATGAAAAACATCACAGTACTGCTTTGGATGCCGGTCGTTTGGCCGAAGCTTTGGGGGTAAAACATTTAGTCCTGTATCATACGGAAGATAAGACTCTGGCTGAACGTAAGGAAGCATATACCCGTGTTTACCGGCAGGGTTTATGTGCCGGATGATTTAGAGCGGATTTCACTGGAATAACTTGAGAAATTTTATCGATTCGAATGTAAACCTATAATACATGATTTATTTAGAAACAGAGCGATTGGTTTTACGGGATTGGAGAGAAGAGGATTCGGTTGTTTTTTCTCGAATGAATCGGGATCCCAAGGTGATGGAATATTTTCTGAAACCACTGACCGACACAGAAAGCCGGGATTTTTATGAACGCATCCGACGGGAAATCGACACATTCGGTTGGGGATTATTTGCTGCAGAAGTAAAAATATCCGGGAAATTTATCGGTTATATCGGCTTACATCATACGAATTTTGAAACAGATTTTTGTCCCTGTATCGAGATCGGTTGGCGCTTATGCGAAAACTCCTGGGGACGGGGATATGCTACCGAAGGTGCCCGGGCTTGTCTGGATTATGCTTTCAGGCAATTACAACTACCGGAGATTTATTCCTTTACTTCTTTACCCAACAGACGCTCCGAAAGGGTAATGCAAAAGATCGGATTGCAAAAAATCGGGGAGTTCGATCATCCGTTGGTCCCTGCCGGACATCCGTTGCTCAGGCATGTACTTTATCGGGCTGAAAAAGGGTAAAACAGCTTCCTCGATAATGATTTCCCAGTCATTGATCCGGATACTGACGGGTACATAATAACTGTCGAAAGTGATTTCTATAGTGAAGTCATGGTCGGAATTAAAATCAATATCGGGATTCTCGGCAAGTAATCCGCTGATCAGTTTTTCATTGTATTGAAGCTCCTTTTCGGGACTGTATATCTTTAGCCGGGTGTCACTATCGGTTTGTAATTGCATGACATTGAAATCGGCGATCCAGGTATTCGGAGAATCCGACGGTTGAGAATATTCCGGGAGGTAGCTTATCGGTTGACCGGATAGAGTTTCTCCTTGATAATCATAATTACCGTTATTATCTTCTATACTGATCCGGAGTTGTAGAGTGGGGGTGGCATAATGGACGATTACGTGGATATTGTTGGTGATCCGCCGGAGATCAACTGTGATTTCCTGGTCCTCGTCGGCGTTTACGTCGATCGTTTCATGTAGGCCATGATAGAGTAATGAAGGGAGAATAGGGACTGTATTATCGGTTGTCCGGTTTAACTGTAATCCGAAATCTTCGAGATGGGTTTGTGAAGGGACATGGGAAGATAACCGGTAACTTTCGGATAAACCGGCCCAGACGACAAACTGGTATCGGCCTTGGGGAAGGGGCATTTCCATCATGTAGTGATCGAGTTGCAAAGCCGAATCTTTTCGTTCACATACGAATATTCCTTGCCGGTCGAAAACAAAAACCGACAAATGGTCGGTTTCGGGAAATCCCGGCGTCAAAGGAGCACCATTAGAATCGGTGTAGCGGAATTTCAATGACAAATATCCCCCGCAGCCGGAACGATTTTCACGTATACAACCTGCGGATAAAAAGATTAACGTGATAAACGACAGGGTTGGGATCACCTTCATTATCCGTAGGTTGTACTGTATTTTTATTTTATAGGTCACAATCTTCATCGATTTCCTGCCATTCGTCTACGGTGATATTTACGTCAACCCAAGTGTTGGGGCTGATAACCTGATTGTGGTCGAAATTATCGTTCGGGTTACCCGGGGCTTGAATAGAATTGAGGGTCATGCGGTAATATTGGTTCCGGTAAATTCCATAGGGACCGTATTGCCCGCTGGCTGCACTGTTTACAAGTACATGAAAATAACACATCCCGTTGGTGAAGGTGTTGTCACTCAAGGAATAACCTCCGGTAAGTGCCGGCATATCCGGAGCATGGGCAATACATAATTCGGCATATTTTTCTGCATCTGTGCCGGTAATGAAATAGTTACTGCTACCATCGTCGGTACGTACGACATAAAACGTCCCGTAACCATTCGGGTTATTGACGAATTCGAAGTCTGTCGCTCCCTGGGGAGCAGTAACTCCGGTCTTGATTCTGCAAATCTGGGTCGGAAGAAATTGCCCCTGTATACTTAAAAAGGTGGTTTGGTCGACCAACGAACTTCCGGGGATATAATTGAATGAATTTTCAAGAGCATAACTAAAAGTAGTGGGAGTGGCCGTTGCTTCATTTACCGGAATCTGATCGGTTCCGCGAACAAAATCATTTACATTATAGCTATCCCAATTGTAATCTTTGATGATCCCTCCATCGATTTTAGGGATAAAATAAAAGCGTCGGTTTATATTTCTCCAGCCATAGGTGATATTTTGCATAGTCCCACCGCCGTTGACGACGAAAGAAGTGCTTTTAACGACAGCAGCTTTGGCCACTACCCGGGAAACAGGGATAGAGATCGGATTCGCTTTGGCCGCTTCGGCCGAAGTGGCTAAGGCATCGCCGGGAGTGACGGCAGGATATGTCGTGTTGAACATGACGAAACCATCGGTCGGATTGGTTAAGTCGGAGATACTTTGTTCGAATTCTTTATAACTGAAAGCTCCCAGGCCTCTGGAGGTAATTTCATTGATAATGGCAGGAGTCAGGTTGATGCCGGCAAAGATATATTTATCGGCTTTTAAGGTCCGGATTGGGGTAGAAGCTGTCCAGCTATTACCTGAATTGATCAGGGTATTGGCGTCGGTACTGAAAGATGCGATTGTCGGGGCGTGAGGAGAAGCGACATCATAAATAAAAACATGGAGGGTTTTTACTGCCGTTTCCTCGGCGGTACCGCTGTTTGTGGCTTTGGTCTGCATATTTGCCGGGGCATTGATTTTGAATGTGGCGAATACCTCTGTCGGATTTTGATCTATGGGCAGGTCGCTTTCGGCCGGCGAAGCATCGTTTTTACTGCAACCCTAATGGGTTGCAGTAGCGAACATTATCATAAACAAACAATTCTTTCTCATTGTATTCTTTTTTAGTTTGTCAATTTATAAGGGTTTTACTGGGATTTTTGTTTTTTGTTTTATATTCCTGAAGTTTTGACTTTTCGTCCGTTTCATTAAATTTTATTTGCTATTGAGCGGTGGCCGGTAGAGAAATAAGAAAAGTTTTTTCATAACCAAGAAAGAAAAGTTTCGTTTATCAGTAAAAAAACAGAGTTAGAGGAGGAAATATAATATGAGGCGAACGGGCGTTCTAATATGGATTTTATGGATGGGATTGTTCGGATTTACATCTTGTACAGACCGACTGGAAGAGCAGTATACCGGAGAAAATGAGGTATGGGTGCGTTTGATTGTTTCCAGACCTTATTCCGGTAAAGAGGTCCGAAGTAAGGCCGGGAATGATCGGGAGACAGAAATAGATGAAATTCAGTTGTTGGTTTTCGAAGAGGGGGGATATAAATACCGGGTTCCGGGCATTTCGATCACAAATTCAGGAACGACCACTTCGTTCAGTGCCCGTTTGCTTGCAACAGATAAAACCTTGGACCTTTATATTGTTGCTAATGCTACAGCAGCAGTATTGGCGAATGAACCTCAGGTCGGTGATACCGAAAACGAGGTACGGACAAAATTACAGCTGGGGTTCCCCCTCGGTGGAAATTTCACTACTTTACCGATGTCCGGACATTACCGGCTGGTTTCAGGGCTGGATGCGAATTACCGGCAAGAAATCAGCGGTGTGAGCATGTTAAGAGCTGTTGCCCGGGTAGATGTGTTGGTCGGTGGGATTACGAATTTTGAATTGACAAGCATACAAGCTTATCGGGTGAATAGCCGGATACAACTCATAGCGAATCAGGATCTTCCTGTTGTTACCGCTCCAAGTATTCCGGTGAATAGCCGGATGGAGGTCAATACCCCGGTCTCGGCAGTAAGTGGTAACCAGGCGGTTTCCGGACTTTATTTGTCGGAATCGGTTTCTCCTGCCGAGTCTGAACGGGTGAACGGGGCTACTTGTGTTGTCGTTGGAGGAAAGTATGCAGGTAGTGGGGAAGTGACCTATTACCGGATTGATTTTGATCCGGACGATACTCAGGGAAGTTTCGGTCAGATATTGAGGAATCATCGTTATGTTTTCACGATACGGAGCGTTGCCGGGCCGGGTTGGCCATCGGCTGATGAAGCGGCCAGTAATCGTTCTGCACAAATTAATCTGGATATACAATCCTGGGACGAGTCGACGACAGACATGTATTTCGATACGGATCATCATTTTGGAGTATCTACACGCGAGGTTGTCCTGGGAAGTAAACAGAATGCAGCGTTGACCGTTCAGGTCGATACAGATCTTTCCGATTATACCTTCCAATGGTCGGATGAACAGGGCAATGTGTCGGGGACAGCTGCACAATCGCTTACCGGTTCGTATTTCAAAGTGGAAAAAACGAATAACGGGAGGCATATCGTAGTCACTGCATTGCAAAGTAATAACAGCGACAGTGATGAACGAAAAGCATATTTTGTGATCAATGCCAGCCGTTGGCGTATATTGATGACTATTCGCCAACAAATTGTGGATATTTCGGGCCGGACGATAAATATGGTTTCGTTCAGAAGCTATTTAGGACATTTAGGAGAAAATTTGTTATTACCCAATATTTCGCCTGAAAGCCGGGGAGCAGGCCTGCAGGGGATTCTGAATAATCCGGCTAACTTCGGTACTGGTGGTACTGTCATTTGTGGAGGCTTTAATTTGCTGTTGACGAATGTATCTGCCAGTAGTATAAACGATGCTGCTTTAGCACTTGCCGATGTTATTTATTTCAATTATGTCAGTAATGGTGATTTAAGGATTGATCTTTCACCCGTCGGCAGATGGTTGAAGGCTTCTGCAAAACGGGTATTGATTTTGTCTTTCGATTCCCAGGGAGTCAATACTCCTATCATGCAGGAATTTCTCGGAAGTACTCCGGATTTGATGCAAACTTCACCGAAAAGCGGTTCATATCCGTTGGCCGGAAAGTCGGCTTCTGATTTTTTTACGGATATGGGGCCCTTTACTGTCACGCCTTATACTCCTGTCGATGCAAATTTCAAATTTCAGAATTATGACGTTACTCATGGAGAAATCGGTCCCGGGAGTGCAGAAGGGATTACCCCTCTATTGAACGGACCGGGCGGTGGCATTGTCTTGGGCGTCGATATGTCTCGCCGGATTATCTATATCGGAGATATCGATATCTTTTCTGCAAATAATAGTAATAGCGGAATTAACAATTCGAAAGGAACCATCAATAGCAATGCGTCGAAACTGATAGCTAATCTGTTTGCCTGGGTCGTCGGGGTCGTTCAGTAAAAAACTTATCGGAACGATAACTTCGGTTTCTAAAGTTCATAAGGCTTATGGAGTTTATAGACCCTATGGCCGTAAAAGAAAAAAACAAAGGGGATATGATGTACTCCGAATCCCGTTTTCTAGGCCATTATCTGTTTGAAAAACCGGATTTCCAGTTGAAAAAAATTACAGGATTCTATATCGATATTTTGGATTATACCGATACGGAACCTTATCCCCCTGTTACTGATCGGTGATATAAAAGAATAGTAGGGGAGAGATTCTGGAATTATTTTCCTATTCTACATATGAAAATCCGGTGACCGCATGAATCGGTCTTAGAAATCGGTTGCTAAAGGTTTGTTGATTTC
>OOAF01001791.1_pt1 | contig 15469 bp, 13 predicted proteins | sample 1671251 | NCBI WGS metagenome assembly OOAF01 (sample SAMN06348137, study PRJEB24527) | human gut metagenome | biome: human gut; feature: ankylosing spondylitis patient; material: feces | host: Homo sapiens | place: China | collected 2015-10 | reverse complement strand
CCAGTCGGAAGCACTCAGTGTTTATGGGATTCTCACCGGAATGGCAATGTCTGTCATCATGTTTCCGTCCGTGATCACAAACTCCGTGTCTGTTCTTCTGCTCCCGACGATATCAGAGGCACAGGCCGCCGGGAAAAGAGATAAGATCCTCTACACCATAAAAAAAACGATCGAGTCCTGTCTTTTACTTGGCTTTCTCTCGACCGCGGGATTTCTTGTCACCGGAAATTTTCTCGGCAATTTTTTATTTAACAATGCGCTTGCCGGGACCTTTATCGCAACGCTCGGCTGGCTCTGTCCGTTTCTGTATCTCAGTTCTACCTTAAGCAGTATCCTGCATGGGCTTGGTCATCCCGGCATCACCTTTGAATTAAACCTGGTCTCCTGCACGATCCGGATCCTGTTTGTCCTGCTCGCTGTCCCGGTCTGGGGAATCAGAAGCTATCTTTGGGGAATCCTTGTCAGTCAGGCGGTCACGGCACTGTTGTCCATCTTTATACTTTTAAGGAAAACTGCCGGATACACATTCGGCAGGAATAATATAAAGACACAAAAATAACCGCACAGTCTGGTAAACCGTGCGGCATTTTTGTCAAACCATATGTCGGACTAACAGCTGTTTTCTTTAACACATCATGCTGTATTCCTGTAATTTTTTCTTTGCCTCCGGGCTTAAGTATTTTGGAACCTGGATCTGTACTTTCACATACTGGTCTCCGTGTATGGACGGATTCTTTCTGGAAACGATCCCTTTTCCGCGCAGCCTGATCTTGCTTCCATCCTGCGTTCCGCCCTTGATATTGCAGTCCACATCCCCGTAGAGTGTATGGATTCTTGCTTTTCCGCCAAGTGCTGCTGTCACATACGGGATCGTAACGGTCGTATAAACATCAAGTCCTTTCCGCTCGCAGCCATTCTTTGGACGGATCTTTATCTTTAAGAACAGAGCACCGGTATGACCTTTGCCTTTCAGCCTTAACTGTTCCCCGTCATCCATGCCCGCCGGTATGCGCACTTTAAATGACTGGATTTTTCCGTCACTGCCACTTAATCTTATGACCTTCTCACAGCCAAGTGCTGCCTCATCAAAATCCACCGTCACCTCCGCTTCCACATCGCGCCCTCCGCGAAAGTGGCTGCCGCTGTTTCCTCCGGTAAATTCCCGGTAAAACCTGTCTCCGCCAAAGCCATGCCCCGATGCATTACCCCTGCTGTTTCCTCCAAAGAACTGGCCAAACATATCGTCCCAGAAATCACCCGCCTCGCCGTTTTCAAAATGAAACCCGGAAAATCCTCCTCCATTTGCAGCACGCCTTGCCTGCTCCTCCGAGAATCCTTCCTCAAATGCAGCCATTCCGTACTGATCGTAAAGTTTCTTTTTCTCCGGATCATTTAACACAGAATATGCTTCCGTGACTTCCTTAAACTTCTGTTCTGCGTTCGGATCGTCTTTATTCGTATCCGGATGATATTTTTTTGCAAGTTTCCGATATGCTTTCTTTATCGCGGACGCATCCGCATTTTTATCAATTCCAAGTACCTCATAATAATCTCTTTTCATGATCGCACTACCTCCAATCAAAACAAAAACAGAGAGACATCACGCATCGCCTCTCTGTTTTCCCCGGTCATCCCGGTAATCTATCTCTCCCATGGCGATGTGCTTCGCTTTCCTGTTTGGGATTTTAGTTTTTATTTTTATTGCAATCATACTATAGCACTTGTTTTAGCACTCGTCAATAGAGAGTGCTAATAGTTTATAAATATTTTATTCATAATTATTTCTTACTTCATCCGCACCCATATAGATCACATTTCTCTGTGGAACAATGCCGCTCTTTCGAAACAGATCCCTGACTGTGACAAATACATAGCCCTGTTCTTTTAAAGCAGGAATGATCGTCTTTATTGCCTCAACTGTCTGCGTATTGCCTTCCATATCATGCAGTAAGATAATAAATCCGGGCTTCGCATCCCGAAGGATCCTGTCTGCCCGCTCTTTCGCTGTCACAGAAGGCTCCCAGTCCTCACAGCCATATCCGCAGATAAAAGTAAGATCAATCAGATCATACATTTTCTGGTTATAACTGATATACGGAGGCCGGAAGAACTCCGGTTTTTCTCCCGTAATACGCACGATCTGTTCCGTCGTATAGCTGACCTCGTCCAAAATCTCCCGGTCATTAAGTTCCGGCATCCCCGGATGCGTTTTGGAGTGATTTTCGATTGAACACCCCATATCATATGCACGCCGGATCAGGTACTCCGACTGCTCTGTAATTTTCTGTCCAATCAGAAAAAAACTTGCCACGATATCGTTTTCCTTAAGCACATCCAATACCTGATCCGTAATTCCCGGTGTCGGTCCGTCATCAAAGGTCAGTGCCACAAATTTTTTTTCCGTCATACAACTCCTCTTTTCTGAGACATTTACACACTACTGCCTCATTCTCGCCTTTTCTATACCATATATTAATACAGTCTCACACAGACTGCAATCCACTTTCTTAGAAAAGCAGAGCAAGCCCGTGCACGAGAAATGCTGCCACCCAGGCGACAAGGCACTGCCATACGATCACACCTGCCACCCATTTTCTTCCAAGTTCACGGCGGATTGACGCAAGTGCCGCAACACACGGTGTATAAAGCAGACTGAATACCAGAAGTGATGCTGCTGCCGCATCAGATAGCGCTGCCTGCACATTACCTCCAAATAAAATCTCAAGCGTTGAGATCACACTCTCCTTTGCCATCACACCACTGATCAGGGATGTACAGATACGCCAGTCCCCCAGTCCCAACGGGGCAAACAGCGGTACAAGGCCGTTCGATATCAGCGCAAGCATGCTGTCCTTTGAATCGGCCACGATATTAAAGTGGATATCAAATTTCTGCAAAAACCAGATACAGATCGTTGCAAGGAAAATAACCGTAAACGCTTTCTGTAAAAAGTCTTTTGCTTTTTCCCATAAAAGCTGCATGACATTTTTTAACCCCGGCAGACGGTAATTCGGCAGTTCCATGACAAACGGAACCGCATCCCCGCGAAACAGTGTCTTGCGGTAAAGCAGTGCCACCAAAATACCGATCACAATTCCGCCTAAATACAGTGCACACATCACAAGTGCTCCATACTCCGGGAAAAATGCGCTGACGAAAAACGCATAGATCGGAAGTTTTGCCGAACAGCTCATAAATGGTGTCAGTAAGATCGTCATTTTACGGTCACGCTCACTTGGCAGTGTACGAGTTGCCATTACTGCCGGAACCGTACAGCCAAAACCGATCAGCATCGGAACGATACTTCTTCCAGAGAGTCCGATCTTTCGTAATAACTTATCCATAAAAAATGCAACACGGGCAATATATCCACTGTCCTCCATCAGAGACAGGAAGAAAAACAGCGTCACAACGATCGGAAGAAAACTTAAAATGCTTCCAACTCCTGTAAAAATACCATCAATTATAAGGTCATGCAACACTTCATTGACACCTGCAGCAGAAAGGAGCTGATCCACTGCTGCTGTCAGCGCATCAATCCCCATCTGTAAAAGATTCTGTAGTCCCGCTCCTATTACATGAAACGTAAGATAAAACACGATCAGCATGATACCGATAAAACAAGGGATTGCCGTATATTTTCCGGTCAGGATACGGTCAATTTTCTCGCTTCGTATCCTTTCCCTGCTCTCTTTGGGTTTTACTACTGTCTTTTCACAGACTTTTTCAATAAAGGTAAAACGCATATCTGCGATCGCTGCACTCCGGTCAAGTCCACGCTCTTTTTCCATCTGAACGATCAGATGTTCGATCGCCTCTTTTTCGTTTTCATCCAGATGCAGTTTTTCTAAGATCAGATGATCCCCTTCAATGATTTTCGAAGCTGCAAAACGGATCGGTATCTGCGCTTCTTTCGCATGGTCCTCGATCAGATGCGAAACTGCATGGATACAGCGGTGCACGGCTCCTCCAAAGTCACTCTCATCACAAAAATCCTGCCTTCCCGGACGTTCCTGATATTTTGCAATGTGAAGCGCATGACGTACCAGCTCATCCACACCTTCATTTTTTGCCGCTGAGATCGGGACAACCGGCACACCAAGCATTGCCTCCATGCCATTGACATCCACAGAACCAGAGTTTCCGGTCATCTCATCCATCATATTTAATGCAATGACCATCGGAATATCCATCTCCAAAAGCTGCATCGTCAGGTACAGATTGCGCTCGATGTTGGTTGCATCGATAATATTGATCATCGCTTTCGGCTTATCTTCAAGCACAAAATTTCTCGAAACGATCTCCTCACTGCTGTATGGTGACATTGAATAAATGCCTGGCAGATCGGTTACCGACGTGTTTGGATGACCTTTTATCGCTCCGTCTTTCCTGTCGACCGTCACTCCCGGGAAATTTCCGATATGCTGGTTTGAACCGGTTAACTGATTAAACAATGTAGTTTTTCCACAATTCTGGTTACCGACAAGTGCATAGGTCAGTTTTTCCTGCTCCGGCAGCGGCTTTCCATCTCCCTTCACATGGTATTTCCCCTCTTCTCCGAGTCCCGGATGCACGGACTGATTGATGTTTTTTGCACCTTCATGTCTGCGCGAACGCTCACTGATCAGTTCAATTTCAATCTGCTCCGCATCCGAAAGCCGCAGTGTCAGCTCATATCCATGAATCTGCAGTTCCATCGGATCTCCCATCGGTGCAAATTTAATAACGGTTACCTCTGCCCCCGGTATTACTCCCATATCTAAAAAATGCTGTCTTAATGCCCCTTCTCCCCCGACTACTTTAATCACAGCACTTTTTCCGATTTCTAATTCTTTTAGTGTCATTTTTCTTTATCCTTCGTGTTGATATTGATAATCTTTATCGATTATACACTGTTTCCATGAAAAAACAAAGAATTATTTTTTTATTATTATGGAAAAACCGTGACTAAGGTGCTAGAATAACCTTCGAAAATATATAAGGAAGAACTTTGTCTTTCAAAAAATCATATAGATATGGAGATTGGTGTGAAAAATAAGATCTTTACGAAAACGAGTACATCTGATGCACATTTATACAGCAATCAGGATCTGCGGAAACTATTGGTTCCGATCATCGTTGAGCAGCTGCTTTCCTCCCTGATGGGAACTGCCGACACAATGATGGTCAGCAACGTCGGCTCTGCCGCCATTTCTGCAGTATCCCTCGTGGATTCCATCAATATTTTAGTCATTCAGGCACTCTCCGCACTCGCTGCAGGAGGTGCGATCCTGTGTTCCCAGTATCTTGGGAGCAGCAACAAAAAAGCTGCCAATGAATCGGCCAGACAGGTGCTTTTTGTCATGACCGTTTTTTCCGTGACATTGTCTGCCATCTGCCTTTTATTCCGTGGTCCGCTGCTTCACGCCATTTTCGGTGCCGTGGAGACAGATGTCATGACAAATTCTCAAATTTATTTTCTATTTACCCTGTTATCCTTTCCTTTTATCGGACTGTATGATGCCGGGGCCTCGATCATGCGCGCCCAGAATAACAGCAGGGAACCAATGATCATTTCCATCATTTCCAATTTCTTAAACATCGGTGGAAATGCTATTTTGATTTTTGTTTTCGGGATGGGCGTGGAGGGTGCCGCAATTTCAACCCTCGTATCCCGCATCTTCTGCGCTGTTGTCGTGATCTACAAGCTGCGCAGTGAAGAGGAACCGATCTTTATTAAAAATTATGCCGCAATCCGTCCTGATTTTTCACTCATCAAAAAAATACTGTTCATCGGCATCCCGTCCGGGATCGAAAACAGTATGTTCCAGTTCGGTAAACTCGCGATCCAGTCTACGGTCTCCACACTTGGAACCGTCGCCATCGCTGCACAGGCAATGACAAATATCCTCGAAAATCTAAACGGTGTCGCCGCAATCGGTGTCGGCATTGGACTGATGACTGTGGTTGGACAGTGTCTCGGTGCCGGCAGAAAAGACGAGGTCATTTATTACATCAAAAAACTTTCCTGGCTCGCCGAGGCAGCGATCGTGATCAGCTGTCTTACTGTGCTTGCCCTGACAAAACCAATCACCCTGTTAGGCGGCATGGAAGCGGAAAGTGCTGACCTGTGTTTTAAAATGGTCATCTTTATCACGATTACCAAACCGATCTCCTGGGTATTATCTTTTATCCCGGCATACGGCATGCGTGCAGCCGGAGATGTCAAATTCTCCATGATCACCTCCTGCTGCACCATGTGGCTCTGCCGTGTGAGCCTTTGTGTCTATCTCTGCCGTGTTTGGGGATTTGGCCCGATTGCAGTCTGGATCGGTATGTTTGCCGACTGGACGCTCCGCGCCATCGTATTTTCGATACGCTTCCACGGAAGGAAATGGTTAAACCACCACATTATCGACTAAACAAACGCCTGTCTGATGCTGTCATAATGAAGGAATTTTCCTTCCTCCCCAAGTTTTTTGATCTCCTCAGCGGAAGCAAACAGATATCCATCTGTTTCTTCCTCCTGGAGCTTGATATCTGACTCGTCAAAATCAGCAGAAAAACGATACACATCCACAAAATAGTTATCCCCTTCTCCCGGATTATCTCTACGGTAGGTAAACAGATATCCGCCATCCCACGCAGCAACATCCAGTCCGGTCTCCTCCCTGATCTCACGGAGTACTGCAGTCTTAGAATCCTCTCCCGCCATCGCAGCACCGCCGGAAACCTCCCAGCAGCCCGGTGCCCACGCTTTTGTCATAACACGTTTGGTGATCAGGAAACGTCCATCCGTTCTTTTTATCACGCCAAGTACGGTCAGATGATATTCGCCATCCTTTAAACACCAGTCATTCCGTTTCATCGTTCTGCCGGTGCGCTCTTTTTTTTCATTGTAAATATCCCAGAATTCCTGTTTTTCTGTCATCTGTATTTTCCTCATTTCATTTTTCTCGTGCTGCTTCGATATTTTTATCATAACAAACCTCACGTTCCTCAGACAGATCTGTTATTTTATATCCCGTTACTATCACACGGTAGCACGTCAAAGTGCCCTTATCTCTATTATAAACAAAAATCCGGTTTCGGCAACTTATTTAAAAAAAACAAATTCACCGATCAGATAAAAAATACCACTCAGCCAGAACGCCATGCCTAAAATAAAGGTCAGCAGATCTTCCATCTGAAAATTTTTCCGCAGATAACACAGTTTTTTTGGATTCTCCTCATTAATCCGGATCGTATAAATTTTTCCTTTTTCCAGCGATTTTTTTTCTTTCCGCGTAATCCTCTCCATCGTGCACTGGCGGAATTTTTTCTCCTGATAATGATAGGAAAACAGCGCATACGTTCTGACACGATCGCCCATTTTCTTTGTCACTGTTTTCTCAAATACCGCATCCACAGGCACCCTGCAATGGATGCGCGCACGCCATTTCCGAAATTCGATTCCAACTAACAGTGTCCCATACACTACCCCGATTATCCCCAGTAAAATAAATGTTACATTCATACTGGTCTCCCTTCCCAAAACCTCCTGTGTCACCCCGGCAGACTCTGTGCTACGCAGAGTGCACCCCAGCCCTCTTATGTCAAGTTAATGTCAACAACTTTTTTGAGTCAAAATAGCTGAAAGCCGCATAACTTCGTTGGGGTTATGGTAAGTTAGTGTCAAGTCAGAGTGAATTGATGGTAAATTAGTGTCAAGTTGCTTTGGGGAGGTTTACTCCTCCCCAAAAGCATAATTCCATTCAATCTCTACTCTCTTATCCCTGTATATGATAACCTTTTTAATAAATACATCCACCGCTTCCTGCGTCAGCTTTTCCATCTGAGAAAACCGGATAATCTCTTTTATATCCTGTTTCGGTTGATTGTATTCCTCCGTAAGCCTGCTAAATGCAAGCTCTGTTTCTTCTATTTTACATGACAGCTCCTCCATCTGTAAAGCGATTCCATCCGCCCTGCTGCGGTATTCTCCTGCTTCTATCTGCTTTACAGCATAGTTTTCGTACAATGTATCTTTCTCTGTCTGCAAACTCCGATACTGCATCCGATAATTACCCAGCTCTTTATTTAGTCTGCTCAATTCCACTTTCTGAAATTGTTCAAGACTCTCACGCTGTTTTATCAAATCTCCACGGTGCATCAACTCCCGGTACAATTCCGTCAACACAATTTCTTCCAGAATGTCTGCCCTAAAATAAGTACAGCAGTCCGGTATCTGCAGCAGGGAATGTTTCCTGCACCAGAAATGATTTGGCATCTTACCATTGTTTCTCTGCGGTTTATAGTTGATCGCATATCCACACCCGCCACAATATATTTTCCCTGTCAGTGGGTGTTTTTCCCGTTTCCTTTTCGTGGACTGTTCCGGGCGGTAAGCAGATGCAAGTGCAAATACCTCCGGCGTTACCAGCGGCTCGTGATGATCCGTAATTACTTTCCACTCCTCCTTTGGCACAGCAATCCCGTTTTTACTTCCAACAGACTTGCGGACTGATTTACCGTAAGCCATTTCGCCCAGATAGAAACGATTATTCAGGATTCTCCTCACTGCCGTATTGCTCCATGTATGATGCTCCCTTTCCATTTTCCTCTCAGGATGACGCATCTGTGTAACAGTCGGCGTCTGCTTGGCAATCAGCTCCTTTGCTATCTGCGTACTGCTCATTCCTTTTTCTGCCAATGAGAAGATATGGCGGACGATTTCTGCCTCCTTTTCATTGACAATCACCGTATTTTTTTCAATTTCACTCTTGGCATAACCAAAAGGAACCTGTCCGAATACATATTCCCCATTTGCACATTTATTTTGAAATGATGTTTTTACTTTGACCGATATATCCTTACTGTAAAGGTCATAGAGAAGCGTCTGGAAAGCAGTATCCAGCGGGGTGGTACTTCCTTCATGCTCCCTGCTGTCATAATGGTCATTTACGGCAATGAACCGCACTCCCATAAAGGGGAAAATCTGGTTGAGATAATCACCCAGTTCTATGTAATCCCTTGCAAACCGGGACATATCCTTTACCAGAATACAACTGATTTTACTCTGCTTTACCTGTTTTAACATTTCCTGCAGCCCCGGTCTGTCCATATTCGTACCGGAAAAACCGTCATCACAAAATTCTGCAACCTCCTGTCCCATTAGTTCAGCATCATTTCTGATATAATCTAAAAGCATTTTCCGCTGATTGGAAATACTGTTGCTTTCCCGCTGCTCTGTGGAAGCTTTACCGTCCAGGGCATCATCCTCTATGGAAAGGCGGAGATAGATTGCAATCTTCCTGCTGTCTGTCATTTTTTCACCTGCCTTTCCACCAGTGCATCACTGTATGTAAATAAGACTTCCACCCTTTTCCCCGGATACACATAGATTTTATCTATCAGCGATTCAATAAGCTCCCTGGTAAGTACCTGTTCATTCTTTAGTTTTATCAATGCACGGACTGCTTTCAGATAGGTTTCTCCGTCACGCTCAAGGCTTACTTCCTGCTCTCTGAAGTTCTTCTCCTGCTTCTCCAAATCCCGCAGCCTATTTTCTTTGCACATCTTATACTCCACATAGTCTTTCTGTGAAAGATTGCCCATGCGGTATGCCATATACTTATCACTTTCTTCCTCTGCAAGTCTTTCTTTTGCGTAAGTTACGGATCGAAGGCTCCGCTCCAGCTCCTGCTTTTTCTGCCGGATGATTTCTCCTGCCTTATCCAGATATATTCTCTTTTTTTTCAGACTGGTATCAAACTCTTTTTCTAACAGTGAAAAAAGAATATCCGTCAACACATTTTGGGGGATACGGTTAGAGGACGGACAACTATCCGTCTTGGTCGCCCCGCCGTTTAAGCAGAAATATCCATCTATCCGCATCCTGCTGCCATCTGCATAGTGCTTCACATAGCTGTGTCTTGTCATTTTCCGCCCGCATACGCCGCAGTACAGCACCTTGTCAAAAATATTTTCTCCGATTGGGCAACCTTCCGTTGGATGAGCATGGCTTTTTGTCTGCTCCCGCAGTTTCTTCCTTACTCCGGCCGCTTCCTTCCCAATCTCCGGCGTGATCAGCGGCTCATGGGCTTCTTCTTTTACCACCCAGTCATCTTCCGGCTTGTGAATGCGGTTATTTTCATCCCTTGCAGTAATGCTGGTCTTTCCCTGTACCAGCTTTCCAGCGTAAGTGTCACTTTTAATAATGCGTTCCACACCACTTTTATCCCATCCTTTGTAAGCTGCATCCGGTGGGCAGTAGACCTCTCCCGTTTTGTGATAGACCGCCGGCGGATTGATCTTACGAGTGTTCAGATCATCCGCAACTGCCGTATAGCTTTCCGTCTCAATAAATTTCTGAAAAATGTATCTGACAATCTCCTCCGTATTTTCATCCGGTATCAGCCTGCGTACTTTGCCCTCCCAGACTGCCTTATACCCATAAGGTGCAGGACCGCCCACATAGGAGCCTTCTTTTCTTCTCTGTGCCAGAGAAGCTTTCGCTTTCACGGAAAAATCCTTAGCATACATATCATTTACCAGATTCTTGATTTCCGATACCATCTGTTTCGTTTCATTGCCGCCTGCCCCGGTATCAAAGCCATCCGCCACTGCTATGAAACGCACACCAAGGAATGGGAAAATCTTCTCAATATAATTTCCGGCTTCCAGATAATTTCTGCCAACGGGACAGGTCTTTTACGATCACACAGTTAATGTCTCCCATGCGGACATCCTGCATCAGCCGCTGAAACGCACCCCGGTTAAAATTGGTTCCCGTCTTTCCCAAGTCGATATAACAGTCTACCACTTCAATTTTATCCGTATGTTTTCCGTTCCATTCCTCAATGAATTTCTTTGCAATCTCTATCTGTACCTCTACTGATTCATTCTTTGAAGTTTGCCTGCAAACTTTTTTGTCTATATCTGCGGAGAGTCTGGCATAAATACCAGCCTTATACTGCCTGCTCTTTTGATTCTTAGCAGCACTCGCGGGTGTGTCCGAACCTTTTCCCGCTGACTGCCTCTTTGATGTTCTTCCCATACTCATGCACTCCTTTCCCTGCCGCTTTCCTGCCCCGAAAGTGCAGTGACATATTCCTGCATGATCCGGTATTCATCCCGAAAATAAAACTCTATCTCAAGTCTTTTATCCTCGAACACATAAATCCGCTTTACCAGACTCGTCAAAGTATGCCGGTCAATTTCAGCAAGCTTCAGGGAATCCTGAAATTTTGCCAGCCTTGAAGCACTGACTACACCTTTCTGCAGCATCCGCCGTATCATGTCCTGTTGCTGTTCCTGTGCTTTCTCCAGTTCCTGTGCCTTACTCTGAAACTCCTTATGCAGACGTTCAAATTCTTCCTTTGTTACGACATTCTGCCTTAGATCGTCATAGAGTCCTGCGCAGAGACCGTAATACTTATCCTGCTCCTGTTTCAGCCGTGTAAGCTCCTTCTGGCATCCCGCAACTGCTTCCAGATTTGTCTCTTTTTCTTTCGCCTGTTCAAAAAGTTTACTCTGCGCTAAAAAGTCATTGGCATATCTGCGAACCGCAATGCCCACCAATTCCTTTAAAGTATTTTCCTCTATGCTGTGGCGGCTGCATCCCTCGCCCCGGTTTTTTGTGGAACAGATATAGTACACCTTATTGGATTCCTTATACCGGACTCTGCGCCGCACCATCTGTTCTCCGCAGTCCCCGCAAAACAGAAGTCCCATGAATGGACTTAAGCTTTTGCTTTCCGGGCTTACCCGTCCGTCCGTCTGAAGAAGATTCTGTACCGCTTCAAAATCACTGTCTGAAATAATAGGCTCATGGGTATTTTCCGCACGCACCCATTCTTCCTTTGGTTTCTCAACGCTCTTTTTCACCTTATAATTGACTTTCTCTGTCTTGCCTTGCAGCAGGTGCCCCAGATAAACTTCATTGGTCAGGATACGCTTCACCGATGAACTGCTCCACTGTGAACCGGAGCCGCCGGTAAACCCGCCCCGGTAGTTAAGCCCCGTAGACTTTTTATATTCTTTCGGGGAAAGAATGTGCAGCTCGTTCAGCTTCTTTGCAATGGCAGACACCGCCATTCCCTCAATTTTCCACCGGAATATCCTGCGTACAATCTCTGCCGCATAATCATCCACCACCAGCTTGTTCTTATTCTCCGGAGACTTGCGATAGCCATATGCGGCAAAAGGTGATAAGCATTCCCCGGCTTTCCGTTTCACGGCAAGCTGGCTTTTTACCTTGGTGGAAATGTCCCGGCAATAAGAATCATTGATAAAATTCTTGACCGGAATCACGATCTGGCGTTCTCCGGTGTCTGCCGATATGCTGTCGTAATGATCAGTTAAGGCAATGAAACGCACACCAAGAACCGGGAATATCTTTTCCAGATACCTCCCGGCTTCAATGTAATCGCGCCCAAAACGGGACAGGTCTTTCACAACCACGCAGTTAACCCTGCCCGCTTCAATATCTTTCATCATTCTGTTAAATTCTGGTCTGTCGAAATTACTGCCGGAAAAGCCATCATCTACATAAATGTCATAGAGTTCCATATCCTCCTGTTCATTTAAAAAGGAACGGATCAACTCCCTCTGACTTCCTATGCTGTTGCTTTCGGCTTTAGATACGCCATTTATCATGGCGTTGCCATCATGCTCCGCTTTCACATTGTCATCTCTGGAAAGACGCAGATACATGGCGGCAAAGAATTTAGATTGTTCTTTCATGTTATCACTCCTGACTTTTTTGTTAGGGGGAAGCCGGTGGCTTTTCCATTCCATAAAATCAGGAGTTACGCTGATTTGTCCTGATATTAGGTTAGCATAGATAAGAGGATTTTTCAATCCAAATATAAATTTTTCAAATATGAATTTCGGATAACCTTTGCAGATATTCCGCCATTTTATCATCTATGCTGGCTCCGTCTTTTTGGAACCTGACCTTAACTACATAATCACCGATCCGATTGACATAGACATTGTTCGTCTGCCTTGCAAACGCATCCAGCTTCTTCTCCACAGGCAGGGATGTATCAATCTCTATGTCCCTCAAATCAGTCAGAGTGGAAATATCTACCGTCCTTATATCCACGGCAGCCATTTCTTCAAGTCTTTCCTTTGTCAGTTCCAAGGCTTCTCTCCTTTCCGGACAGCATAATCTTGCTGCTATCTAAGTCTATTCTTTTACCGGATTGTCCTATGCTATAGCATTTTTCACAGCATTACATCCCTGTTATTTCTTCCAATGCTCTCATACATTCTATAGCCCCAGCAACTGCAATACAGGCCGCCAGAAACATAACAGCAAGGGCGCCTGCTGCAGCGCCCACAACGATCAACACGATTTTCATTCTTCTTCCCACTCCTTATCCATAAAATAACTGTCTGCTTTCTTCCTTATAATAAAGTCTGCCACATCCATGAGCCTGTCCGTGACCGGCATGGTCGGCAGGGTATTCAGAATTTCCGCCCGGTATCTGCCACGCAGGGATGCCCTGCTGTCTAAAATGGAAAATACCGCTGTATCCTTTTCCCTGCGGATACCGCGCCCGAACCACTGCCTTAGTTTAATCAGCATTTCCGGGATGATGATGTCCCTGCGGTATAAATCAAAGTCCTCATACAGGTTTCTCTGGTATTCCATGACCGGATCCGGCACGGGAAACGGCAGTTTTACTACAATTAGGCTGGAAAGTATATCCCCTGCAAGGTCAATTTCCTCTCCGGCACTGTCACTGGCAAACAGCACTCCGTTTCCGCTTCTTCTAAAGCTACTTATTACATCCAGTCTGCCTCTGCCCATAAGAAACAACGGATAATCAGAAAGCTGCTCCTTCAGACCATAGAACACCCTTTCCATGAGCCAATAGGATGTAAAAAGGATCAGGGTATGCCCATGAGTGGCAGACACTATCTGCAATATTTCCGCCATGACCGCCTGTATGTAACTGTCATCCCAGATATTCGGAAACGGCATACGCTCCGGTATATAGAGCAGACCGTTACTCTGAAAATCAAAGGGTGAGGGCTTGCTGGTTTCCATGATTCTTGATAAAGCTGCAAAGGAAAGCCCTGTCATTCTCTTAAAGTGCCCAAAATCCCCCCGGACTGACATTGTGCCGGACGTAATAATAACCGGTATCGGTCTGCTCCAGATGTCACGGAATAAAACCTGTTCCAGTTCCATTGGAACCGCACACAGGGCAAGCCTGCCGTTCTCCCTCTTTTCCATCCAGCAGATTGAATTTCCGCTGTTTAGAAATACGGTCAGCTTGTCCGTCAGCTCCTGACAACGCTTTTTCAGGCCCTGCATCCGCATTTTTTGTCCGCTGTTTTCCTGATAGGATAAGGGAAGCTGCTCTAAAGCCTTTGCCATGTGCCTTATGTAAATTTTTTCCATGGAACCTATCACTATTTCAATCCTGCTTCCCTCTCTGGTGTGGTTTCCTGCTAAATCTCCCGCCAGTCTGTCAAATATCTGTCTGTTATATTCCGCAAGCTGACTCCGCAATACAGTAAGTTCATCCATGCCTGTGGTTCTTCTGTTCACTTCACTCAAACCCACGATAAATTCCGCATCCTGCTCGTCCCAGACTGTGCTGTACATCTGTCTTGCGGCATCTATCAGCTTGTGGGACTCATCAAACACCATTGCCCCATATCCCGGAAAAAGAGGTTTTCTGCCCTGCTTCTGTCCAATCAGATCGGCAAGGATATAATTATGGTTCGTAATCTGAAAATCAAAATTATCCGTCATGCACTTTTTCTTAAAATTCATAAATCTGCATAAAAGCGAATAAGGACATGACTTATTGCAGCGAAACACGTTGATTCTGCCTTTTACATAGGGTGTCAGCACGGCATCATCCAAATCAATCCTGTCAAATTCCTGCTCCCCAAGCCTTGCCAGTTCCAGTATCAGATTGGCATCCACTTCTCTCTGCAAATTTTTTATGGATGTCTCATATATCTTCAATCAGGAGTCACAGACATAATGCCGTTTTCCTTTCCGCACCACAAAAGATAATGGTTTGTCAATTACATGGTGCTCTAAAAGGATGCCGGATATCTGCGGTATGTATTCCTCTGTCAATGCTTTCTGCAGGGCTATGGTGGATGTTGATATGACTGCCGGAATCTTCTTATCTGAATAAATGTTATGTACCGTCAGTGCAAGGATATATGCGTGAGTTTTTCCTGTCCCCACTTCCGCCTCACATAAAGCCAGTTTGTTTTCCTGCAATGCCCGGAGCATTTCAAGAGAAAGTTCTTTCTGTTTTACCCTCAGATTCATTCCATGTTTCGGTAAAATCTCATCAAATAAATTAATAATTCTTCTGCACTCTTTGCCATCGTTACGCCTCCTAAAATTTCTTAGTGCCATAAAGCAGCACAGGAATAGGCTGGAAGGTATCGGTTTGGCTTTTTACTAACAAATGATTATTCCGGAGCTCTCTGAGCCACCTGTCCGGACTTTGGGAGCCACCATTCC
>OOAF01001770.1_pt1 | contig 15635 bp, 5 predicted proteins | sample 1671251 | NCBI WGS metagenome assembly OOAF01 (sample SAMN06348137, study PRJEB24527) | human gut metagenome | biome: human gut; feature: ankylosing spondylitis patient; material: feces | host: Homo sapiens | place: China | collected 2015-10 | reverse complement strand
CCTCAAATAATGATTTTGCCATTGTCTGTTACCTCCACATTCTTTTTTATTTTGACTGTCCGCAAAATCCGTCCTACATCAGACGGCTTCCACGGACAGTCAAGGTGATGGAGGGCAATGAGCCTGTCCTGTACGTTGGTACCAGCACCAAGTTTTGGAGTGGAACCCATAAGGATTCTCACATGCCCGGCCCGTACCTTTGCAAACAGTTCCGCTTTCTTTGCCTCCGTGTTGTATTCATGGATAAACGCAATCTCTTCTTTCGGGATTCCTCTGGCAGCCAGTTTGTTCCGGACATCATCATATACATTGAAAGTCCCATCCCCTTTTGGAGTAGACAAGTCACAGAAGATCAGCTGAGTTGTCCGGTCTGCTTTTCCCTCGTCCCATACCTGAAAAGCATTTTCCACACAAGTATTGACCTTGCTTTTTTCGGCATCCGGGAGAAGTTCATTTAATAGCCTCTGATCCAATGCACATTTTCTTCCGTCGTTGGTGATCTTGAGCATGTTATCCTCTGTCGGATTCACAAGACCGCCTCTTACACTTTCGGCACGTTCTGAAAAAGCACTGACCATTTCCTGCTGTTCTTCACTTGGCTTCAAGACCTCATTGATAAACTCTGCTTCCGGTACAGGAAGATTCAGCATATCCGAAGTCTGAATATCCGCAGCTTCCTTAAAAATAGAGATCAGCTCCGGAAGATTGAAAAAACGGGCAAATCGTGTTTTCGCACGATAGCCCGTTCCTTCCGGTGATAATTCGATTGCGGTTACTGTCTCCCCGAACGTTGCCGCCCAGGAATCAAAGTGTCCCATACCCATACGCATGAGTGTGTCATACTGGAGATAACGCATGATAGTGTAAAGCTCCGTCATACTGTTCGATACGGGAGTACCTGTAGCAAAGGTGATCCCTCTGCCGCCGGTCAGTTCATCCATGTACCGACATTTCATAAACATATCCGAACTTTTCTGTGCATCCGTCTGTGAGATACCCGCCACATTCCGCATTTTTGTATACAAAAAAAGGTTCTTAAAACTATGACTTTCATCCACAAACAGCCGGTCTACGCCCAACTGCTCAAAAGTTACTACATCATCCTTTCTGGTCTGGTCATTGAGTTTCTTCATCCTCGCCTGCAGACTCTTCTTTGTTTTTTCCAACTGCTTGATGGTATAATTCTGTCCTGCCTGATGTGCCGCTTCTTCAATGGAAAACGTAATATCTGCGATCTGATCTTCCAGCATGGCAATCTGCCGTTCCCTTGAAAGGGGGATTTTCTCAAACTGTGTATGTCCAATGATCACGGCATCATAATCTCCTGTCGCAATACGGGAACAGAAACGTTTTCGGTTTGCCGGCTCAAAGTCCTTCTTTGTTGCCACCAGGATATTTGCTCCCGGATAGAGACGTAGGAAATCACTGCCCCACTGCTCGGTCAGATGGTTTGGCACAACATAAAGATTCTTCTGTGAGAGTCCCAGCCGTTTTGATTCCATACCGGCTGCGATCATCTGGAACGTCTTCCCTGCTCCTACGCAATGAGCCAGAAGGGTGTTATTTCCATACAGCACATGAGCCACTGCGTTTTTCTGGTGCGGCATCAGGGTGATCTCCGGATTCATGCCGACAAACTGAATATGGCTTCCATCATATTCCCGTGGACGGATGCTGTTAAATCGTTCATTATAAATCTTACAGAGATCTTCCCGTCGGTGCAGGTCTTTAAATATCCACTCTTTAAATTCCTCTTTGATCAGCTCCTGCTTCTGCTGTGCCAGCATTGTTTCCTTCCGGTTTAATTCCCGGTGTTCCCCCTCGGCATCCTGTACCGTGTCATAAATCTTGGTATCTCTAAGGTTTAAGGCATCTTCCAAAAGACGGTAGGCATTGGCTCTCTGTGTTCCATAAGTGGAAGTGACAAGGGCATTTCCGTAGCTGTCCACATTCTTTCCCATAACATTCCATTGTCCGGTCACTTCGGCATACTGGACTTTAACCTTGCTCCCTATATAATATCTTGGTGTATGGAATGTCTCTGCCATGAACTGTGTGATATAGTTCTCTGAAATCCAGGTTGCTCCAAGTCTTGCCTCAATCTCTGACGCATCCAGGTCTTTTGGCTGTACCTGCTCTAAATACTGCACGTTGACCATATATTCTGGATGATTCCCAGCAAATTGTTTGGCGATCTGCAGTTTTTCCCTCACATTTCCAGAAAGATATTCGTCCGATGGCTCCCATTTTTCACTAATCGGGTTCTTAAAGATTACCCCTGCCAGTTCTTCGGTAAGCTCCTCTTCTGTTTTCCCGGAAAGCTGTGCCATATAGGAAAGGTCAACGCCTGCCCTCTCACCAATGGAAACCGCAAGTGCTTCACTGGCAGTATCTACAGAAGTTACCGTTTCTGCCCGGCGTATCGTTCTCTTGGTAAAAATATCTGCCTTCCGTTTCAGTTCTTCCTTATCATTCAGAAATTCCAGAGAAGTCAAAAGACAATAGCTGCTGTCCTGACTAAATGCCCGCTTATTGGCATTGCTGCTGAGAAGTCCATATTTTGCTGTAAAGGTATCGTATTCTTCATTAAGTTTTTCCTGCAGCTTTGTAATCTGTTCATCGCTTCCCTCTTCCATCTGGCACTGGATCAGTTCATTCGTAATATCACGAATCTTCACCATCCCTTTGACACGTTCCGCTGTCATTGCCGGAAGCTCCATGCGGTTCATCACAGAGTTTTCCCGGTAATAAACTTCATCATCTACCACAGTAAAACTAAAATTCTTTACCTCCGGGTCTGCCGGGATAGAGACAACATCCTCCTCCAGCTCTGTATCCGAAAGTTCCAGTTCCGTGATCGTACCATGGATATTCTGGACAGCTTCTTTTAATTGTTCTTCTAAGGTAATTCCTTCTTTTGGTTTTACGGTCACTTCCTGCTTTCCATACTGGGTACTTTCTGTAGTAAACTCACCAAGCACCATTTCCGGATGCTCTGCAAAATAAGCATTGACTGAATAGCCTTCCGGTGTTTCCTTTAAATTTAACCATTCCGGTTCCTCAATGGATGCCCTGTCCCTTTTCTGGAAAAACAGAATATCAGAAACAACACTGGTATTAGCATTTCTCTGGAACGCATTATTCGGTAATCGGATGGCTCCAAGCAGTTCTGCCCGGTTTGCGATATACTGTCTCACTGCCGGATTCTGCTTATCCATCGTTCCACTTGAAGTTACCACAGCCATTACACCGCCGGGACGGATCAGATCAAGGGATTTTGCAATAAAATAATCATGGATCATAAAATGATGCCGGTCATATCTGCGGTCACTGACCTGATACGCCCCAAATGGAACATTGCCTATCACACAGTCAAAAAAGCTGTCCGGATAACTGGTTTCCTCAAATCCCTGCACGGCAATCTTGTTTTTCTGGTAAAGCTGTTTTGCGATCCTGCCCGAAACCGGGTCGAGTTCCACACCGTACATATTAGCTTTGCTCATACTCTCTGGGATTAGTCCCATAAAGTTACCAACACCACAAGACGGTTCCAGGATATTCCCCTGCTTCAGTCCCATATTTTCCAGTGTTTCATACATACTTCGGATCACGGTTGGGGACGTATAAAAAGCATTTAAGGTCGATGCCCTTGCTGCACTGTATTCTTCCGGTGATAAGGTATTCTTTAACTCCAGATACTCATTTGCCCAGCTGCTGTTATTCTCTTCAAATGCCTGCGGGATGCCACCCCAACCAACATAACGGGATAAGATTTCCTGTTCTTCGGGTGTTGCCAGACGTTCTTCTTTCTCCAAAGTCTGTAACAAATGGATGGCTTCCATATTTGCTTTATACTTTGCTTTCGGACCGCCTGCTCCAAGGTCATTATCCTGAATCCGAAAGTTATGCGGTTCTGTTACAATCTTTTCTGCTTCCGGTTTCAAATATGGCTGGAATTCTCCTTCATATCCAAACAGTTCATTTTCTCCGGGAATATAATTGCGTCCGGTTTCCAGGCACCGGAACACATCGGCAGTTGGTGCATTGCTGACTGCATAAAACTCATCATACGAATATTTAGGGAAATCTTCTGTATGATAGGTCGACAGATGAAGTTCTGTATTGGAACGGGTCTGTGCAACCAGATCTTTTCCCTCTAGTCCTTCCGGCAATACCCCTACTGCTTCAAAGTGATACCCCTGATACTCAAAAACACCCTCATCCCAGGACTCTGCCAGTTCTTCTGCTGTTTTAGCTGTTGTCTCTTCTTCTGGTTCAGTTGGTTCCTGTCCCTCAGAAGTTTCTATTATTTCCTGCTCCTGACTCTCTGAAATAGATTCTTCAGCAGTAACTTCTTCCTCTTCTATTTCCTCTACATCTGACATATCTACTACGGTCGGTTCTGTCACTGCCTTCGTATCTAAGAAATCAAACATGGTCATCTGGTGCCCGGATGGTTCCGCAAAAGACGGTTTTACTTCCGGTGTCGGGAATATCGTATAGGTTCCTTCTACATACTGGTGGAGTTCTGAAAGAAGTTCTGTTTTCTGCTGATAGTTTGTCCCATACGCTTCAAAATCCAATGGAAGAGCTGCCAATGCTGCATCCATCTTCTGTAACAGTTCCTCTGTCTGCTCTGGATTCTCTAATACTGCCTCCATTTCTTTTCCTGGTTTTTCCCAGAAGAAGTCCTCCGTAAATGGTCTGTCCATCTCTTCCGGAAGACGGTCATAAAAGCGTAGTACCTTGTTCGCCATCTGTTCCCGTTCATATTCCGGCATACGAGCATAATCTTCTGCCTGCAGGAACTGGTCATTCTTGATCAGATAAGCTACTCTGTTTGCAACTTTATTCCAAGATAATAAAATTGACGTATATGGATTCCCATAAGCACCTCTTGCAAGAAACAATCCTTTTCCATCATAGTTTGCATGTGAATCATCGGCACCAGACAGTGCATGACTGCTTCCACCAATCCCATACTGTTCCTTGATAAAACCTGTCCTCGCTCTTTCATCCTCATGCAGCAGATAAAAGGAATACGTCCTAAGCCTGCCCTGTGAATACGCTCCACCTCCTGCAAGATAAGCATCAATCTCATCCTGTGTAATGAACATCGGATGTTCTTTCCAGGCAAACCCATCCCTTGCCTGATAAGGGATGATCTCATCCGCAAACTTCTGAAACTGCTTTGAGATATTTACAGGATTATAATGATGGAAACGCATAATGGAATGATTTTCCTCATAGGCTTCTGCCAGTGCATCCAGTCTTTCATTTAGTTCCGAAAGCCACTGGGAATCTTCCAATTTTTCTTCCAGATAATCTGTGATCTCCGGATAGATACTGCGAAGATGTGGTAAGTCCTCTTCGTCAAAAACAATCTCGGCTACTCCTTCTGCCATATCCCCTTTCATATAGGCAAGAGCCTGGGCGTGTTCTTTTACTGCATTACTTCTTGCCGCATCCAATACAGACTGTGGTGCATATTCACCCTGGTCTAAAAGCTGATGGATACGTCCGCTGACATCTTCCCATGATAAAAATGCCTTATCTAAGATATGGTCTGTAACCGTATGCCCCACTGCGATCTGCATCCCGGTTTCATCAAACCAGACTGAATATTCCTTTCCATCAATCTGAAAGCCTTTTCCACCTTTACGGTATTCACGCTTTACAAACTCCGTATATTCCTCCGGTGTCTGTTCGCTCATGAAATTATAGATGATCCGGAGCTGGCTGGCTTTCCGGTTTCCTCCTGTCCGTAAGATCTCATCAACAACTTCCTCTGGAATCGGGATTTCTCCTGCATAAAGGGCAGCTGCCCTTTCCTCGATGTTCCGCCTTTGTTCATCTGCAGTTGGATATTCGGGCAAAGATAAAGCAGAGGCGATCTCTTCCTCTGCTTTACTCAATCCATCTTCTCTTGTATCTTCGACTAACTGTATACCAATTCCGTCAAGATGCTCTCTTCCGCTGTTGCCATCAGTGCGTTCATGTGTGCTGTCCATGCCATCGGATCTGCTTCCTTGTCCGGTGCCGGATTCTTCTCCAGTAATTTCTCCATCTGGCTGTCCATTCTCTCCTGTGCTGCTTTCTCGATCTGTTCCAGATGGCTGTTCAGCTTCCCGGTCAGGAACAGGCTCTGATAAAGGCTGTTCTTGTGTTCCTTCAGAAATGTCCTCCGCAGCATCCCGTATTTCCCGATCGTCACTTCTTCCTCTTCGACGGTCAGATTCGGAAACAGGTAATCTCCCTTGCGATGATATGTCAGTTCCATAATCGGTTCCTCCTTCATTTTCAATATTTTCTTCTTTTTTCGTTTCTGCATCCCGGTTTTTAGTTTCACGCATTAACGTGGTAAAGTTATTATAATTCCTTTCATTGGAATTTTCAACCTCTTTTCTTGCTTCTTCCAGAGAAATTTTATGTACGGTCTTTCCAATATCAATCAGAATACTCTCACTGAGCTGGCTTGCCGTATTTCCAAGAAAGGTGAGAACTGACAGACGGTTATAATCTGTGATATGCATGAAGTCCTCTTCTTCCAGAAGTTCCATCGGGTCAAGCCCGCATCGCCTGGAAAGCAGATAGTAAACACTGTCTGTTGCCAGCTGACGGAAATCACTGCGAATCGTCACCTCATCCAGATCTTCCAGATAAGTACCTTCTACAGCATATTCCAATCCGTCCAGGTATTCCTCCAGATTATCACTGACCATTTCCCTTGCGACTGCCATCAATGCATCCTGCAAAGTTGCTGTATCCTTTTCTTCCAGAGCATAGACCTCTGCCAGATGGGTGAGGATCTCTTCTCTCTGGTGTTCCTGCATCTGCCACAGATACGGGCTTCTGCCCCCGGCTACCATATGGGTATCCGAAATATCAAACACATAACGAAGTTTGGTATTCTGCCAGGTTTCATCAAACAGGGCAATTCCTCTTGCACCACGATTTACCCAGCGTAACATCTTTTCATTCCATAGTTCCAGTGATGCACAGGCTGTTGCGTCTGGACGCTGTGCATGGATCAGAAGCTGGTCTGAAAAAGAATAACGATATAACCTTGATGCTGTGTCCATATAATCCATCCAATCCCCTGGCGAACTGCTCACTGATACGGCATGTTCCTGCACCAAGTTTCGGATGTCCTGTAGTTTAGACATTAAACTTCCCTCCTATCAATAAAAAAACAGCCCACTCTTTTTTAGAATTGGCTGCATAAAATGTACTTTACTTTTCGGAGAGAAAATGCTATATTCTAATTGAAAAGAGTAACCGCCCACAAGGTGGATGCTCCTGGATTAGGTTTTAATTTATTTTGCTCTCAAAGAGAGCTGCCTATCCTGTTGGCAGACAGGGTAGGCTATTTTTTTCGCTTGTTGTCCCTATTATCCAAATAGGCAAGCAAAGCAATCAGAAACGTACCGCCTAAGAACAATAAGCTCAAGACTTCGTATGTATCCATTCGCTCCACCTCCCTTCTTCTATATCCCTTAACGGAATCTGAAAATCCAGGAGGTTTTTACCAACCCTGTACACGGTTGCTCCAGTAATATTCTAACAGGTAACTCTCCGCAAAGCAATTCCTTTTTACTTCATACGGTTTTATATTCTGTTTTTCTCTTATCCTCTGGCCAATGCAGTTTCCATTCCAGATATTCCTCTTCTGTAATTCTTCCATCGCCCAGTTTCTGCTTTTTCCCCATCCATTCCTGCAGATAAGACATTGTTTTTTTATCCCTCATTGTGATTCCAACTGTTTCACTTTCTGAATCATTTAGCAGGAACAGATGAAAAAGCCCTCTATTTTCTTCATCCATCCAGAATAAAGTTTCCATTAATTCGTCCATTGTCGCAATTCCAGGACTTAAAAAATTCCGGACATCAACTTCCAATATTTCTGCTATCCGGATAAGCGTTTCCTGCTTCGGTGTACGCTGTCCACTTTCATATTGGGCAATTCTCACATCTGCACTATTTTCTCCATACCCTAACCTGCACCCCAGTTCTTTTTGAGTTATGTTGCGAAACATACGGATTTTTCTTATTCTTACTCCTAATTTCAATTTCTTCTCCTTTTCAAAATGGGGCTGTGCAGTAACCACAGCCCCAGAACACTATTTATATTATCATTTGCGTTTTCTCTTAACTGTCACTACAGTTCCCAGGCATCCTGCTGATACCGCAAGAGCCAGCACAAAAATAGCAATATTTGTGTTATCTCCTGTTTTTGGTGAACTGGATACGGAAGTCGCATCAGAACTATGGGAAACAGGAGTGCTGCCTCCCTGGTTTTCTGATGTTTCCGGAGTATCTTTTTCCGGAGCTTTCTCATTTGTCAGATCCAGAGTATATTCAATCACAGGAGTACGGTCATTGACATACTCAAACTGAATCTTATGCTCTGTTTCATCAAGCTGATATCCATCCAGTGTTTTTGTTTCTTTCAGGATATATGTGATTGCTTTTTTATACTGCCCATTCTTAAAAGTCGCAATCGGATAATTCTTTGATTCTGCATGGCCGGCACTGTCTGTTACCAGAGTTTCCAGAACTTTACCTTTACTGTCACAAAGGGCAAATTCTACACCTTTCATTGGCTTCTTGGTATCTTTATCCGTTTTATTTAAGATTACCTTGCCCATTGCCTGTTCATCTTCCATTTTGGCTCCCTGAACATCTCCGGTGTCCTTAACCTCAAATGTCACTTTATTTGCCACAATATAGCCTTTCGGTGCTGTTTCCTCCAACAACGTATAAGTGCCGACTGAAAGTTTCTCTACATAATGGGGCTGATCACCAGATGTCCAGCTTTCCATAACTTCCTGGTTTTCATTAAGAATATACAGTTTAGCACCTTTGACCTCGCTGCTTCCATCTGTCATATCAACTTTACTGATCAGAATTTTTGTTGTATCATCCTGCATTTCTACTTTCTGTATATCTGCAGTATTTTCTACTACAAACGTAATGGATTCTGCAGTTGCATAACCATCAGCAGGAATTGTCTCTGTTAATGTATATTTCTTTCCAACTTCCAGTTCCTTAATGATGTGTGGTGTGCTTCCGGAAGTCCACTCATCCACAACGTTTCCCTCTGAATCGGATACTTTCAGTTTTGCACCTGGTAATTCTTCCCCGGTTGTAATATCTGATTTTGTGATTTCAAAAGTAGTTGGCTCATCTTCATAAGTGAACTCGAAGGATACTTCTGCAACCTCTTCTCCCGCATAAGCAAAATCAAATTCCTTGATTTCTTCTGTTGTCACAAATCCAGCAGGAGCCTGCACTTCTTTTACATAGTAGTTGCCATTGATTGGAAGATCTGCCGTAAATACAATCCTTCCATCCTGATCCGTAGCTTTCTGCTCGATCATGGTATCTGCTTTCAGGATTACTTCGCCTTCTGCATTTAAAATATCATTCTTTGTATAAAGTGCAAATACTCCGCCTTCCAGAACACGGTCTGTATTTTTTTCTTTCTTAACTACAGTTACTTTTGCTTTCTGGCGGTTATTCTGCCAGTCCTCATCATAAGTCACAACCGGAGTATTCTGATCACGATAAGTCAGATCAACCTCTCTGATTTCTCCATCCAGAACATATCCATCCGCCGTCTCTTTTTCCTTTACATAATATTTGCCTAAAGGAAGATCTTCTGATCTTGCATATCCAAGAGCATCTGTCGTAATTGTTGCTACCAATTCGTCCTTTTTATAATAATCACTGCTTTCCCCATCTGCAGCCTTGATATCCTCCGCTGCATAAATTTCAAAAGTAACATCTTTCAAAGAACCTGTAACATAGCCAAATGCTGCGTCCATGCCGCCTGCCAGCATATCTTTCCAGGTAACTTCCTTGACAAATTCACCTTTTTTATTGATGATGATTCGTCCAACCGGAACAGCATCCTTCATTTCTACTTTTTGAACATCTGCAGTATCAGAAACTGTAAATTTCACTTCCTCCGCCTGCAGATAACCATATGGTGCAAACTCTTCCCGAAGTGTGTAGGTTTTTCCCACATGGAGTCTTTTTATTACATGAGCTTTTCCTTTTACAGAAGTCCATTTTTCTACTTCTTTTCCGTCTGAATCCAAAACCGTCAGTGTTGCTCCGTCAAGTTCCACACCTGTTGTAATATCTGATTTCGTAAATTCAGTTGTTGTCGGCTCATTCTTAAAAACGGTTTCCAGTTTTACTGTTTTTACTTCCTGTCCCTGATATTTCACAGTCACCTCAATCTGCTCATCTGAAGATACAAAACCATCTGGTGCTGCCAGTTCTTTTATATAATAAGTTCCAAATGGCAGATCCTGCTCAAAAACAGTTTTTCCATCTTCACCTGTTACCGCTTTTGTAAGCAGTTCGTCTGCTTTTACCAGTACCTTATCCCCTGCTTTTATATCCTCTTTTGCGTAAAGACCAAACTCTGCTCCAGAAAGCCCTTTCTCATTTTCAGCATCTTTTTTCACAACTGACACTTCTACTTTCTGGCGGTCATTTATAAACTCTGCACTCTGTGAGATCACTGGTGTATTCTGGTCTGCATAGACGAAAGAAATCTTCTGTTCTTCTTCATTTAATACAAATCCCTCCGGTGCAGTCTTTTCTACAACTTTGTATTCTCCTAGAGGCAGATTATCAAGATCTGCTTTTCCGGATTCATCCGTTGTCAGTTCTGCAACTTTTTCACCCTTTGCATATTTCAGGATTCTTTTTCCTGTATCATCTTTCTGGAAATCTGCTGTATAGATATCCTCTGCAGCATATACTTCATATACTGCACCGGAAAGGTTTTGAACTTCATACCTAAAATCATTCTTATAGGTCGAAAGAACCTCTCCTTTTTTCTGTACAGTGAGTTTTCCTTTCACCGAATGGTCCTCATATACCACTTCAATGACCGCATCACCTGAAACCGGATCCGTCTGATACAGGGTATTGGTATCCACCTGTATTTCGACATAATTTTTGTTAATGGTATAACCGTCCGGTGCTGTTACCTCTTCGATTCTATAATGACCAATTTTTAAATTCTGAGGCAGTATCAGATATCCATCTATATCTGTGAAATATGAGGTATGTGTAACAGTTGTCGGGTATGTAGTTACCTGCTCTACATATTTTTCATGATCCATATCATAAATTTTAAACTCTGTTCCCGGAATTAGAACAGATTTTTTAGTCTCATCATCCTGTTTGATAATTTTCAGTTTTGCAGAAAATTCTTTATCCAAAAGAACTCTCCATGTCTGCGGCTCTGTTGGTTTATTCTCTGTAATCCGGACAATAAAATCATCTACAGGTTTGTAATTATGGGGTGTTGTAGTTTCTCTCACCAGATATGTTCCATATGGAATTGCAATGGATTTTACATAGCCTTTCTCATTTGTAAAAATTTCCGTTGCTCCATTTTCACCGATCACAACTGGCTCTGCAGAGGAAAAATCATAATTTCCATCCTCTTTTACCACCAAAGAAGATACCAGATATGCACTAAATCCAGCTCCGGATAGTAATGCAGCATCTGTGTCTCCATTATTGGCAGCTTTAATAAGTTCAAACGGCTGTTTCTTCACCGTTTCCAGTGAGGTACACTCTTTTTCTACAACCGCTGTCAGATCACCTTCATCACTGCATACAAGATCATATTCATGCTCGTCTGCCAGATATCCTACGGATGGGGTAATTTCCTTGATGTAATACTCTCCAAGATAAAGATTCTCTATCCTTGCTTTTCCTTCTTTATCGGTAGTTAGCGTACAAATCTGGCTTCCGGCTTTATAAATAACGCCTGTCTTTCCATCTGGATGGGTAATGTCGTTTCTTGCATAAAGTCCATACACCGCATTTTCCAGGGAAGCATCTCCCTGTGCCTTATTTTCTTTTGTCTCGGCATCTTTTTTATTCAAAGAGATTGCAGCACTGACCCTGTCATTCACAAAAGTATGACTGAAAGAAATTTTTGCCTGTTCATCATTGGTATAACTGAACTGGAAAGAATAAGTATCTTTCTCATTTCTGACATAACCAGCCGGAGCCTGGACTTCTTTTACATAATAAGAAAATCCCACTGGAAGATCTGCTTTAAATGCTGCTTTTCCATCAGTACCAGTAATTGCAGTCTCAATCAGAGCATCTTTTTTTACTGCTACTTTTCCATCCACAGTTTTCATATCCTGCGCTGCAAACAGAGCAAAATGCCCTCCGGATAGTGTATTTTCAGTATCTTTGTCTTTCTTTATCACCTGCACCACTGCTTTCTGACGGTCATTTGTAAAGGTAGTCTCTGAGAAAGCCGCTTCTGCAGTCTGCCCTGCATAAGAAATGGTTACTTTTTTTGTTTCTTTTGCATTATAAAAATTTTCCGGGGCCTGTGCTTCTGTTACATTATAGCTTCCAAGCGGAAGATTCTTTACCGTTACAGAACCGTTCTCACCTGTGATCAGATTTTTCGCTACTTCTGCGCCTTTTTTGTAAACTGTTTTTCCACCTGCTGTTACAATATTCTCGGCAGCATATACGTTATAAACGGCTCCTTTCTGACGGCGTTTCTCATACTGGAATGAAGTTCCATTTTCATCAGATACAGCTCCTACAAAAACTTCTCCCTCTTTATAAACGGTCAGATTTCCTTTCTGCTCTTTGTCCGTTACAGTCTGTTTGGTTGTACTGCCAACTACTAATTTCACTCCATACGAAGAAGCCTGGACAACATAACCTTCCGGTGCTGTAATCTCTTTTAAGTAAACAGTATCCTGTGTCTTGGTAAGAGTTACACGTGAAGAACCATTGCTGTCTGTTGGCGGCATTTTAGCAATCAGCTTTGTGCAGGCGTTATCACTATATACCCCATACACGGCTCCAGCTAGATTTTTTCCAGTATCTCCATCTTTCTTTGTAATTTCAATAACTGCTTCTTCCGGCCAGTCAACTGTAATCTGCAGGTCAGAGGAATCCGTATAGTAGCCAAAACCAATGTCCTGTGAACTCTCCAATTTTAAGAGCATTGCATGGAAATCCAAAGGGAAATTAGATGTAATCGCATACTTTCCTTTCAGGCTACCCATATTGGCTGTTGTAGCTACAAGATGGAATTTCTCTCCACCCTTTACAGTGACATTTCCAGATGCCGTTTTTCCTGTGGTTTCATTAACAAGGCTTACTCCGTTCTCCAGATGAATGGTAATGGTAAATGCTTCATTTGCCTTCCAGGTAAAACTTTCTGTTTCCTTTCCCGTTGCATTAACGGAAAGTCCTGGAAGAAGTTTCATTGCTGTCGGATCAGGCATTTTAGCAAGAGCTGCTTTAATCTCTTTCAGCATATTTTTAGCGGTTGTAGAAAGCGCACCTCCAAATCCGGATTCGCCATCATATAAATAGTCAACCAGGTAATGCTGCATGGCTCTTGTCTCAGAACTGCATCCATATTTTTCCATAATGGATTTTACATTATATCCATTGAATGTATGTCCCCATCCTGGACCGCCATATCCATAGAATAAGGCTTTTCTCAAATATTTATCATCTCCACCTTCATCCAGTTCAACCATATTTTTATATGTTGTCCCACTTGGAGGTGACTGCATGGAGTGCTGCATACAATACGCATTTACTGTATAAGTCTTTCCGCCTGCTTTGTAACGAACATATTTGTAGCTGTCATTTCCACCCTGTCCCATAACTGTATCAAACGGATGAAGCTGGCCATCTGAATAATAGTAATATTTATTTGCTTCAATATTTGTTGCATCATCCCATGGAGTATCGGCTGCAAGTAACATGATACCGTTCTCTGCCTGATCCGTGGAAACACTTAGATCAATGTCATCTGCTGGCATTTCAAAACTGAATTTATCCGATTCTTCGTGATAAGTCACCTCTGAATATAATAAATCTTCTGTATTCTCTGTCTGATTTGCTTGTACTTTTGTTGTTCCTACTGCAATTAAGCTGCCTTGCGGCATATCTCCGGAAAATACAACGGTTTCTCCTGGCTGATACTGTCCATCTTCATGGTTCAGCTCAATATGAAATTCCTCTCCACGAACAATATTTACCTGATAATTTCCATCTGCATCTTCTGTTTTCTCTGTTCCGTCTGTAAAAGAATCGTCTGTCGCTTCTGGCATTTCTTCCGGATCTGTATCTGCAATTTCTTCAAATGTGCTGTCTGTATCCGGATTATCTATGGCTGGTTCTTCTGTTGAAACTTCCTCAGACGGGTTTTCCGGGATTAATGTGTCTATTGGCTCTTCCTCAACAGGAATTTCTGTCGGAGTTACTTCTTCATAAATTTCATCCTCTGACGGAATTTCTGCATTTACCTCATCCTGCACAGGTTCTTCACTCTCTGCAGAGCCTATGGCTGGCTCCTCGTCTTCTGCTTCATTCTCATTTTCCTGATTGCTTACAGATTCCTGATTCTCAGATTCAGCAACCTGTACCGCAGCTTCCTTTACAATCAGCTTACGATAAATCTGATAAATTGGATGCCCGCTTACTGGCTCTACATAATAAACAGCTTTGTATGTATCTTCGTAATCTGTTGTAAAGTCCTGTTTTTCCTCATTTTTTGCCTCATGGAAAGTAATCTTTACCTTTTTTTCATCTGGTATTTCCAGTCCGGTAAAGTCTTTCTCCACTTCAAAAATGCTGCCTGTTTCCAGTTCCAGATCTTTTGCTTTTACCACCTCATCCGCATCCAGTTCATTTTTTATTTCTTCATATAACGGTGGCTCTTCTGGTGCTGGTACCACATCTGCCGCATAAGACAGCATTGGTGATAAAATTGTGGATAATACTGTAAGCATTGCCAGGAATCCCGACAAAAATCTTCTCATATTCTTTTTATTCTTCATTCTTTTTTCCTTTCTTCCGTTCCGGGAAAATCAACTGAAACTTTGGATTTCCAGTTTCTGAAACCTCCATCTTTATAGTTGCTTCATACTTTCTTTTTGTTTTCTCTGATACCAGATCTTTGAAATGCACCTGCTTCTCACTCAGCAGCTTCCTAACAGTTGCTTCATCAAGAGTTTTTCCCTGGCTTTCAAAAAATCGGTTATTTTTCCATAACGTGAAATTGCAATCACTTCCTGAGCAATAATAATTTCTATTTCCCACATAAACCTTATTGCCACATCTTGGGCATTTTCCAATCTCTTTTCGATCATCCGAAAATAGTTTCTGGTATTCTTCCACTGGCTCTCCATTATCACTTACCAGTTTGGTAACCATTTTTTCAATTCCGTAAAGAAACTCTTCTGCATTTTTCTGACCTTTGGCGATCAGTGTCAGATCATTTTCCCATTCTGCTGTAAGTTTTGGCGATTTGATCATTTCCGGAAGAATCCTGATCAGATTTCTTCCATCTGTTGTCGGTAATATCTGCTTCTTTTTACGCTCAATAAAACCTTTCTCGACCAGCTTCTCAATAATCGCCGCCCTGGTAGCCGGAGTCCCAAGACCTTTTCTCTCTGCGTCTTCTGTCATTTCCGAGCTACCAGCGTGTTCCATGGCACTAAGAAGTGTATCCTCTGAAAGCTTTTGTCAAGGGGGTGCGTGGATATTTTTCATATTACTTACGCAGATTCTCTCTCTGCTTCTGCCTGAATAATGCGTTTCAACCT
>OOAF01001765.1_pt1 | contig 15677 bp, 11 predicted proteins | sample 1671251 | NCBI WGS metagenome assembly OOAF01 (sample SAMN06348137, study PRJEB24527) | human gut metagenome | biome: human gut; feature: ankylosing spondylitis patient; material: feces | host: Homo sapiens | place: China | collected 2015-10 | reverse complement strand
GAAAGAAGAAGCACTCTTTTTATTTCAAACAGGAAAATTTAAACAGGCTCTTAATGATAATGTTTCAAACTCTTCAATGGACTTATTGAATGAAACAGAATATGAGAGTAACAATCTAACAGAATCATTAACCGATAATGCAATGCAAAAATATTGGAGAACGCCAACAGAGTTTCCATTGTGTCCATCAAAATGTGATGATGGTGTAGAGCCTTTGACCTTATATTTTAACAGAATTAAAAAGGGAGAAGTCATAACAAAAAATCAATATGCAATTCATTTTGTAGATGATTTTGCTCTGTGTGGCAAGATCTTAGTCATAAGAACTCATGCCAATGAGGGGATAAAAAAGTTTTCTTTGATAACCGTAACTTATGAACATGAAAAATTTGTTCATAAAGGACAAACTTTTTTTGAAGAACAAGGTGCAAAAAAAGCTTTTGCATTGGCACAAGGATTAGAGTGGGATGGCGAAGAAGGAATAGATGATTTTTGCTGATAATATGTGATGATTTCCATTAAAGATGAGTATATTTGTATTCGGCTGTTAAATTCTTGCTTGTGAAGAAAGTATTTATATTTATTGGTGGTATGGTTGCTGGTGCTGTTTTGATGATTGTCATTTCAGTGCTTATTGCAGGCAATAATTCTTCTTATAATGGAATGACCATGTTTGAAAAAGAAGGAATTTGTATAAGTGAAAATTCATTTAAGGTTTTGCAAGTGCTTGATACCGGAGATGCTTTAGCTAACGAATTGGAGCAAGGTTCTTCAATCTCAATACCTACTGGATTAACGGTTCTTTTTTTGTGTGAGGAAGGGCTGTCATATTATGATGGCCAAGTTATTAAAGTTCCATCCGGTAAATGCGCTAAGCAAGTAGGTGTATTCAAATATACATCAAATGCAGGTATGGAAAAAACAGTTCCTATTGTAAGCATACGCAACAAATAAATAAGCAAAAGGTTATTTAGAGATTCTGATGTTTTTTTCGTAGATTTGTCCGTAATATTATGTTGGAGATTCATGGAAAGATACACGACCGTTATACCCTGGAGTTCAAGGTGGGGTATTCGCGCTACAGTCCTTCGGCTGCGGTGAGCGACTTCATGATGGATACGTGGATCTTCATTCCCGATTCCCTTTATATCAACGCCAAAACGTATCCCAAAAGTAATTTCTACCGGGACTTCCGGGCTTTGGTGCGCCTGATTACGCCGGTCTATACGTTAGAGGAGGTGGCCGACGAAGAAGCCCTGCCTTTGTCGCGGTTGCTGATGTGTTGTCGCGAATTGGCGGAGGAGCCTTCGGAAGAGCATGAAAAAACGTATGAACACCAGATAAAGATGTTCGGCAGTATCACGCGTAGTGCTTTGCGTACGGTAGCCGTCGGACTTTACCGCGAAACGGAAGTGAACGCGTTCAGGGTTCGTCTGGACGGCATTGTGCTTTTGTTGGCGCGCATTATGGCTGCTTATCGGGAGATACCCCGTAAAGCCGGTTTAGACCGTGTGGCTTTCGAGTTGCGGTCGCGTTACGATTTGGGAGAGGAGTATCTGTGCCGTATGGTTAACATGCATTTGTTCCGCGTCATGGAATATGCACGCGAGCATTTTCCGAAGGATTATACCCGTGTGGTGGCGGCTGCGGCAACCTATATAGATGGGGATTTGGCTTACCAGCGGGAGCGGGGATTTCTTTTGCCGGAGGAAGGTAACAGTGATAATAACCGTAATTTCCTGCACAGGGCCGGGCAACTGAAGAAATACATCGAGAGCGATTTGTATATATTGGCAGACAAGAAAAGCAACACTTTCGTCCTTCAGCAAGTGTTTTTCATGTTGGCGGCCGGGCTGAGCATGGTTTTTGCCACGGTCGTTTCTTTTTCCTTCCAGCAGACCTACGGGAATTTCACCATGCCGCTTTTCATTGCATTGGTGGTGAGTTATATGTTCAAAGACCGCATCAAGGACCTGATGCATTATTGGTTCGCCAACAAGTTGGGCAGTAAGTTCTACGACTATAAAATCAAACTGGTGATGCACGGAGAGCCGGTGGGATGGGGAAAGGAAGGATGTGATTTTGTGAACGAAGAAAAATTGCCGCTTGAAGTGCGTGCGCAGCGTGGCCGTGTGTCGGAGTTGGAGGCCGGTCATTGTGCTTTGCGGGAGACGGTTATCGTGTACCGCCGCCGTATTTCCATATTGGATAAGCAGTTGAAACTTTTGAGTCATTACCCGTTGCAAGGGTTTAATGATATCATCCGTATCAACCTGCGGGATTTCTTGCGGCGGATGGACAGTCCTCATGTCCCGGTTTATATGAATGAAGGGAAAGGAGAGTTTCATACGCAGGCAGCCGAGAAGGTTTATTATGTCCATTTCGTCATGCGTTATCGTTATCAGGGCAAGACCGGTTATCGCAGGTTTCGGATCACACTGACCCGAAGGGGAATCAAGGGGTTGATGGAGTGGTGAAGATTCGCATCCTGAAATGATTTGTAAGATTCGGATACGAAGTTGTTTCGCGTACATTAAGAACATGTTACGATGAGGTATTGTCTCGGAAGATTCATCTTTTTGTAAGCTTTTTGAAATGTAATGTGCCTACTTTTGCAGCGAACAAAAAGAGGCATAAGAATGAGTTTATCGAAAAAGCGTAATTTGACTGTAGCGTTGATGACCGCCGTCGTGGCGGTAGCCCAGGCAGGCGACATCAAGGGCGTGGTCATCGACAAGGAAATGAACGAACCGCTGATGGGTGCTTCCGTGCGCATTGCCGGTACGCGCATCGGCACTACGGCCGACATCAATGGAAATTTTCATTTGCGTGGATTGAAGAAGGGAACCTATACCTTGGAGGTTTCCTATGTTTCGTTTTTCCCCCAGAAACTGACGTTGCAAGTCCCGGCCAAGGGGGATGTGGCCGTGAAGGTCGAGATGGCTACTGATGACAAACAACTGAACGAAGTGACCGTTACCGCGCGCAAGAACTTGGAGTTGGAGCGTGCCTTGCTGGCTGAACGCCAGAACGCGGTGCTTTCCATTGAAAACCTTGGTGCAAGCGAAATGTCTATCAAAGGTATTTCCAACGTACAAGAAGGAGTGAAAAAACTTACCGGTATCTCCATCGCCGAAGCCGGCCAGTTGATTGTGCGCGGTTTGGGTGACCGTTACAGTTCCACCACGCTCAATGGGCTTCCCATCGCTTCACCCAACCCGGATAACAAACTGATACCGTTGGACATCTTTCCTTCTTCCGCCGTGCAGAACATCACGGTGAGCAAGGTGTACGAGGCCAGTGCGTTTGCCGACTATTCCGGTGCCCATGTGGACATCAGCACCAAAGAAGGCGGCACGAAGGATTTTTTCAACATATCCTTCGGTACCGGCGGTAAGGTGGGGACGGTCTTTGGCGACTTCTATCAGATGGATAGGGCGAATACGATGTTCAAGACTCCTTCTATGGACCGGAAGGCCATGGATTTGCCGCTTTCCGATTACCGGCAGTACAGTCGTAATCATAATATCTTCCCCACCACATTCGAAGTGAATAAGTCTTCTGCTATACCCGACTTGAACGGTAGTTTCGGTTTCGGCCGCACTTTCCGGTTGGGGCGCAACAAGATGGATGTGTTGGCTACTTTCGGTATTGATACCGACAACGAAAGTCTGGATAATGCTTATGTCCGCACTTTCGAGGCGTCAGGTACGGAGATGAGCCGTTTTGATTACGATTCTTTTACCCAAACGCTCAAGATGGCCGGTTTGGCCAGTGTGGGCTATTCGTTCCGCAAGGCCGACCGCGTGGGCTTCTCGGCCTTTTATGCCCGTAATGCGGTGGACAGCTATATGGCGCGTCAAGGGCATGACGAGGAAGGCATCCGCTTGAAAGGCAGTAACCAAAACAGCCATGTGTATGAATTGCAGAATTACCAGTTGACCGGGCACCACGTGTTGGGCAAGTGGGATACGGATTGGAGCGGTTCGTATAGTAAGACTTCCAGTGAGGAACCCGACCGTCGTCAGGTGATGTTCCGGCAGATGTCCGACGGTACTTGGGATTTGTTCAAGCTCAATGCCCAGGAAACCATGCGCTATTTCGGCAAGTTGGACGAGGACGAATGGGTGGGTGACGTACAGGCGCAGTACCGCTTTTCCGATGAAAACAAGTTGAGGTTCGGTGCGGCCTTGCGTGACAAGACGAGGGATTTTACCTGCACGAGCTTCTATTATAACTTGAAAGAGATGGAGTCTCTTAATGTGACCGACATCTATCATACCGACGGTTACTTGAACTTCGAGAACGTGCAGAACGGTAGCATTACCATCAACCGCAGCCATCAGAAACGCAATGAGTACTCGGCCGGTAGCCGCATCTGGGCCGGTTTCATCGAGGCCGACTATTATCCGGTGAAGGCCTTGCTGGTGAACTTGGGCGTACGTATGGAAAGCACGCGTCAATGGGTGAAATACTATAATGACGGTGGCATGGAGATGCGGCGCGACCTGAACACCGATGAGTTTTTCCCGGCCTTGAATCTTAAGTACACGTTCGACAAGAAAAACAGCTTGCGTCTGGCGGCTTCGCGTACGGTGACACGGCCTTCGTTTGTCGAGATGGCTCCTTTCCTTTATCAGGAGTCTTATGGCGGCACCCAAGTACGTGGTAATGAAAACCTGGACAACGGTTACAACTACAACATAGACTTACGTTATGAGTTCTTTCGTCCGTCGTCCACCGACATGGTGGCCGTCACGGCCTACTACAAGTATTTGGACAGTCCTATCGAGCGTACGCAGACTACGTCCGGTGGTGCCATGATGCATTCTTTCCAGAACGCGTCCGACGGTTTGGTTGCAGGGGTTGAAGTGGAAGCACGCAAGGAAATAGTGAAAGACTTGAAAGCGGGAATCAACGCGTCCTACATGTACACCAACGTAAACCTTCCGGAAGGTGGGGTTTACACCAATGCCGAACGTCCGCTGCAAGGTGCGTCGCCCTACCTGATGAATGCCGATCTCACCTATTCGCCTAAGTTCGGAAAGGAAAGCCAGCTCACCGTGGCCTTGCTCTACAACTTGCAAGGCGAGCGCATACAGGCTGTGGGTATACAGGGTATCGGTGATGTGAAGCAACTCACTCTCCATACGTTGGATTTCAATGCCAATGTGAAGTTCAACGCTCATTGGAGCGTGAAGTTCTCGGCCAAGAATCTTTTGAATACCGATGTGGTGTTCCGTCAGGAGATACCGAGTAAGAATACCGAGGTGGAAGTGGAGCGCTTTAACGAAGGTGTGGGGTTGAGCTTCGGAGTGACGTATACATTATAAAAGTAGTAAAAGCATAAATTAATTCAATTCAAAACTTTAAAAAGAGAGAAAGATGAAAACAAATTTCATGAAAGTTTCCACGTGGGCTATGGCTCTGTGCGCTTCTATGGCTGTGTTTACGGCTTGTAACGACGACGAGAACGGAACTACACCGCCTCCCGCTCCGAGTGTTGAAAACTTGGGCGGCATCGTGACGGAAAACATGACCCTCACGGCCAATACGGAGTACAAGCTGACCAGTCAGTTGCAGGTAAAGGCCCCCGCCGTACTTACCATCGAAGAAGGTGTGAAGATAACGGCAGCCGACAGCGAAGATCCTATTTACATTCTGATTGAGCAAGGAGCCAAAATCAATGCAGTGGGCACAGTGGAAAATCCTATCGTGATGACGGCCGAAAATAAGACTGCCGGTGGTTGGGGCGGTTTGCACATCTGCGGTTATGCTCCCACCAATGCGGGTTCGGGATTTTCTGAAATCGGTAATGCCGCTTATGGCGGCAATGATGCCAATGATAATTCCGGTGTGTTGAAGTATATACGTTTGGAATATACGGGTTTTGCTCTGGATGACGAACACGAGTCCAACGGCATTTCTTTCTACGGTGTGGGTGCCGGAACCCAGGTGTCGTATGTGCAGACTTACGTAGGTGCCGATGACGGTTTGGAGTTCTTTGGCGGTACGGTGAATGTAGACCATTGCGTAGTAGTGGATTGCACGGACGATAGTTTCGACTGGACAGAAGGTTGGAGCGGCACGGCTACCAACCTTGTGGCTTACCAGACCGATGCTTCCTGCGACTGTTTGATTGAAGCCGACAACAACGGCGACAATTTCGATGCAACTCCGGTGGCTCACCCCACTTTGCGCAACCTTTATTTGGTGGGCAACGGCAGCAGCGAGAACAAGCGCGGCATCCGTTTGCGTGCCGGTACACGGGCTAATATCGACGGCGCGAAGGTAGCGGGCAAGCCTAATCCGCTCACTATTGAAACGACGCAGACCGACGATGCTTTGGCCAACGGTACTTCCGTGTTGAAAAATGTACAGATTGCAGGTGTGTTGAAGAACGACGTGACGGGTGGAAAATATCTTTCGGCCAATTTCCTGACAGGACAAGGCAATGCTGAAAACGCCCAGATAGCCACGACGTGGGACGATGTGGCCGGTGATTTGTCTTTCGCTTGGTTGAATGACGCTTGGGTGACGGCTGTTCAATAAGCAATATCTTTATTTTAAAAGACAATCCCTCGGAATGCACAGTGGTGCAACCGGGGGATTGTTTCGGTTTTTCCGTATGCCTTTTGTTTATCGGATACTGACGGTGCACGGGCTGTCCAATTCGGTTTTCCACAGACGCAAGTAATCGAACCATGCTTTGCTGTTCTTGAAACCGTCTTTTTCACGCCGGGCACACACGGTGATGTAGTAACGGATATGCTTGTCGGCATCGGTACCTAATAGGGTGAGGTAATTGAACTCGTCTTCTTTCATTTCCTTGCGGCAGGCTTTGTCGGTGTACAGACCCAAGCCGACCCATTCGTCATGTTCCGGTGTACTTTTTTCTGGGACGTTGTTCCCCCAACTGCCGCAAAGGCCGTCTTCCTGCATGAAGCCGGTGGAGTGGCGTTCCAGTTTTTGTATGCCCGTGCAGAAGGTCGCGTCCGGCGAAGCGCCGTCGATGCGGATGTCCACCTCCACGTCGCGGTGTCCGGCATAGAGTGTGTAGCGTTGGGTCATGTGCAACGTTTGTCCGTGGTATATCCATCCGCCGTCGGCTACTTCCACTACGGTACGTACCGGTCCGTCGGCCAGGATGGTCTGCCTGCGCCAAGCCACGGTGTCGATGTAGCAGGGTTTGTCGTTTTGGTAACCCCGGAACGAACCTGCGCCCACAGACTGTCCGGCCCAGAGGATGTCACAACCGTATCCTTGTGCCAGTTGTTCGGGCGTGGTGTAGAATCCGGTGCTGTCCATCTCCAACCGGTAGGAGGTTTTGCCGTACAGGTCGATGCTTTGCCGGTTGTCCATGTAGATGCGGAACGCTGCCAACCGGCTTTCGAAAACCGCACCGTGCCCATAGATACTGTTGTACATGTCCAACAGATCGGCATTGCCGGGATAGGTGATGGATTTCACTTCCGGATGCTTTCCTTTTTCGTCGTGCAGTTTCAGGTAAGCGCGTGTTTCGCGAGGGTAGCTTCGGGGAGCGTCCGCATCGGACAGCGTGATGTGGTACACGGCCTCACCTTGCGCCGGGATGTCGGCCGTGAAGGCCAGTTCGTCGGCTCGGAAGTCGCCGTTCAGGTCGTCCGCTTGCGAGGGGATTTCCCGTCCGTCGCAGACGACTTTGGCAGACCGGACATGCAGGCCGTCGGCATGGCGGTGCAGGTCGACCACCACCGGATAGGCTTTGCGTGCCATCCTCGTGGGATTGGATATGCGTACTTCCCGTATGATTTCACGGGCTTGTCCCGTTCCTGCGCAGGACAAGCCTATCAGGAACAAGGCCGATAATGAGAGTCTCATGGCCATATCTGTTTATTCTACGGCTTCTCCTTGCCCGTCTTCAGTGAGGTAGAAGAGCGGAGAAGGGTTGGTTTGTTTCACTTTATAATAATGTAAGCCGCTGTCGTTCGTGCGTGGATGCCAATGACCGAGCAGGCGTATCATTTCCGCACCGGCCCAAATGACGGGACCGTAACCGTGGGCGGCCTGATAGTTGGCCGGACGGTAGTAGTAGAACGCAGGATCGAATCCCATTCCTGTACCCACGCAAGTACCGTCCACTTGCCCGCCCTCCTTGATTTGCGTACTGACGGCATGCCATCCGAGTTGCGCCACCGGGCCGTAAGTGATGCCTTCTATCCATCCTTTGTTGATGGCGTGGGCGATGCAATATACATAAATGGCCGTGGCTGAGGTTTCTAAGTAGGAATCGCTGCGGTCCACAAGCTGATGCCAGAAACCTTCCGAACTTTGGTAAGCCGCCAATCCCTTGATGTGGCGGCGCAGTTGTTCGAGCAGGAACGGGCGGTCGGGATGGTCTTCGGGCAGGGCGTCGAGCAGTTCGCAGTTGGTCAGTATGGCCCATCCGTTGGCACGTGCCCAATGGAAGGTGGGCTGCTGCGCCAGTCCTTCCACGTAGCCGTGACGGTAAAGCCCCTTTTCCGGGACAAACATGCGGTCGATGAACTGTCGGCTGACCTTGGCCGCCTCGTTGAAATATCTTGTAGATTCCTCCTTTTTATAAATGCCACGATAAGCCAAAGAAGGGACTCCCATGAACATGTCGTCCAACCAGATGGTGTTGTGTTGCGGGCGGTGGCGTGCGAATGTGCCGTCGGGCAGGCGGTATTGTCCGTGTTCGATGAAAGCGAAATAATTTTCTATCAGGTCGGACAGCGGCAAGGACGTGTCGGCGATACGCGCCTTCATCATGGCACAACACATGGCTCCGGCATCGTCCAATGCTTTCGGGTGCAGGATTTGTTCCATCTGTGCGTCGGTATCTTTGTATTGTTCGTAAAGCTTGCGGAATCCCGGAGCGACTTCGGCCAGGAATTTGAAACGGCGGACGACGTAATCCTTGTATCGGTCATCTCCCGTCACTTCGGCGGCATCCAGCAATGCCTGATAAGTCACGCCCCATTCATAGCTCCCGATGCGGAACGCGCCCCGGTCGAGTGTGGCGCCGTGGGGAATGTGCCGGTAGTCGGTCACTTCTTTGCCGTCGGCGTCCAATACGCGTACGGGAGTATGCTGCTCAATGTAGGCGAATACCCGGTCGATGTCCGTCTTGACTTGTTCAGCGGTCAGGTCGCCGTAGGGTACTTTGTATTCCGGTCGGAGCAGGTGCAACGGAGTCGTCATGTCGTTGATTTCGGTTTCCTGCGCCATGGCGGAGTGACTGAGGGACAGGATGCCTGCGGCAAGGAGGCAGGCTTTGCAGATGGTTTTCATGCGTTTCGTTTATAAAATCAGGTTAATAATCAGGGCAGGCTTGCTGTAAAGGCACAAGCAACCCAAATGCAAAATTAGGAATAAATCCATAACGGGAAAGGGCAATCCCACAGATTTTTTGAATTTCTTTTCCGGGAAAATTGGATATTACGGAAGTTATGCTGAATTTTGCATGTAGATAATCGTAAGATCATGAAAAACCTGATTTCAATTTTGTGCATGGGGCTGTCCATGCTTTCCATGGGACTTTATGGTAAAAACAAGGTGTCGGGCGACTTGCGTTGGGTCGGTACGCGCCCTCCGACGGATTGTCCGGTCAGTTTGGGCATCCCGTTCCTGAAAGGGGAACTGGAGGCCGACGGCCGGGTGGTATTAAATGACCGGGACGGCGCGGACATCCCGTCGGACTGTTGGCCGTTGGCTTATTGGCCGGACGGGTCAGTCAAGTGGCTCGGAGTGGCTGCGGTGGTGCCCGGAGAGGTGGAGGGCATCCGTTTCGAGACCGCCGGAAAAAAGCATAAAGCAGAAAACCGTTCCGGGGCAAAAGTACGGGTGGACGAGGCTGGCTCTTTCTTCCGGGTGTCCACAGGCAAGGTGGAGGCTTATGTTCCCAAACGGGGCAGTTGTCTGCTCGACAGCCTCCGTTGCGAAGGGAGAACGGTAGGCGGACAGGCTGCTTTGCTGTGCTCCACGCAGGACCATCCGTCGGCTGAAGGAGAGGCGGTACTGCATTTTACCGACTATCGCGGGCAAGTGGAACGCGTCACGGTGGAACGTGCCGGGGATGTCCGGGCATTGGTGCGGGCGGAAGGCCGCTATGCGAACGATGCCACGGGGCGGAAATGGCTTCCGTTCACCGTACGCTTTTATTTTTATGCCGGGAGCGAACAAGTCAAGATGGTACATACCTTTGTGTTCGATGGTGACATGGATCACGATTTCATCCGTAGTCTGGGCATCCGTTTCGAGGTTCCCATGCGCGAGGCCGTTTACAATCGTCACATAGCTTTCGCCACGGCCGATGGTGGGGTATGGGCGGAACCGGTGCAGCCTTTGGTGGGCCGTCGCGTGTTGTCGTTGGATGGGAAAAAGGATTGGCAGGCGAGGCAGATGCGTGGCGGACGCATACCGGCCTATGAGAAGTTCGATGCCAAGAACCGTCATCTTCTCGACCGTTGGGCGGTGTGGGACGGTTTCCGATTGAGCCAGATGACGGCCGACGCTTTTTCTATCCGTAAGCGTACGCATGCCGACCGTCCGTGGATAGGGACTTTCTCGGGAACCCGTGCGCCGGGTTATGTGTTTGCCGGAGACGTAAGCGGCGGATTGGGCGTGGCTCTGAAAGATTTTTGGCAATCCTATCCCACGGCTTTGCAGGTGGACAGTGCCGCTGCCCGGAATGCCAACCTGACCGTATGGATGTGGAGTCCCGACGCAGGGCCGATGGACTTGCGGCATTACGACGATGTGGCGCACGATTTGGAGGCCAGTTATGAGGACGTGCAGGAAGGGATGAGCACGCCCTACGGCGTGGCGCGCACCCATACGCTGACCCTCATCCCGTCTGTGGCTTATCGGGGAAAGGAGGCGGTAGCCCGGACGGCATCCATGTTGGCCGAAGACGCCCCCTTGTTGTGCACACCGGAATACCTCCACGCCAAGCATGCCTTCGGGGTGTGGAGCCTGCCCGACCGGAGCAACCCGAAGCGGGCACGGGTGGAGGACCGTCTGGAAGACTATTTGGACTATTATGTGAAGGCTGTCGATCAACATCGCTGGTACGGTTTCTGGAACTACGGTGACTTTATGCACACCTACGATTCCGTGCGCCATACATGGCGGTATGACGTGGGCGGGTACGCATGGGATAACACGGAACTGGCCTCTAACATGTGGTTGTGGTACAGTTTCCTGCGCACCGGCCGTGCCGACCTTTGGCGGATGGCCGTGGCCATGAGCCGCCATACAACGGAGTGCGACGTGTATCATCTCGGACCTTTTGCCGGATTGGGGTCGCGTCACAACGTGAGCCATTGGGGCTGTGGAGCGAAGGAGGCACGCATCAGCCAAGCGGCATGGAACCGTTTCTATTATTATTTGACCACGGATGAGCGCAGCGGTAACCTGATGACAGAAGTGCGCGATGCCGAACAGAAACTTTATGACATCGATCCGATGAGGCTGGCTCTGCCGCGTGAGAAGTATCCTTGTACGGCACCGGCACGCCTGCGTGTCGGTCCCGATTGGTTGGCTTACGTCGGAAACTGGATGACGGAATGGGAACGGACGGGCAACACGGCTTACCGCGACAAAATCATCGCTGGCATGAAGAGCATTGCGGCCTTGCCCCACGGCATCTTCACCGGGCCGGGCGTATTGGGCTTCGACCCTGCCACGGGTGTGTTGAGCTACGAGGGAGACCCTGATTTACAGCGCACTGAACATTTGATTACCATCATGGGCGGTTTCCAAGTGATGAACGAGCTGATGGAAATGATAGACTTGCCGGAATGGAACCGCACGTGGCTCACCTTTGCCAGGGAATACAAGGAGAAGGCGCGCACGATTACGCACAATCCTTTCCCTGTGACACGCCTTACGGCTTATGCCGCTGCCAAAACGGGGAATAGGGAACTGGCTGCCGAGGCTTGGGATGAATTGTGGCACGTGTGGCATAATGACAAACCTTTCACGGTGCGTCGTGTGGAGGTGCCCGAAGTTCCAGCACCGGTGGACGAGAATCCCGTGGTGTGCACCAACGATGCGGCCACATGGAGTCTGGCCGCCATCTACATGCAGGAAGTCATTCCCGAATAGCTAAAAACAGCCTTTCTTGTCGTATTTTGCTTCGGAGTGTGCTCGTAAGTTGCGCGAACAGGGCACTTGTTGCGGACAGGTCACGGTGTTTGCTTATACCAGCCGTTTCCGGACGGATGTTTCCGGCAATATGGTTCAACAACAGGTACGTATGCCTGTACCGACACAGGATGCGGCCGAAATCGTACATGCGGCTTTGAAAGCGTTGCGGTTGCATGCGTATGACGGGCATTTCGATTACAAGAAAGTCGGCGTTATCGTTTGGGATTTGTCACCGCGTGAAGCGGTTCAGACGGATTTGTTTGATAAGTTGGATCGTGGAAGGCGTGGGGCATTGATACGGGCCGTGGATGAGATAAACCGTAAGAACGGGCATAACGTGGTGAAAGTGGCTGCATTGGGGGCTGAACAGGAATATGCTTCGGAGAGGCAATACGCTTCGCGACGTTATACGACGAATCTGGATGAGGTCTTGGTGGTGAAAGTGTGAGAGCTTCAGTTTACCTCTTTATGTTATTTTATGCTAAAATGAACCCTTGATCCGTTTTTTTCTCCTGATTTTCATTCTGATATTGGAAACATTTGCTTCCTTTGTAAGAGGAAGAAAAACAATTTTTAGGAACCTTTTAAATTTTAAGAATCATGAGAAACGTTTACTTTACTTCATTACTGATGCTTTGCATGAGTGTCCATGTGAAAGCCGGAGATTGGATGAAACGTCTGCCGGACAACCTTTTTGTATCCCAAGTTTCTATTCCCGGAACGCATGATGCCGCTACGGGGAATGGGGTTACTTTGGCTTCCTTTTCTCAATGTCAAGATATAGATGTGGCTACGCAGTGGTCTATCGGAATCCGTGCTTTCGATTTTCGTCCGAAAGTTAAAGGCGATTATCTGAATATCAACCATGGGATTTCTGAAACTAATTTACGTTTCGACGCTGCTTTGTATCTGTTGCGGGATTCGTTGAAGGAGCATCCATCCGAATTTGCGGTGATCCATTGTTTGTATGCCTCCGGTTACGATAGTGACAAAACCAAATACGAAACCATGTTGCGCGAATTATTGTCGCGTGAGGATTTGAAGGACTATTTCATTCCGTTCCGGCGGGACTTGACGGTAGGGGATATGCGGGGAAAGATCTTGCTGTTGAGCCGTGACCAATATGCCGGTAAACCGATAACAGGCGGTTTTTTCCAGAGCTGGTGCGGTTGGTTGGACTGGAATGCACAGTCTTCTTGCAGTATCATAGGGGAGAGCGCGGCATCGGATTATAAATCTCCTTTGTGGGTGCAGGATTATGCCAATACGAAAGATAGCGAAGGAGGTGTGGCCAAGAAGGTAAGCGCGGTAACCGAGATGCTGGATCATAGTACGAAACATGTGACAAAAGACGAGTCGGACGTGGTGTGGGTGTTTAACTTTGCATCGGCTTATCCCGGGTCGATATCCATGGCGAATGGCTATCGTGAGAATGCGACCTACACGAATGCGGCTATTATAGAGTATTTGCAGACGCATGAAGCGGGGCCTACGGGAGTTATTCTGATGGATTATTGTGTGGACAGGAGTCCTAACGAGGTGGATGGAAAGTACCTGACGCGTGGGCGCGAGTTGGTGGATACCTTGATTGCCAACAATTACAAATGGTTGGAACGTAGGAATAAGACGGTGTACGACAAGGCTTTGGAACGGATAGACAAGCTTTATGAGCAGTTGCAGGAGGCTCAAGAGAGTATTGCAACCGAATGCGCGGACGTGGCTGCCGAATTTGAGGATGAATTGGCTGCGGCAAAGGAAGTTATCGATCAACAAAAATATGAGATCGACAGTTTATATGCCGGATGGCTGTTCACGGAAAGTTATACGGTCGATTATACCGGGACCTATAGGATTATAAGGCAAATCGAGAAAGATGCGGAGAAAGCTCAGGCTGAATTTGATGAGGCATCGGGCATTCATGCGGTACAGGCTGAGCATATAGGAAACGATTGTCAGATATTCTCACTCACCGGAGAACGTTTGGATGCTCTTCGTCGTGGTACGGTCTGCATCGTGAAGTTCCCAGACGGTAAGGTGCGGAAGGTCGTTTGCAAATAAGGCTGCTCCCGGTATTGGGCATAGGCAAGCCGGATTGGGCTTACGGAAGTCAAGCCGGTTGGTAAGATAAGGAGGATACACTTGAATGGCAGAAGCCGTATGGAGGTATCCTCCTTCTTCATTCTCTCCTCACCAGAGTTTTCCCAAAAACTCCTTTCATCCTTCAGGATGTATGGTAAATGGCTTTCATACAATGTGTTATGGGATGAAAGATAAGAAGCCCATCTTTCAGCTTCCTTTCATTGCGGAAGGCGGTAAAAAGTTCTCAGCCGAACGATAAATCATTCTCAGCCAAACGATTTTCCGTTCTCAGTCGAACGATTTATCGTTCGCCGCAGAACGAAATGAAGCATGGCTGAAGGATGTTTGGAACATCTTTCAGCTTGTAACTACAAGGTAATAAGAGACTTATCATACAGTCTGAAGGATGAAAGGTGTTTTTGGGAAAACTCTGGTAGGGAGGAGAGAGGCTTTTGATGTCCATAAAAAAGAAATCCTGACCACCTCATCAAGAAGTGTTCAGGATTCTTTTTCTGTGCGCCTGATAGGCTTGAAGAAGATGAGATATTTTATATCGATGAGGATTATAACGGATTCAGTAGCTACGAATTTATTCCTGATGAAGAAATAGAAAGCATTTATGAGTATTGTAAGGAACATCAAGAACTGAAAAATGAGATAAAAGAATTTCATCGGTTAAGGCAAGTAAAAGATGTTCTTAGTATAACATTTGATATATCTTCTGTTGCTAAAACCTATAAAGAATAATCATATCAACAAACAATCCTGTTGATATGGTGATACAGGGTTTATTCCTCTTTCAGAGGAAAGCGGAGCAATCATTTCCGTTTACAAAGGCAAAGTAAGCACGGGGCTTTCTGTCGGCTTCAAGGTCAGGCGGCTATGCAGTTAGGGGAACAATCTCCACCCTCATTCTTCGGGTAGTATTCTTCCCCTAAACCTTGCTTCCGACCGCCCCATGCAAGAAAAGCCTTTGAAAACGGAAACGACCGCTCCGCCACCCTCCGACCGAAAGGGAAAAATAATATATGGGGAGTTAGGGTTGGGCAAGTACAGGAAATATAGCCACAGTTCTGCACACTCTGCAATGAGGGTACAGTGTGTTCATTTAGTCAAGTCGGTATAATGAAGATATTGATTATAGCAAGGAGGGTTATACCGCTATTTCCGTATATGTTCACCCGAACATGGCAAGGTATGTTTTGAGTAACTCAAAACCTTTCGGGAGTAACCCGAAAGTGTGTCCGCAGGAGCACAGCAAGATGTCTTTTCTGCCGCTCAAAAAGATTTGAGCAGCCCGAAAAGCCTTGCCGTCCATGCGGACAATCTCACCTCCAAAGTCGGTAAATTAATTTTTTAGGGAAAAAGATGGTTAGCTATAACCTATAAGCTAAATAACGTGAGTTCGAAATAAAATTAGAAAATAGACAGTTGCCCGTCATTGA
>OOAF01001758.1_pt1 | contig 15774 bp, 10 predicted proteins | sample 1671251 | NCBI WGS metagenome assembly OOAF01 (sample SAMN06348137, study PRJEB24527) | human gut metagenome | biome: human gut; feature: ankylosing spondylitis patient; material: feces | host: Homo sapiens | place: China | collected 2015-10 | reverse complement strand
ATGGTGAAAAACCATGTGAGGGAAGGCGCGGCGCTGGATGCCGCGTCCCTGGAGGCCCTGAAAGAGCAGAGCGATACCCGCAAGGCCAAGGACAAGGCCCTCGGGTATCTTTCTTTGCGCGACCATGCATCGGGTGAGCTGTATGACAAGCTGTGCCGAAAATTCGACGCCCGCTCGGCGGCTGCGGCCGTGGCTGAAATGCAGCGGCTGGGTTTGATAAACGATGAAAATTTTGCCCGGCACAGGGCAAAATATCTGGCGGACCAGAACCGCTCTCCACGGGAGATCCGGCGCAGGCTGGCGGAGAAGGGCATTGACCGGGATGCCGTTGACACGGCGCTGGCCGAGCTTGCCCCCGACGAGACGCAGGCCTGCCGCGCGCTCATTGAGAAAAACTATGGGCAGGCTGCGCGAGGGCGGACGTGATAAGGTCATTGCCGCGCTGGCGCGCAGGGGGTTCAGCTACGGCGCCATCCGGGCGGCGCTGGAGCAGTGCGGTGAAACGACGGACGAGGACGGAGGCTGGGAATGACCCGCCGCGCCCCGGCGGAAACGCCCGCGCACTTTTGTCCGCTGTACACTTTTGATTTTTAACACGGGAGACGATTATGGTAATTGCACTGATTTCCCTCGGCTGTCCCAAAAACCAGGTGGATGCCGACGTGATGTGTCACGCTCTGCTGGAGCGCGGCCATACCACCACCGCCGACCTCTCCGAGGCCGACGCCATCATCGTGAACACCTGCGGCTTCATCGAAAGCGCCAAGCAGGAGGCCATCGACAGCATTCTGGAGGCCTGTTCCTATAAGGAACAGAAGCCGGAGCTGAAGGTGGTCGTAACAGGTTGTCTGGCGCAGCGTTACCAGCATGAGATCGTCAAAGAGATCCCGGAGGTGGACGCCGTTGTGGGCCTTGGCTCCAACGCGGCCATCTGCTCCATTCTGGAGCGGCTGACAGGCACGCAGCCTGTGGAGAGCTACGGTGCAAAAGAGAGCCTTCCGCTGGGCGGCAAGCGCGTCATCAGCACGCCGCGCCATTACGCGTACTTAAAAATCGCCGAGGGCTGCAACAACCGCTGCCATTACTGCGCCATCCCGCTCATCCGCGGCCCGCTGCGCAGCCGCCCCATTGACGACTGTGTTGCCGAAGCTCGCTGGCTGGCCGGGGAGGGCGTGAAAGAGCTGATCCTGGTGGCGCAGGACCCCACCGCTTACGGCGAGGACTGGGGCAAACCCGGCGCAGTTTGCGAACTGTTGGATAAGCTGAACACCATTGAGGGCATCCGCTGGATCCGTGTGCTGTACGCCTACCCGGAGCGTATCTCCGATGAATTCATCGCAGCCCTTGTGCGCAACAATAAGGTTGTGCCGTATCTCGATCTGCCCATCCAGCACTGCGATGACGAGGTGCTGAAAAACATGAACCGCCGCGGCGGCCGCAAAGAAATTGAGGATGCCATCCGCCGCCTGCGCGCGGCCATCCCCAACATCACGCTGCGCACCACCCTGATTGCAGGTTTCCCTGGTGAGACCGAGGAACAGTACAGCGAGCTGTGCGACTTTGTCAAAACCGTCAAGTTTGACCGCCTGGGCTGCTTTGCCTATTCCGCCGAAGAAAACACCGTGGCCGCCAAGATGGACAATCAGATTGACGAGGAAGTCAAGCAGCGCCGCGCAGACCACATTATGGAGCTGCAGGCCGAGATCAGCGCGGAAAAGGAAGCAGAAAAGGTCGGCAAGACCTATGAGTGCATCTGCGATGGCGTGGACGATGAAACCGGCATGTACCTGCTGCGCTCCGCAGCAGACTGCCCGGAAATTGATGGCAGCATCATGACCCCGGCAGATACCCCGCTGGAAGCCGGCGCGTTCTATAACGTTACCATCACCGATGCCGATACTTATGATCTTTATGGTTATGCGGAAAGCAAAGTGGAGGAATAAACCATGAATCTGCCTAACAAATTAACGATGATGCGTGTCATCATGGTGCCGTTCTTTATGGTATTTGCTGCCATGAGCCATATGGGCACGCTCCGGTTCAACGCAACGTATGCCTTGATAGCGGGCATTCTGTTTGCTGTGGCCAGCTTTACGGATTTCCTGGATGGCTACCTGGCCCGCAAGAACCACCTGGTAACGGACTTTGGCAAGTTTATGGACCCGCTGGCTGATAAAATGCTCACCACCGCCGCCATTATTTATATGGTGGTGGACGGTGTCTGCTCCCCCGTGGTGCTGGCCATCATCATGTTCCGCGAGTTTGCTGTGGCCGGTGTGCGCATGATTGCGGCAGAGTCCGGTACCGTCATTGCCGCAAACATGTGGGGCAAGGTCAAAACCGTGTTGCAGATGGTCACCATCATCTTCTATTACTTTGCCATGGCGCTCGCCCCGGCGGACGGCGTTGGGGTTATCAGCTTTACCACCCAGGTGCTGTGCTGGGCCGTTGCTGCCGTTACCGCACTTTCCGGCTGCATCTACCTGTGGCAGAATCGTTCCTGCTTTATGCAGGCAAAATGATGCTGCCCCCTTGCAACCGCTTATCAGGGCGGCTATAATAAATCTGAACGGCTTGCAGGTTTAGCCGCGCCGTACCAGCAAAGTTGGGAAAGGAAGTTCCTGTCCATGCAGATTTTTAATACCATGACCCGCAAAAAGGAAGATTTTATCCCGCAGGAGCCGGGCGTTTATCGCGTTTACGTCTGCGGCCCTACGGTGTATAACTATATCCATATCGGCAATGCGCGCCCCATGATCGTGTTTGACACGCTGCGCCGCTATCTGGAGTACCTTGGCAACAAGGTGCTGTATGTCTCCAATATCACCGATATTGACGATAAACTGATCAAAAAAGGCCAGGAGGACGGCACCACCATGCAGGAGGTTGCCCGCAAGTTCGAGGCCGAGTACATCAAAGATTCCGAGGGACTGAACGTTAAGGCCCCCACCGTGCGCCCCCGCGCAACCGAGCATATCGGTGAGATCATCAAGATCGTCAAGGACCTGGTCGAATCCGGACATGCTTACGTTGCCCACAACGGCGATGTCTACTTCCGCGTTAAGTCTGATCCCGGTTACGGCAAGCTGAGCCACCTGAACCTGGACGACCTGGAAAGCGGCAACCGCGAACTGCGCAGCCAGATGGATGACGACCTGAAAGAAGACCCCGCAGATTTTGCTGTCTGGAAGGCCGCCAAGCCGGGCGAGCCTTCCTGGAACAGCCCCTGGGGCCAGGGCCGTCCGGGCTGGCACATTGAGTGCAGCGCCATGGCCCGTAAGCACCTGGGCAAGACCATCGACCTGCATGCAGGCGGCCAGGACCTGATCTTCCCCCATCACGAAAACGAGATTGCACAGTCGGAGTGCGCCAACGGCTGCACCTTCAGCCATTACTGGATGCACAACGGCTTTTTGAACATCAACAACCAGAAGATGTCCAAGAGCGCCAACAACTTCTTTACCGTGCGTGAAATTGCCGATAAGTACGGCTATGAGCCGATCCGTTATTTTATGCTCACCGCTGGTTACCGCATGCCGCTGAACTATACGGTGGACCTGATCGAGAGCTGCAAGAACAGCTTGGAGCGCCTGTACACCTGCCGCGATAACCTGGATTTTGCCATCCGCAATGCCCATGGCACTGACACTGCCCTGACTGAAAAGTGCGAAGAAGCACGCAAAAAGTTCAAGACCGCCATGGATGACGACCTGAACACCCCCGATGCCCTGGCCGCCATTTTTGAGTTCGTCAAGGACATCAACACCATGTCCGATGCTGCCGATAAGGCTACGTTGGAAAAGGCCGCCGCCACGTTTGACGAGCTGACCGGTGTGCTGGGCCTGATGTACAACCGCAAGGCCGAGGAAGCCCCCGACGAAGTGAAGCAGCTGGTGGAAGAGCGCGCCGCAGCCAAAAAGGCCAAGGACTTTGCCCGCGCCGATGCTCTGCGTGCCAAAATCACTGAGCTGGGCTGGAATGTGATGGACACCGCCAAGGGCCCGCAGCTGACCAAGCTATAATTATTACTGCACAATCACGGCAAAACAAAGGAATTGGAAACAGGGAAGCATCTGCCTCTGCTTCCAGTTCCTTATTTTATTGCAGCGGCAAATACGCTGCATTATCTGGAGAGTTCAGAATGACAAATACCAGAACCAAACAGGAAGAGCGAACGCTGTATATTATATTGGCCGCAGCGCTTGCCGTGCGCCTGCTGCTGGCCCTTGTTACTGAAGGCTACACTTATGATATGAGCTGCTTTGTGGCCTGGGGGGATAAGCTGGCCAGCGAAGGTCCCGCGGCCTTTTACAGCGCCGATTATTTTGCGGACTACCCGCCCGGCTACATCCTTGTGCTGGGGCTGGTCAGCCTGGTGCGCAAGGCGCTCCAACTGAGCTATGAATCCCGCTGGACCTATTTTTTGCTGGCACTGATCCCCGCAATCTGTGATTGTGCCGCCGTGGTGCTGCTGGACCATATCAGCCGCCGGTATATGGGGCAGGGCAGGGCACAGCGCTGCCTGGTGCTGTTTGCGGCGTTCTGCCCGCTGACCTTGTTTGATACCGGCATCTGGAAGCAGATCGATGGGGCTTTTGCGCTGCCGCTGCTGCTCTGCTTCTGGCTGCTGGAAGAGCGCCGCTACCTGCTCGCTGTGGTGCTGTACGGCGTGGCGCTGGCCATCAAGCCGCAGGCACTGTTGGCTGGGCCGGTGCTGGCCGTCTGCTTTTTGGTGGCTATTGCGGATGCCGTGCGGGATGGCAAAAGCCCGCTGAAATCGGTCGGCCAGATTTTTGGCGGTGCTGCGCTGGCTTTGCTGCCGCCGCTGCTGGCGGGCCTGCCGTTTTACGGGGCAAAAAATCTGGTGCCGTCCTTGATCGATAAGTACATCACCACGGCGTCTGGCTACCAGTATGCCACCATCAATGCGTTCAACTGGTTTGCAGCGCTGGGCGGCAACTGGCAGGCGCTGGATGCTTGCCCGGTGTTTAACCTGAGCTGGAAAGTGCTGGGCATTTTCAACATCGCTGTTATCACGGTGCTGCTTGTGGTGCTGGCGGTCATCAGCTGGCGGGCGGGGCGGTTTTCCCCGCTGCTGCTGGCAGCGTTTTACACGGTGGGGATTTTTACCTTTGCCCATTGCATGCACGAGCGTTACCTGGTGCTGGGCATGCTGCTGGTACTGCTTGCTGCGGCGCGCTGGAATGACATCCGTCTGTATGGCGCCGGGTTTGGTCTGTCGATAACGGGCTTCTTGAACCTGGAAACTGTGTATACCCTGGTAGGCAGCGATGACGAGTGGCTCAGCAGCGATACCAGCCGCGAGTTTGCCATGGCAGTCGGCTTTGCCGAAACGGCAGCCTTTGTGCTGCTGGCTTTCACCGCGTGGGCCATCTGCCGCCATGGAGCGATTTCTCCACTGGCAAAAGTGGAAACCATCGAAAAAGATAAAACAAAAACAGTGCAGAAAAAGATGGAACTGTGCACCCTGCGCATTGATCCGCAGCCTGCTTGGACGGCTAAAGAGAAGAAAGCCTTGGCAACGCTGACGTTGATCGTTGCTGTGGTGAGCTTTGCCTACCTTGGCAGCATGAAAGCACCGCAGAACCCTGTGGATGCTACGGACAGCACGGCAACCATCGACTTTACCCCGCAGCAGGACGCGGTGGAAATCTGGGTGTACCCCGGCATTTCCACCGGCGGCAGCCTGCGCATCACGGATGCAGCGGGCAATGAGCTGTACCGGAAGGAACTGAGCTATGCAACGCCGTTCTGCTGGACCAAAACGGCCATCACGGCTCCGGCAGGGCAGACCCTGACCGCAACGATTGAAAATGCGCAGATGTTTGAACTGGCCCTGCGGGATGCCACCGGTGCGCTGGTGCCGGTAACGGGCGGCGATGCCCTGTTTGATGAGCAGAGCGAAGTGCCAAATACCATCAGCCAGCTGAACAGCATGTATTTCGATGAAATTTATCATGGCCGTACTGGGTACGAAATGCTGCACCGCATGACGGCATACGAAACTACCCACCCGCCGCTGGGCAAAGATTTTATCATGCTGGGCATTGCTATTTTTGGAATGACAGCCTTTGGCTGGCGCTGTGCCGGAACGCTGTTCGGCGTGATGCTGGTGCCGCTGATGTGGTGCTTTGCCCGCCGTCTGACCCACAAACGCTGGGCCGGGGCCATGGCAGGTGCGCTGATTGCCGCTGGGTTCATGCGATTTTCCCAAAGCCGCATTGCCACAATCGATATTTACGGTACGTTCTTTATCCTGTTAGGCGCATATTTTATGGTATGGTATTGCCAGAGCGTGCTGCAAAACGGCGTAAACGGCTCGCTGCTGCCCATGGCGCTGGGCGGCGTGGCATTTGGGCTTGGGTGTGCATCCAAGTGGACCGGAATTTATGCCGGGGCAGGGCTTGCGGTATTGTACCTGGGTGTGCTGTATGCCCGCTGGAAGCAAAAACAGCCGGGCTTCTGGAAAGAATTCCGGATGGCTGCTGTGGGCGGTGTGGCGTTTTACATCGTTGTGCCGTTCCTGATCTATCTTGCATCCTACCTGCCTTATTGGTGGAAAGACCCTACCTTTGGTTTGCGGGATTGGTGGGATTGCCAAACCTACATGTACTGGTACCATTCCACCCTGAAAGCAACCCACCCGTTTGAAAGCCGCTGGTACACCTGGCTGCTGGACCTGCGCCCAGTGTGGTATTACAAAAATTCTTACCTGGAAGCTGGGCTTCAGGGCAGCATTGCGGGTTTTTATAACCCGGTCATTTGCTGGGCGGGGCTGTTCTGCATTTTGCTGCTGCTGTGGCGTCAGGTTTCGGCTCGCGGCACGGCAAAGGGAGCGGGCGTTCTGATCTTGTACGCCAGCCAATTGCTTTCCTGGATGCTGGTATCGCGCTGCACTTTCATGTACCATTACTTCCCCAGCTCGGTCTTTGCGTTGACGGCCATTGTGCTGGTTTTAACGCAGATGAAGCGGCAGGGCCGCGCCAAAAAGATTGGCGCGGGGCTGTGCATTGCGGCGCTGGTGTGCTTTGCCTGGTTCTATCCCGTTCTGTCCGGCTTGCCCGTGCCGACCCTGTGGGCGCAGAGCACCAAGATTTTGCCGAGTTACGGGTTCTATTAAGGCAGTTACGAGGAGTCTTTTCGGCCTTTTTGAAAAAAGGCCTGGCGAAAAACTTTAATTATTTTCACGAATTACATTATATAAAATAAATGTGCGGCTCCGGGCGGTGAATGTAGCGGGGCCGCACATTTTTGTGTGCAGGAGAATTTGAAGAAAAAGCAATATTTTTAGAGTGCATCTCTAACCTGGCGCTCCGACTTGGCCGCCCTACTGACACTTTAGAAGATCCCCCAAACAAAAACCGCCGCCCTAAATCAGGGGGGCGGCCAATCAATATTCTATATGCGATAAGTACCGATCTTCACGCAAGGTAGAGGCTTATGCGGCAAAAATCAGGTTTCCGGCAGGTAGATATGGTGGGGCAAGCCCTCAACATAGATGGGGGTCAGCTCGGCCTGGATCAGCGGCATAGCATAAGCCAGGAACTCCGGCAGCATGGCAGTGTGGTCGGCGTTGACCCATTCCAGCGGAACTTTCTTTTCCAGGTTGGCAACCTCGCTGATGGGGTGCAGGCTGGTGGTACACTGGTACGGTGCGTTGGAAATGCGGTCCAGTGCGACCATTTCGCCGGTGTGGCCCTCAAAAGCGGCCTTGGCGGCAGCACCGCCCACCTGGTATGCCTCGGTGATATCGGTACGGCTCCGGGCGGTACTTTCGCACGCTGGACTGCGATGACTGGTTTGACACCAATGCTTTGCAGACCCTTTTGCGCCGCCTGCAAAACTGCACGGCGGATGCGGTATACACCAACTACCGCACCGTGCAGGAAAACGGCAGCGGAAAGGCCTTTGATGTCTGCTGCAAATTTGATACAAACCGTGTGTATGCTGTGGGTGAAGTGCAGCAGGCCACACCTGATTTGTGCATGGAGATGCACGCGCTGACCCTCTGCACCAAAACTCTGCGCGCCGCATGGCGCCCCATGCCGGAGCATTGCAGCTACACGGATATGGGCTATACGTTTGTTGGCATGACTGCGGCGCAGACCATCTGCTTTGTGCCGGTGGTTTTGTACCAGTACCGCCTGGGGCGGGATGGCCAGAGCGTGAGCATGGCCAGCTACCGCGCCCACACGCAGGATTACATCCGCGTAGCGCGCATTCTGTTGGATGTTGCCGAACCGCTGGCCGCACAGCCTGCCCCCGCCGGGCGGGACCTGCTGCTGGTGCAGCGGGCGCGGGATGTGGCGCAGTACCTGATTGAGCTGTACCTGCGCTTTCCCCCCGACCGTGAAACCGGCCTGGCCCTGCGCCGGTATGACGAGATGCTGTGCCAGACTTACCCACACATCGCTGCCATAATGACCAACAAAAACACCCGTCTGCTGCGGGCCGGGCGTTACCTGCCCTACCGCACATTGAGCGCATGGGCGCGCGGAAAACAATCCAACGGCGGCATTTTATAATGCTGTGCCGGATACTTGAATACTTTGCCGGATATGATAAGGCAAAAAGTGAAAGGAGAATACCGTATGCTGCTGCAAAAGCTGCTTTGGCCCCGCGTGGGCATATGCACCGAGGACCGACTGTATTACCGTATGAAAGCCCCCAGCTTCCGCGATGAGGGGGATATCCTGCGCATTGAGCAGGGCGAACGCGTCTGCTTTGATACCTACTTTAACAGCGTCAGCGCAGACAAATGGCGCCGCTACACCGCCGCGCAGAATTTTTCGCTGCGGCTGAAACTGAGCGGCAAGCTGCGCGTTGTGCTGTGCAGCCGCCATTTCATCAACAGCCAGAGCGTGCGCGCCGTGCTGGCCGAAAAAGTAGTGCAGGCGGATTCCGTGCAGGAATTCTGCTTCGATTTTCCCAAGGGCGCTGACGGCATGCTGTTTTTTGAGCTGCAGGCCCTGAGCGGCAATGCCGCCTATTGCGGCGGCGCTTATGAGTGCGATGCCGCTGAAAAGGATGTGCAGCCCGTCAAAATCGGCGTGGATATCTGCACTTTCCGCCGGGAGCCGTTCGTTATGGGCAACATTGCCCGCATGCGCAGCGATATTTTGGAAAACGCCGCCAGCCCGCTGCACAACCACCTGGAAGTGTTTGTTTCCGATAACGGCCAGACGCTGGATTACGATAAGCTGAACAGCGATACCGTGCATGTTGTGCCCAACGCCAATGTGGGCGGTGCCGGCGGCTTTACCCGCGGCATGATCGAGATCCTGAAAGCCAACGAAAATGGCGCAGGCGTTACCCATGTACTGGTCATGGATGATGACATTGTGCTGGATACCGATGTGCTGCTGCGCACCTACACCCTGCTGAGCCTGCGCAAGCCGGAATATGCGGATGTATTTGTCGGCGGTGCCATGCTGCGGCTGGACCGCCCTAACATTCAGGTAGAAAACGGCGCCGCCTGGAACCAGGGCCAGTTGATCAGCCACAAAGCCAACTTTGATCTGACCAAGGTTGACCTGTGCGTTGCCAATGAGCTGGAAGAACGCCATGAGTATAACGCCTGGTGGTACTGCTGCATCCCCATTGCCGTTGTGCGGCCGGACAACCTGCCCATCCCCATCTTTATCCGCGGCGATGACATTGAATACGGCCTACGCAACTGCAAACGCCTGGTCACCCTGAACGGCATCTGCGTATGGCATGAGCCGTTTGAGAGCAAGTATTCTTCCTCGATGTACTACTACATCCTGCGCAACCAGTGCATTGACAACAGCATGCACTGCCCCGGCTATGATGCCAACGCCCTGAAAGCCGACCTGCGCAGCCAGGTGATGGGCGAAGTGAACCGCTACCGCTATAAGAATGCTGACCTGCTGATCCGCGGCGTGCGCGACTTTTTGAAAGGCATTGACTGGCTGGAACAGACCGATGCCGAAGCCCTGCACAAAGAGATTATGGCATATGGCTACAAGGCCCAGCCGGTGGACCAGCTGGATGTTCCGTTTGATTATTCCCGCTACCTGTACGCCACCAAAGAGGAAGAAAAAAACAAGGGCAAGCTGAAAAACCTCAAGGTCAAGCTGACCCGCAACGGCTGGCTGGTGCCCCCCACCCGCGAAAACACCGTTGTGAGCATGATGCACATGACCGCCTACAATGCTTACCGCGTGCAGAAGGTGCTGAACTATGATTCCAACTCCCAGAAAGGCTTTGTGACCGAGCGCAGCAAGGAAGAATACAGCCGCTGCGTGCGCGAGATGAAAGCCTGCATGAAGGAGATCGACGCCCAGTTTGACGCTGCCGCCCAGAGCTACCGCGAGCGCTGCGGCGAAGTGCGCAGTCTGGACTTCTGGAAAAAGTATCTGAACTTGGACAAGTAATTTTACCGGGCCTATCCCCGGTTTTCCCTGGAAAGGAATCTTACACTTATGGCCAATAAAAAGGCAAATTCGTTTGTTCTTACCATTGCGGGCATTGCTGCTGCCACCGTGATCGGCGTGGTCGGGGTCAAGCTGACCCCTGCCCCGCATGTGATTTTCAGCCTGGCCCCCAGCGCAGAACCACAGGCTACCGCTGAGCCGGAGCCCATCAGCTGCGTGCTGGCCGGTACCGGGCAGGTTGTGGATTTTGCGGATCCCGGCGCAGAGGAATATGTTTCCCTGCTGGATACCGACAGCCAGAGCCTGACCGAGCGCTATGCCCTGCCCGCTTTGGAGCGGATGACCCAGTCCGACACCGAAAGCCTGATTGCCCCTTTGCAGGTCATCCAGCGCATTCAGACTCTCGGTATTGACCCTGCCACCTTTGATACCCCGGAGGCCAACTGGAAAAACCTGTACAACTCTGTCATGACCCGGCTGGCCCCCCTGGCCACCGCCGAAACCGCCCAGGCTGTGAATTTTACCGGTTCCAGCCTGGCAGAACTGAATGACTTTCTGGCAGCCAACCCCGGCAGCACGGTGGAGGTCATCTCCCCTGCTCTGGTGATGGATGCCACCCTGGTGGTACCCACTGGTACGATCCTGCACGGCAACGGCGCAGTGCTGACCCCCGGCAATGAAACGCTGGACAAAGCCATTGTTCTGGACCAGGCGGAAAATACCGCCGTGACCGGCTTTGTCATCAACGGCGGGTGCAATTACGGCGTATACGTCAAGAATTCCAGCAGCTTCTATCTGGCTGACCTTGACATCAGCAACGCTTCCCTTAAGGGCCTTTGCGTTATGGGGGAGAACACCGGCTTTGCACTGGTCAATAACAGCATCCATGAAAATCAGAACGGTGCCATCTTCCTGAATGGCGAAATCAGCGACGGCGTAATTGAGGGCAACCGCATTGAAAATAACTCCGGTGCCCGCAACCTGACCGCCGGGTTGGTGCTCTGCTCCATGCCCATTGAGAACATTGAGACCGCCTACAATCCGTTCCCGGATGAAATGCTGTACGATATTTTACAGTCTCCCCATCAGCTGGTTGTGCGCGGCAACACGGTTGCGCAGAACCATTCCTCCGGCATTTATTCGGAAAGCGGCTACCTGAACTATTATGTAGAGAACACGATCTACAAGAACGAAAAAGAGGGCATGTGCCTGGATTACGGCTCCTTCGGCAACTACATTACCGGATGTGAGATCCGCCAGAACGGCGGCCGCAACCGCATGAGTGATGAGGATCTGGAAGCTGACTTTATTCTGGATCAGGGCCGCATGGCGGATGGTTCCTCCCCCGCCAAGCCGCCCGGCATCTCGCTGGATAACACCGCCTACAACACCATTTATGGCAACATTGTGCGGGACAATTACGGTTCCGGCATCAAGGCTGTGCGCTCGGCGTTCAGCAACACCATTCTGTGCAACCAGATCATTGACAACAACCGGGGTGCCAGCGATACCTTCCACTTCTTTGGTATTGAGCTCAGCACTGACCTGAACGCGGACGAAGCCGTGCAGGGCCTGGATTTTACCCCCTGCTATGAGAACATCATTGCCCGCAACACCATTTCCGGCGGGCATTACGCCGGGGTGTTTATGGGCGAAGATGCGTTCATGAATGATATTTTTGACAATACCTTTATGGACTGCACTGACTGGGCTATGGAATCCCTGAGTGAAAAATACAACTCTACCCTGAACAATATGGCAAACATGCCCACCCGCGGGATCGAACTTTCTAACGGTCAGGGCTGATGCCGCGAGGCTGCTACATGAAACAAACACTGCAAAACCGTTTCCCGCGCCGGTGGCTGCTGCTGGCTTTTGTGCTGAACTTTGCCATTGCCGCGGCTGCACTGCTGCCCTACATGATACGGGACGGCGGCCTGCTGTTGGTTGCGGCGGATTTTGACGCAGAACAGCTCTCCTACAACATGCTGTGCAACAACGCCATCAAAAGCGGCGAGGTGCTGTGGAACTGGCGCATTGATATTGGTTCGGACTTTGTATCCTCGTTCAGCTTTTACACCCTTGGCAGCCCGTTTTTCTGGCTGAGTTTTCTCTTCCCCGCCAGCGCGTTTCCCTATCTGGTCGGCTGGATCTATATGCTCAAATATGCTGTTGCCGGGCTGACCTCGTTTGCCTACTTCCGCCGCAGTGCCAGCGAGAAAAGCGCCCTGCTTGGCAGTGTGTTGTATGCATTTTCCGGTTTTTCCTGCATCAACGTGGTGTTCTATCACTTCCATGATGTGATTGCCCTGTTCCCGCTTTTGATGCTGGGGCTGGACAAACGCATGCAGGAGGGCAAAAAAGCTCCGTTCCTGTTTGCCGTTACCATCAACGCGCTGGTCAACTATTACTTCTTTATCGGGGAAGTTTTCTTCCTGGTGTTTTACTATATTACGCGGTATCTTTTTGGCGGCGAGGACACACGCCCCGGGGCGGATCTGCGCAAAAATGCCCGCAAAATTCCGGCCTGCATCCTGGAAGGCTGCCTGGGCGTCGGCATGGCGGGGGGACTGTTCATCCCCTCAATTGCGGCGGTGCTCAATAATCCCCGCGTATCGGATCACATCAGCTTGAGCCAACTGACCTTTGACTGGCCCAATTACCTGCAAATGCTGCGGGCGCTCTTCTTCCCGGCGGAGAATATGTTCAATTTTTCCGCTGTGGTGCATGATAACTGGTATTCCATCGCGGCGTACCTGCCCTTGGTAGGCGTCTGCCTGGTTCTGGCTTATCTGCTGCGCTGGAAGTGGGACTGGCTGCATGTGCTGCTGGTGGGGCTGTTCCTTGTAGCAGCCAGCCCGGTCAGCAACAGTCTGTTCGTCATGTTCACCAGCGAGCCGTACCGCCGCTGGTATTACATGCTGGTGTTCCTGCTGGTGCTGGCCACCATCAAGGTGCTGGACCATCTGCAGGACTACCCTTGGCGTGCAGGCTGCGGTATTTCGGCTGCAGTCATCGCCGCTATCACGCTGTATCTGTACGTCAAGCGCGATACCATAGTGTACCGCAAATACTGGCTGATTGTGTTGACATTGATTGCCATCGGCGGCGTGGTTCTGCTGTTTGCTGCCCTGGGCGGGGTGCGGCGGCTGCGCCTGCGCCGCCCCATGGCTGCCATGACGGCCTGCACTGCTCTGGTTGCTGCACTGACCACCGGTTTTACCGTGGGCACCTATCAGCGTGCCTACACCCAGACGATCGGCCTGACCACCACAGAAATTTATGGCGACGTTATCCACAGCGGCGACGGCCTGCCTGATGCCCTGCCCTACCGCTATTATTTCTGGGAGCCGTATTCCAACCGCGGCATGGCGGCTTACCTGCCGGACCGTACCAGCTTTTTGAGCACGCTTTCCCCCTCCATCTTTACACTGTATGATGCCCTGGGGGACGAGCGCCACGCCATTACCCCCGCCGGGCCGGAGGGCACCAACGAGCTGCTTTCCGTTGGGTATTATATCCGCAACAACTCCGACTGGCCGGATGAAATCTACACCAGTTTTTCCAACGGTCACGAGCAGATCAACGTCTATCAGGATTCCCACGCCCTGCCCATCGGCTTCTGCTATGATACCTACATGACCCGCAGTGAGTTTGACGAGATTGACCCCGCCGAGCGCGCCCACTCCATGTTAAAGACCCTTGTGGTGGCAGACGAGGACGAAGCCACGGTTTCCACCATACTGCGCCACTATGATGCCGCGCTGGATGGTGAGATCAGCCAGGAAAACAAGTATGCCGACATGGACAAGCGCCGCGAAGCCTGCACCGATGTGTTTGATTATGGCACAGACTATTTTTATTCCGAAATCACATCCGGCAGCGAGCAGTACGCGTTTTTCAGTGTTCCCTATGACAAAGCGTGGAGCGCCACGGTCAACGGCGAATCTGCAGAGATTCTGAACATCAACGGCCTGATGGCCGTCAAGGTGGATGCCGGTAAAAACTGTATTCGTTTCCACTATTCCCCCACCCCGCTCTGGTGCGGGATCGGGGTCAGCGCCATTAGCATTCTGCTGACGGCAATTTACCTGCTGGCCGGGCGGCGCAGCAGAAAAAGCAAAAAAGAGGTGCTGTAAACCATGAAGACTACCCGCGAAAATCCGATCCTGTACATCGTGATCCCCTGCTATAACGAGCAGGAGGTTCTGCCCATTACCAGCAAGCTGTTTTTGAAAAAGATCACCGACCTGGTTGCCGCCGGTAAAATCAGCGATGACAGCCGCGTGCTGTTTGTCAACGATGGCTCCAAGGACAAAACCTGGTCCATCATCTGCGACCTGGCCAAGAGCGACAAGCACTACATCGGCATCAGCCAGAGCCGCAACCGCGGTCACCAGAACGCAGTGCTGGCCGGTTTGATGGAAGCCAAGGACAAGTGCGATATCACCATCTCCATTGACTGCGACGGTCAGGACGATATCAACGCTATGGACGCCATGGTAGATGCCTATGTGAACGATGGCTGCGAAGTTGTGTACGGCGTGCGCTCCAAGCGCGATACGGATACCTTCTTCAAGCGCTTTACGGCAGAAAGCTTCTACAAGCTGCTGAACGCCATGGGGGCCGAGGTTGTTTACAACCACGCGGACTACCGCCTGATGAGCGCCCGCGTGCTGCATGAGTTTGCCAATTTCAAGGAGGTCAACCTGTTCCTGCGCGGCATGGTGCCGCTGGTGGGCTTTAAATCCACCAGCGTTGCTTACGAGCGCCACGAGCGCATTGCGGGTGAAAGCCACTATCCCCTGTCCAAAATGCTGTCCCTTGCGTTTGACGGCATCACCAGCCTTTCCGTCAAGCCCATCCGGTTCATTACCGGGTTTGGCGTTATTGTGGCGCTCATCAGCTTTATCGGCGTGATCTGGGCCATTGTGGAAGCGCTGCTGGGTGCCACCGTATCCGGCTGGGCCAGCATGACCAGCATCATCTGCTTTGTTTCCGGCGTACAGCTGATCTGTCTGGGCGTAATTGGCGAGTACATCGGCAAGATCTACATGGAAACCAAGCGCCGCCCCCGCTACATCATCAGTGACCGCACGTGGGATGAGGATGAGAAGTAACCGGCTGGGCAGAGTTACGCCTGTTTGCTTTACCTAATATAGCACCAACAAAATAAATTTGTGCCGCGCGTTTTACCCCTGTATGGGGGGTGGGACGCGCGGCTTTTTTTGTTGTTTCGGAGGTTTCCATGCTCACGGTTGTCTCATTTTGCAGGAGAGTATCATAAAACTAAGGCAACATCGCACAATTCCCGCCTTGCGGCTTAAGCACCGCTCCGGCAGCTGCGGCACGGCAT